>OBLU010003339.1_pt1 | contig 14554 bp, 8 predicted proteins | sample 1518681 | NCBI WGS metagenome assembly OBLU01 (sample SAMEA3539304, study PRJEB22396) | soil metagenome | biome: tundra; feature: field; material: soil | place: USA | collected 2010-05 | depth 0.15 m
ATGCCCGACTATGACGGCTACTTTGCGGAGAAAGAGCGCCTGAAGCAGGAATACGGGATGGATTTTTTCGTGAACTACTTGCCTTTTGAAAGTTCGCGGGGATGCTGGTGGGGGCAGAAACAGCATTGCGTGTTTTGTGGGCTGAATGAGGAGCTCATCAAATTTCGCGAGAAGGATGTTGAGAGAGTTGTCTCAGAGATAATCTCATTGTCCAGGAAATACCGAACCATCTCTCTTCTGGCCACGGATTGGATCCTGTCGAGGAAATCGCGCCGGAGCATCTTTCAGCGGTTGCGCGATTATCACGTCGATATCCAACTGACATATGCAACACGTTCAGACATGCCCAAGGAGGAAATCGCGCTTATGAAGGAGGCCGGAGTGGTCACACTGGTGCCAGGCATCGAATCCTTTTCAACCGAGTTGCTGCGACTCATGGGAAAGGCCACCACCGGAATTCGCCAGGTGCAGTTTCTCCGGTGGTGCAACGAATATGGATTGTACCCGCTGTATCTCATCCTTTCAGAATTTGCCGGGGATAAGGCGGAATGGTACCTGGATATGGCTTCTTTTTTGCCTCACCTTTTCCACTTGGAGCCTCCGTTCATAAACCTGCATCGGCTTAAGCTATACCGATTTAGCCCGCTCTTTGAAAAGCGCGATACTTTTGGTGTCAAGGAATGGCAGATTCGGAAGGATTATCGTTGTAATTTTCCGCCTGGATTTATAGACCTGAAAAAAATCGCCTACGTCATGGCTTACAGCAATTCAAGAATCACCCCAAAAGAAGAATACGAACAACCCCTTCGTGAAGCAATAACCCGGTGGAGAGCAGCCCATAAGAGCGCCTCCCCTCCAGTGTACAATTACAGGATAGGCAATGGATTCCTTTTTATCACCGACAGCAGGAGCGGAGAGACCACCTGTTGGAACCTTGAGGGTCTGCACAAGGATATCGTCCTGCTTGCGGATCGAATTCAGAGCGTAAACAGTTTAAAGAAATTGCTGGCGCCAGTGTACCCTGCGGAAGTAACGGATGGAAGAGTAGAAGAAGCGGTAGAGGAACTGGTGCGGGAAGATGTGCTGATGCAGGAAGGAGAACTCGTGCTATCCCTGCCCATTGGAGTCAAACCTCGGACAACCAAGGAGCTGTATGAGCATGTGCTGGCGCGCTCGCTGAGTGAGGAGGAGGTTTCTTCCATGACCGGGAACCTCAAATGAGCATTATCAATGTTCATTCCCCAAATAAAGTAATCCAGACGGCCGGAACGGAGTCGGCCGCCTTGGATTCCATCGTCAAAGTGGGGAGCCCGACTGCAAAGCGCGATCCCTTCATTGACAGTTGGAGAGGCATTTTTCACATTATCATGTTAATTGATCATTTGCCGTTCCTTCTTCCGCAAACATTAGTCATCATAGCCGGGTTTTATGAGTGGATTGGGTATGTCACGGTAGCCGAAGGATTTGTCTTTCTCTCCGGATTCGTATCCGGATTGGTTTACACGCGCGTAAAACGGGAGAAGGGAAATCGTGCGATGTGGTGCAAGGCCATGAAACGGGCGGGCGTCATTTACCTCTGTTACGTGCTGGCGGTAGTTTTATTATTGGCTCTGGTAAAGTGCATCGGACGGTCCTCCCTCGACTGGCTTGGCTGGCGCATGTTGTTCGACTTAAGTTGGCCGATTGCCAGCGCCAAGGTCGCCGCCCTGCTCTATCAACCATCCTTCCTGGAGATTCTGCCGATGTACAGCTTGTTGCTGGTTGTGACACCACCGATTCTTAAGCAACTCGAACGGGGTAATCTCGTGTTTGTCATAGTGGCAAGCGTCACAATCTGGCTTCTGGCACAGTTCGGTATTCGCAATACCTTATTAAACTTTCTTTCTGCCCGGGTTGATGTCTTTTTTGGTTATTTTGATTCTTTGGCCTGGCAAATTCTTTTCGTCGGAGGACTCATTTGCGGACACAAATCATACATCTCGAGTAAACCGTGGTTGTCTAAGAGTTATGTGCTCCCCGGACTGGCTCTGATTTTTATTGTCCTTTGTTTTGTCCAACACCACGGAATCTGGAAGTTCGAGCTCTCGCCGGGATGGGTTGACAGGTCAACCGTGGGGCTGATCCGGCTCGTCAACTTTGCTTCGGTGGTATTCCTGATTTGCAAGGCCAGACCTCTGATTGAAAAGATAATATCGTGGAGTGGATTTGCCTTTCTTAGCAGACATTCCCTTCAAGTGTTTGCGTTTCATCTGTACCCGATTTATCTCCTGGCTGTGGCGTTCGGAGACAACCTGAGTCTTCCATTCGCGTTGCAACTGGCTTTCATTGCCATTTGTATTGCATCGCTCTTCCAGATCGCATTCCTGGCCGAGGGCTTTAGATTGGCGGTCGAGAATCTTCGCGTCCGGGTTCCGCGCGTTAATCCAAAATCATTTGGTGGCTAAAAAGGCCATCCTGATCCCGTTTTCACCGGAATAGGTGCGGCGCACCTTCTTGAATCCGAGACGAGGCAAAAACGATAGAATAATACTTGGCTGCTTCTCGAAATTTGTCAGTTTGCGGGCAAAGTCACCCACCGATTTGCGGGTTAAAGTCACCCACCCTTTGAGACGGAACGTCACCCCAGGTGTTCGCGGAATGCGGGCACAATGGGGCGATGAACGAACTCAAAGTGAATCAACAGCAAACGATTGTTGCCCTGCATGAACAGGGCTGGTCCAAACGCCGGATGGCCCGCGAATTGGGAGTGGATCGCAAGACCGTGCGCCGGTATCTGGCGAAGGCAGCGGCGGCAAAATCCCCCACCAACCCGCAAACCGGCTCCGACCCGCAAAATCCAAAATCCCCCGCCCCGCAAACCGGGTCTTTGGCCTTGGGCGGAGCCGGGCCGGACAGCTTGTGTGAGCCGTGGAAGGAACGCATCCAAGCGGCTTTGGTTGCGGGCTTGTCGGTGCAGCGCATCTATCAGGATTTGGTGACCGAGCAGCAGTTTGCGGGCAGCTACTATTCGGTGCGGCGTTTGGTGTTGCGGCTGGCCAGAAAGTTGGAACTGCCGTTTCGCCGGCTCGAAGTGGAGCCGGGGCAGGAACTGCAAGTGGACTTTGGGCAGGGTGCCTGGGTGATCGAGAACGGCAAACGCAAGCGGACGCATTTGTTCCGGGCGGTGCTGGGCCATTCGCGCAAGGGTTACAGCGAGGCGACCTGGCGACAGACGACCGAAGCGTTCCTTCGCTGTTTGGAGAACAACTTCCGTGACTTGGGCGGGGTCACGCGCACGGTGGTCATTGATAATCTGAAGGCGGCGGTGACGCACGCCGACTGGTTTGATCCCGAACTCAATCCCAAGCTGGAGGAGTTTTGCCGACATTACGGCACGGTGATTTTGCCCTGCAAACCGAAAATGCCCCGCCACAAGGGCAAGGTGGAAGCGGGCGTCAAATACGGCCAGAACAACGCGCTCAAAGGCCGCAGCTTTGAAAGTCTTTCCGCGCAGAACCAGTTTTTGCGGGAGTGGGAAAGCCAGGTGGCCGACCAGCGCATTCACGGCACCACCAAGCAGCAGGTCGCCAAAGTGTTCAAGGAAAGGGAACGGCCGAAACTGCTGCCGCTGCCGGCCGGTTTGTTCCCCGTCTTTGAAGAAGCGCCGCGCACGGTGCATCAGGACGGCTACATCGAGTTGCAAAAGGCGTATTACTCGGTGCCGCCCGAATACGTCGGGCGCAAGGTGTGGGCGCGTTGGGAAAGCCGGCTGGTGCGCATCTTCAACCAGCGCCGGGAACAAATCGCGCTGCACACGCGGCAGGAGCCGGGCAAGTTTGCCACCGACGCGGCGCACATTCACGACCACAAACGCGCCCTGGTCGAACGCGGGGCCGACTGGCTGCTGGATCGCGCCCGGCTGTCCGGTCTGGCCCAAAGCCTGCCGGTGCGATTGCAGGAAGCTGCCGCCAATCGCCTTTCGCATGGCGAGTTCCTCGAACTGATCCTGCAAGACGAGCTGAACGTGCGCCAGGAGCGCCTGTTGGGCCGCCGCACCAAGGCCGCCGACTTCCACAGCCTCAAACCGCTGGAGGACTTCGACTGGAGCTTCAACCCGTCCATCCGCAAAAAGGAAATCTTCGACCTCGCCACCGGCAACTTCATTCGCCAAGCCAAGGACGTTTTGTTTTTAGGCCCGCCCGGCGTCGGGAAAACCGCGCTGGCGCAAGCCCTGGGCTATGAAGCCATCAAAGCCGGCTTTGAAGTCCTCTACCGCTCCATCTTCGATCTGGTGCGCGATTTTATGAAGGACGAAGCCTTTAACCAGCAGGACAAAACCCTGCGCCGATACTTGAAACCCGACCTGCTCATCATTGACGACATGGGTCTGAAGGCGCTGCCCAAACACTCCGGCGAATACCTGTTGGAAGTGGTGATGCGCCGTTACGAAAACCGTTCCACCATCATGACCAGCAATCGTCCGCTGGAAGAATGGGGCAAACTCCTGGGCGACGTGCCCACCGCCGGAGCCATTCTGGACCGGTTCCTGCACCACACCCAAGTCATCGCCATCACCGGCAAAAGCTATCGCGTCAAAGACGCGCCGGCGACCAGAGAAAACCCAAAGCAAAGCAAGTCCAACGAACCTTCGACCGCCGGGGCCGCGAGCTAGAGGCTCGCAGCTCGGCCCCGGCTCGTTTTACTTTGCCGTCGAAAGTTCTTGATCGGAAAAAGCAAAATGCTATCAAACCAGCGTCTCAGGGGTGGGTGCTTTTGAACCCGCAAACAGGCGGGGGATTTTAACCCGCAAAATGACATCGAAATTTAACGTTTACCTGCTCGCCGACGCGAGTTAGCATAAAAATCGGTATGGTCCACAATGGCAGTTAAGTGAACGCTCCTTGAACCCTTTAAACAACAAAAGAGGACGAATATGAACGTGAGACTTCGTTTTACGTTCCTCTCGTTGCTGCTTATGAGTGTGAATTTGGGCTGTGAATCCACTTCCAAATCGACAGGACAATTGGCCGCGAAAAGTACAGCAGGGGAAGCTGCGATGTTTCGGAACGCATTAACCAAAGCGGAAAGAGGCGACGCACTCGCCCAATGCCAAGTCGGGCAATATTATGCGGCTGGCCAAGGCTGTGAGCAAAATCTGGTTCAGGCGGTCGTCTGGTATCAAAAAGCAGCAGACCAGGGCAATTCCGCGGCACAAACGCGGTTGGGTATTTGCTACGACGAAGGAAATGGGATCGACTACAATGCCACCGAATCAGTGAAATGGCTCCGCAAGGCTGCGGTAAACGGGGATTCGGAGGCGCAAGTTTATCTGGCACATGCTTTGTTAAACGGGTCTTTCCTGGACAACTTTCCGGAAGCCATACAGTGGTTGAGCCAGGCTGCAAAACAGGGCAACGCCGATGCCCAAGGCGACCTGCTGACTTTTACCTGGATCAGAGCCATGGAACAGGAAAGCACCAACGGGCCCGGATGGAAAGATCTCCGCGCGGCGGCAGATAAAGGCAACCGCGAAGCAGCGTTCGGGGTGGGTTCTGCCTATTTTAGGGGATATGGCGTGGCCAGGAACGAAGCCGAGTCCTTGCGGTGGTTTCTGCTCGCAGCCGAACAACGAGAGGTCCGCGCCGAATCGGCCGTTGCCTGGGCCTTCTTTAACGGCTGCGGCACCAACAAAAATGTCCGGCAGGCCGTAAAATGGGTGCGGCAGGCCGGGGAACAAGGCGACTTCAGGGCGCAAAACATGATGGGCCGTTGCTATCTGAACGGCACCGGCATATCCCGTAATTACAGCGAGGCAATCAAGTGGTTCAGGAAATCTGCGGCTCGCGGTTCGGATGAAGCACAAACCTCACTCGGCTTGGCGTATCGTGATGGCAAACTTGTACGTCGGGACTACGTGCAAGCTTACCATTGGCTCGATTTGGCGGCGCTCCAGGGCAATACCAATGCCATCACCGCCCGCAATGATTTATTCCGGCAAATGTCCCCGGAACAACGCGCCAGCGCCGGCGCGGTTTCGCGACCCCGACTCGATACCTATGATTCTGCGTTTACACAATCCGCCGGATCCTGTACTTTATCTGGTTACGCGATCGTAGCCAACCATTTCACCGGCCTGCCGGTCACCGCCTATTTCGAAGGTTATTGCCATCATTTCGGCATTGCCTATACCAATGCTCTGGATGCGGAAGTGAAGTATAGCTGCCATTTCGATACTGAGACGCTCAGGCGCAAGTGCCTCGGTTGCGAAGTCCTGCTGGACTTGCACTCCAATGCCACGGAGCAGTGCTTCGTGGAAGCGAGGAACCGTTTTGACGTGCAATTATTTCGGGAATCGGTCCCCCATGTGAAAGAAATTGAGCAAGCTTTACACGACCGTGATGCGACCCTGATGATAGGTGTAGGCTTGGGGTTTGATGTTCATACGGTAACTGTCTTCGACGAGGGGCCGCAGTTCTTCCTCCGCGATCCTGCCCGTAAAGGTTTCCACGCTATTTCCGGTCTTCAAGACATTGGCAAACTTCTCGATGCGGTATTGTGCGTCGCAAAACAATGAAAAAGGGGTCGGCTGTCGGCGGGAGTTCAAAAGGAGCCTGTTTGAGCGAAGTCAAAAGGAGACAAGGTTAAACAGGCTGCGCACTCGCCCGGCTCGCACCGGGCAGACCTCACCACAAGGTGGGTCACGAGTCGCAGAATGGAGATGACCGAAGAAGCCAAGGCGAGCGGTAACGCGCCGGATACGCCCACGTCGGTCTGGTCTCTTCTGGCAAGAGAACCAGCGGAACCATCGTGAAGAAAGAAAAGTAAATGACAGTTCCGCCCGAAACCGATGCGTCTTTCGACCTGCCAAAGAACTGGAAGGCATCCACTGGAAGGCCGCCCAGCGACAAGTTCTACGGCTGCAAGCGCGTATTTCTCATCGTTCGTAGCCGAGAAGCTGTCCCGACGTTAGATTTTCATGGCATTACACACGCTATGGTTGGCGTATCGGTTCAATTTTTCGGTTGTAAAAGACTTCTTGCCTGTTCCCAATTCCAAAAGAATCCAGAACGTTGCTCCCGTCCCAATGAAACATAGAGCGCGTTCAAACCAAAATCCAACTAGTAAAACGATCACTCCTGCCCGGCAAGTCGCCTCCAACAACTGGATTCTTCGCGTCTCGCCTTCTGGCTGCAGAGTTGTTGGCTGCATTATCTCTGAACTCTGCCTTCCTCCGGTCAGCCCATTTGCCAGATTTTTGGAAGATTCACCGACGAGGAGACGCCGATAAATACACCAGACAAAACAAGCCAATGCCGGTATTCCGAGAGTCATGCCCAACGTGTAATAGTCATTCAATTCAATCGCTCTCCCTTCGATTAATCCCAAAGGCTTGTAAAATTCATTATAAAGAATTTTTGGGGTGTCCCATCCGTGTCCCAGCAGTGGCTTGTCAGCCATAATTTGCATTGCGCCTTCATAAGCAGCCAGTCGGTTCCGCCAGGAAAAATCATTCTTGTTGGCCAGCGAAAGCGTGCGCCGGACGATCCTCTGTTCCGATTCCTTAAAATTCCAAAACGCAATCACTCCAACCGACAATCCAATTACGATCAGACCAAACAGATTGCGCTCAACCCATCGGAGCCACAAAGGCTTGGCCACTCTCATTTTCCGCCAAGAATATACTAAATACCCCAGCGCCAGCAGTGTCCCCAACCATGAACCACGGCTGTATGTTCGGATCAATCCAAAGGCCATTACGACAGCAGCCATCAGGGAGAGAATGACCGGGACCCACCGCCAGAGCCCCAAGGTCCGCCTCCTGACTACTGATCCCTTCCTCTCGTTCAAGGCCACCAGTTGCTGAACCTTTGACCCGAAACTGACAGTCGGAAATGCAAGACTTGTAGCTGCAAGACCCAGGGCAATCACCACCCCGGTCCCCATCATCAGGCCACACCGGTTCGGGTCGGTCCAAGGGCCGCTCCATCGCTCGATTCCGCGGTAGAAAACATACCGATGCTCGTCCGAGGGAAATAACCCCGCCATGGTCAGTACCACGATTAGGGAACCGAGGATGTTTGCAAGGATTGAACAACCGTCACCCTGGCTCCGCCGGGATTTCAAAATCGACACCGCCTGCCCAATGGTAATTCCTGCCAACAGAACCGCGAAATCGGTTGTTGCTGAATCTTCAGAATGATGGAAGGCATACGTTGCAACTGCCCAGGCCGCTAACCCGGTTAGAAGCAAACTCGGTGTTTCGGATAATGGGACTTTCTTGCTTCGCCGGCCAAACTGCCATTGAAGAAATGCAAACAATGCCAGATAAACCCCGCAGCATAACGTCCAAATCCATTGCCTGCCCGGAAAATCAAGGCTTTCGAAAAGCTCATGCTGGATTTCATTTAGCCAAATCCAGTCGAGCGGCATCCTTCGCCAGAAATCAACGCCCAAAGGCAATGCCAACGCCAAAACCAGCGCGGTGGAAATGAAAAAACGGCTTTTCATTAAATCCATTACTGCAAATACATCTCGATGTGGTTTCGTAGGATCCATGGATAAACCGTTTTTGGTCTGCTCATTATGTGTCACAAATTCCAGCCAGACCGCTATTAGAGTCGGCGCAAGCGCTGATGATTCTTTGATCGAGAGGAGCTTGCCGCTTTTCTCATAGAATGCAAAATGTTATTGACATTAATTATAGCATTGTGCTTTTTTGCACAAAACAGTGCGTTTTTCAGGGGAAAATGAGTGATTTACTAAAACACAGCTCGGTTCGACACGAAAAATCCTTTTCTGGTTCGCTATCAATCGTTGTGCCTGTTTTCAACGAGCAGGAAAGCCTGCTCTTGCTGTGCGCTGAGCTTAACCATGTTTTGATCTCAACTTCGCGCCTTGCTGAGAAGGAACACATTGAACTCATTTTTGTCGATGATGGTTCCACAGATGACTCCTGGCACACAATTCAACAATTAGCAGGTGGTAACACCTTGATAAAAGCTCTACGATTTCAAAAGCATTCAGGTAAGGCGGCAGCTTTAGGTTGTGGCTTTGATGTTGCCCGAGGGGAGTATATCGTCACACTGGACGCAGACCTCCAGGACAACCCCGTTGAAATTCCGCACATAATCGAAAAGTTGGATCAGGGTTATGATTTAGTCTGCGGCTGGAAAAGACATCGAAAAGATCCTCTGAACAAAATCATTGCCAGCCGGTTGTTTAACTTTGTTATCAATAGAGCCACTGGTTTGCATTTGCATGATCACAACTGTGGGATCAAGGGTTATCGGCGAGCGACCATCCAAGACTTGCCACTTCATGGAAATCTGCACCGGTTTATCACGATGCTGGCACACTCGCGCGGCTTTTCTATATGCGAACTTGAAGTTGACCATCGCCCCCGCAAATATGGCCACTCAAAATTCGGGATGAGCCGGTTTTACGGGGCGTTCATGGACTTTTTAGCGGTTTTGTTTCTAACGGCTAACCGTCAACGTCGCTGGCATTTTTTTGCATGGATCGGAATCTTCCTGCTTTCACCCGTCACAATAATGATCCTGATCCTCCTTTTTTTGTTTCATCACCCTTCAGCGAACGCAGTTTCAACAAATCATAAGTTGGAATTGCTCGCTATTTCTGCCACAACTCTTGGCGGCCTGTCGCTTGCCATCGGGATCCTATGCAGGATTAAGAGCTGGAATCTCAGGAATTCAAAATGGCGGCGGGCGCACATCCAACGCGCCATCGGCCTGAATGATGACACCATCCGGTTGCAACCACTCCCGTGAAATACAGTAACCGATTCATCATCTTGGTTTGCTGTGCGGTGGCGGTTTTTTGTATTGTTCCACTTTTTTTACTCACTCGCGTCGTTCTGGGGCCAAACGACGCGTCCCGTTGGGACACAGTTTGGAGCCTGACCCATGGAAAAGACTATGTCATAGACGAATCTCCCTACTGGACTGTGGACATGGTTTACAACCACGGACACTATTATTCGACCAAGCCTGCCCTCCTGCCCGCACTCGTTGCAGCCATCGCGTCTCTCGCATCGAGCGCGACAGGAGCTACTCTTCCAAACCAGGATTACATCCTGATTCCAATTATTTTGATTGTCATCAACGCACTGCCCTTTGTACTTGTCATCTATTATTTTGGAAAATGGTTGGACGACCTGCCCTACAGCGACTTTACTAAGGCGTTTTGTTTGATAACTGCCGCCTTCGGCACCTACCTCACCGCTTATAATATCAGCCTTAACAACCACACCGTAGCCGCCGTGGCAGTAATGTTGACGATAATCATCGGCTCAAGAATTATCACTGATCATGCACAAAACGCCCTCCACTTTTGTGCCTGTGGCGTGCTATCCGCATGGGTTGGCGCCAATGAATTGCCTGCAGGCTTTTTCTGTGTCCTGACATTTGGCTATCTGTGGAAGATCGACAAGGTCAAAACCTTAAAGTTCTTTGCGCCAGGGGCTTTAATCGTGACGATTCTTTTCTTCGGCTGCACCTTTTGGGCGACTGGAGGATTCGTTCCGTATTACTTGCGCAAGGAACTGTATTATTATCCCGGTAGTTTCTGGAACCACCCCCAAGGCATCAGTGCTGCGAAGGATTCCCTCGGCGTTTATATTTTGAACTTTATCGTCGGTCACCACGGCATCATCAGCCTCTCGCCCGTCCTACTATTTGGCCTCCTAGGCATGTTTTCGCATCGGACAAGTGCGCCGTTGCGATCCGGCGCAATTTTCCTCACTGTAATCAACTGTGCATTTGTCTTTTCAACGACTCACGATTATGGGGGGCATTGCCAAGGACCACGATGGTTCATGTGGCTGATACCAATCTGGCTGTTTTGTATGCCGCCAGTGGCCGAGCGATTAAGCGGCTCCACCTTGGGTAAATGTATCTTAATTGAGAGCTTGCTTTGGTCTTTCGGTTCAATTTGTTACGCAATATTTGCTTCACCATATGGACCTTGGGGCGTTTCTTGGCTTCATCAATTGATGTTTAACTATCATTTGACTGATTACAGTGGCGCCTTCTCGAATTGAATGTTTCTGGTAAAAAAAGAGTTGGCTTGCGGGTTTGATCCCTGCCACAAGGCGGGGTGCCTTAACAAGTTTATTGCCATTACACCACAGATTTTATGACACGTCACACTTTGACTTGGTGTGGTTTAGTTGGTTTACTTTTATGTGGCTCGCTGCTTTGGGCCAAAAAGGAAGATCCGTTTTCCCGTAAATGGTTTACGCTCAAAGCAACAAATGGCGGTCCTTTCAAATGCGTTGCTATGTTGCCCAAGCCGATGCGTCGGTATCCGGTAATCATCTATGCCCACGGTTCCGGCGGCAGTTTGATGAATGACGGCAACGATTTGCGCCAGATGGCTGAACTGGGTTTGGCGACCGTGAGCTTGGAATATAACCAAACCAACGAAGCCTCCTTTGCACAGCAATTAGAAGCATTGCTTGGATATCTCAACCGCCAAAAATGGGTTAACTCTAATGCCATCGCTTGGGTTGGTTTCAGTCTGAGTGCAAATCGGATGTTGGACTTTGCCTGGCAACATCCGGAACAACAACCGCAATTGCTTATCTTGTTGAGTGGTGCCGGCCTTTCAGAAGACCACACCAATAGCCGCTCAGGATCATTGCATTGTCCGGTTTTGCTAATTCACGCCGAGCAGGATGAAATTTTCCCCGTCGCAGATACTAAACATCTGGCTTCGATTTTACAAACCAACGGCGTGCCTGTCGAATTAAGAATTATTCCCGGCGTGACTTATAGCATGGACCCAGAGCGTGGAGTGATTTTTCGTGGCATCGGGGAATATTGCCTGTTACAGTTGGCAAGCGGAAACGCTTGGCGGAATTATCATTCCATTGCCCAATGGCAGGCGGAAGCGCCGCTATTCTGGCTATTTTGCCTGCCAGCAGCGGCATGGGCAGTCGGCTGGTTTGTCTGGTCGCGGTATCATCGGCTGGCTCCGCTTGAAAAAATCAAGCTGGGGCGCTACGAAATCGCGTTCCGCTGGCTGGTGGTCTTACTCGCGACGTGGGCATTGGTGGAAACAGCCATTCATCTTGTTCCGCCTTATTTCTCCGTGAACGAAAGGACACTGGCCGTTGCCCGAAAGTTTTTGGTGCAGCCGAAGAAACGCGCCGATTTTGAATATCTCGCTGTTCAATCCATTTGGCAGGGCGAGAAATTGAAAACCCTGTTGGAGCACGTTGAATTAGCCAATTACAACCGCGACCTAATCAACTGGCAGTTGGATGATAAAATTTATCAGGATTACGTGTTGTCGCCGGTGATTACTGGCGATTCCAAAGAGCAATTGAATTGGCGTCGTTCGCTATGGGAAGAATTTTATCCCCACATTCGCCACGAATCATCGCCCGAAGACGCGGCCAGAATCGTTGTTCGCCACCTGCGCGAGCGCGCGACCATCACCACCTTGCCAAACCTGCCCCATGACGCGCCAAACATCTGGCTCAAACAAATTACAGACGAGGCCGGATTTGAAATCATTTGTGTAGCTGCGCTTCGTTCAGTCGGGGTGCCGGCGCGTTTGGATACAAAAAATCACGCTGAACTCTGGGACGGCAACAAATGGCAAACAACGCCAGAACCATCCATTCTGAATTGGTAAAAACCCATCGGATAGTGACCTCATGTTGCACATTTTGGGTGCGATTTGACAATCAGCTTGCTTTCAGATTGCCTCCAGCCTGCTTCACCTGAATTTTGTTTTGGAGTTCAACCGACGCTGCTTCTGACAAGCGCTCACTGAATTCCTCTTTGAGCGATTGCCGGTCGGCAAGCTCATCTGGAAAAACTTCCCGTTTCATCGATTCTTTAGCGCAAGCGTGAAACTTGTCCAGCGGCACAATTTGAACCGTCTCGTTCAATTGGCCCCAAAATACTTCCAGCGAGTCTTTCGAGGCCCACCACGGATAGGTATATTTCGCTTTGGCTTGGGCAATGGCTTTCTTACCCGCGCCACTCTCGGACTGAGCCGAGATTTTTGGCAACGGGAGTGGGACAACATTCGCTGCGGACGTTTCGGAAAATACAACCTTTTGTGCCATGTTCGCCGAATGCTGATCGCGCAAGTGCCCGTAGGTCTTCATTGCAAGTGCGCCACCGTCTTTGTGGCCGAGCCAGCGGGAAACTGTCGGAATATCCACGCCTGATTCAATGCAACGAGTAGCAAACAAGTGGCGTAGATCATGGTGTGTGAACCGCGCGATGCCGAGCGATTTGCACGCTGAATTGATAGCACCCTGGCATTCGTGAACGCGCATAAGAGGATTGGCCAAGAATTCCTTTTCGCCGCGCGTGCCCTGAATCCGTTCCAGCAATCGGCACATGTCAGGAATCATCGGGACACGGCGGATTTCCCAATTCTTCGTGCCGGTTACAGGATCACCCAAGATGGTGATTTCGCCTTTCTCAAAGTCACAATCCCGCCCGTGGACGCGAGTTGCCTCGCCCTTACGACAACCGCTGTAGGCCAGAAACTCAACAAGGTCGGCGCATTTTTTGCCCCATGCGCCATCGGCCTTTCGGATGGTCGCAACCAGTTCGGGAAACTTTTCCTGGCTCGGAAGCTGCAAAAGCTTCTGACGAATCTTTTTCCGCTTGATGTGGACCGCCGGATTGTCATACCGCGCACCCGCCTCAACGGCGATGTCCAGAACCAGCTTGAGCGTGCCGATGGTGTTGTTGAAGGCTGACGGGCTGGCCGTCTTTCCGAAACGGGCGGCCCACGCGAGACAATCAGCTTTGGAGATTTGGGAAACGTCGGTTTGTTCCAGATCAGGCCACGATTTCAGAAGCGCGGCAATGCGTTCTTCCCGAAAGGTCTTACTTCGCTCCTTCAGAGAGTAGTCGCCTTTGAGACGCTCGCGGTAGGTTTCCAGCGCGGCACCAAAGGTCATCTTTCCTCGTGCAACGGCCTTGTGCGCTGCGGCGCGCTGCCGCTCCTCCTTGTGGAAATCACCGAGACGCAATTTGGCGACACTGATTCGGTCGGTCTTGAGCGATTTCCAAATCAGCTTGCCGCGAACGCGGATTCGTGCATAATAGTTGCCTGATTGAATGTGGCGCACGAGATTGGCCACTGGCGTTTTTTGCCAGCGTGACTCTGTTTTATTTGATGAATTGGTTTTCATGCAGATAGTATAGAACAACGGTATAGAAATGTCAAAATAGAAGAATCTTAAAAGCGATTCTTACACAGCAAAATCGAGCTAACGGAAGGGTGGCTGAGTGGTTAAAGGCACCTGACTCGAAATCAGGCGTAGTCGCAAGGCTACCGTGGGTTCGAATCCCACCCCTTCCGCCAGTTTGATTTTCAACGTTTTATTCCCAAAGTGAAATTCGACAAAGTCGGAGGCGCGCGATAAAATTCAGCTGTGGTGAAAATGGAAGCACATCCAACAACCAAATCCGTTGCGCTAAAAATTTCCGGCGCGACGGAACTTTTAGTCGGCGGCATGAGTTGCAACAATTGCGCGCGGCACGTCACCGAGGCGATTCAAAGCGTGTCCGGCGTGCGCAGC
>OBLU010003341.1_pt1 | contig 14549 bp, 13 predicted proteins | sample 1518681 | NCBI WGS metagenome assembly OBLU01 (sample SAMEA3539304, study PRJEB22396) | soil metagenome | biome: tundra; feature: field; material: soil | place: USA | collected 2010-05 | depth 0.15 m
ATACCAATTCGTATTTCGATTTCAAACTTGAGTCTGATATGGTCGAGGACAGATTACGCCACCACTTTGACTACTATCTGGGCAAGACCGAGATAGTCATCTACTCCGTTCTCGCAGTGTTGCTGGCTGTCACGGCCTTTGTGACCATCGCAACCGCGGGCCAAATACTGTGGATCGGTCTCAGTCATTGGACGGTTGCAGCCCAGACTCTGAGGGTATTGAACCAACTCCTCATTGTGCTGATGCTGGTGGAGATTCTGCATACAGTACGTATCTCCATTTGCTCCCATGTTCTGGTTACAGAACCCTTTCTGATCGTCGGACTGATTGCCTCAATTCGCCGCGTTTTGGTGATTACCCTGGAAGCAGCCACGCTCACGAAAGAAGGTGCATGGGCGACCGAAGGCTCAAGCGCCATTTTCCACTCTTCGATGATTGAACTTGGTTTGTTGGGTCTGCTGATCCTTGTACTGGTAGTTTCCATTACACTTCTGCGTCGCTACGCTCCCGCATCGAAAGACTTGTCGGAACTCTGAAGTCCGACACTTCTTCCCCTAATGATGCGTAAGGATGCCCCAATTTACAGCTAAGTGCGACGATTCTGTCCGGATCGTCGGCAACTCGGAATTTACCGATCCTTCTTCTCGGTTTACGCATTATCGCCATTCCTTGATTTGAGGGGAGGTCAGCCTGGAAACGTGCAATGCCCTGTTGGCGACAGTTGACAGCTCTGTACGACACTTGAGAGAGACGACGTTTATTTCGAGGAGTTGCCCATGTATCCGGGAACTAATGCGGCTCCCGGATAGTGGCTGGGCGCCGTTTAAAACCTGTCTAGGTCAGATCCGTGACAGGTTTAGTGGCTTCAACATTCATTAGGCGGCCTAGCTTGGCTCCGGGGGTGTTTGGGCGCTATTCAGTGGCGATTCTGGGTTGGCACCAGTCATGTTCTTGTCGTAGTCCACAAATACCTGTGTGTTTGGACCGGTAGGCGGGGAAGAGAATCTGGTCAGGCAGTCGAAGTACATCATTTCGTAATGCCGGGCCATTTCGCTATTCAGAAAGCCAAGCATGGATGGCTCTGGAATCGGTGGTGGAGTTGCTTCAGCCTTGAGGTACTTTCGCATTGCTATCTCGTCAGGGCCAATGACATAACGTTGCGCGCAGCCGGCGATGCTATCGAGAAACATCGCATGTGCGTCGTCTTCGAGAGCGTTGCGCTCGATGTTGGGTACCCACGTGCCATCCACCGCATGTGCAATGATTCGCTTTCGGCAAGCGATGACCAGCAGAATGTGCTTGTGACTCACTGGAATGGCGACGCCGGACTCTCCAAGCTGGGGATTCATGAAGGGTGTGTAGCCAAGGTCGTTAGTGATCTGGGCGTTGTTGCCGGACGTTTCAAGCAAGAGCCAGCGGGCACCGATGACCGACGCGAACAAGCGCTGCAGTTCCATCAAGCGGGCCATATTGGTGTTATCCCGGTTCAAGTGTTTCGGTAGATCGAGGCCTTCGAAGCGTCCGTCGAAGCGAGCCTCAAAATCTCTGCCGCGCACCAGGAGGGCAGCCGCGAATACAACCAAGGTCTTCAGCCAATCCAGGGCATCGAGCTTACCGGCGATCAGATTATCGAGCGCAGGATTGAGTCGGTTCTCATAGCCGGACCACTCGCTGTCGACGACGCGCGGGTCCTGGTTTTTGGGTGAGAGCGCGTAGAAGTTTTGCTCGCCGCATATCTCTCCAGCGGTCGTCTGAGCGAGGAGATTTTCACGCTTGTCCACCGCCCATAAACGACGCTTGCGCCGCATGGGATCTGTGTCGTTCGAAAATCTGCCTAGGTAGCTGGCCGGGATGTAGTGGTCAAAAGCCATGGGTCATCCTTTGCTGGTGCGCGTGGTCCGCGCATGGCTTTACTTGTCCGGTTGTTTCTCAACCGGCTTGAGGCTTTTCCACGGGCCGTAGTACTGAAACCACGTTTGGCAAAGCGGGTTGGTGTAACGCGCGGGAAGGGCCAACAGTTGTTGTTTCGCCATCTCCCGCGTTTGTCCAAGCAGCGTCGCATCGTCGGCCGACTGGGTATCAGGCCATGCATGGAAGCCGAGCAGGCTGCGCATCATCATGAGGCAGAGAAGGATGTTGTTAGAAAAACAACGAACAGGCCCGGTCTTCTTCGGGACGTTTGCAGCTTCCTGAAGGAACAGCAGCGTTCCGCGGTCGAAGTAACTGATGGCAAAGCCAGCCCCGTGATACCGAGTGAGCAGGAAATCCGGGGAGTCGCTTACGACTTTCTCCTTGGGCACAGTTTCGCCGAGCAGAATGGAGTGGAACGTGGCCTTGTCTGCCGCAGACATCGCCGGGTCCCCGTCGTTCCAGGCCTTGTATGGAACCACGTTGCCCGTGAATTGCGCAATGCTCACGATAAGGAAGCGGTCGAGCCTGCGAAAGTCGGTGGCCGCCACACCGTCTACGAAACAGGCTTTCTTCAGCTGGTTGCTGTATTCGCCAAAGACGCCGGACAGCCCGAGATCCTTCCCGTTCAGCTGGAACGGACCGGTACGCGACTTGCGAAGGTCAGCGACAAATTGCTGGACGATGTTCGAAGACATTTTTCCCTGCAGCGAGATCGTGATGGTGTTGGACCATCCGAACGGAAACAGACAGGTAGCAGGGCGCGCAAACGCTCTGATACCAGGGCTCGGAGCCTTGACCGACAGCTTGCTGCCGGTTGGTTCGCACATAAAGGGCAGCGCCCGTCGCCAGGGGTCGAGCTTGTCGAACGAAGCGGAGTAGTACCTCCAGAAGTGATGGTAGAGCCGGCTTTTTTTGGGTAGGGGCCTGATCCGAAAACCACCCGACGCGAAGGGCGGCTTTTCAAATTGTTTGTCGTAAAGATCAGGGGAACCCAGGAACGCCATGGGGGAGGTGAGGGAAGCGGCGGCAAGGATCGGAGTCAGCGACAGGTGGGAATCGAAAACGTGCAGATCGACGCGATCAAATTGATAAGCCATCGAGCAATGTCCCCTTCCACCGTTGACGACCGCAATGTGCTGGCCCATACTAGCACTGCACACGTGCACAAAAGCGGTCTACCCAGACTGATATACCGGGCCTCGGCTACGGTTCTATTTAAGGATCAGCGGCGCATAAGCGGCGGTGTCCGTTGTGTCGAGCGGGCCCGGAGCTTCATCCGTCGATTTGACCACGCGCATGAGGTGCTCTGTCTGATCTTCCGGCTTGCCCGGCAGCTGTCTATAGATGTAATCGTTCGAAGTCACCGTGACTCCGCTCTTGTCTTTCAAAGCTACTTTGAGGGCCGTCACGTAGTCGCCTTTTTTGAGAAGGCCGTCGATTGTGCCTCGGATCGGCTGCGTGGGGCCGACTCCCTCGATTTGATACCAACCCATGAGAAATGACCCCGTTCCGTTTCGCGCGCCTACCGATCCGCGATAGAGCGTGCCGTCTTTGCAGCGAAGAACGGTGCTCGGTGTTTTTTTGCCTTTATTCAATTCAAGAAGCTTGGCAAACAGCACCAGGTCCGGGTCGTCGGCGTGCAGAGACTGTCTTGCGTTCCGCTGCCGCAAAGCATGATCAGTGCCACCGGTAATGAGGCCAAAAGCAGCGCCAACGGCCGCCAGCATGCCGACCTTTTCCGTGCTCACGCCGGATGCAATATCGAAGAAGGACTTCAGCGGGTCGAAGTGACCGAGCACGATCATCAGCGCCAGGGAAACGAGGACGCTGTAAATCAGCTTGTCGCCGAGTACTCCTCCCTGCACCCGCCACGGAGTCTGGAAAGCATCCAGTGTCAGCCAGAACAGCAGGCCCGGGACGACGAGGCTGGCCAGCCCCAGCGGAACCCCGGCAAAGGTGTCGCTGCCCAGAAAAGCACTCTTGATGGGCTTCTCCTGGACGAGCGCGCCGCGCGTGACAGCGCCGTTCTGCAGCCACGCGTACTGCAGCAGGAAGCTCAGGGTATAGGTGTCTTCCCCCGCCATGCTGCTGCTGACCAGGCAAAAATCGCGGGTCTGCACAGACCCAGCTTCCTTGTTCGCGGGAATGGCTCCCCACACAAACTTCTGCGCGGAGGCGTTGCCGGAGGGCGGCTGGATTCCGTGCGGCGCGGTCGAACAGGGCTGGGGATACAGCGTGAGGAGAGCAGAGGGAAGGTTCCAACTCAATGTCACATCGCTGAGCGGCTTATCAGAGGAGTTGGAGAGAACAAGGTGAACCGGTACCTGTTCCTCTTCGCGAATCGTCTGCTTCTCAAGGGTGATTACGAGGCCGGGTAGGGGCGGCGCTGCTTCGGGCGTGACGGGCGTTTTCTGGGGCTGAACTTTCTGAGACTGGCCTTCCCTAGCGAATAGAAGCACCACGAACAGCAAAAGCAGCTTCGCTAGATCTGGCGTGGAGCAGTTCTTTTGCATATGAACCTCTTCGCCCTGCGATGGCGCTGGCACCAACAACGGCGGTGAACCCGATTGGTTGGTATCTTACATCGGTCAGTTAGGGAAACCCATTTGCCTTCAATCTAAAGGAATTCTGGATTCGCGCAAAATCGCGGATTCACTCAACGAGGACTCGGAAGGGCCCCCAGGGAACAGCGTGTCAATTACTGACTTGGTTCAATGATGCGACCGCAGCATCAGGATCGCCCGCTGCACTCGTTGCCATCTTATGGTTCTCTTTTGCACTTACTGCCACGTTATGCTTCGGTTCGCAATGAACGGCGATTTGAGCGGACATTGATCTTATGCCTGTTGTGAGCGATGCACTGCCACTTTATGCTTCGCGAATGCCGCCACTTTATGGGTCAAGGGACAGCGTGAGAAAATAGCCTCGACGGAAATCACAGGTAAAAACGATGGCTAGAGCACATGCCACGGGTAAACTCGCCGGTTTCATATTGGCTGCCATCTCGCTTCAGTGTGGCGCGCAAATGATTCGCAGCGACGCGCTGCAACAGGACACGACAAAACTGAATCTGTGCATCGACCGGGCACGTCATGGGCACTCTCTTTCGATTGGCGATCAGGATCTAGTACTATTCGAGATCGACGCAGGGTTTGTCGAGCGCATTCGCAAGGACACTCCGAACGTAACCTTTTTTGCGACTGCGACTGCACTTTACGAATGTGAAGTCGCTGGCAACGGCCTCTACAGCCCCGCATTTTCGAGTGGTGAGAATTGGTATTGGCATGTGATCCGGCCTCCCGGCTTCCAGCCGGCAATCAATACCGTTGATGGTTCAAGGTTGGCCGCGAACACCTGTCTAAAGGACGTCCCTCAGCACGCGGATATTCCCGCTTTTGATCACGCTGGATACTTTGGAGCGCAGGATATCGGCTACATCTCTCCCAAGGTCACGAGCAAGCCGAATTGCCTAAGGGTTGCGGGAGTTCCGGTATCCTCGTACGACGTCGAGGTCACAGGTGTGGCGTATTTCAAAACCCCAACCATCGATCTGTTAATGCTCGAATACGTCTGCCTCTATTCGCCGATGCTCGAGTTGAAGGCAGTTGGCTGGAGAAGAGATGCGCGTGGCCCTCGCGTGTGGCTCAAGTCCGCGCATGAGGCCGCGGCACAAGGCCATCGCTGAAATTGATTTCCGCTTCAAGAGTCGACGGGAGACGATGTGAACGGTCGAAGCAAAGTGCGTGATTGTGGTGACTGCGGAATCGAAAATCCCAGGACCTTTGTTGTCCAGGATGACCTTTGGTGTTGGCACATCTCCGGCCCTGATACCCTCTGCCTGTCCTGTGCAGAGAAGAGGTTGGAGCGTTGGTTCACTCCGGCAGATTTCAACCGGGTGCCGGCAAACGACTGGGTATTCGACGCCTTTGAAACTGCCTACGGGCGCAGGCCAGCCGATTGCGGAACAAGCCCTAATTGGCAGATCAGATAGGGGGATGGGGCGCGAGAGCACTTTACCGAAAACCCGGACTTCACAGGAGGTTGATAATGCTTAACTCTAGAAGATGATCCTCTTTATAGAGCATTCAAGAACACCATCAACTCTTTGTCATCGCGCCAGCGTTTTTCCCAACCCCCGGACTGAGCGAGACAGCGGCACCCGCTGGATCAACAACGGAGCCGCGCACGAAAACAGTTTTCTGCCCCGCTACGACGCTGGCTAATCCGAAAAGGCACAGGATTGAAATGCATAGACCTTTCAACATGACTGAGTGATGGTAGCGTTTTCCCTATTACCAGAAGCTGAAGACAGCCAAGAAAAACATGGTGCCAAAAACTATGCGCAGCTGAGCGACGCGCTGGCTGTCGGGAATCACCGTCCAGCACGATGACGGCTCGTTCGATGCGGATGAGGTTGAACCGATAGGATCGATCCGGACGGCTATGACAGGGCGCAGCCTCCAAACCAAATTGCTTTCGATTTCATCTGTTCCGCGACACTTCAAGGCGCGAGCGCATCAAATCCAGTAATGTTTATCCGGGCAACGCTACACACAATCTACCGGTATGTGAAACGTAAGAATTGGTCCATCGCTCGTAGGCACGTTCGCAGTTTAGTCTATGGCCTCACGCATTGGACTTGTCCGACTTGCAGGCGGTTCAAAGGCGCCTCCGGTTCGCGCTACTGCTCGGATTGCCGGAAAAACTTGCTGTAGAGCATTCAGTTCGTATTAAGGTGCCCGCGTAAGAATCCTCCCCAGCGTGCAGGCACGCTTGGAGAGAACACACCATGTCTAGTCGAGGAAGAAAAGTTGGATTCGTGGCAGTAGCCGCAGTCTCGTTGACGCTCGTAGCGTCGGCGGAGAAGAAGGTCCCTCGTTCGGCGCTACCGCCTGCCGTAGAGAAGACGGTGCAGGAGCAATCGAAGGGGGCCGACATCAAGGGCATTTCGTCTGAGACCGAGGACGGCGTCTTTCAATACGAGATCGAGATGACAGTGAGCGGCCACGGCCGGAACATCGCCATCGCCAAGGATGGGACGCTGCTGGAGGTAGAGGAAGAGGTAGCGATGAACAATCTTCCGGCTGCGGTTCAGAGCGCACTAACCGCGAAGGCGGGTACAGCGAAGATCACCAAAGTAGAATCGCTGACCAAGAAAGATAAGTTGGTAGCCTACGAGGCGACAACGCTGAGGGGCACGAAGAAGGGCGAGGTCCAGGTCGGACCGAATGGCGAGAAGCTGACCCGCGAGGAGTGAGTCAGCGGGCAGGGGTGGCGGCGGATTTGGTGCCGGTCATGCGGACGGATTTGTCGACGATGGCGTAGAGGAGCTGGTCATGGTCGAGCTTGGCCTGGGCCTTGATGTAGGCTCCGGCGCGGCGGCCGGCGGCGGGGCTGTCGGGGAGCGCCATGTTGCGGTTGGTGGCGGAGATTTCGGCTAGCTCCCTGACGATCTCGAAGAAGTTGGCCTCGTCCTTGCCGCTAAGAACCCAAGCTTGATGGACGGTTGCGGTGATGATCTGGTCGGTGGTCCAGTTGTGCGGGGCGTCGGTGTCGGGGACCGACATGTCGCTGACGGAGGATGGGGCTTTCTGTGCAGGCGTTTTATGGGTTTGCGCATAGGCCGACGAGAGCGTGAGGGTGGCGCCGGCTAGCGAGAGGGCGGCGACGCGAAGAGCGCGGAGTGTCATGTCTTTAGTTCCTTTCATTCCTGCTACTGGGCGAGTTTGTGAGTTGCCTGGATCGGGCTAGTAGTTTTCGCGGCGATTGTCGGTGCGGTGGTCGTTTCGGTTGTTCTGGTTGGCCTGGCCGGCTGCGGCTCCTACGCCGGCTCCGACCGCGCCGCCGATGACGACGCCTTTGAGGCCTCCGCCGAAGAGCGCGCCGAGGACGGCTCCTGCTCCTGCTCCGATGGCTGCGCCTTTGCCAGGGCCGATGCCGCCGGGCTGGTGGTAGCGAGTGTCGTTCTCGGTGTAGGTGGCGCTGGGGGCGCGGTCATAGTTGCCGCCGCGGCCTCCGTCTCGCATGCCGGAGTAGTAGTTCTGATTGACGCGTCGGTCGGGGGGAGCTTGCTGCTGTTGATATTGGTTGCGATCATCCTGTCGCTGGCTGGGGTATTGCGCAGCGGCAGGGAGAGTCGCGAGAAGCAGGGCCGGGGAGAGGAGGAGACTGGTGACGAGTTGTTTGGTGCGCGCCGTTTGCATGGTGGCTCCTTTCAGCTTAGGTGATTGGATGCCGATTTTTGTGGTGCGAGTCGCCGTCTTTTTGTGGGATTCGGGGTTGCCGGCGATATTTTAAGCCATTGCTTAAGTGAGACTTAAGGCGGCGAGGTCGGTAACGACGAGATCGACGTCATCAGCCTCCGCTGAGGTCGCCGACGATCACGAACCGATTATCCAAAGGGCCGCCGTCGAACAGCAAAGCCGTCTGACTTTGAACCCGATGATCGCTTCAACGCCGTGACTCGAAGCCCGTTTCAAACCTGGGTTCCGCCACGGCAAGAGAATCCTGATGCTTTGTAGTTCCTGGAATACGGGGTATCGGTAACAACGACAGCAGAGGGAACTGAATCGTTCGCCGTGTACCTCACCCGCTAAGGGCCGCCGATTCTCATCGACTTGTGTTTATTCTCATCGACTTATGTTTCTGACAAACGGACAGGCATCACGGAGATGCGACAATGCGACCCACTATACATAAGATGCATTATCGGACATAACACTTTTATATTGAACAACTTATACCTAGTTTACAGGGCATCGTTATCGGACATAGGCAGAGTGAGGCTGCGCTTCTACCGTCTCCAGCGCCGCGAACTCCGGCTCGCTGACCTTCGTGCCGACTGATTTTGTGCGGAGCGGCGGCTTCAGAGAGCACCGCCTGAGTTGGGGAGGAGGGTGAGGCCGCACCCTGCCTGTGCGTCGCTGGGAAGACAGCAGGGGGGCCGGAGGCGGGCTAAAGGGTTGAGGCTCAGTGGGTTCCCCTACAGCAACGTGCGCTCGCCTCCAGATTACGCCTTTTTGCCTGACTTTTTCTCTTAGCCGCCTGTTTTCTTATAGTTCCCGCACAGTAACCCAAGGTTACTGCGCAGCTCCCATTCTGGGGTGGCGTGTCCATACTCAACCCGATGCGAAGCAGCGTGCTCTTGGGATACTGGTTCGATACTGAACTCAAGGCGACCACGATGCCAGCGACGGCCCACGTACGCGCACTCGTGCCTAGGATCATCAGCTAGGAGGCGAAGGCGATCCCGTGCTACGGAGTCGGTGGGATTGAGTTCCAGAGTACGTTTCAGCTCGGCCTCTGCTTCGGAGTAGTTCCCGAACTCCTGTAGCAAGACTCCCAGCGCTCCATGCGCACGGTGAGAATTTGGGTCAAGCTGCGTTGCTCTCCTGAGTAGCTTTTCGGCCTCGACATCCTGGTCGTCATCTGCCAAAAGAAGTCCGAGATTAAAATATGCCTCCGCATAAGATTCGTCCAGATCGATCGCTTTACGGAACGCCTCTTTAGCAGCCTCCCTCTCTCCAAGTCGGTCACACGCGGCCCCCAAAAGACTTAGGCACATTGTGCTCGGATCCACAGCAAGCAGCTCTTCAAGCCACACTTTAGCCTTTCGTGCGTTTGTCTCTCGATTTCCATCCGTCCTTTCTAGAAATGTGGAACCGAGCAATAACATTTTTTCCCAGCTTCTTTGCCAAACCCCTCACTTGGCACAAATACTCGGGCCGATTTGTCATGGATGAAAGTTGCCGCCAGGCATCGAAGGCAGCAGCAAAATCACCTGATCGTTCGGCGGTCTTTGCAGTTTCTAGCAGAACCGATTCTTCGCTTTTCATGCACTCTTCCTATTCGTCCTCAAGAACATCGGCTAAGCACGTGATTTTGCTTGCGATGAAATCGAAATAGTCTTCGGTCCCGGTCGTATCGATACAGTAACCGAGCCCCCTACTTCGATTCTTGTATTTCAATATTGTCCCTCGCCAAAACTCGATCCGGTGCTATTTTGTTGGATTGGAGTCAGTGGAGATCGGATTCTTGGATCACTTGGGAGCCGAAAGATGCTCATCGGCAACCCCGCGAAGAGTCCCGACGAACCGCGAAATGATTTCGAAGACGCCAACCGGGCACACTTGTCCTATCCGCTTTTCCTCAGATTGACCATTTGAGCGAGTCGCCGAGATTAGGCTGCAAGATCGTAGCGATGATGCAAGCCGCTGAGTCGGGACATGGAGATCACCTGGCCTGAGGGGTCGGTCCCTTCTACCGGCGAACGGCCAGCCGGAGTCTGCTTCTCCAGGCTAAGGTGCGTCCGATCGTCGTGGTAGTAGCGGATGTATTCGGTCATGAGCCGCTTGAGATGCCGTTCGTTGAGGACGATGACGTGATCGAGCAGGTCCCTGCGGCAACTCCCGACGAATCGTTCCGCGACTCCGTTCTGCCACGGACTGCGGAAGCTGGTTCGCTTGGGTTCGACGCCGAAGCTCTTGATGGTGCTGACAACCTCCTCATCGAAGTTCGCTGCGCTGTCGAAGATCAGATAACGAGAAGCCGAGTCATCGGGAAACGTCTCCCGCAATTGCTGTGTGATCCAGGCGCTCCCTGGATGCTGCGTTGCGTTGCAGTGCAGAATACGCCTGCGGTCGTGGGAGACGACGAAGAAGCAGTAGAGCACCCCAAAGGTGAGCGTCGGCACCGTGAAGAAGTCCATCGCCGCAATCGCCTCTCGGTGGTTGTTCAGGAATGCCGCCCACCGCTTTGCCGGCTCAGGATTCATGGGCGCCTTCCTCATCCAGCGCAGCACCGTTCGCTCCGAGATGTCTATGCCAAGCATCTTCAGCTCCCCATGAATCCTGGGCGCTCCCCACGTTGAGTTCTCGGCCACCATACGGAAGATCAATTCCTTCACTTCCCTGCTCACGCATCTTCTACCCACGCGAGCGCGATGCCGTGATATCCATTTCCAGTAAAGCTTGAATCCGGCGCTTTGCCAACGAACGACCGTCTCTGGCTGCACAAGAATAGGCGCTCGCTGACATTTGGACCATAGGCGACACAAAGTTGTCCAGAACAACCTATCAGAGGCGGAGAAGCGAGGCCGCGGACGGCGCTCCTTCAAAACGGCAAGTTGTTGCCGCAGCGCCAGGTTTTCCAGAAGCAGATCGCGACGAGAATAAACAGATCGGACCGTCAGTACAAGCAAAAGCCTCAGCAGGCGCGGCACGGAGACAGTCTGACATGGAAAACCAGGCGAAAGCGAAAACTGTTCTACTTGACTGATTCGGCAGCAGATCGCAGTTTTGGCGAGGGACAACACCTCCATCTGTCTGATTTAGCGGAAGATCGCAATTCTGACGAGGCACACCTACATCACTAAGACACCTGATCGAGATGTTATCGGCCCCCTGTAAACTCGTACCCAGCTCAGTTGCTTATTAGCAACGTCTTGAACAGTTATCTTGATTCGCGATGAGGTTAGGAATTGAACAGAGAAGTCAGAGCGTCGAGCTATACGAATCAAGGTGAGCACAGAGTCCGGGGGATGTTGCTGTATACGGTACGTTCGCTGGTCAACCATCCAGATGATGTTGAGATCGGGCTCACGTCCGATCCGGCAGGCTCCGTCTTTTGGATCCACGTACATCCAGAAGACCTGGAAGAACTTACGGGAAGTCGCGGGCAAACAGCGAGGGCCCTCCAGATCATCGTAGGTGCGAGTGGAATGAAGCTCGGCCGACGCCTCGTCGTCGAGGTTGTCGAGACGGCGAGGCGAACGCAATGAGAACTGGTTTGTGACCCAGAACAGCGAGATTCCGCCGGTGCAGTTACGACTTGCTTCTCCAGACCAGTCCTCTCCCCCTACCCAGTTGTTGCCTATCGGCAATGCCGCACCAGAAGTGGTGAGCAATCGTCGTTTGGTCATGCCAAACTGCGACTCAGGGCTACAAAGAGCGGGATATGCCCGTGTGCTTGCCGTACCTATTGAAGGACGGCAAGCACTGTTATCTGCAATGTGCTTTCGAGAGACTGCGCATAGGGCTGAGACAGCTCTTGTTCCTCCAGCCAGCGCAGTCCCTTCTGCGTAAACACGGAGCGGTGTGGACAGCACCTCTGTTCCCGCGCCAGTTGATAGTGGATGCGGTTCTTGATACGGGTCTGGTCCCGCACCCACAGAGCGCGATGCCGCACCAGTTCGCGCAGCTGTTCTGTCTCTGGCTGGATCACATACACCTCGTTCAGCACACCCTTGCCGCCCATCTCCGCCAGCCAGCGGGCATCGCAGCGGTCGGTCTTGGGCAGGCCGGCGGCCATGGCGCGCGAGCGGGTTGGATCGATGACGTGGGCGTGATGGCCCTGCTCCTGGACCCACCGCGCGAACCACCAGGTAGTGCGGCTCATCTCCACGAATACATCCGTGCCAGTTGGGATGGACTTCCAGTACGCATGCCACTCCGCCGAATGCAACTCCAGCGTGCCCAGGCTGCACTCCCGTCCCTTGACCCGATGACACAGCGTCGCGTTGCGTAAATGCAGGTCGACTCCAATGCAACTGTTCATGTGTCTTCCTCCTTCCGCTCATGCTACCCCGTCCCCGAAGGGGTTCCTCATCGAATCAAAATACCGTCAGCCTTTAGTTTCAGAGCTTTCCATCCTGGGCCCGGGTTGAGGAATCGGGGTGACTCTTAACCGTTAAGAGTTGTGATTTCTCTGTCGGATGGAGTTTTGGCGAGGCACAACTCCCCCAGATGTGGCATCGCGGTCTTGTGGGCCCACGAGACCATGAACTGCCGCATTCCCTCCTCGCTATCCCAGGCTGTCATGGTCCAGAATGTCCAGCTTCGATCAGCGAGGATTGCACCTGCCTAAAATCCGCGTGCGCTTCTGACCTGCCTCAGCGACCGCCAGGTGTGAAGTGCAAAGAGTGGAACGAATCGAAAGGAGCGGATTCTGGGACGTGTCAAACTGACGAATGTCAATCTCCCTCCCCCTGAAGATTCTCCAAAATGATCCGATATTTCGGGCCCGGGTGAACTTGCGACCGATGAGCTCCATTCGGCCCGAACTACAGCCAGCCGCGAGTGCGAGCGATGCGGGCCGCATCGACACGGTTGGAGGCACCTAGTTTGGCGATAGCTTCGGAGAGGTAGTTGCGGACCGTTCCTTCCGAGAGGCGAAGTTCGGTGGCGATCTGTGCGGAAGAGCGCCCGTCGCCGGCGCGTTGCAGGATCTGGCGTTCTCGGTCTGTAAGGGGGTCCTCGTCAGCATTCCAGGATTCGGCAGCGAGCGCAGGGTCGATGGCTCGTAGGCCCGAGTGGACGCGGCGAATGGCCTCCGCAAGCTCGGACGCGGGACGCTCTTTGAGGAGGTAGCCGCGAGCTCCGGCATCGAGCGCGCGGCGCAGATAGCCCGGGCGCGCGAAAGTGGTGAGGATGATCACCCGGGCCTTCGACTCGGAGAGTTTCAGGTCGGAGGCAAGCTCTAAGCCCGTCTTTTCAGGCATCTCGATGTCGGTGACTAGCACGTCGGGGCCGTGTAGCCCGACCATCTGCAGAGCCTCGCGCCCATTGCAGGCCTGGGCAACAACGGTGAGGTCGGGTTCGAGATCGAGCAACGCGGCCAGGGCTCCGCGCAGCATGGTCTGGTCTTCCGCCAGCAGTACGCGGATTTGCGTCGGGGATTTGGCAGATGGTGTCATAGGGCCGCGGGCGCTGTACCGGCCTCGGAGCGGAGCGGCAACTCGATCAGCAACCGGGTCCCATTGTCGTGTTCCAGAGAAAGCTGGCCACCCAGCGACTCGATGCGTTCGCGCATGCCGCGCAGGCCGTTGCCCTCGCGCGCGATAGCATGCTCGCCATTGTCTTCAACGACCAGGCGGCGTCGGCCGGAGTCGGTAATGAAGCGCAAACGGCAGGTGGTCGCACGAGCATGACGAACGATGTTTGTGACCGCTTCGCGCAGGGCGAGAGCGAGGGCGGTCTCTTCGGCGGCGGAGAGATGCGTTGCGGAGGTGGGCTCGCTATCCAGCATCAAGGTGACGCCCGCGGCATCAAGAGTCAGCCGTGCAGCTTCGATCTCCGCCGCGAGACCGCGCGAACGGTAACCGCCGATGGCCTCGCGAACTTCGGCGAGCGCGGTGCGGGCGATGCGCTCGACGTCGGCAATCTCGGTGGCGGCACGTTCGTGATCGCTGGCTTCGTCGCGATGGATCAGGCGGCTCGCGAGTTCGGCCTTTAGCACAATGACCGAAAGCGTATGGCCCAGAACGTCGTGGAGATCGCGAGCGATGCGTTCGCGTTCAGCCACCGCGGCGAGGGCAAGGTTTTCGTCCTGCGCTTCGCGGAGCTGCCGGTCGGCACGCCTTTGTTGCGCGAAAAAGATGTTGCCCCCGCCGATGATGCCTGTGAGGAAGATCGCGACGAAGGTGTTGGGCCAACTGATGTGGAGGATGCCTGGTTGGGCGTGGAAGACATAGCCTTCGCCAAGTATCAGCAGAGCTTCCAGCACGAATAGCGAGAAGACGCGACGAATGGAGACGATGCTGAAGGGCAGAAAGGCTGCGGCATAGACGAAGAAGGTGGAGGCGCCTTGGTTCCATGGAAAGCAGAGGAGACCCAGGGCAAAGGTTGCAGCAATCATCCAGA
>OBLU010003343.1_pt1 | contig 14548 bp, 17 predicted proteins | sample 1518681 | NCBI WGS metagenome assembly OBLU01 (sample SAMEA3539304, study PRJEB22396) | soil metagenome | biome: tundra; feature: field; material: soil | place: USA | collected 2010-05 | depth 0.15 m
CGACGATCCGCTGATCCAGGTTGTCGCCGCCCAGGTGCGTGTCGCCGTTGGTGGCTTTCACCTCAATCACGCCCTCGCCCACTTCCAGCACCGAGATGTCAAACGTTCCGCCGCCAAAGTCGTACACGGCGATCATCTCGTCTTTAGTCTTGTCGAGCCCGTACGCCAGCGCCGCCGCCGTAGGCTCGTTGATGATTCGCTTCACTTCCAGCCCGGCAATCTGCCCGGCATCTTTCGTGGCCTGCCGCTGGGCATCGTTAAAGTAGGCCGGCACGGTGATCACCGCCTCGGTAACTTTCTCGCCGAGATAGTCTTCCGCCGCCTTCTTCAGTTTCTGCAAAATCAGCGCCGAAATCTGCGGAGGCGTGTACTCCTTGCCCTGCGCCAGCACCGCCACGTGGTCGCCCGACTGCACCACCTTATAGGGCACCATCTTGATCTCTTCCGTCACTTCGTTGAAGCGCCGCCCCATAAAGCGCTTGATCGAATAAACCGTGTTCTCCGGATTGGTGATCGCCTGCCGCTTCGCCACCTGCCCCACCAACCGCTCCCCAGTCTTGGTAAACCCAACCACGGAAGGCGTAGTTCGCCCTCCTTCTTCATTAGCGATCACTTTGGGCTCGCCGCCCTCCATCACCGCCACGCAAGAATTGGTGGTTCCAAGGTCAATTCCGATAATCTTGGCCATAATCGTCTCCTGTTAACTTTCCTGAATAAAATAAGTGCTTTGTAATCAATGCGCTTATGATTGCCAACACCCCCATGCTAAGACCTGAGTGGGATGTTGTCAAGGTTTAGATGCGCTGTAATCACAAGAAGTTGCGAGCGGACCATGTCCGGCGAAACCAAGCCCGAACACGCTCTCGCAAGGCCTCATTGCGATGGTATATATACCATCGCAATGAGGCCTTGCGAGGATCACCTAAGTCCCTTAGCCTGAGGAGGATCACTCCAAACCGGTTCCGAATAGTCTGGCAGAAGGTATATATACCTACTGCCAGACGTTTGGGGTCTTGCCATTAATGCTGTTCAGGTATATATACCTGAACAGCGAATATGCCAAGGAAGTCATCTCGAATGCTGGCAGCCGCGCCTGCCATATACACCTTCCTGGACGGAATGAACAAGCATGTTTTTACAGAGGGAGAGCTGGGCGTAATTCTCAGTCAGAATCGAGCGACTTGGAAAATACCCGACTATTTCAACAAGTCGCGATTGATCAGTTTCCTTGCTGAAGCCGGCAAGCTCTCAACGGCGGAGATTGTGTCTGAGCATTATCGCTCTGCGACCCGCTACATCTGGGGAACGGCTTCTCCTTTCGCGATTGCCCTCTCTCTTCGCTCTTCGGCTTATTTGTCACATGGAACCGCCGTTTTCCTGCACGGCCTGACTAACCAAATTCCAAAGGTGCTGTACATCAACAAGGAGCAGAGCACAAAACCGAGACCCACCTCAGCTTTAACCCCGGAAGCCCTTGCTCGTGCCTTTTCAGGTCAGCAGCGGCGGTCAGTCTATACTTTCAAGTACGAAAATTGGACGATAGTGCTCTTGAGCGGCAAGAATACTGGGCGGCTTGAAGTTGGGCCAATTGCGGCGGATACAGGTGAACCGATCGACGTCACGAGGCTGGAAAGAACTTTGATCGATATCACGGTCAGGCCAGCATATGCAGGCGGTATTTATCAGGTACTGGAAGCCTACAAAGCGGCGAAAGACCGGCTTTCAGTCAACACTCTGATGGCCACCCTCAAGAAACTTGACTATGTTTATCCTTACCATCAGGCGATAGGCTTTTATATGGAAAGAGCTGGATACGAGGAAAGCAGGACCGAGAGGCTCTTAAAACTCGGAACCTCCCTGGATTTCTACTTGGCTCACGGAATCAAGGATCGGGAGTACGATTCCAAGTGGCGTCTATTTTATCCAAAGGGGTTCTAGTCTTTTCACAATGCCGAGGACGAAGTCGAAATAAAAGTCGAACGGCTTTAGGTCTTGGCCGACAGTTGCCTCAACGGACGGCCAGTCCTGACGATGAAAGTCTCGATACTTACCGATTAATCCCATGAGCGCCAAGGGCACGTCTTTGGCGGCGAAAATCTGCTTTGCCAACTCCATGTTCTTCTGGTCAGCTAAATCAGTTTTGGATTCCTCGATTATCACGTGCACGTCGTAGAAGTCTCGAGCTCTGGCCGTTTTCGCTACCCGAACGACGTACTCTGGCATCTGTTGACAGATGGCCCGGATTTTTTCAATCGCGAGCATCGCGGGAGTGTAGACGTAAATAGCGAACTCCTCTAGATAAGTTTCCGTTTTTCCTCCGCAAAATTCCCACTTACTGATGTCGATAGTGAAGGTCCGTTGCTGAGACGGACCGATTACTGTCGCATTGCGCCGGACTGTTTCCAGGTCATCTTTGAGCTGGCGGTGCTTCTCACGCTCGATTAGTTTGAATTTGATCCGGTAGCCACCCCATTTAGGGTTGTCTGCATCGGGCTCTAAGGGTCTAGGCCCAAATATGCAGTCAAAGATAACGAACCCAGCCGCATCAAAGCGGTCTGTCAGCGCTCGCGTGATTCTCTTCGCGGCATCGTCGGTGTCGTCGAAATCCCCTTCGATCGAGAAGTCGACATCTAGCGAGCCCCTTGCGCCGTATCTGTAGACCAGACTTATTGCGTTCCCACCTTTGAGAACCAGTTTTCCAAAAAGCACGTCATCCGAGAACATCGAGATGATGACCAAACGACGAATGTCTGCTAGATCCACGAGCAGCAATATAAACGACATCGCGCCGTTTGCGGAGATGGAAATCCGCAGTTGCATCCTTCCGATTGATCCGCCCCACTCTTTCCCGTACCCTTAAACCCAAGGAGTTAACCATGACCATCGAAATCCGCGACGCATCATTGGAGGCCAGAATCCGAAAGCAACTCCAAGCCGCAGGCCCCAGCAGCGTCGAGGAAGTCCTGCTCCGTTTGCCGGACACGCAGGAACAACAGGACCGCTGGCTTTTAGAGAACAGGCAGGAGATCAACGCCAACACCCCAGCCGAGCCCGAACGAGAATTAACAATCTCGTGACAAGCGGCGCGTGGCCGGATCGTTTATCCTTAGGTGACCATGGAAAGGAGCGTTATGAAAATTCTCCCGTTGCTTCTCGCGATTTTGCTGTTTGCGTCACTCTCTGCCGGTGCTGCCGATCAGCCTCAGCCTCCGGCAGCCGGCGCGCAAGCCCCGGCGTTCTCTTTGCCCAGTCAGGAAGGTGCGCAGGTCTCTCTCGATCAATATAAAGGGAAGTGGGTTGTCCTTTATTTCTATCCGAAGGATTTCACTTCCGGCTGCACGGTTGAAGCGCACAACTTTCAGCGTGACATCGATAAGTACTCGCAGAACAACGCGGTGATTCTCGGCGTCAGCGTCGACAACGTCGATTCGCACAAAAGTTTCTGCACGAAAGAAGGCTTGAACTTCAAATTGCTGGCCGATCCCAATCATACGGTCGTGCAAGAGTACGGCTCGATCATGGACCACGACGGAATGACCCTGGCCGCGCGCAACACGTTCCTGATTGATCCGTCGGGTGTGATCAGAAAGGTTTATCTGAAGGTGAGTCCACAGGGTCACAGCGAAGAAGTGCTGGCCGATCTGCAGCAACTGCAAGCGAAGTAGGTGTGGGAACCCCTGGAAGCGGACTCCGCATCGCTGACGGATGCGCAACGGGCGGAGCTTGATTACCGCATCGCCCGGCATGAGCAGAATCGCTCTGATGTCATTCCGTGGCAGCAAGTCAGGGTGGGCCTGTTTAAGCAGCCGGGACACTCCCGGTCGCCTGAGAGCCCTGAATAGTGCGCAAAACAAAACGCCCCAGACTCGTTCGAGTCATGGGACGTATGTCGATCAGCCCTCCCCCAAGTGCTGCTCAATCAGAAGACTAACCTGAAGCCGCACATCGGTAAATGGCTAGTCCGGGCCATTACCAGCCCGAAGGTAACCAGCGGGCCCTTACTTCACGGGGATCAAGTCAAACTTCCCGGACGATTCCTCATAGAACAGCGCGCCCTCTTTCGCGTCGCCGCCGCTCCAGTGTTTGTGCCCACCGGGGACGCGTAAGAAGTCGCCTGCGGCTACGCGCTTTTCGCCCGCGTCGTCCTTATACAAATACGCGCCCTTCACCACGACAATCCAGATATCGTTGGTGTGCGTGTGCATGCCCGAATCCTGTCCCGGATCGAACTTGGTAAAAGTGGCGTGCGCCCCCTTGTCGGCGTCACCCCAGATTTTGGCCATGGATACACCCTTGACCTTACTCGTGTAACTTGCCTGATCCGAGGAGACATAAACGACTTTCTTCATTTCGTTCTGTCCGTGTACCCGCCCCACGGACCACGCGGCGATAAGCGCCGCCACCACTCCAGCTACCAACAGTGACCGTTTCATTAAGTGCTCCTTTTTCCGCAGTTTCTGATTGAACCCCAAGGCACACGCATCTTACACCCAGCCGAGTGCGCCACGTCTCGTTACCTTTCCGAGAACTGGGATTCCACGATTCATCCGTCTGGCGATTTTTCCGATTCACCAGCGAACTCTACTTTACCCGCTGTCCGGCAAATGCTACTTCGCTATTTACATGTGCAACACATTAAACTATACTATTCACATGCCAAAGATGATCCAACTGCGTAACGTGCCGGATGCCCTGCATCGCAGCCTGAAAGCCCGTGCCGCCATGGCCGGCATGTCCCTCTCGGACTATCTGCTCACAGAGATTAAGGAGATCGCCGAGCGGCCGACGCTGGCGGAGCTGCGAGACCGTCTGCACACGCGCAAGGTGGTAAATCTCACACTGGACACCGCGCGCCTGGTGCGAGAAGAGCGCGAAGCCCGGTGATCGTCCTCGACGCGTCCGCGGCGATTGACTGGCTTCTGCAGACCGGCGTGGGACGGCAAATTGAAAACCGAATTTACTCGCGAGAAGAATCTCTTCATGCCCCGCACCTTCTGGACCTTGAGGTGGCGCAGGTCCTGCGGAGGCTCGTGCGGGAGGTTGCAGTTTCCGCACAGCGCGCCGATCAGGCGCTCCAGGACTTGCTCAATCTTCGCGTAACGCGCTATCCCCACTTCGTTTTCCTGCCAGAGATTTGGCGGCTCCGGCACAATCTCTCGGCCTATGATGCGGCCTACGTTGCACTCACCCAGAAACTCGGCGCCACGCTCCTTACACGGGACGCCCGCCTCGCTTCAGCATCCGCTCGTGGGGTGAACATCGAGCTATTTTGAAATACGCCCGTCAATCCACCCTCTCATACCTCTGGTTGCCCAGATGCCTCCACCGAATCCCGTCGGCATCCCGCCATACGCCGAGCGGCTTATCCTTCTCTGGATCGGATCCGACGCGCAGGACGTTCCCGTCGAGGTCTTCGACCTGCATCTCCAGCGCCCACTCGAAATTCTCGGGCGGGTTCCGGATTTTTGCGCCGGACGCCACATACTGACTATGCAGTGCGCGGACATCCTGCACCCCGATCCATACCCACATACGCGGCTGGCTTTGGTTGTCGTTGGTGAGGAAGATGGAACACTGGTCTCGCGCGACGCAGGCAAATCCGTCGCCCGCACGCCATCGCAGTCCGAAACCAAGAGCGTTCATGTAGTAGGCGATGCTGGCGTCCACGTTTTTGACGCGAAAGACCGGCAGCGGTGAACCGAAGCTGTTCGTTGAGGATTCCGGCATGGTGTCCTCCTGCAAGCAGAGAATTGAAAACTTTGCTACTCGATCTCCGGTCTCCACAGCGGCTCACCGCCGAGCGAGTGATAGAAGCCCCAACCTGCCAGAGCCACCACGCTGAGCAGCGCCAGGACCGAGGTTGGCATGTACCAGGCAGAGAGGTCGGCGGTGAAGGGGACACTGGACAGCATATCGACCGTGAATATGGCGCAGGTCAGCGGCACCAGGCCGAAGCGGAAGACGATCAGCACGGCGATAGCGTAGATGAGAATATATGCTGGCAAGTCCACAGCCAAGTTCGAAGAACCATAAGCTCGCAGCGAGAAGATGGCTACAAATGCGATGGCCGCCAGCCAGTCTTTGCGGAACACGACTTTCAAGAACAGCAACAGAAAGAAGAACTCGAGAGTTCCTAAAATCGAATTGGGGATTTGCGCCAGCCACGCGCCCAGCGCCTGCCGTCCACCCATCAGGTAGTCGGTTTGATAGAGTTCGGGCGCCGCTCCCATGTGCAGCGTGAAGATGAACTGAATCCGGATGATAAGAATCCAAACCACGCCCAGCATCACACCAAACAAAATGTCGCGGCCCACCAGCGGATCGCGGAACTGTCCCGAGAGGAGGCGGCTCCACGAGATGATCGTCTGGGGCCAGCGCCGCCGCACCCAGGGTTCGAGCGCGAGATACAAAATCCAAGTCGTCCCCGAGATAAAAAGTCCGGTACTGACAGCAAGCGCGAACAATAAGACCATGTCGAGGCTGGGGACGAAGTGGCCGCGACACAGCCACAACAGCATCTCCAGCGCAAACATGATGGAAGCCAAACGGAAAGCGCCATCTCGGTCGCCTCGCCCTTGACGATAATTCCGGCGGGCCAGATATACGGCTCCCAACAACAAAGAAAGCGCCAGGAAGAGAACCAGGACCCGACGCACTTTTTTCCCCGTCGAGTCCTGCGGGCTTTGCATGTGTTCTGGCTTGGTCCACTCACCGATGAGGGAGAAGAAAACCAGCTTGCCATGCCAGGAAGCCGCTTCCACGCGCAGCGGACGCGTGGTTCCCGGCCATGCTCCAGTCCAGGCCATGCGCGCATCGGAAGCAGCGAGGGAGTTCCACGTTGGTTCCACCTTTTGAAACTGCGCCGCATCAAGGCCAGAGGCAGAGAATGGAATATTCCAGTCAAACGCTGTCGGCTGCGCGCTCAAATTTTCCTTCTGTGGCGGGATGGCCTGGAAATAAGTGAGCTGCCCTTGCGGATCAAGTTGCAGATTGATCATCGCCGAAAGAGTCGTGGGAGGGTCGTCGGGCACAACGATCCCGGGATTGAGCAGTTGGTCGCGAAAACTCCGCGCCACCATATCCTCGGGACTCTGCCGGTACCAGAAGCGAAGCAGCGCAGGCCGGGCGGCGAGCACAGTGTTCCAGTCCGGACGAGGCTTATCGTGGTTCTCTACATAATCCTGGAAGTCGCTGTCGGAGTCGAGGCCGAAGGCGCTATCGACGGGGCGCTCGGCATATCCCAGCCGAATGATGGTTTCGCGGGCTTTTTGCGTGAGGACTTCTGGCGTCAAGTCCAGCCGCATCTTCCGTAGGCCGCTATAATGAATGCCGAGGAAGGTGACCAGACAGAGGGCGAGAAGCACCGAGGCGAGACAGGCAACGGCGGTTCGAGGACGCAGCCCAGCCGTTTCCCCGGATGCCGCCACCATCTGTGGCGAAGGCGTTTCGCCAGCAGCGAGCGCCGCGGCAAGCGGGTCGCCGCCCGGCAGGGCTGCGGCTACGCTGAGGACTGTCGCGGGCCGCGCCGAGGGCTCGGTCTCAAGACAACGCAGGATGACGCGTTCGATGACTGGATTCAGATCTTTGACGACGGTCGATGGCCGGCTCAGAGTTCTGTCTCCGACTGTGCGCAGCTTCTCGGCTGGCTTTTCGGAGAAGGCACGCTTGCCGGTGAAGACTTCGTACAACACCAGGCCAAGCGAGTAAATGTCACTGCGGGTGCTGACTTCTTTTCCGGCCAATTGTTCGGGCGCCATGTAGGCCGGAGTTCCGCTGCGCACCTCGGCCCCCTGAATCTGATCGGCGACTCCGGCTAAACCGAAATCGGTGATCACCACTTGCCCACGTCCATCGAGCATGATGTTGGCGGGCTTCAGGTCGCGATGGAGCACTCCTTTGGTATGGGCTGCAGCCAATCCGGCGCAGAGCTGGCGTGCGATGTCGAGGGCCTTGTCTTCGGGCAGACGTCCGATGCGGCGCAGCAGAGAAGCCAAATCTTCCCCGTCCACATATTCCATGGTGAAGAAGGTGTGCCCCTCGACGTCGCCAACATCGTAGACGCGGCAAACGTTGGGATGAGAAACCCGCCGCGCAATCCGCACTTCATTCTTAAAACGCTCCAGTAGGCCTTGATCGCGAGCGGCCTCATCGGGAAGAAACTTGAGTGCTACGGGCTGGCCGAGCGTTAGGTCGTCGGCGCGGTACACCTCACCCATCCCGCCTTTTCCGAGCAGGGCAATGATGCGGTAACGGCCAGCCAGCAGGCGGCCGGGAAGGAAGCGGCCTTCGCTCAGGTACTCGGCGGAAGCACTGGGCCGCGACGAGGACGTCGATGCGGGCCGCGGCGGCAGGGGTGAACTTGCCGTGGCAAAGTCAAGCATGGCCAGGTCAGCTGTGTTGCTGGCGGGTGCTCCGCACGCCGAGCAGAAGCGTCCACTTACCGGTATGTCGGTACCACAGGATGAACACGCGGGCATAAATTTTCCCGATACAGTCTACCGTTTCGGAACAAAAAGTTCCGGGAGCGAGTAACCAACGGCGACCTCGCGAAAGATTACTGAAGGTTGCAGCTTTTCCTGATGCGACCTGCCGAGCTGCCGATTCATCCTCTGATGCGCTCTTGGCGCGCCATGAGGACTCTCTTATGCGAACCCGCACCGCCGCCGTATTGCTCACGATTTTTCTGTTGGTTAGCTGCAGCTCGACTCCGCGCACAACCGTGGTCACGCCGGCCGCGCGTGTTTATCATGGCACGGCATCGGTAGGCGATTTCATGACCATCACCATTGACTCGAGTGCACAGACTATTTCTTATACCGACGTTTCCAACAGCACCAGTGGGACCGTTCCTTACACGGTGAACTCCAACGGCATGTACACGCTAAACGATCCCAAGGGCAACCTGACCTCCGCCTACGAGGTGCCGAACTACGCCATGGTCATTCAAGCCGCCAAGACCGGGCCGGGAGCGAATACGCTTGCGTTGATCACTGCGGTGGAGAGCGGCCAGATCTCGCTGGCAACGTTTGAGGGGCAGTCCTACAACTACATGCAGTTCCGCACCGCTTCCGGAGGCGTCGACATAGGTTCGGTCAACATCAACGCACAGGGCACGGGGACCACTTCTTCCTATTGGCCTTACGGGGCACTCAATAGTGATAACAATAGCGCGTTCAACTCCAACGCCCTTGACATGGCCGCAGCGGTACTCGATCCCGTTTCTCACCATTCCGGACCCGAGCAACAGCAGTATTTCCAACTACGTGTTCGGCACGGCGAACGGTATATTCGCGGTGGATACTCAAAACGGAGCCATCCTGGGCTTGAAGAAAGCAGCCAGCGCGAACTTCGATGCCTCATCTGCGAGAACCTATAACGCCATCTACTACCAGCAGACAGGCGCCACGGAAGCGCAAAGCGGGATTGCAAGCCAGGGGAATGCGACTATCACAGTCACCTCCGGCCGCCAAGTCACCGTGAGCGATGCCAGCGGCAACACCATGGCTACGGGCACGCTCACTCCGGTGGCTAATGTTTCGTATCTGTACGGCAGCCCCGGTCAGTTAAACGATCCCTGCAATGGCCTCTTCACTTTCCAAGTCAGCAGCAATGGCGCGCAGCAGCAGGTGTTCGTCGCCTTCATGGGCGAGGCGATGCTGTTCTCTTCCTTCAGCGCCAATCTGCCTTGGGGTTCGGGAGGCAGCTACAACTATTTCTATGGAGTCGGCTTGAAGTAAGGCCCGCGCGGGAGAACTCGAAGGTCTTAGCGCTCTTATAGTTCAGCCCCAAAGCTCACAGCGCAAGCGGAAGCCGCAGTGTATTACTATCCAAACGATGAGCTCGCGCCTCCGTCGTTGGTTGGGAGATCCCCTGGTGTTGTTGTGTCTCGCCGCGGGTCTGCTCGCCTTCGTAGTGCAGTCGGGCGAACTCGGGACATCCGACACGGCGCATCGGCTGCAGACTACGCACTGGCTGTGGACCTCCGAGCCTCAGGTTTTTCCCAACGAATATCCTGAGTTCGGCCTGCACGGGCGTGCTGGCCGAATCTACAGTTGGTACGGCATTGGACAGTCTCTATTGATGTTGCCCGCCGATCTTGTCGGTACGTGGATTTCCCACTGGGACATTTTTTCCGGCTACGGCGATGATCCCGCGGTGCGCAGCATCGTGGTGAGTTCCAGCACCAGCATTCTGGTGAATGTGCTGACGGTGCTGGCGGGCTTTCGCCTGCTTCGCCAGTTGCGCTTCACGGTTAGGGAATCCGTGCTCGGCTTGCTGGCGCTGCTGTTTTGCACCACGCATCTGCATTACACGCAGAACATGATGGAGAACAATTACATTATGCTTCTGACGCTGGCCGGATTTTCCTTTCAATATGAGTGGCTGCGGACGGGGAGAAATCGGGCGTTGTTCGCGGGTTGCAGCGCACTTGGTCTGAACCTGCTGACGCGGCTGACTACCGGCCTTGACCTGATGGCCGCAGGCATTTTTCTTCTTCTTGTGCTTTGCTTTGAACGCGCGCGCGTGCGCGAGTTGCGGGAGAGGTTCTGGGGTTACTGCAAGGTCGCCGCCCCGGTGTACGGATTTTTCTTGCTGGTTGACCGTCTTTACCAGTTCTACCGCTTCGGATCGTTTACCAATACGTATGTGTCGCTGTTTGCCAAGGACCAGCGGCTGCTCGACCCGACGTTGCCGGCGAACTTTCCATGGAGCACGCCGTTTCACCAGGGGTTCTTAGGGGCGCTGTTCAAGCCGGAGAAGTCGATTTTTCTTTTCGATCCGCTCCTCGTGCTGGCGATCTTGCTGCTGGTGGTCCTGTGGAAGCGGTTGTCGTCAGAGGTTCGCGCGTATGGAGTGGCCTCGCTTCTGTTGCTGCTTGGCTACATCGGTTTTTATGCGAGGTACACCTACTGGGCGGGAGACTTTGCCTGGGGCGATCGTTACGTTTCGACTTCGGTGGAACTGGCAGCGATGCTGGCGGTGCCGTTATTGCTGCGCTATCGCGAGAATGTGGGCGGATGGATCTGGCGCGGGGGAATGGTTTTGATCACCATCAGCCTGATCATTCAGATTGCATCGCTCGCCTTCTGGCTGTCGCTGGAGATTTACCAGATGGAGACGCTGGGCCATCCCACATTCGTAATTGCACTGCGCTTCAAGAATATCGCTGCGTTCGCACTGGGCAAGATGGATGCCTGGGGACTAAACAACGAATCCATGACGCAGGATCCTTGGGACCATGTTCACATCACGACCTGGAATTTTCTGCCGTTCTTGCTGCGGAGAGTGGGAGCGGTGCCGGGTTGGGTGGTGGATGTGACGTTTGCGGTGTGGGGGACGGTGATTGCGGCGCTGGCCGCGCTTTTGTGGCGCCTGAGAAGAGTGTTGCAGCGGCAGCAAGCGACTTCGCCGTCAGTGTAGCCGTGTGCGTTTCGGTGAAGAAAGTGGACGCAACGGTCAATTACACCTGCGACATCGGTATTCGAGTGGGCCGCACGCTGTATGCCGCAGGTGCAAATAGGCAAGAAACTGCATACCGGCCGAGATCACTGTCACAGAGAGGCTGTGGATTGCGGTGCCGCGGCCTTTCTTTTGAGCGAACTGGACGGGGATGGTAGAATGGTTCTATATGATGGTAGAAGGGTAGAATATGAGCTTAAATATAAAGAGCGAACAAGCACATCGTCTGGCCAGGGAATTGGCTCAATTGACGGGAGAGAGTATGACTGCCGCAGTGGAGAAGGCGGTCGAAGAGCGGCTGGAGCGGGTGCGACGCGACAAGAAAGGCAATTTGGCGGAGCGGTTGTTAAAGATCGGAAGGGAATGCGCTCCCTTGTGGAAGGAGCCGTACCGCTCGATGGACCATGGCGATTTGTTATATGACGAGAAAGGTCTGCCCAAATGATCGTGGACACATCGGTGATTATCGCGATTCTGCGAGGTGAATCGGACGCGGCCGCGATCGAGGAAGCTTTGGCGCGACCGGGGGTTCGCCGAATGTCGGCAGTGAGCTACGTCGAGGCTGCAGTCGTGGTCGACAGCAACCGAAATCCTGTTCTCAGCCGGCGACTCGATGATTTATTGCGAGATGTCCAAATCGATATTGAGCCGGTAACGTTGAATCAGGCACGCATCGCGCGCGAAGCGTATCGCGACTTTGGCAAAGGACGGCATCGTGCGGGTCTCAATTTTGGCGACTGCTTCGCCTATGCGCTGGCGAAGGAAAAGGGCGAGGCGTTGCTATTCAAGGGGGATGATTTTCGGCATACGGATATCGAGCCAGCCGCAGATGCAACGCATTGATACGCAGCGGAACACGGAAGTTAGGCGCGGTCTTCACTTTGCTCTGTTTACCGTCAGTGCTTCGACAATGATGAAGCGATTTCTGGCGGAGGGCAAGGTCGGGTGTCACAGAGGGGCCGTGGATTGTTCATAATCGCCGCTAGGCGCTTTCGTCGATCTGGCCTTTTGTTAAGGACGCGAAAGGATGTTCGTCGGGCGCGTCTCGTATTGGACAATTAGGAAGTCAGAACCCCCACCCTAGCCGCTTTAGGTTTGCGCGACCGCCTGCCACCGAGAACGCGGCTAGGATGGGGCACCCTCAGAAGTTTGGGAGCTTGGCTGGGCCACCCGCCCTCGGTTCAGATCATAGTCATGCGGTTATGAATAAAGTCTTCTTTCAAAGACAGCGCGACTTGTCGATCCATCTCGGATCTAGCATCGCTGACCGAACCGTAGCTTTCTCTGAACACGATGGTCTGAGTCTGCCCGCTCGGGTCATCTTGATAGTCTCGATCCGTGACTAGGACGACGAAAGGCCCGTCACCCTCGCCTATGATCGCGATGGTCCTATTGATATCGATTGAGTTTCCGGAGGGCTTCAGCATGTAGACGGTGTGTGGGTTCGTCGACATGGCGTGAATCTTATCATGCTTCTAGTGATTGGCTGGGCGGATGGCCCATCTTTAACGATCTTTGCGTGCACCATTCCCAATGTGCTGGTAATGCCCGCAAGATCAAAGCCCGGGCCACACGCCTGGGAGTTGAAACGAATAGCGATCCTCTCTCACTATCAATATACGGGTCAATCTCAAGGCCATCGTACGAGGTGAACAAGTATGTTGCGCGCTCCCACTCCGAAGCTGCCTCCCCGTCCTCCCATAGACCGTGTCACACCAACCCTTGATAAATTGGGCTTTTACGAGTCCGCTCAAGTCATCTACGCGGACGGATCTAATTGGACGATAGACTTCCCGGAATACCCCACAATCAGCCCGATCAGCTTTACTGAGCTTGGGAAGCCCACGTTCACTGTGACTCTCGCAGTAGACGAAGAGTCGTTCACGTTCACAGCGACTTATGATAATGCCGAGACCACGGTCCGCGTTCAAGCGACGGGATTTCCGCGGTGGAATGTGACGGTAAATGGATACGTGGAACCGGTATCCACCTTTCCTGATCTGATCCGCACCGTTTATACGCCTTTCAGCAAAGCATTCCCGTCCGGATTGATTGGAAACATCTCTCTGCTTCGGGCCACATGTGCCGCGGCAAGGGCTCTGATGATGCCAGCCGACGTGGACGCGACGGACCAAGGAGACTCGTACCTCACGGCTGCCGTTGCGATGAACCTGATTCCGTCCGGCCTGCAAATCGGTATTGAAAACCTCATGAGCATCGCGATTCTGGCTGAGACAGTAATGACAACAGAGCCTGTTTCCTATCCATTGACGGTTGCAACTGACTTCTTCTTCGGGACAGCTCCCGGCGTTTACGTGACTCTGATAAATGCGCTGACTCCATTCTTGAATCCCGAAGGGGAAGGGAAGCCGCCGACCATTCCGAAGACAAATACGACTCAGCCGAACCCTTTCAAGGAGCAGGATGGGCATGAGCCAAAGTGGTGGAGATAGAAGGGGTTCTTCCGCGATATAAGCGGGGGCTGGCCCAGCCGTACTCTAACACGGCACGGGATGCCCCACCCGTGGCAGTTTCACGGGTGGGCCGCTGCGAACTCTCCCTGGCATGTTCATCGGTCACAGCTAAATCGTTGCGTTGCTGCTATATCGTTTCGATGCCGACAAACCTGCACCGCTACTACGGCGCTGGATACTCGCACTTTATTAATGGAGCAGCTTCCGACATTACGCCTATGGGGAACGCGGCCCGGTTCTGGTCAATGAGACCCAAAAAGCCGAGCTTCACATCCGCAGAATCTCGTGATCCCCATCGGCATCGCGGCCCACCCGTGAAACCGCCACGGGTGGGGCATCCAGCACATGCCAAACCATTCTAAGCCGTGAGTCCGAGAGGCCAGCTGTCCGGGCCGAGCGACTACTCGACGGTGACTGACTTAGCCAGGTTCCTCGGCTGATCCACATCGCACCCGCGTCTTACCGCGATGTGATAGGCCAGCAACTGCAGTGGAACGATTTCCAGAATCGGCGAGAGCTCTTCCGGCGCGGCGGGGACGTAGAGGACGTGGTCGGCGGATTCTTTGATCTCTTCGTCGCCTTCGGTAGCCAGCGCGATGACGACTCCGGAGCGC
>OBLU010003344.1_pt1 | contig 14547 bp, 6 predicted proteins | sample 1518681 | NCBI WGS metagenome assembly OBLU01 (sample SAMEA3539304, study PRJEB22396) | soil metagenome | biome: tundra; feature: field; material: soil | place: USA | collected 2010-05 | depth 0.15 m
ACCTTTTCCTACGAAAAGAACGACGTGGGCGGCTTTCTCGCTGGAGCCGAAATGGCCACCGCGTTCGATTGGGTCTACGACGGACTCTCCGCAACCGAGCGCGCCGCCGCCATGGAGAACGTCGTCGCCACGGCCGAGTCCTCGCGCCATTTCCTGATCAACGGGCAACCGGACATCAACCACAACTACACGTACATGGCCCTGAACACGGTGGCCATCTGTGGTCTGGTGCTGCATGGCGAACCGGAGCCTTACGGCCGAACGGCCATCGAGTACCTCGACCTCGCCAGAGAATGGCTGGAGGGGCGTGGTAAAGTCCTCGACACATGGAGCGCGCGCGAAGGAGCCTGGGCCGAGGGCAGCCACTACACCTTTCACGAAACTGTGCGCAACCTCGTGATGATGCTCGCGGCGTATCGCAGCGCAAGCGATACGGATTACTTCGCGGCCGTGCAGCATCGCTACCGGAATTTCCTGGCCGGAACCGGACGGTTCCTGATTGGCTGCACCCGGCCGGATATGACTTTCGTGCGTACCGGCGACACATCCGCAAATCGCGTGGCCCCTAATCTCACCGTTCCGGTCACGGTGGAAGTCCTGGCCACAGGACTGGGCGACTCCGACGATGCCGCGCGGCTGCGGTCGTTCGGGGACGCGCTGCTCGACGCGTACGGCGACAAAGCGGTCCACCCGTTTTTCTACTGGGGGATGCGGATCTTCTCCGATCCCGCGGCGCCGCGCACGCTCTCCTATCGCACGCTGCCGCTGGCCATGAGGATGGGAGCAGGCACGACGGAACACGTCGTCTTCCGTAATGGATGGACGCCGGATAGCACCCAGATCACCATTCTGGCCGGGGATCATTTCACCGATCACCAGCATTTCGATACAGGCCAGTTCCTGATTTATCACCGCGGGGCGTTGACCGTGGACGGTGGCGCTTATGACGAACTCTACAAGCCGAATGGCCACTGGAACGAGTACGCCGACCGGACCATTGCGCACAATTGCCTCCTGATTTACGACCCGGCCCAGATCTTCCCCAAAGGCTACGGGAACGACGGCGGCCAAAACGTCTTGCGGGGTTTGCAGCATCACGGCGATTGGCAAACCTACATGGCTCACCGCGAGAAGGAACACCTCCACACCGGCAAAGTCATCGCTTACGAACACGACCAAGGTAACCGGTACGACTATGTGCGGGTGAATCTGAAAGAGGCATACGGTGACAAGGTCACCTTCTACGACCGCCAGTTCGTCTATCTTCCTCAGCACGATTTCTTCGTGGTGTTCGATCGTGTCAACGCCGCCGGCGCCGATTTCAAGAAGCGCTGGCTACTGCATTTTCAGGACACGCCGGTTGTGGACGGCGTAACCCCGGAGGCGGGTGTCACGAGTTTCCCTGACGCGCGCCTTACTACAGAACGGCGGAACGGAGTTCTTTTCATCCACACGCTCTTACCGGCGCAGCACACCGTGACGGTGGTCGGCGGCAGTGGTTATGAGTACTTCAATTCCTTCACCGGCAAGAACTATCCGCCCGCGAACCCTCGCACGGCGGCCGAAGCGCGAGAGTCGGGCAAGTGGAGGATAGAGGTCGCGCCGGCCGCAGCGGAAGCTACCGACCGGTTCCTGCATGCGTTCCAGATTGCCGATGCGCCGGTGAAGGCGCCGGTAGAGACGCGCCTGCTATCCGACAAGGAAGGCCGGCTCGCAGGAGTGCAATTCGCTTCCGCGGTAGAGAATCAGGTCGTGCTCTTCGCATCCGCGCTTCCCATCACCTATGAACTGGACTCTGCGGCGCCGGCGGCCCATCTGCTTTTCGAATTGTTTCCGGCACGCGATGTCACCGCTGTGGTGAACGGGCGCCCGATCCCTGCGCGAAGAGTCGGTCCACAGGGAACGCTTGCCTTTTTAGATCACGGGCAAGGCCATCGCAGAATCGTGATTCGTGCCCGCGGGCCGGTTACAACTCACGATTAATCGCCTGGCTATGCAGTGTGCTGGTATCCTGCCAGTCGAACTGGATCTCCTTTTTGGGCAGCTTATGAGTGGAGGCGTACTGGTTCCTGGCATTCTGCACCTGCCGCACCCACTCGCCGAAAGGTAGCGCGAACTCCCGTTCGATCAGGTAAACCAAGCCTTCCTGACGGCGGCGTGCGGCGTCGCTCGATCCCATATCGACAAAGTTCTGCGGCGCACGCGCCAGGCGCCGGCCGTTGGCCTGACGGACTCTCGGAAACCAGGTCTCGTACCATGTCGCCGTGACGTCATGAAGCGCCTGGTTGCGCTCATCGCGGATTCTCCCGGCCTGGTCGAGTACCTGGTCCAGTGCGCCGACGGCATCCGCATAGTGCAGCTTTCCCGCTTCCTCCTCTGCCTTTTCCAGGCCAACGTTCATCTCATCCAAACCTTTGAATAGCAGCAGATTCTGCCGGCACAGTTTGGCGATGGAAAAGTACACTTCCAGGTTGTAACGATTGAACTCGACCGATGGCAAATTCGTGTACAGAAGATTCTCCAGTTCATCATTCTGGCTCAGAAATTTCCAGGCGAGTTCGAGACGCCGGGCATTCTCCTGAGCCCAGTCGCCCTTCAGGCGAAGATAGTCCGCCGTAGGCACAGGCGGGAGCGGAAGAGTCGACATGTGCGGCACAAACGGACCAATCCCGTAAGAATAGCCGAAAATGAGCGGCAGTGTGCCCGAAGGTTCACTGTCCCAACTGCTGGTCCAGAACTGCGCCTGCGTGCTCATCAGTTGATAAACGCGGTCCATCTGGTGGGCGCCTTGTCCGTAAAACAGCCGGTAGAAGCTGTGTGCCAGTTCGTGCGGATCGGGCGAGCCAGGGTGCCAGGCCGCCGACGCCCCCACCGCATATCCCAACCAATAAGTTTCGGGATGCGGCCCCAGATCCCCCCAGGCATAGACGCCGGCGCCCATGATATCCGCCTCCGCGCGAGCCGAAGTGTAGGAGATTTCGTTGAAAGCCGCGGTTGCCCGCTCCTCGGCTGCGCGGGGATGCACCTGTTCCTTCGGAGACAGCACGTAGTACGCGGGAAAGAGAGGGTCATCCGGCAGCGAATTCGTATAGATCATCTGTGGGATGCCGTGTGCCCGGAAGGCCCTGTTGTAGGGGGTGCTATACACTTCCCCGTTGATCAATCCGGACGGCAACAAAGGAATGTCTTCGGCCTGCAACGGCTCTTCGCCCCAGAAAATGACCTCGCGTCCATGATCCCGCAAGTAGCCCGCAGTCTTCTGCGTGAATTCCGCCCACAACTTGCTGGGGCTTCCCAGTTGCCTGGCGCGCGCGGTTTCGTGACACTGATCGTTGTCGGCCTTGCCGATGAACCAGGCTTCGTCCGTCGAGAGGTGGAAGTACTTCCCACCCTTGTTGGCATCCATCAAATCCTGAAACATCCCCAGCAAGAGTTTGTAGGTCTCGGGATTTGTGGAACACGTCTGAAAGGCCGTTTCCGGGAACTCCCGAAGCTTGGTGTATTCGTCATGCTCCAGGATGAAATTCACATGCGCGGGACCATCCAGGTACGGGATCACCTGCATGTGACAGTGCAAGCCATAGCTGGTCAGCTCCTGGAGCTGCGCCGGCGATAGCGCGTAAGGGTCGGTCAGGGCAGGTGCGCTGGCATACTCGAAGTGCCCGTTCAGACGCAGCGTCAGCGCGTTTATCTTGAAGAACGCCGCGCGCCGGATGGCCTCCCGCAATACGTCGAAATGATCCAGATGCTCCTGCTCATCCCAGAACACCTCGCGCAGGCGGACATCGGGCCAATCCACGATCTGGCCCGCCGGCAGCCACAACCTTCCCCGTTCCGGCTTCAGCGTCTCCACGCCGTAAAACAATCCGGGCGGCGCATTCGCCGTGATGCGAATTCCAGATGGACCCAGCTCGAGCCGGTAGGCTTGCTCCGCCAGGGCAGCCTCGTCCCGGTCCGTCGCTTCCCCAACGTTAACGGACCCCGGCCGAATCGCGAGTTCGATGATCTTGGCCGCACCCTGCGTGTCCAAGGTTAGCCCGTGCCGCTCGGCCAGTTGCTCTTTCAGACTCTCCACGGCCACGTCGGTGGGGCTGACATGAGCGCCTAACTCGATCCGCCAACCGCCGCCGAACTCGAAATCCGCGCCCCTCAGTTCCATGTACTGGGGTTCCGGAATTACCGTATAACCGCGCAGGTAGAGCGCGGAGACCGGCAGAGCCTGAATACATCCTGGGCTCAGGAACAGGAGTGTAATGGGCAGAATCTTCGTCAAATTTCCCCCTCTCGCCGGAAGCCGTGCTCTCGTTCAGGTTGCGTCCGCCGCGACTTTCCGCTCCGGGGCATGTTCCGTAAACATTCGGTGAAATGGGAGCGTCGCAACCCCGACCAACGAGGCTTCTCTCCCAAATAGCGACGGCCGCAGAACGAGGCTTTGCCGGGTTACGGTCTGGCTGGCTTCCGGAAACTGGTCCAAGATAACGGGCGCCACCAGGGGCCAGGCTTCAGTGATGACGCTGTGAATGATCACGGTATCTGCGTCCAGACCCCAGACGACGTTGGATACCCCGATTCCTAGGTATTTGCAGGTCTCCTGGATGGCGGTTTGCGCGGCGGTTTCACCATTCATCGCGCGATGGCAGATCATGCGCACGCGCGCCGTCACGTTGCCCGATCCGGCAAACGACTTGCTGTTCGCCAGTTCTGCGTACCGATCGCAGAGCGCCACATTGGAGGCCAGCCGCTCCAGGCATCCGGGGCGGTCGTAACGTTCCGGCGAATCGGAAGCCATGATGACCATCTGCCCGAATTCTCCGGCAGCCATGCGGGGGCCGGGATAAATCCGGCCGTCCAGCACAATGCCGATGCCCACGCCCTCATCCACCACAACCACCAGCAGACAGCGGCTGTCACGAACGCCTGGATTCCCATAGTTGTACTCGGCCAAAGTCGCGGCGCGGACGTTGTTTTCGACACAGACCGGCGCTTGCAGCCGGCCTTCCAGCAGATCCTTCAGGTGCACGTCCACCCAGCCGGGATCGGCGCCGAGTTCCACCACCCCCGTCCGGCTGTTCACGATTCCGCGAATGCTTACGCCGATGCCTTCCAACTGGTTCCGGCCGTATTGGCGCTGCCAGGCCGTGAACTGGCCGGCAATCATATCGATAGTCGCTTCCGGATCTCGGGGCGTGCGCAACGACAGCGTCTCAACGATCCTTCCCCGCATCGTGCCGATGCCAAATTGCGTTTCCCAACTGTGGACGTCCACTCCCACGGCGAACCGGTTCTGCTCCAGGCGCAAGCAGGTCGCCGGGCGCCCGCCGGTCGAGTTTTCGGCCCCGTCCTCCATCACCAGCTTGCGCAGGATCAGGTCGGTCACAATGCGCGATACAGTGCCCTCGGAGAGCCCGCTGTAGCGGGCCAGGTCGGCGCGCGATAATCGTTCGTGCCGCTGCAACAACTCCAGCAACACTGCGCTATTGGCGCCGCGCACCTGCCCGGGCCGCAAGACCTTCTCGCGTTGGGACATGCTTCTACAGCTTCCTTGGGCTGCGCAAGAAACTCATCACTGCCACCTCAAAAATCCCCTTGACAGTGTACCTGATTTTTGATAATCTCATTACAATTTACCATAGAAACGGCTGGGAGGCCCAAATGTTCTCCGACGCTTTCTTGCGACTCCTCAGAAAGTCGATAGTCGCATCTACCCTGCTGGCAATTCCGCTATACGCCCAGACTGGTCTCGGCGTCGTCCAAGGCACTGTCCACGACGCGACCAAGGCGATCATGCCTAACGCCAAGGTCGTCTTGAGCGATACCGCAACAGGGATCGAGCGCATCACCCAAACTAACAATGACGGCATCTACGGTTTCGAAAATATTCCCGTGGGGCCGTACAAACTGGTGATCGAAGCTACTGGTTTTAAGAGATGGGAAGGCACGCTGACTGTGCAGGCTGGCCAGACCGTCTCCATCGACCCCGCCATGGAGGTCGGCAGCCTGGCCAGCACTGTGGAGGTCACCGGGGCCGCGGCCATGATTGAGACGCAGGGCGCCCAGGTGAGCGACGTCAAAGACGCCCTGACCATTCACGACCTGCCCCTCAACGGGCGCCAGATCTCCAACCTCTTCGATTTGACGCCTGGCGTGGTGGGCGGCGGCAACCCGCGCACGAATGGCATGAAGGTGGGATCCACGGAGATGGTTCTGGACGGCATGTCCTACGTGGACCGCTTTGGCGGAGGTATATCGCGCGTGCAGCCAGGCCTCGATACGGTGCAGGAATTCCGCGTCGAGACGGCTGGCTCCGGCGCGCAGTTCTCGCGTCCCGCCACCATCGAGATGGTCACCCGAAGTGGCACCAACGAAATTCACGGTGCGGGCTTCGAAACCTTCCGCTCCAACGCCGACGGCCTGCGTGCCCGCCAGCGTCAGGATGGCAACACCGCCGCCAAGTACATCCGCAACGAATATGGCGGCTATTTGGGCGGTCCGGTATGGATTCCCAAGCTCTACAACGGCAAGAATAAGACCTTCTGGTTCTTCGACTACGAGGGCCTGAAACAGCGCCAGAACCAATTTGCCATCACGGGTACGCCGACAGCGGCAATGTGGAATGGCGATCTCAGCAACATTACGGATACCAGCGGCGACCATTTCACGATCTATGACCCGGCGACCACCTCCGGGCCCAATGGAACCCGTTTGCCGTTTCCCAATAATGTGATTCCATCCAATCGCATCAGCCAGACCGCCAAGGTCTTTCAGTCCGTCACACCCACACCTGATATCGGCGGCAACCTGAACCCGTGGACCGAGCAGAATTTTCAGGCATACTATTCCGTGCCTGTGAATCAATACAGTTGGACCATCAAGATCGACCAAACCTTTTCGGAGAAGGACAGTATCTCGGGACGCTTCACGAGTTCCCCTTACACCAGTGCGCAATATGGCGGCCGCTACGGCTATCCCCCAATCGGCTGCACAAACTGCGGGGGCACCAGGGAAGAGGATGCCAAGGTCCGCTCCTCATATATCCGCTGGAACCACGTGTTTTCGCCGACCCTGATCAATGAGTTGCAGCTTTCCGGTCACCGCTCGCCAACCCATTATGGCACGCTGGGCGACAGCACCAATTGGGCGAACAAGCTGGGTCTGCCGAACCCGTTCGGTGTGACGGGCTGGCCCACGGTCTACGCAGCGGGCTCGGGCGATCCCTTTAGCAACATGCTGTACTACGGCGGCTGGGATGCAGATAACAACCACCGCCAGAACCTGACGTCGTTTCAGATTGACGACAACGTCACCTGGGTCAAGAGCAAGCACACGGTCAAGTTCGGCTTCAAGGGACGTCAGGAATACAACAACGTCGAGGAGTTGCAGCAGGCGGAAGGTTCTCACAGTTTTTACGGGGATTGGACACAGTTGTACGATCCGTCGGCGCAGGCAGCCACGCCCTTTACGGGCACGGGTTTCGCCAGTCTCCTGCTGGGCCTGCCTACCTACCTGAGCGACCAGTACAATCGCGGCTTTTTCTACTTCCGGCAGAAGGAGTTCGGTCTTTACGTCGACGACACATGGAAAGTAACTCCCAGGCTCACGGTCGGCCTGGGACTTCGCTGGGACCACTGGAACCCGTACAAGGAGAAATACGACCGCCTCGTCAATTTGGATCCGGCGAACCTTACGGGCTTCACCGTCATAAGTCCGAATAACACTTCGCTCAATAGCATCCAGGGTATTCCGCCTGGAGTGTTAGCCTCGTGGCAGGCGCGTGGTTTATCGTGGGAGACGGCCAATTCGGTGCCGGGCTATCCCAGCGCCCTGATCCCTCAGTATTGGAAAGACTTCGGGCCAAGACTCTCCCTGGCCTACCAGCTCAGCAACAAGTTTGTTTTGCGCGCCGGGTATGGAATGTTCTACTGGCCCATGCCTCTTTCCCAAATTCTGCAGGGCGCCCGGATCAATCCCCCGCTGAACCTCAGATTCCAGAACGGCGTGGCCGATAAGAACGGCACGGTTCCGAATTACGATCTGCTGAACGCGCCCGCCACCAGTGACTATCTTCCCAATGCAACAGTCAACATCAACGGCCTCGCGGGCATATCCAGCACGTCTCAGGCTATCTGGGTTTTCGATCCCCACAACTGGGCAGACAACCGAATGCAGCAGTGGACCGTTAGCCTGGAGTATCAGCTACAGAAGAACACCGCCCTTAAGTTGAACTATATTGGCAACCATGGCAGCAACCTGGAGCAACGGGTGGCCTTGAATCAGCCCATATCGGCATGGAATTACCAGACGCAAACGGGGCTCGAGGTTCAGCCAGGCGCTGCGGGAGCCGATGCGCGGCGCGTGGATCCCAACTGGAACCCCACCATGATTTCTCACGTGGGCTATTCGAATTCGACCTCCTTCCAGGCGCAACTGCAGCACCGCTTCTCGAGCGGGCTCAGCTTCCAGTGGTTCTACGTCTATAGCCACATCCTTACCACCAGCGATTCCGGCGGGTCTAGCGACGGATCCGACGGCGCCCTGGTGGTTCAAAATTCGGATATTCTCGGCAATCCGAGCCTGTCCTTGAGCCAGAGGCTCAAACTGGTGTACTACAATACCGCTTCGGTTCCGCCGCACCTCATTAGTTGGAACGGTATTTACGAACTGCCGTTCGGCAAGGGCAAACACTTCGCCTCGAATGTCTCCAAGGCCGTCAACGAGGTTGTAGGTGGCTGGCAAATGGCGTTCATCGGCACCTGGCGGAGCGGGTTCTGGATGGGCGTGGCCGGTAGCGATTATCTGTTCGGGAATCCGGCGCTCAGCCCCAGCCAGCGGCTTACGATGAACATCTTCGGACACAATCAGTTGCTGTACTTCGCCGGGGACTTCAATCCGACCTCGGCTACCAACGTAAATCTGACCACACTGGAGTCCCTGGTGCCGGTGGATCGTTCGCAGCGCATCTTGAGACCGGTTGGGCCGAATCTCGATAACCGGCTTCCGTTCACCCTCGCCAATGGCCAGGTGGTGAGCACGAGCATCACGGACAATCTGACTTGGAATGCGCACAACTTTTTCCTCGGCTCGCGCTCGTGGAGCGCGGATGCATCGCTCTTCAAGTACTTCGGGTTTACCGAAAAATTGAAACTGCGGCTGGCGGGTGACTTCTTCAACTTTCTGAATCACCCCAATGACCTGAACCCGAATGCGACAACGGGGCTGATCAATCTTAGCCAGCAGGTCAACGATCCGCGCATTATTCAGATCGGCGCGCGAGTGGAGTTCTAGAAGGAGTATCATGCAATGTGGGCAGGGGCCTGCTCTGCCCACCTCATGCGACAATAGCGATTGCGAAGCTCTGCACTGATCCTGCTCGTCGTTTTGTGGGCGAGTTGCGGTAAAGCGCCGCCGGTATCGTCTAAACCGGCGCCAGCGGCGTTCGCACCCTACCGTTTTGACGACCATTTGCAGACCGCGGCGGTTAAGGCATCCGCCGCTCGCTCCTCGGCTCTAGCAGCCGAACCAATCCTCTGGCACAACTTTTTTTCCGAGAAAGATCTCACTTGGAATCTACTGCGCGGCCGCATGGGTTACCGTCAGGGCGATCTGGTGATGAAAGGCGAGGGCAGCTCGCCCGTGATGCTGGCCCCCGGCCGCCCGGCGATCGCCTGGGATCTTTATCGAGCCGTGCAGATCGGCATGATGGCGGAGGGCGGCCACGAGATCAAGATCAAAATCGGCGATCGTGAATTCAAGCAGAAGCTGGGGCCTCCCGGCCGGTACAACGATTACCACTTCGAGGTTCACATCGAAACCGGAACGGGCATCCAGACACTGCTCATCATGCCCACCGACGGCGTCAACGACCTCGTGGCCATAAGATCGATCGAACTGATCCCGCGAACGGCGGAGTTCCCCGAGGCGGCCGGCCGCCGCCTGATCGGCAAGCGCGAAGAGTACCGCAATGCGCTCTTTGTGCACGCGCCTTCCTCGCTGGCCTACGAGGTGGAGATCCCGCGCGCAGGCCAGTTGCATTTCGGCATGGGCATCACTGAGAAGAACTCTCCGATCTCCTTTCGTGTGCTGGCGGATTTGCGGGAAGTCTATTCAAAGATGTTGTCGGATACGCAGACATGGGAAGACGCCGGTGTGGACCTCTCTTCTTATGCGGGCCGCAAGGTCAAGCTTTCTTTCGAGACCAGCGCCGCCAAACCAGGCGCGGTGGGCTTCTGGGCGAATCCCCTGCTTACCACTAAAGCACCTAAGAACCGGCCGAACGTGCTGCTCTACATGATCGATACGTTGCGCCCCGATCATACCAGCCTGTACGGCTATGCACGCGATACCACGCCGTACCTCAACAAGCTCGGCGCGCAGGGGCTGGTGTTCGACGATTGCCAGGTGCAGGCTACCTGGACCAAGCCATCCGTCGCTTCGCTGATGACCTCGCTATACTCCTTCACGCACGCGATCCGGAGCGACGACGACACCATCCCGCAGGGGGCCGCTACCCTGGCCGAGCAGTTGCGGGCCGCCGGATATGTGACCGCGAGCATGGTGACCAATCCGTTGGTCGGCCGGCTTTCGGGTTTGCAGCGCGGGTTCGACTACCTGTCGGAATGGCAGGTGGCCGCACGCTACTTGAAGGAGAGCGAGGATCGCGCTACGGACTCAGCGGGGCTCAACAAGGTTCTGTTCCCGTGGCTCGATCAGCACCGCGATGAGCCATTCTTTCTGTACGCGCATGCGACCGATCCGCACGCGCCCTACCGGCCTCCCGCGGGTTTTGAGGAGAAGTTCGCGAACCCCGCGGAAACGCCCGAATTCGACCGCGATTTCACCAGACTGAAGAAGATCGCCCTTAGCCGGGGCGGCTTCGGGGTCAGCCGGGCTTTGTGCTTGAAAAGCGGGATCGATCCGGAGCGGTTCATCCGGCGCGCCATTGATCGCTATGACGGTAAGATACGCCACAATGACTGGAGCATCGGGCAGTTGGCCGGGAAGCTGCGGCAGCTCGGAATTCTGGACAACACTCTGATCATCGTGGTTTCCGATCACGGCGAAGAATTCTGGGAACATGGTTGGACCGGCCACGGCCAGTCGCTATACCAGGAACTGGCGCACGGGGTGCTCCTGATGTGGAACCCCAAGCTGATTCCCACACCGCGCAGGATCGTCGGGCCCGTTCAGTTGATCGATGTGATGCCTTCCGTGCTCGATCTGCTAGGGATTACGATACCGGCCGTCGTCCAGGGTCAGAGCCTGGCGCCGTTCGCCATGGGTAAGCCGTTCCAAAGGCGCGGCCTCGTGATGACTTCGCGGTTTGCGCATCCCTATTCCCAGCACGACGAGTTGCTTCCGGAGAACCATATCGATTCGCTGGCGCTTCTGGATGCAGATTGGAAGCTCATCTACCGCGAGAAAGGCAAAGAGGTTGGAATGAACAAGGTCGAACTGTACGATCGCCGCAGGGATCGCGGCGACACACGCAACGTGGCTGCCCAAAACCCGCGGGAGGTGGCCAGGATGATGGCGGGAATTGGCGCTTGGCTGGAAGTGCAAAAGCAGATCAGGAGCGCCCTCGGCCGGGGCGCCAAAGCCCCCTTGGACCAAAAGACTATGGACCGGCTGCGAAGTTTGGGATATCTCGGAGGAAAGCAATGATGATCACCCGCCGTATGTTGCTGGCTTCCGCGTGCGCGGCGCTGCCCGCCATGGGAAAAGCGAAGGGGCCCGGCCGGTTCGGCCTGGAGATTTACAGCTTGCGGGGCGAGGCACAGAAGGACCTGCCCGCCACGCTGGCCATGATCCGGAAATTCGGGTTCACGGAGGTCGAAGTGTCTGAGTTGTACGGGCGCAGCGCAGCCGAGTTCCGGCGGTTGCTGGACAAGACCGGCCTCCAAGCAACTTCCATGATGGCGGAGTACGAACGGCTCGGAAAAGATGCGGACTCCGTGGCCGCCGATGCCCGCACGCTAGGAGCGGAGTACGTGGTGTGTTCTACGATTCCACACAAAAAGCAACTCATCGCTGAGAACATCACTCGTGCGGCTGAAGACCTTGGTCGTTGGGGAGAAAAGCTCGCCGGCTCCGGCTTGCATCTTTGCTATCACACGCACGGAGTAGAGTTCGGCAAGTCCCCCGACGGGACGCTGTTCGACACGTTGGCGCGGCACACCGATCCGAAATACGTCAATTTCGAGATGGACATCTTCTGGATCGTTTTTGCTTTCCAGTATCCCGCGAAGCTGCTGCGCAAGTACCCCGGTCGCTTTCCCCTGATGCACGTGAAAGATATCCGCAAGGGCACCGTTCTGGGCGGATCGCCCGGCGACGTACTGGAGGAAGCCAGCGTACCCCTTGGTGCCGGCATTGTTGATATTCCTGCCGCTTTGCGCGCGGCACGGGAAACCGGGGTGCGGCATTACTACATCGAAGACGAGGCAGTGAATGCCGCTCAGCAGATTCCCGAAAGCCTGAAATACCTGGAGAGCGTTCGATAACCTAGTGAAGCGCCAAGAATGGTCGAAGGTCTGCGCGTCGGCGGGTGGTGACCCGAAGTATCATGTTCTAGTGTACTGTCGGGCCTTGCTTCCCCTCCTCTTTCTCGGCGCGGCCGCCTTGCGCGCGCAGCCCGCGGACGTGATCCTCCGCAACGGAACGATCGTTACCGTGGATCGGCAATTCCAAATTGCCGATTCGATGGCGATCCGGGGCGATCGCATACTGGCTGCGGGCAGCCGTACCGAAATCTCGCGGCTGGCCGGTCCTGGCACTCGGCAGATCGATCTACAGGGCAAGACCGTTCTCCCCGGCCTGATCGATTCGCACGTGCACGCAGCCGAAGCCGCGATAAACGAGTTCGATCATCCGTTTCCCGACATGGAAACCATGGCGGATGTGTTGGGCTACATCCAGTCGCGGGCGGCGGTTGCGAAAGCGGGCGACTGGATCGTCCTCACCCAGGTCTTCATCACGCGCCTGCGGGAACAGCGTTTTCCCACCCGAGCGGAATTGGATGCCGCCGCGCCGCACAATCCGGTCTATTTCGGCACCGGTCCGGACGCCGCCGTCAATTCAGCGGCGCTAAAGCTCAGCGGTATCGGCAAGGACTTCCGCATCACGGATGGAAAACCCGGACGCATCGAGCGCGATGCCGCCGGCGAACCCACCGGCATCCTCCGCAACTGCAGCCGCCTGGTGGCGATCCGCTCCGGCGACAAGGTCCCTACTGGCGACGATCGGCGCGCGCGCCTGAAGATGCTGCGGACCGATTACAACTCGGTGGGTCTGAGCGGCATTTCCGAGGGCGATCTGGGCGACGTGGATCTGGAAACGTACCGGCGGCTGAAAGACGATGGCCAACTCACTTGCCGTGTATTTGTCGCCTATGACGTGGATGCTCAACTGCCGCTCGATCAAATCACCGCTCGCATCCAGTCGGCGGCCCGCAACCCCCTGCATCGCTACAATAATATCCTTTGGCTGCGAGGCATCAAGACCTTCCTGGATGGCGGCATGCTGACCGGCAGCGCCTACATGCTGCCGCCCTGGGGCGTGAGCAAAGTCTATTCTATCGACGACCCCACATATCGAGGCATGCGCTATATCGAGCCGCGCAAGTTGTTCCAAACTGCGCGCTTCGCCCTCAAGAACGACTTGCAGTTTACGGCTCATGCGGTGGGCGATGGCGCCGTCCAAACGCTGGTGGACGCCTACGCCGAGATCAACAACGAAATGCCGTTGCGCCTCGCGCGGCCATGCATCACACACGCGAACTTCATGAGCGCCGGCAGAAAAGATGAAGGAACTCGGCATTGTCGCCAACCTGCAACCCGACTGGTTGTGGCTGGATGGCGCCACTCTTCGCAAACAGTTTGGCGACGCGCGCCTGGCCTATTTTCAACCGTACGCGACACTATTCAAAAGCGGGTCATCGTGGGCGGCGGCTCCGACCACATGCAGAAAATCGGCAGCCTGCGTTCCATCAATCCGTACAACCCGTTTCTGGCTTTCCTGTACGCGCGATCATGTTCCGCGCAGAGGTGATTTCCTGCGAGATCCGGGCTGGCGTCGCCTCCACATCTACGATTACGGCATGCTTCGTATCGATCAGATAGTTTGAAAAGTAACCGAAAGAGCCACGGCCTCCCTTCTGGTTCCAGGCTGCTTCCGGGTCTGTGACCGAGACCTGAGCAGGAGGTAAAAGGCACAGCCAAAGGACAACACCTTGCTGGAGATGGCCATCGTCGGGTACCAGAGCGAGGCCGAAAAGATCTCAGCGAAGATCGCCGATATCAAAGCGCAACTCGGTCAACCCAGTCCAGGCCGGCCAAAGGCCACGGTAGCCGCGGCGACCGCTACGGATCACGCGGGTCCGCAGAAGCGCCGCACGATCAGCAAGGCGGGCCGCGCCAGGATCGCCGCCGCACAGAGGGCGAGATGGGCGGCGCAGAAGAAGCAACAGGCGCAACCCGCAACACCGGCGAAGCCCAAGAAACGGAAGTTCTCGGCTGCCGGTTTGAAGGCGATAAGGGAAGCCACGAAGAAGCG
>OBLU010003345.1_pt1 | contig 14544 bp, 17 predicted proteins | sample 1518681 | NCBI WGS metagenome assembly OBLU01 (sample SAMEA3539304, study PRJEB22396) | soil metagenome | biome: tundra; feature: field; material: soil | place: USA | collected 2010-05 | depth 0.15 m
TGAAGGCCCTGCAAAATACGCCGGCCCCGAACTATTTCGTCCCTGGCTCGGCCAAGTATTCCCATCCCGGTCAATTCCAGGCTGCGCTGGGCGGCGTGGTCGGCTCCAACTACCAAATTCTCGTCTCGACCAATCTCCAAACCTGGAGCACGCTGACCACGATCACGATGACCAATGTGACCAGCATCTTTACGGATACCACCGCCAGTTCGGCCCGGCGCTTTTATCGGGCCCAACTCCAGTAGCTGCCTGGACCGAATCCGTGGTTGCCGGCAACGCGTGACAACCAATTCGGTGCCAATTTGAGTCCCGCCAGCAGCAAATTTGGTTGCGCTTAGGCTGCTGCACTCAAGCTGAAAAACTAAGTTGAGTTGATCATGTTCTCAGATTCAGCAGGGAGCGACCGCGATTTGATCTCAATGTGGAACCAACTTCGGAGGCGCTTGATTTTTCCACGACAAGGCGGCTTCATATAGCGGTTCGTGTTTTCCGGGGTGTCGCTGCATAGCTATCGGTATGCGTGGGCGGAGCGGGCGTTGAAATGCGGTTTCCCGGAGCGGTTCGCGCAACAGGCGTTGGGGCACAACTCCAAGGCGGTGCATCGGGCGTATGCGAAACACGCGGAAGTCACCGTGCCGTCGCTGGCGGATTGGGAAAAGAATTGGCAGGAAAATCCGCAACGTAGCGGGCAACCAAAGTTGCTGCCGGTGGATTACCGGTCGCCGTCGGTTGCCATTACGCAATCGAATTAACGCTCCGACTATTCGAGTGTTTTCTATTCAGTCCACTCCTGATTTAGAGTAGTATGCCGTGCGAGTCCACCGCTTGAGGCGGACTGACCTCAGGATTGACCATGAACAAAGCTTTAATGGACGTTTTAGTCGCAAAGTTTCTGGAGTGCTATGATGCTCCTGCAAAGGATGCAATTTGGCAGCAACACAGTGCCACGTTCCGGCGCTTTTGGTCCGATCAGGTGCTGGCCAAGGGAACCGGCACCATTTCGGACGACGAATGTGATGTGGTTATTCGGATCCTGGACCATACTGGGAAAGGCAACACCAAGGAGAGCGAAGTTGTTGCCAAGACCATGGTGCCACAAGGTGCGTGGAGAAGGTTATTCAACGCCTTTCATACCGATCAGAAACTGGCGTCGTTAGTTGACTCCAGCCTTAAGGAAGCTGATTTGGAGCGTAAAGCGGCGTTGCTCGATGAACTTTACAAATACAACGAAGGAAAGAAAAACCGGCTTACGGGCGAAAGCGCGAGCGCCATCAACGCACTATTAGCCGCCTATGATCCGATCAATAATCTCTCTGCCGTTTCGCTGAATCATCGAAAAACCCAGATGGCTTTTCTGAAGTTACCGTTCGATTGGGACCGGGCATCTTTTGGTCAACGGATTGTTCAAAGCAACGTGCTTCTCCGCGAAGGCACCCGCGCTCTGGGACTCGATGGAACCGCCCGAACACTGTCGCGCTTCTTGTATTTTCCAGTTGTCTTTGAACTCTGGAACAGATTCCTCAACCTCGACGTCGACATTCACACGTATGCAGCGACCGAGGGAAACAAGCGGTTGGTATTGCATCTCCAGCGCGAACGCAATCCTACTATCGTCCGCAAAAAGAAGAAACAGGCATCATCGCTTGACTGCGAGATTTGCGGGTTTTCTTTCGGTCGGGTTTACGGCGGAGCCGCCAGCGACTACTGTGAAGTTCACCACTTACTGCCATTGTCCGAAGTTGAGCACACCACCCAAACGAGAATGGAAGACCTTGCCATTCTTTGCGCCAACTGCCATCGCGTCACACATCTGCGCAACCCGCCTTACACACCGGATGAAGTAAAAAATATGCTTGCTCTTGGAGCGGTATAATTAGTCAGCCTCAGCGGTTCGCGCAACAGGCGTTGGGCCACAACTCCAAGGCTGTGCATCGGGCGTATGCGAAACACGCGGAAGTCACCGTGCCGTCGCTGGCGGATTGGGAAAAGGATTGGCAGGATAATCCGCAACGCGGCATGCAACCGAAATTAATGCCGGTGGACTTTCGGCTGCCGATGGTGCCAGCCGCACAGGCAAATTAAATTGAGCAGCCATTTATGGCTATGCAGTGATGGAGGAGTGGCAGGGACAGCGCGGTTCTAACCACGGCGCAAACCATTGCCGCAGCCTCAACCTCTTTTGCCGTCCAATTTGCAATTCTTGCCAAAAACCGCTTGACCATCCGCGCCGGTTTGTGAGTTCATACTGCCGAATAGGATGCTTTAAACCAAAAATGTTTTGCGCGGCAAAATTTCACCTCATCCCGCTTATGAAACCATTTCAACGTTTCGCACTCACCCTCATCGCCGCCCTTCTCGCCACTGGAAGCGCGCACGCCAACATCACCGTCCTGCATGACTGGCACATGGGCGAGAGCGACGCCGGGGCGGTCGGCGGCGGCTACGACACCAACACCCTCGATGCCGTCGGCGTCGGCTCCGCCTTGACCAACCAGCCCGTCGCCGGAGCCTATCCCCTCTACGCCAATAACGTGTCCGACCAGGCGGCGTTTTTCGCCGGCAGCTCGTTGAGCGAATTTTATTCCGGCGGCCAATATGCCCGGGGCAATGTCATTTCCAATCTCACGACCAACTTCGGCATTGAACTGTGGGTCTATCCCACCGCCGGTAACGGCGGCTCGGTCATCGCCTATGACGGCAACACGGGTGGCAGCGGCTGGGGGCTTTATGAGGCCGGCACGAGTTGCTACCTTCTTTTCGGCGGAGTCGCCTTCTCCGCCAGCTCTGCATTCCTGGCGACCAATGCCTGGACGGAGCTGGCGCTGGTGTGCAACGTTGGCGTGGCGACGCTCTACACCAACGGCGTGCCGGCTTTTACCATGACAGCCACGCCCAAAAGCCCCGCGGGCAGTTTCCTGATTGGGGCCGACAATGGCGGGGCGGAGACCTTCTCCGGCGGCGTGGATGAAGTGCGGGTGTTCACGTTTGCCGCCGGGCAATTCAGCACCAACGATCTGATGGTGAACGGTCCGCTCGTGGTCACCACCAATGCCGATTCCGGGCAGGGTTCCTTGCGCGCGGCGATGGCCGCGGCCAATCCCGGCAGCACGATCACCTTTGCGACAAACCTGTCCGGCGCAACCATCACGCTGGCCAGCACGCTGCCGATTTACACAAGCCTCACGATTGACGCCTCGGCGCTGTCCGGCGGCATTCAGCTCAACGGCAACGGTGCGGTCACCGTCTTCAATGTGGCCTACGGCACCACCGCCGTATTAAACTCGCTCACGATTACCAACGGCTACACCGGCGGCTACGGCGGCGGCATTTGGTCCGCTGGCATATTGACTCTGAGTCATTGCAACCTGTTTCGAAATAATGCGGCACAAGGCGGTGGCGGCATTAACTGCAATTACGGCATACTGATCCTGGATCAATGCAACCTTTCGGAAAATAATGGTGGTATGTATGGCGGCGGCATCGGAAACGGAGGCACGCTGACGCTGAATCAATGCACCCTGTCAGGAAATATTTCAATTCACGGCGGTGGCGGCATCGCAAACGCATACGGAGGCACGCTCACGCTGAATCAATGCACCCTCTCGGGAAATGACAGCACAATAGACGTTAATGCCGGAGGCACTTTTGATGGCGGTGGCGGCATTTATAACATTGCCACACTGGCGCTCAATCAATGCACCCTGACGGGAAATAGTTGTGACTACCGCGGCGGCGGTATCTTCAACAATGGGGGGACTCTCACGATGACGAATACGATTGTCGCTGGAAACAATAGTAGTGACGGCGCAGATATTGAGACCAGGTATGCTACCGTAACCTATGGGGGCTGGAATCTCGCCCAGTCGGTGACCAACCTCAACAGCACCATTACCGGTCCCGCGCCGCTCAACGCCGCTCCCAACCTCGCTCCGCTGGGCAACTACGGCGGGCCGACGCAAACCGTGCCGCCGTTGCCTGGTTCGCCCGCCATCGGCGCGGGCAGCGCGGCTGCCAATACTTTTGCCACCGACCAGCGCGGTTATCCGCGAACGCAGAATGGCAAGATTGACCTCGGCGCGGTGGAACTGCCCACCGTTTCACCTTTCACTGCCAGCCCCACCTACGGAGCGGCGCCAATGAATGTGCAATTCAATTTCACCAACACGGTTGACAGCGACGGCAGCGCCATCGTCGCGTGGAACTGGAATTTCGGCGATGGAACCACCGGCACGGCGCAAAATCCAATCCATGTTTACGGCACGGCGGGCTTGTTCTCAACCAGCCTCATTGTGACCAATAGCCTGGGCCTAACGCTGGCCGCTGCCGGTTCGGCCGTGCAAGCAGGCCCGCTGTTGGTCACCAACACCGCCGACAGCGGCCCGGGCAGCCTGCGTTCGGCCATTGCCAGCGTGGTCAACGGCGGGGTTGTCAACTTTGCCGCAAACCTTTCCGGCGCGACCATCATGCTGGCCAGCACGCTGGCGATTAACACGGGCCTCACGATTGACGCCTCGGCGCTGCCCGGCGGTCTGCAAATCAATGGCAACGGCGCGGTCACCGTTTTTAGTGTGAGCACCCTCGCCACCGTCGTGCTGAACTCGCTCACCATCACCAACGGTTATTCCGGTGGCTTTGGCGGCGGCATTTATGACTACTCCTGCAACGATCTGAGACTGAATCAATGCACCCTGGCAGGAAACTATTCGCAATCTGGTGCCGGCGGCATTTACAACTACATCGGTGTTCTGACGCTAAATCAATGCACGCTGTCGAGAAATACTTCCAGCCAGGGCAGCGGCGGCATTGGCAACGACAACAGCAGCAGCGGGCTGACGCTGAATGAATGCACGGTGGTGGGCAATAGCGGTCAAATCGGCGGCGGCATAAACAACTCCGGCAGCAGCACAATGGCGATGATCAACACCATTGTCGCCGGAAACAGCGGTGTTACCGGCGCGGATATTTACTGCGGTGATCTCAGCGTGGTGACTTTTGGCGGCTCCAATCTCGTCCAGTCGTTGGACAACGAAGGCGGCGGAATTGAAGGCACGACGCCCATCAACGCCGATCCCCAACTCGCCCCGCTGGGCAATTACGGCGGGCCGACGCAAACCATGCCGCCGCTGCCCGGCTCACCCGCCATTGATGCGGCCAGCGACGGCGACGCCAGCCAGTTCACCACCGACCAGCGAGGTTATCCGCGCCTGGCCGGCCTGCACGTGGACATCGGCGCGGTGGAGGGAGTCTATAATGCCGCCGGCGCGGGGATCCTCACCGGCGTGACCCGGCTTGGAAATGGTTCGTTCCAGTTTGGTTTCACCAACTACGAAGACATGAACTTCACCGTCTTTGCCACCACCAATCTCGCGCTGTCCTTCAGCCTGTGGTCGAATCTGGGGCCGGCCGCCGCAACGCCCGCCGGTTCCGGCCAGTTTCGATTTGCCGACACTGGCGCGACCAATTCCCCGCAACGCTTTTATCGCATCGGCTCGCCGTAGCCAGAGCGTTCGCCATTCAGGCCGCTGTGGCACGCGCGCCGGAGTTCGTCCGGCGTTTCGGACGGATCTGTTCCTGTTCCTCGCGGCAAGACGGCGGAACGGAGGCCAGGTTGACGCGGAATGCAGCTCCCGGAACGGTTCGCGCAACAGGCGTTGGGGCACAATTCCAAGGCTGTGCATCGGGCGTATGCCAAACACGCGGAAGTCACCGTGCCGTCGCTGGCGGATTGGGAAAAAGATTGGCAGGAAAACCCGCAACGCAGCGCGCCACCCAAGTTGCTCCCGGCTGATTTTCGGTTGCGGATGACTGCCATCGGGCAATCGAATTAGCTGTTAGCTTAAAATTAAGCTGATTTGTTGTCGTAAGACAGGCAAACGAGAGCGCGAAGGTGCGTGGCGGCGGCCCGGGCAAGGATTGGTGGCCGCCTGCAAAGACTGGCTGTCTGGAAAGACTGGCACGCCGCAAGGAGCTGGGGAATGTGTTGCTCTGAAACTTTGCGGGCTGCCACCATCATGGTGAAACGCAAGATTCAAATGACCTTGACACGAACCTCACGAATTGAAACGAATACGCCGACAGAATTCTCACAAAAAAAATACGTTGCATAATTTCTCGGAGTGGTTATAAAACTTAATGTTTAAGAAATTCCGTCTATGAATCCGAACCCAAATCCATTCAAACATGTTCGATTCATAAAAACTATTCTTCAAGCTTTTGCGTTCGTAACCGCATGTTGCACCGCAGTCTGGATTGCATTAGCTGAGAAAAACAATCAGTGGAATAACAGATCTTTTGCTATCGTCGCCTTAAGTCTTCTAGGTTTTGCCGCGATTCTGATGATAAATAGTTTAAGCAAGAAAGACCGCGCGAAGACATTAATTTGGATAGTCGTGTTTCTATGTTCATCTATCACAATCGTTGTTTTAGCTCTCCAAAGTTATATGGTTTTAAAATCGAAGAGTGCGCCTTATTCGACCAATGAGCTTCAAAAAGGCTATAATAGCATTGCAGAGAGTGGCCGCGAAACGTCCAGCAACATTGTCGGAACAACCGAATCTAACATTTCAGCTTTAAAGGTCGCCAGCAAGCAAGTCATTTCGCCGACAGGAGTTCATGAAGCACAAACTAATAAGTTTGTATCTTCACCCTCAACCGCATTAGCACAAGACGTTCCCAGTCTCGAACTAGATACTCGACTTTGGATTATTCCAGATATTTCTGTTCAAAGAAAACAGGGAGGCTTCTATTGGGAAAAAGTTGCCGGAGCACCACCAAATGTTTGGAAACAAGGCGACGATTGGGGTGTTATCGCTTCTCATTTTGCAGGAGCAAGTGATTTACATGAATGGTATGTAGATGGGCCTTGGAAAATCTCGGGTCCAGATGGAACATATTCTACAAACAGCATAGGAATCGTTGCTGCAGGCTGGGTGGTATTTGATGGAACTATTTATTCAACAAAAAACACGAACACATGCAAAATGCTTCTTTGGAGGCCACAGGCGGTCGGAGGTGACAACACTGGTGGAGCATCTGTGGTCGGAGGCAACACTGGTGGAGCATCTACCACTAATGGAGAGCTTTTTGGGAATGAGAAGATATCGGGACCATCAATTGATACAAGTAAGCCGCACTCTATTTTGGATTTTATACGGATATTTCAATCTACAAATAATTAGTGAACTTAAATCACTATCTAGTTCGAAATTGGTGGCCCTCCGGAAAGTAGGCGGTCTCCGGGGTGTCGCTGCATAACTATCGGTATGCGTGGGCGGAGCAGGCGTTGAAATGCGGCTTCCCGGAGCGGTTCGCGCAACAGGCGTTGGGCCACAATTCCAAGGCGGTGCATCGGGTAAACGCAAAACACGCGGAAGTCACCGTGCCGTCGCTGACGGATTGGGAAAAGGATTGGCAGGAAAATCCGCAATGCAATGTGCAACCAAAATTGCTGCCGGTGAATTTTCGGCTGCCGATGGTGCCAACCGTCCAAGCGAATTGAATTGAGCAACCAGTGCGTTGCGCCGTCACTTGATTGGCAGGATTTCCCGTTGCGGACACCAGTTGCAGACGAGCAGCACGGCCATTTCACCGGCCTCCTCATCCATCTGCGCGACCAGCCGCAATTGATACGAGCCGCACGCCAGACATTTCACGTCGAACTTGCGAAACGGGCTGGCCGGCGGCGTTTGGCGGGGCTGATAATCTTCCCGGCGCTGAAACCATCGTGCGGCATTCATCCTCGCAATTTACCCGCCGCGCAGACAACCGCAGTCCAAGGCAAATAATGTAAGCAAAAACTTGCAATTTGAGCCGGTTTTCTGTATGCAAACGTCATGGCTTTATCAGACGCATATCTCAATCAAGTCAAAAACCTGTCGCAAATCTTGCAAGCGATAAGACAGGCACAACCGCCGGAACGTTTTTCACACAAGTTTTTGGCGGGGCTCGATTTCAAAAGCACAAACGACCGAGGAATAATCGGTGTGCTGAAGGCATTTGGATTCATTGATGAATCTGGAGCTCCGAAACAACCCTATTTTGACTACTTGGATGACGAGCAACACAAAGTCGTGCTCGCAGAAGGCATTCGACAAGCGTATGCCGACCTTTTCAAACTGAATAACAAAGCAAATGAGAAGGACTCGGCATGGGTAAAGAACAAGCTCAAGACGTTGACACAGGGATCGAAGAGTGAACCTGTGTTAACAAGAATGACCGCAACTTTTATCGCGTTTTGCAAAGAAGCCGATTTCACGACTCCTACAAATGCAGCCAAAGAGATCAAAGCCGAAACCCCGCTCGAAACACCTCCGCCGGCTCTGCCTTTGCAAGAGAAACCTCAAGGTCATTCGAAGCAGCATCAGTTCGCGCTCGCCTACAATATCCACATCGAATTGCCGGCGGTTCGAGACCAAGCTGTCTATGACGCAATCTTCAAATCTCTACGGGAGAATCTGCTTTGATGCTTCACCGAGAAGACACACAAATTGCTGGCTTCGTTTTTAAGGGGCAAATTGCGTCAGAAACGGCGAGGCGGCTGACTGGAGCTGACAAGAAATCAGCAGAAGTCGGATTCGAGGAAATCGCGACGAAGGTGTCATTGGGCTTGCTCGAAGAAGACCATGTCGCCGCCGCACAGAAGATGTCGGCGGTTTATATTGCAATCGCCAGCTTCGAGAACAGTGTTCGTGACCTTGTGTCCAGCAGACTACTTGAACAAAAAGGTGCGAACTGGTGGGACGTATGCGTCACTAATGCCGAAATAAAAAATCGTGCGAAGACACGGCAGGAACAGGAAAAGCAAATCCGGTGGCATCAGGCGCGAGGTTTGAATCCAATCTACTACACGGAAATGTCTGACTTGGTATCCATTATTGGTAGCAACTGGGCGTCCTTTGAAGATTTGTTGCACGACATTGACTGGGTTCGCCAAATCTTCAAATCACTCGAACGTTCCCGAAATGTGATTATGCACAGCGGGCAATTGTCTATGGACGACATTGAACGAGTCGGTGTGTTTATTCGGGATTGGCTTCGACAAGTTGGCGGTTAAGAATTGACGATTGCAACTTGTCCCGGCGTCAATTCCGGCAGGAGCGCGGGAACTTTGGGCATCAACGGCAAGGTTTCATTAAGCTGGGTGCTGCCGGCCACCAGCACCACCACCGCGATTTGAAATTTGGTGGTGTTCTGTTGAAAACCCAAGTTGCGGTCAGCGGTCAGGAAAACATCAAATTCCGCCTGCGCCAGCGCGAGGCCCTGGCGGACGGCCACCGTTCAATCCTGCCCGGTCAATGCGCGGCCCGAACGCAAGTCGAGGCATTCGTCAATGAGAATGCGTATAACGTAAAGGCAGTTTGGCACTTCGCCGCGGAGTTACCATACGTGTTCTACGAACCGTCATGAATAAAAAAGCACAGCGACCACTTGGGCCGCTGTGCTTGCACTTTCAAACGCTCCTCACTTCCGGGTATATGTGATCTCCATTGACTGGACGCCGTCGTTGAACATTTCAAAAACATATTTGTCCGGGCTGATTACGCGGAACACCGTTTTGATCGGAATGTCCTTCCGGCCCGTCGCCGGGCAATTGGACGTGCCTGCCAGCGTGATGACTTTGTTGCCGTTCTCGCCTTTGCCCTCGCATGTCAATATCGAGGTCTGCATGTCACTCACCCAGACGGTGTTGAATGTCTGCTTGCTGTTGTCGTAGCCCATCAGGGTCTGCCCGATGAACGGCTTGCCCATCATTTCGCCGTGGAACTCCGCTTCCAGGAAATGCCCGTTCAATTTCCAGCTTGCTTTCGCCGTCCCCTGGCTCACGTGGGGCGGGCCGTCCGGCTCACACCAAGTCTTCACCTCGGCCTTCCAATTTCCCACGAAGGCGTCGAGCGCTTTGTGCGCGGGCCCCGGCGTGCCGGCCGCTTCCATCTTTTTCTGCATCTCCTTTTTTTCGGCATCGGATTTCCCGGAACCGGATTTTTTCTCTGGCCGCTCCAGAACTGCGACCGAGCCACTATCAATAGTATGTTTCATAACTTTTTGTCTTTCTCGTGATTTGAACTGTCATTGCAATACACGACTTGCATTTTGGTTAACCGTAGGATGTGAAGTATGCTTCAGATGCGGCCTTCCTCAATGGGGTGTTACCCTACCCAGTTCAAACTGAGCGCTGGGTTTTCCGCTCAAGAACGGACGATGGCGACTTGTCCCGGCGTCAACCCCGGCTGGAACGCGAGAACTTTGGGCAGCAACGGCAAGGTTTTATTTAAGCTGGGTGCTGCCGGCCACGAGCACCACCACCGCGATTTGAAATTTGGTGGTGTTCTGTTGAAAGTTCAAGTTGCGGTCAGCGGTCAGGAAAACATCGAATTCCGCCTGCGCCAGCGCGAGGTCCTGGCGGACGACCACCGTTCAATCCTGCCCGGTCAATGCGCGGCCCAAACGCCAGTCGAGGCATTCGTCAATGAAAGGGAACGCGCGTGCCGACAAACACGGGCGTGCCGCCCATGATTTCGGGATCGGAGTGAACGATGCCTTGCAAATCTTCGATTGTCATAACATGGCTAAAATACCCCTGCCGGCGGAATTGTCACCTGCAAACATGCCCGTGGGGCGTGCGCCAGCCCATTTGCGACGAGACCGCGTCCGCTCAACTTCGATCTGGTTTGCTCTGGTTTGCTCTCATTGCCTGACGATGTCGAAGAGGTTAAATTCCTTAAATATGTCCCGCGCGATGCGCATAGGGTGGAACGGTGCGCAGCCGCAGGTCCTCAACTGGACCGCCAATGGTGAAGTGATAAAGGCTCTGCCAATCGTTACCAGCCAGACCGAGCGCACGGTGCAACACATCATCGAAGTAGCAACCAATGCCGGTGCCGCGAACACCGGCAGCCTCGGCAGCCAGATACAGGGCTTGGCCGATCATTCCCGCTTCCCAGAACAATTCGCGATAAGCTGCCGCGCCGCGATCCCGCAAGATTGGCTCGAACCGCGCCAGCATCCCAAGGCTGAACGCACCATCAGCGGCAATGTCTTGGTGGCAGGAAAGCGTCCGCGCAAAATCACGCAAGTCGCCCTTTCCCAGCCGGTAAAGCGGCGCTTTGATGGCTGAATCCGTCACCGCTTCCCAATTGAGTTTTGAATGGAACGCCTGTCGCAAAGCATCCGCATCAACCTGAGTGCGCAGCCAGAGATATAAACCAGGCTCCAGTCCGGTGACCCGATGCACGAACACCACCAGATGCAAACACGGTGGGAATGGCCAGGAATCGAATGGCGGCGCGGAAGTGCGTGGCAGCGTGGTGTCGAGAATAGCCAAAAAGGTTTCCAGCGAAATGCTGGTGACACCGTCGAAGTCCACCGCACTGCGTCGCTGACGAATCAATTGACTTGCGGAGTGGCCGCAGGCGGGTGGCGACGGCGGCGGCCAAGTAACCAAATCACTGGATTCGGATTGTTTTGCACTCGTGGTCACTCGTTCCGAAGCCGCTATGGCATCATCAATCACCGGCCATTCGACGTGGGAATCGCTCAACCGGTTGGCGCGTCCGAACCATTCGATGGCGGTGTCGGCGGCTGGGGACATGGTCTTCGCTGTTGCTTCGTTCACAATTACCAGGACGATCAATTCGGGAGTTTCCCGTTCAGCGTTTGCAAAATCTTCCGCACGATCCAGTCCGAGCAGTCTGGCGATCTGGGCACCATCCCACTCCGGCATGAGTTGAACGCGCCAGCCCAGCGCGGCGGCTGCGAAACGAAGCGCCGCGAGCGCGTGCCCCACGTCGTGCTGGCAATAGCGGAAGGCTCGTTCACCGTATTTCCACGCCTCGCGCCAAGTGATGGAGGGAAACCCGACATGGAACCCGACCGCATCGGATGTGACGCCTTGCGGCCTCCGTGCCCGTTGTTCCAGGGCGTGTTGCAGAGGCGCGTAGTGATAGACACCCGCACCACCCGGCAACCCTTCGATGGCGGGCAGGACGGCGTAGGCTTCCGTCGGATGCAAGTTGCCGCTGGAGGGGTTCATCCGCAGATACCAGCTCGAACTGGTAGTCTCCTTGCGTGCGGAAAGACCCATGGCTAATTCAAAAAACCAGCTCACGGCTCCGAGCGTGAACGGTCGCGACGTCACTGTCGCCGCACCGAACAAGCTGGCCGCAGAGGTTGTGTCGTCCGAGCCGGTCAACGGCAACTGAAACAGCGGTGCGCCGGTGAACCGGCGGAACGGATTGGGCTGACTCGCCCAGTCGAGGCCGCCCGGACCGTTGGCGTAACGCCCGGGATGGTGCTTGCTCCGTTCGTGATAAGCGATGATGGCAGCAACCGGATCTGGCATTTTGGGGTTGTTGGCTGGGGTTGGTTTCAAGTGCGCGGCCACTATAGCCACTCGTCACTCACAATGAATCACAATTCTCCTTTGGAGGCACGGGCGAGAATGGCGGCCTGGCACGACAGCCCACGAACCGCATATCCCAAACTGATTTTGGCAGCAGCGGTTTTCCTTGCCCGGAGCGGCAGTTTTCCTCCGGCCGCCGGAGTGCGCCCGTCCCCGGTCGCCACCACCTTGGCCGGCCGGCGGGCATCGTTTTTTCGCGGTCTCCGGAAATACCCCTGCCGGCGGAATTGTCACCTGCAAACATGGCCGTGGGGCGTGCGCCAGCCATTTTGCGACGAGAGCGGCGTTGGGTTCCCTTTACGGCGGCGACTTGTTCAGGCCTGCTCCAAATTGTTGTTTGCAATTTTCTGCTGGTTAGAACATGATGGAAAGGTCGTAACGTTAGAAAAATAAGACAAAACTAAAACGTAATTTGCTTGCCCACGAATGGCGTCCTTGATGGATGGGAGTTTCCCGGCGACTCCGACCAAAGTCCGATGAATCCGCGTCGTGCAGGCAAGCTCTGAGGAACCACAAGATGAAAACTTTCCAAACGATTGCTTGCATTACTGCGTTGATTGCGCCATTCCCCGCCGCGCACAGTCAGGGAAACTCCTGGACCAATGAAATTCCCGCCGAAAAGGCCAGAGCGCATGTGCATGAACGCGCCGCCGTGTTCGGGCGGGTCTATCATGTTTCCTGGGACAGCAACGTCTATTTTGATTTCGGCGGCTTCTACTCGGAAGCTGTCTTTACGGCCATTATTCCGAACGCCAATCAACTGGTGAGTCAGCTCGGCCAATTGGAAGGAAAGGAGATCGTCATACGCGGCCGGATCACCACCAACTCATTTGGAATTCCGCAAATCCGTGTGAAATCTGCTGATAACATTTTAATGGTCGGACCCGATAATCGTGCCGTTCCGCTTGATTTCGATCCGGAACCGCCAACCCAGCAAACCAATTCTGCCCCCAAGGAAGACACGACTTCCTGGTTGTCTGTTTTCGCGGCCGACCCGGACGAAACCAATACCATTGTCACGCTTTCGGGAAAAACCTATCAAAACTCCAAAATCATCAAGGTCGAGCCGGATGGCATCACGATAAAATACGCTCCGAATGGCGTCGGGCTCAGTGAAATCAAACTTAAATTTTATGAATTGCCCCCCGATCTCCAACAAATGTATGGCTTTGACCCGCAGATTGCCGCTGCGTATATCAATGAACAAACGGCGGCGGCGGACCTGTCTGACGCGGAGAAAAGAAGGCGGGAATGGCGGGCCAGACATGAGGAATTAAGCGCCCGGTCCGCTGTGGTGCAGCGCCTCTACGAGCGGAAAAAGCGAGTCTATGAGGATGAGAAAAATGATTACGATGCAAAAATCAGGCTGGGAGCCTGGCACGATTCCGAACGATTGGCCGAAGCCCGGGAATTGCAAACCAGAGAAGCGGAATATCAGTCGGCGATTCGACAGCAACAACTTATCCAACAACAGCAGCAGCTTATTTTGATGCAACAGACAAACCTGGTGCATTGACAGAAAAGAGGTGGCGCTGCGATAAAGGGGATCAGTTCCCGGAGCGGTTCGCGCAACAGGCGTTGGGCCACAATTCCAAGGCGGTGCATCGGGCCTATGCGAAACACGCGGAAGTCACTGTGCCGTCGCTGGACGATTGGGAAAAGGAATGGGAGAAAAATTCACAACGCAACGTGCAACCGAAATTGCTGCCGGTGGATTTCCGGTCAACGCCCTCGGCAAACACACAAAGAAATTGACCAATCAGGATTGTCCCTGCCCCGCCATAAACTCCTCCACCGTCACCACCGTGGCCTGCGCCGGGAAAATCTTCTCGACCAGCACGCGATGGACTTCCTCACTGGGTTCGCCGGTCTCGCAAGAGGGGTGAACACCCCATAGCACGCCTTTAGCCAGCGGGATATTTTACGGCAAAGTTTTTAACAAACATTAAACCGAAAAATCACCTATGAATACAAATACGCAATCGCAGCACGCGGTCGGACAAGGCAGGCCGCAGTTTCTGAAACTCATTTCCAACTCCGCCTCAATTACATTGGGCATCGTTCTGGCGGTGGTCGGACTTCTGGTTCCATGCGCCAAGGCTCAAACGGCCGTCTCCAAGGCCGACACAAACTTTATCCTCGCGGCT
>OBLU010003346.1_pt1 | contig 14544 bp, 17 predicted proteins | sample 1518681 | NCBI WGS metagenome assembly OBLU01 (sample SAMEA3539304, study PRJEB22396) | soil metagenome | biome: tundra; feature: field; material: soil | place: USA | collected 2010-05 | depth 0.15 m
ATCTCGGGGTATCGCCTTGAACCGTGGCGGAGCTGAGCCGCCTGGCGCCGTGGCGTTTATTGCGCGCTAACCATGCCGGGCAGCCGGCCGCGCCTGCCTGGCCTGCGCATGGCCTGCAGAATGCAGCGGCCGGCCACGGATGAACCGGCTCCCAGGTCGGCGCCGCGCCGGTTTCCGCTGACCTTTGACTGACCTGCCATGTACCTGCGGTGGACCTGTCATGTACCTCGCGGGACGGCACCGATGACGGCGAGAGGTCAAAAAGACCCGTCACCTGCGCAGTCCTGATGACGCCGCCAGTGTCACGAGGGCCAGGTCCACGCACCGCCGAACCGGCCGGATCAGGGGGGCGCTGGCACGGGAGCGCAGAGCCATGATCACCCAGACCTACGAGGGCACCAACCAGATCCAGCGCGTCGTGATGGCCTGCCAGCTGCTGAAGTAGCAGCTGGCAGGCGTTTCCCCTGGTCCGGATCAGTCAGACGGCCTGTAGGCGCGGCAAGCGATAGCTGCCGCCTGGGCTGCCTGCCGGTTAGACCTCGTCATTTCCGGTTGCTTCTGGACCGCGTGCTGAGTTGGTGCTGACCCCTGGCAGCAGTCATCGCTACGCGCGTGCCCTTGTCCGTGGCGCGCGAATGCCTCGCCTGCGGGTGGCGCAGTGCCACCCGGATCCGGGTGACACGCGGGACACGAGACCAGGTGGGGTTGGTGTCGGAGGGAAGATCGACCCCATACGGGGCCGGCGACGCGACCGCCCCGGGCCTGGCCCCGATGGCACCGAGGCTGCTTGTCGGTGCTGACCACATCCCGTCCCGGGGGCCGCCCAGCGTGCGGCTGCCTGAAGCTGGGTCTGCGTCGGCGCCAGCTCACACGATTTCGTCCTCGTCTCAGCGCACCCGGCCAGCTCGGCCTGCGCCGGCTGCGTCCACACGCGCTACGAGGACATCACCGGGGAGATCCCGACCATCTCGTTCGTCTCCTTCTGGGCCGGGCTGGTCAAGGCGCTGGAACTGATCGCCGACGCTGCGGCGCTTTCCCGCGTCTGGGACGATTCGACGAAGCGGTTCCGTTCGGTCGACTATCTGCACCTGGGTGCCGAAGAACTCGGCGCTATCTACGAGTCACTCCTGGAGTTGGTCCCGAGGCGAACCGCAGACAGGGAGTTCCTCCTTCAGACAGCACTGGGCAACCAGCGGAAGGGCACTGGCTCGTACTACACACCCACGTCCCTGATCGACTGCTTGCTGGATTCGACGCTGGACCCGGTGCTGGACGACGTCCAGAAGCGCGCGGAGGTGGCGGCGACCGCCGCGGGCACCGACGTCTCGGAGGTTTCGCCGAAGCCTTGCTGTCCGTCACGGTCTGCGATCCCGCCTGCGGGTCCGGTCACTTCCTGGTGGCGGCTGCCCGTCGAATCGCTAAGCGAGTCGCCGCCGTCCGCGAACACAACCCCGAGCCTGGCCTCGACGCGCTGCGAACGGCACTCCGCGAAGTGGCGTCCCGCTGCATCTACGGTGTGGACCTTAATCCCATGGCCGTCGAACTGGCCAAGGTTTCCCTGTGGCTGGAAGCCCTAGATCCCGGCAAGGCGCTGAGCTTCCTCGACGCTCACATCAAGCAAGGCAATGGCCTGATCGGCACAACACCAACACTAATCGAGCGCGGTATCCCAGATGAAGCGTTCAAGGCGATCGAGGGGGATACCCCGGCATTCGCCGCGTCACTGCGCCGCGCGAACGCAATGCCGACACAGGACGAACTGTTCCGCGACGAGCACATCTTCTCACAATCGAACGAGTCGTTGGCTGTGTCACTCGCACGGATCGCGCAGGCCCCGGACGGGTCTCTGCGCGAGGTGCACCAGCAGGCCTCCGCGTACCAAGGCTGGAAGGAGACCGCCGACTTCCGCCGCAAACAGCAGGTGGCCGACGCCTGGTGTGCCGCGTTTGTCTGGATCAAGGACAAAGACGCTCCACCCGCGATCGTCAACCGCGTGTTCCAGGAACTCAAGGAACGGGGACCTGGCGCCCTCCCCCCAGCCACCGTCTCGGAGATCGAGCGACTGCGCGAGCAGTACGACTTCTTCCACTGGCACCTTGAGTTCCCAGACATTTTCCACGTCCGCTACGCCGACGCGGACATCGACCCCGATACCGGCTGGTCCGGCGGTTTCACGTGCGTCCTCGCCAACCCGCCCTGGGACAAGGTCGACTTCGAAGACAAGAAGTACTTCAGCGCCGTCGAACCGTCGATTGCCGAGATGACCGGGCAGGCACGGCGGGCGCGAATCCTTGAGTGGGAGAAAGAACACGCCGAGGAAGGTGCACAGTACCGGCGCGCCCGACGCAGGGTTAAAGGGACGTTCGGGTTCGCCAACAGCTCAGGTGTCTTCCCTCGGTGCTCCGACGGACTCACCGCTCCGGGCGTCAACTCACTGCAGACCGACCAGCTTTTCGCTGAACGGTTCGCAGGAATCGCCGCACCTAAGGGCAGGGTCGGCTGCATTATCCCCACCGCAATCGCAACCGGCGCTGGCGGCCAATATCTGTTTGGCGAGTTCACCCGACGTGGCGTGGTCGCCTCGCTGTACGACTTCGAGAACCGCAAGAAACTCTTCGGAGGCGTGGACTCTCGGCAGAAGTTCTGCCTGCTCTCGCTTGCCGGCAAGGCGCTACGCGAACCCGTCGCGAGTTTCGCGTTCTTCCTGCTAGATACCGCCGAACTCGACGACGCCGATCGGATCTCCACGCTTACCCCAGAGGACCTCGCGCTCATCAATCCGAATACGGGGACTCTGCCAATCTTCCGCAACCGTCGGGACGCCAACCTGACCGCTGAGATCTACCACCGCATCCCGGTGCTATGGGACGAGACCAGAGACGACGGCAATCGGTGGGGTGTCACGTTTAAGCGCCTGTTCGACATGACCGACGACTCCGACCTGTTCCGTACCCGCGTGGAGCTAGAGAAGGACGGTTGGCACCTAGAAGGTAACATCTTTACAAGAAGTGGGAAACGTATGCTTCCGCTCTACGAGGCGAAGATGGTCGACTTCTTCAACCACCGTGCGGCAGACGTGGTCAAAAGTGCGACGGCGGTCACCCGCCAGAATCAGCCTCGGTACCTCTCCACGGTGGAGCTTCAGGACCCCGCACGGCGCGCGATCCCGCTGCACTGGATCGCTGAGGATGGGCAAATCACCACACGCCGAAACGGTAAGGACGTCAAGGTTCCTGGTGTGTCCCTGCGCCTTGACGAAGTCGGCTGGGACCGGGGCTGGCTCTGCGGCTGGTGCGACGTCACATCCTCGACTAACGAGCGTACGGCGATTCCAGCATTTCTGCCGCGTGTCGCGGTAGGACACAAGTTCCCGCTAATGTTTTCCCGCGTCTCGCCATCGCTGACTGCCGGGCTTATCGCCGTCCAGAGCTCGCTAGTCTTCGACTTCCTCAGCCGCCAGAAAATCGGCGGAATTACCATGGGGCTGTTCATCTGGAAACAGCTCCCCGTCCCGACACCGACGATGCTGGAGGAACACCTCTCTTTCGTGGTTCCTCGGGTCCTTGAGCTTGTCTATACGGCCTACGACATGACGCCGCTTGCGCGGGACCTGAGCGACGACAGCGAGCCATTCGTGTGGGACGAGGGCCGCCGCGCGCTGCTGCGCGCTGAACTGGACGCGTTCTTCTTCCGCCTGTACGGCATCGACGACCGGGATGATGTCGACTACATCCTGGAAACGTTCCAGACGGAGACCGGCGGCCTGAAGCACAACGACATCGCCAAGTACGGCACATACGGCACCAAGGACCTCGTCCTGGCCGCCTACGACCGCATGTCCGCCGCCGAGGCTGTCGGCAAGGACTACGAGACCCCCATCACCCCTCCACCTGGTCAGGGCCCCCGCCACCCGACCCAGACGTCCAGCTGAGCTTCGGAGTCACCACGTCTGGAACTCACGTCGGTACATGATCGGCGATGCCTTCCCGCAGGTGGCCGACGGCGCTGCGGCAGATTCCAATGAGCTACCTGCTATCGGTGCGTAGCCCTCCGGCGGTGCAGCACACTTTATGAGTGCTCGTGTGCCACGCGTTGTTCACGGCGATGGGGTTGCTCGCCTGTAGGTCAGTGACCTTTGCCACCCCAGCGCATGCCGCGGTTGGACCAAGAGAGGCTGACTGGATCAGGTGGACCGGCGTATTCGTCGGGATGATCGGGACCGGCGTGGTGGCCCCAGAGGCTCTCAAGCTGATCGGGCTTCAAGCGGTTGGCCGGGTCGATCGGTTCCGGCTGCGGACATTGTTCGCGGACATGATCGACAGCGGAGCCTGGCGGCTGCTGTGGATCCCGCCCTCACTGCCCTATTACGAGCCCGCCGGCGCGTATGCGGATCCGGCGCTGCGCGGCCTGACCAAGCGCCTGGTGTTCGGATCCTGGATTGTCGTGCCCAAGATGCTCACGTGCCTGCTGTCGTACGAGGCAGAGCGACAGATGATCCGGATGCTGGACACGTCGCCCGTCAACACGCCAGAGGGCGGCGGGCCCGCCGCCCTCTGCTGAACTTCGCCTTCTCGCAGGGACGGCTGACCGGGATGCCCGTGCTAGGCATGCTCTACCCGAGCCTGGCCCTGGCCCGGCTCGCCGATCCGCGGGAACTCGGTGCACGGGATGGCGTCCCGGCGTCGCGGGACGAGACGGTAGCGCGGGCTGCGGCAGCCATCGCCGGGGAACTCCGACATATAGTGGCGGACGCGCCGACAGCTGGCCCTGAGGATGAGGCCTGGTACTGGGCGGCGCCTATCCTCCTCGACCTGAGGCAGGACCGCGCGGGCACCGAGCAGTGGCTCGGCCAGCGGTCGCTGCCGGCACTATGGACCGGAGGCGAGCAGGACGACGAGGACGGATCCCGCTGGGCCGACCACGTGGCGGCAGCGCAGCGGCTCGCCGCCTCACCGCCGACACTGGGCCGCCCGCCTGCGGACCTGGCCGAGGTACTGGCAGTGATGGCGATCGGCGGACCGGGAACCTGCGCCCTGCGCGCGCTCACCCGGGTCGCCGGAGGCTCGGCCGCCGACAGTGAAACGCGGCTGCGGCAGGCGGCGGCGACAGTCGGCTGGGCGTTCCGGAGCCTGTTCAACCTGCCGGAGGTCACCGCTCTCATCCGCGGCGCGAACAGTACCGAACCGTACTGGCACCAGGCCGTCGAGCACTGCGCCGACGGAACCTACAGGCCGTCCTGGACGAATATGCCCACGTGCCGCGCGAGGCCCTGGGGCTGCAGGCTCAACCTCCGCAGCAGACCGCCGAGGGCATTGCGGCGGCCATCGTCCGCGCCTTGTCTATCCGGACACCCACCCTGCGGGTCGACGAGATCCGCCGCGTCGACGGCCGGGCCGGATTCGAGCAGCATGGCATGCGCGGGCGCTTCGCGCTGCGGTTCCAGGCAGAGGAGAACGGCAGCGGCCGCGCAACTCGCCCTGAGCAGGTACGCGAGGCCTTCAACTCACCCTTCTGGCCCTTTGTCCTGGCGACCACCTCGGTCGGCCAGGAAGGCCTCGACTTCCACCAGTACTGTCACGCGGTTGTCCACTGGAACCTTCCTTCAAACCCCGTGGACCTCGAACAGCGGGAGGGCAGAGTCCACCGTTACAAAGGACACGCAGTTCGCAAGAACGTGGCCTGGCGTTTCGGCGGCACCGGCCTCTCCAGCACCGAGGATCCGTGGGAGGCGCTGTTCCGCGCGGCCGAGGCCGTCAGGCCAGCGGGCGTCAGCGAGATCTTCCCGTTCTGGGTCTACGCGCCGACTGGGGGTGCCCGAATCGAGCGGCATGTTCCTTACCTGCCGCTGAGCCGGGATCGGCTCCGCCTGGCGGGGCTCAAGCGGTCACTGGCGCTGTACCGGATGGTCTTCGGCCAGCCCAGTCAAGAAGACCTGCTGGCCTACCTCCTCGAACGCCTGCCGACGGAGAGAGTTGATGCGCTCACGCGACAGGCCCGAATTGACCTAAGCCCTCCCCGTGCCACCAGGGGACCCCGGCACGGGCCGCCGCCGGGGCCGCTGGTCCGGGGAGGACATGCCAACGCGGACTTCGGAACCGGCTAGCCGCTAGCGCCATCGTCGTGCTCGCTGGGAGCGGCGCCAATGCGCTGTTGGCGGCGCTGACCTGGCTGTCGATGCAGTTGGCGTAGACGCGGAGCAGGACGGCGACGCCGTGGCCGGTGCGGCGGGGCGACCTCGGTCGCGGAGACCCCGGCGTTGAGCCATAGCGACACGGCGGCGTGCGCAGGTCCTAGGCGCGGCGGCCCGCCGCGGGCGATGCGGAACAAGCGCCTGTCTGGGCCGGCGCCGTAGCGGGCGACTGATAGCCCGAGGGCCCGGACCCTTTTCTCTATAGGTGAACCAGGGTAATTCCCAGACAGTGTTGCTGACCCGCGTGACGGGCCGGGCGAGCGCCCAGGTCCTCCGTGAAGCCATGCCCGCCCGCACCGCACCTCACTGCGCAGTTGCACGCTCAGCCGGCTGCGCCGCCGCTGAAGTCCGCAAGCCGGGCCGTGATGGCGGCCTCGTCCAGCTCACCGGTCTCGGCTGCGCGCACGAGCTCGATGGCCTGCCCGGGTGTGGCCTTCACGGTGATGTCGTTCAGGCCGAGCAGGGTGTAGGCCGCGAGCCAGGCGAAGATGTCGTTGCGGGATTCCAGTGGGCGCAGGCGGGCGATGGCGTGCAGCAGCGCGGCCGCGGCGTCCAGCGGGTCAGCGTGCACGGGCTGGCCGAGCAGTTCGGCGCGGTGCCGCTCATGGGCGGCGACCAGCGCCGAGTAGTCCCGCACCGCCGGGTCGCCCTCGATCCCCTCGGCCAGGCGCAGCAGGGTCCTGATCGCCAGGTATCGCACTCAGGCCACCGCGCGTGTCCGCGAGCGGAGTTCCGCGACCTTGCGCGCGTTGCCAGCCGGGTCGAGGCCGAACGCCTCCCCGTAGCCGGCCAGGGCCTGCGCGGCCAGGCCAAGCGCCTCATCTTCCTGGGCGGCGGCGTCGATGGCGTCCTGGGCGTATACCTGCATGGACACCCCAGCGCGGGCCGCCGCCTCCTTTAGCCGCTTATGCGCGGTGCCGTCGAGGTGCAGCAGGAACGACTTCTGCGTGTCAGCCATGCCCGCACAATACCCAAACCGATACCGCTAGCGATACTGGTATCGTCGCTCGCTCGCGTTACCTCGTGGCCTACCGGCGCAGCTGGTACATATCCCGGCGCCCGCGGTGCGGCTGCTCGTGCACGTCAGCAGCGTAGGCGACGGCATCTGCACACACCCTGTCCGCAGAGCGGCGCGCCCACCGGTCGATCGCCATCCGCGCCGCCGCACCGCCGGGAATCTTGCGCGGGCGAGGGGGCAGGCCCCGGCGCGCTATCTCCGCCGCGAGCCAGGCGGCCCGCTCCCCAGCTTGCCGGGCCTCGCCCGGGGCAGACATCTGGTAAATAGAACGATACGGTATGTGTTAAATACCTATAGGTATTTAACACATACCGTATCGTGCCCGGACCGTAGGAGGCCACCCGTATGAAGCGGCCACGTGCCAAGATCATCGTCAAGGCGCTCATTGCACTCACAGCCACTACCGGACTCACCGTCGCCGCACTCGCCGTGGCCTCCTCTCCAGCGGTGGCGGCCACGTCGCGCTGCCACGCTGTGCGGATCCCCGACAGACTGCCTATCAGCGACGCGGCCAGTTCACCATCTGGGCCTACCCGGCCCACGCCCCGGTTGGCACCCCTGGCGCGTTCATGATCCGGTACCGGTGCCAGTACGCCACGACCGAGTGCGCCCACTGCCATCGTCCGATCGCTATGAGCGAGTCGTCCGGGCTGTGGTCGGCGACCGACGACATTCCCGTTGGCCTGGCGCCGGATTGCGCGCACGACCTGTGGACCCATTTCGAAGTCGCTGCGGTGTCAGCCGCGGCGAGCCAGGCCGGGCTGGCGCAGCCGGCTTACATCGCGCGGGCCGTGATGGACGCGGCGGAGCACCGGGCGGCCCCGGGGAGCGCTGGTCCGCGCTGCCGGGCTGGTACGCCGGGCCGGGGTGCACCTGGACCAGGCGGTGGCCCGGCAGAACGCCACCGGGCCAGACCTCGGGCCGGCCTCAGCCGTCCAGATGGAGGCACCGCAGAACGTCCAGCCCAGGGCCAGCCATGAGGGCAGATGAGCCCAGGTGCCCGATGTGCGGGGCAACTCAGGCCACGGCAGCCCTGATGCCAGCTGGGGCAGTAATGTTCTGCGTCGATGCTGCCGGATGCATAAGGCGGGCTGCCGCTGTAACTGCTGCGGCCCTGACCGAGCTGGGCGGCTCCGGCAGCGAAACGGATGCAGTGGCCAGCTGGGGCCCGGGCAGCACTACCGGTGGCGGCTGGCCGATGTGAAGCTGATCGGCACGATGGAGGCGCTGCGCACCCATCAGGCCCAGCAGCGGGCCCGGGTCATCACCGAGCTCGGCTTGCAAGGGGCCGCGGTCACAGCGGCCGAACGGGAGGCCGCACGTCCCCGCGCTGCCCGCGCTGCCCGCGCGGGGACTCTGGGCCAGATCCTAGGCTGGAACGACCCGCACTACGGCGATGAACATGAGCTCGGCCGCATTGCTCACATGACACACCAGCGCGTGCGGGAGTTCCGCCAGCAGTTCGACGAGGACGCCGACATGGCGCCGGATCTGATTACCCCACAGAGGCGCTGGGGCCGCCTTGCTGGGCGCGGCCGTCCAGCCATCCCCTGAGATCGTGACACATGGGCCACGCCGCATCAGCCAGCAAGCATGGCAGCCATTGCGAAAGTTCTGCCGAGCCAGCTTGCCGGCGTGGGGCACGTTGCCCGGCGTGCTGGGTACCGCTCCCCGATCCGTTCAGAGGTGGGCCGCGCGCGAGGCAGTGCCACGCAGGGAGCCGGAAAAGCGCCTTCCTTGGCCGCGCCAGGCAGGCCCCGGCTTACGCCTCGACACGCAGCCAGTTGGCTCATCGCCTGGCAGAAACGCAGCCGCTCGGCTCCGGCGCTGAGGAAGTCAGGCCGCACCATAGTGCGTCAGAACTAGCCATGCCGTCCGGCGCCGCAGCCTGATCACCCCACCCTGCGCGTCACCCCCATCGGCGTGCGCGGCCCGCGGCTCTGGAAGCTGCGCCGTGCCCCTCGCCTACGGCTGGATGCGAGCCTGGTGTCCTTCTAGCTCCCACGTCACGCCGCACTCGGTGAGCGCAGCCAGAGCCTCTGGGTGAATCTCACCGCCCGTCCGGGCGGTGAGCATTCTGTTCCGCATCCATTGCCCGAGCCTCACGCCGTTAGCCGTTACATACGTTGCCGGGATCCTGGTGTGCCCGTTTGCGGCGTGGAACTCACGCAGGGCCGTGATGGCCAGGCGGCGGGCGCGATCAGCCGGGGTGTCCCACCGCATACCGGTCGCTTCCAGGGCTGCTGTCCGGTCCGGTGGCAGCGTGCCCGCGTGGTATTCAGCGCGGCGGCGGGCGGCCCATGCCCCCAGCGCCCTGATCCTTGTTCCTTGTGCCTTGCCCGGGATGTCGAGGTGCCCGTGCGCGGCAAGCCATTCCTGGCAGTCGGCCAGGCCGTCGCGCCAGTCCTGTACGTGGGGGTCCCAGATCACGCCGAGGTATTCCAGGGCGGTGACGCGGTCTGGTGGGAGCTGCCCTGCCCGGTACGCGGTGCGCTTGTTGTTGATCCACGTGGCCAAGCTCAGGCCGCTGGCAGCCCTGTACCCGCGGGGTACCTGGGCGTGGCCGTTACTGGCGTGGAACTCGCGCAGCGCAGCAAGGCCCCTCTCCCATTTCCGGTCGTGCGGAAACCAGGCGATGCCCAGTTCCTCGAGTGCCTTGACCCGTCCCGGAGCGAGGCAGCCGTCCCGGTAATCCTGCCGGCGTTCCTGAAGCCACATGCACAGGTTTACGCCATGGGCATCCGGCCAGGATTCGGGAACATCCAGGTGCCCGTGCCCGGTGTGGAACTCGCGGACGGCGGCCAGCCCGTCCTCCCACCGCAAGCTGAGGGCGTCCCACACCATGCCGAGCTCCTCCAGGGCGGCGGCCCGGTGGCGGCTAAGGCTGCCCCGCGCCCGGCGGGACCGCTGATTGGACAGCCAAGCACCGAGGGGCAATCCAGTGGCGGTGACATGGCGCTGCGGCACCCGCAGGTGCCCGTTCGCCGCGGCGTATGCGGCGGCGGCGGCCAGGCCGCGCCCCCACGAGCTGGCGTGGGCATCCCAGATCATGCCCAGCGCGTCAAGGGCCGCCACCTGGTCCCGGGTGAGCGTCCCGGCTTTGCGGCGGTCCCGCTGGGCGCTGATCCACTGCCCGAGTGGGTAACCGCCGGGGGTGACATGCTGGGTCTTGACCGCCAGGTCACCGTGTTCCGCGTGGTAAGCGGCGGCGTGCGCCAGGCCCCCCGGCCACGCTGACGTGGTGGCCTCAACCAGGCGTACCTGCAGGGCGTCGGCGAAGCCGGCGTTCACCGTGGTCCCGCGGACCGTCAGCCATTCCGGCAGGTCATGCAGCCGCCCGGCGCTGCCATGTTCATCTTCTGTAGTGCACCGGACGCGCCGCTCGTCGAGCCAGTCGGCGAGCCGTTCATCGTGTGCGCGCAGTGCGCGCACCACCCGCCAGACCACGGCGAACCGGGAATCTTCCAGGGCCGCGCCTGGGGACTCCGCGGAGCCCAGCAGGATGGGCACGATGATCGTCGCTACTTTCCCCCCTGTGCTGCCGCGGCGCAAGGCCCTGCCGACGGCTTGCACCACGTCCGTGGTCGAGTCCCGGGGATCGGCGAACATCACCGCGTCGAGTTCGGGGACGTCGACGCCTTCAGTGAGGACCCGGGCGTTTGACACCACGACCGTGCGGCGCCCCGGGGCGGACAGATGCCGCAGGATGCCGTGGCGCTCAGTGAGTCGCATGCTGCCGTCCACCGCGGCGGCGCGTACCTGCGCCGGTTTCTGCTCCGCGGCGAGCAGGTCCGCGGCGTTCAGCAGAGTGCTGGCGAACCTGTGGGCTCGCGCGACCCGCCGGTGGTATGTGATGACCCGGCGCAGGTCCCATTCGGCGCACGCCTTGAGCAGGGCCACCTGGGCTGCCAGCATTTCCGCTGGCACCGCGGGGCCGCCCGCTGCCACGATCCGCCGCGACGCGGGCTCGGCCAGGGCGGCTATCTCCTGGTCGGTGACGACAGAGACGGCGACGCGGTAGTCGGCCAGCAAGCCCGTGCTGATCGCCTTGGCGAACGTCAGCCGGTACGCCTCATCGCCGAAAACCGCCGGGTTGTCCATGGATGTTGTTTCGTAGGCCTCCGACGACATGATCCGGGGCGTCGCCGTCATGTACAGCCGGCGGGCGGCGGGGATGGCGTGGTCGTCGTGGATCACGTGCCACGCGCGGTCGGTGCGGCCTGCTGAGCGGTGCGCCTCGTCAACAACGGCCAGGTCCCACGGCCGGGCGTTGCCGGTGGCATGCGCGGCGGCGATCACCGGCAGGGACTGGTAGGTGGCAAGCACGGTGATCCTCCCAGGACGGCTCAGCCACCAGGCGAGCACCGCGGGGTCCTGCGTCACGCCGGCGTGCAAGTGCGCCATCTCGGTGCGGATCTCCGCAGCTGCGATGGTTGCCGCCTGCTCGGAGCACACGGCGCCGATCACCCCGGCTGCGGCGCCGAGGTACGCGGCGTAGGCGCGGGCGGTCTGCGCGAGCAGTTCCAGGGTCGGTACGATCACGAGCACCCGGCCCCCTGGGGCCACCTGATGGGACACGGCTGCACCGATGGTGGTTTTCCCGGTGCCACAGGCGGCGACCACCTGGCAGCGGCCGCCTCTGGCGAGGACGGCGGTGGCGGACCTCACCGCCTCAGCCTGATGGGGCCACAGGCTGGGGCCGGCGCCGCGGTCAGCCGTGAAACTCACCGGCTGCCTCGCCGGGCCGGTCCCAGATTTCCGGGGTTACGCCCGGGCGGTCGCGCCATGCGCCCGGGTACGCCCAGGATCCGCTGCCGGCGGGGCGCAAGGCCCACCTGCCGTGTGTCACTGACAGCCAGCGCCATGCGGCCCGCTCCGGCCCGGCGACGTGCTGCTTCTGCATGCAGCACCCGGGCTCCCATCGCTGCAGCGAGCCCACGCCATGACAGCCCCGATGGCGGTGACCGCGCCGGGCCTGCTCACGCCGCCTGCCTCCCGTCACCGGCGGGCGGGCCGGCGACGGCCAGGCCAACCGCCGCCCAGCCCTCGGCTGTGGCTTCGCGAAGACCAGCCCACCACCGGGAAACTGCGTCATGCAGGGCGTGATCGGCGGTCGGCCCGATGGTGTGCAGGTAGGCGAGCAGGGCGGCCTCGTCGATGCCGTGCTTTTCTCCGTAGGAGGACAGGTCAGGGACCGGGCCAGTCCGGGCGAGCTGGAATGCGTCCGAAGCCTCGAGGAACACAACGGGTACGCTGCCAGCGATCCCGGCGGTTATGAGGGTCCCGTTCAGCACGTCGGCCAGGCAGTTCAGCTGGGCCAGGGTGAGGCGTACCCGCCGTAGCTCGGCACGCAGCGCGGCCTGCCACATAGCCAGCTCGACCTTTGCCTGCTGGTGATGGCTGCCGGTCAGCATGCGTGTACCCCGGTCAGCCAGCCAGGCCGTGGTGGCGTCGTCCACGCGGACCTGGATGCGGGAGTCGGCGTCCGTCATAGGGGTTGCTACCTTCCTGCTCTGCGCGGCCGCTGGCGCTGGTCAGTCGCCACAGGCGCGGCGGCTGGTGCGGCCCATCTGGTAGGCGCTCTGCCGCACGAACCGCACCGGGTGCGTGAACGTCACCGCGGCGTGCTGCGGGTGGGACAGGGTGCGCGTGGCCGGGTCCCAGGAGTGGGAGTCCGGCAGGTCCCCGGCTCCGTCGCGGGCGGGGGTGGCCCCGATCGCGTACACATCACCCTGCCTGGTCACGTACTTGCCGGTGGCGCGGGCACGGGTCACCTCGGCGGGCTCGAGCCATGCGGCGGCGCTTCTGGCGCTGGTGATGGTGCCAGGCACCCTGACGGCCCACACCTGGCCGTCGTCGCGGCCGCACAGGTAGGACAGGAAAGCGCGACGCGGCTTGGCGCTGGGTCCATACCACCGCCAGCCTTCGGCGTGGAGCAGGGTGAGGCCCGCCGAGCGGTCGGTCACCTTCAGGTGCAGATAGTGGTCGCAGTCGGTCTGGATGGTGGTCTCCCCGTCGCGCCGCTCGATCTCTGCGGTGTACACGGCGGCGAGCCGGCGCTCGGCGCGCTCGCGGACTGACAGCACACGGCCAGGGACCGGGCGCCTGGCTGCGCGCTGCCTGCGGAGGCGCTTGATCGCGGTCATGCTGCGCTGGCCGGGCAGCCCTTGCTCGCGCAGGGTCTTAGCCAGGGCGGCTGGGTCGTAGACCGGGAGGGAGATGGTTACGGTCACCGGATGCTCCAGGGGTGCTCATGCCTCGCTGACACCACAACTGTAGTCAGTCTAAGTACAAGTGTCTACAAGCAGGCTAAGACTGTCACGGCTGACCCTTCAAGGCCCCCGAGACGGACAGCCGAGCGTCAATGACGTCGAGAACCTGGCCAAGGTGCTCGGCCAGCCGCAGTGCCCAGGACAGCCAGTCCTCCCCGGGGCCGGCGGTCAGCGCGGCGCGCTCGAAGTCGCCGCGCACTGCCCTGGCCGCGGTGACCAGGGTGGCCAGCTCAGCGGCGCTACTCATGACGCGACTCCGTTCCCGGCGATGGGGTTGTGGTCCTCCAGCAACTCGACGACGTCGATGTATGGCTGCCCGGGTTGAGGTGTGCGGCCTTCATGTCACACCGCCCCGTAGGACCGTGCCGTTGGTGAACACGCCCGCAGCCTTGATGACTGCGGCCATCTCCGCCGCCGTGATCAGGCCCTCGCGGCGGCCCCGGGCGAACCGGGCCATGTGGCAGCCGCCCGGGCGCGGCAGGGCACACGGCTGAGTCCGCCCAGCCGAGCAGTGCGGGCAGCCCGCCCGCTGCTGGACGTCCTCGATAATGACGCCAGGCCGCGCGGCGCTGCCTGTGGGATCGTGGTTGTCATGGTCATTCCGTCCTCCTGGGGATGGGTGATCTAGGCCCCGCCTGGCGCTACGGACGCTGCGGCGGGGCCGGTGTCGTTATGTGGCGCCGCCCTCCTCCCGGGCATGCGGAACGGCCAGCTAAGCCATCGCAGCCGCGGTGTATCCGTGGCCTTCGTGCGCGGGTATCAGGCGGCACCATGCGCAATCCGTGCGCACATCGGGCCGGGAGACGCGAAAACAGCGGCTCCCCGGTGGATGTCCACCAGGGAAAGCCGCTGTTCAGAGGCGGGGGCTCGGGGATTTGATTCCCGGATGGGCTGTAGACCCAAACCGCATGTGCGTGTGCGCTCCCCCGTGGTGGCGGGGCGGGATCCAGGGGGTGTAACTTCCGCAACTTCAACTTCCCGGCATGATCCGGGCCGCCCCGTACCACCGGGACGGTGCTCACGGCGTGCTCCGTGACTGGCTCAGGTTCTCCAGGTGGGCGAGA
>OBLU010003349.1_pt1 | contig 14538 bp, 11 predicted proteins | sample 1518681 | NCBI WGS metagenome assembly OBLU01 (sample SAMEA3539304, study PRJEB22396) | soil metagenome | biome: tundra; feature: field; material: soil | place: USA | collected 2010-05 | depth 0.15 m
TGCAGGGACGACAAAGTTCGTAGCTGTCCAGCGATATCGGGAAGAGAAAAGTCGGGCGCTTCGACGGGCGCCAGCAGCCAGGTCTCAGCGGTGGTAGGCAATTCTTCGATTCGCTGTGGCACGGAGTTTGCGGTGTTGGCATCGGTGAGGCGCTGTCCCGCCTGAATTGTGAAGGCTTCGATACGAGTTGGTTCGGAGCCCTCTTCAACCCACACCCGATGGTTCATCGGCAGATCTCGCACTTCTTGCAGCAATCCGCTGGGCCATCGAATCGACGCCTGTACGGGGCCCTTCGCCGTCCCCAGGCCAAAGAAGAGATCCTTGGTGTGCTGGGAGAGGAATCCCGATCCAGCTTGCACGGATCTGTTCTGACGGCCCAGTTCGGTTTCCACCGTGACCACCGCGCCAATGGCGTCGCGGTTGCTCTTTATGCCGCGCAAGCGGAAAGCGATTGATGGAGGCAGGTTGTCGATGACGTTCTTCAAGACACGCAACTGCGGGCCGTTGCGGTTCTTCAGAAATACTTCCAGGCGGCCATCAAGATCAAAGTCCGCCAGCGCAAATGCTCGTCCATCTTCGAGAAAGTCGAGTCCGATCACACCCGAAATATCAGAAAACGTTCCGTCGCCATTGTTCGCGTAGAAAATATTTCGCTCGTATCCGCTCCATGTGCCATCTGCACGGATCAACTCGTTAATCGCGCTCCATCCTTGTTCATAGTTATGAGACGGCTTGGCCTCGTCCGGAGAATAAGCAACCACCTGCCGCCAGAAGAAGCTATTGAGGTCTTCGTTTCGGGAGGGACCGCTAACCATGCCGTTGGCAATGTAGAGATCGGGAAAGCCGTCATGATCGAAATCCCAGGCGTCGCCGGACCACGCCCAGCGCCCGATTCCGACGCCCGCAGAGCGCGTCGTATCTTCGAAAGCTGCGCCGCCCCTGCGAGATGCATTTTGAAAAAGCGAATTGCCCATAGCGTGCTTGTGATAGAGCGCTCGCGTTTCGAGGGATGCATTTGTCTTGAAAATATCTTGCGTCGAGATGCGCTCGCCCGCCGCCGTCCACATGTCGGCCACGTAGAGGTCTTCGGCGCCGTCATTGTCATAGTCCAGCCAGCAGACGCTCATTCCCGCGCCGATATCCTCAACTCCCGCTTGCGGAGCGATGTCGGTAAATGTTCCATTGCCGTTATTCCGGTAAAGATTCTTGCGGCCGAAATCATTCACCACGTACAGATCGGGCCAGCCATCGCGGTTGAGGTCGCTCCATCCGCAACAGAAGCTGTAGCGTGTGTTGTTCTTGTCGAGGCCAGTTTCGGCAGTGACGTCGCGGAACGTGCCATCCCGATTGTTGCGCAACATGAAATTGGGAGGCCCATTTTCGGCCGCATAATAAGGCGACGGATACTTGTACTGGTCTGCGCCCTGGTAGTAGACGTAGAGGCAAAAGTAGATATCGAGCCAGCCGTCGTGGTCATAATCGGCAACCGCGGCGCCGGTAAACGTGCCTTGCGGCGGAGTGGCGAACTGAAAAGCGTCCGGCTTCTGACGAAACTTGCTGCCGCCCTGGTTCATGAACAACATCGGTCCGTTTGCCCGCACCACGATCAAATCCTGACGCCCGTCATTGTCTACGTCGACAATGAGCGCGCACGCAGTGTTTTCGATGACACCGACGCCCGACGCCTCGGTAATGTCCTCGAAGGTTCCGTCGCCCCGATTGTGATAAAGGCGGTTCGGAAGCCCGCCCGGTTGGCACACATAGAGATCGTCAAATCCATCGCCATCGATGTCGCCAACCGAAACGCCATTGTGCCCGTAGATATCAATGCCGCAGGCGCCATCGAGCACCGTCCGCCAGTAATCGGTCCCATGCAGAAGCTGCGCAGAGTAAGACGCATTGCCGCCGAGCGCCTCAGCCGCGATATCGACATAGCCGGGGCCGCTTGACCGGCTCTGAGTTTCATCCAGCGCTCGCCAGTTCCTGACGCTCAACTCACCCGACGCGGAGCGCTCCCATGCAACCTGCCAGTAACCCACGCGCTGCTCACGGTAGAAGTCGCGGCCCGTAGCCACCAGTTCGTAACGGATGCGAGTCAGCCACTGGGCGGGAGAAACGGTCGCCGGCGTGGATACCACATCGATACTAGTAACCTGAAATTCAGCCGTAAGAACTTTTGAAAACCCGATCAGGGCAGATCGAAGTTCGTCCAGGAATGAGCTTCGCGAGATTACCGTCTCGCGTTTGAATGTATTGTGGCGAACTTCAATGGGTGGGCCCAGACGCACCACCCGGGATTCCGCCGGCCGCAGGGACGATCCGGAGAAATTCGGCAAAAGAACCTTCTCGATGCCTCCCACATCTTGTGAAGACTGCAACAGGCCAGAACTCCACTGCGCGAGGATAGCCGCGATCTCATCCGCATATTTTTCCGTGACAAAATCGTCCAATCCCGCCTGAGTTTTGAGCAGCAACGCATCGAGCGGCCGGGGCGTCCGGTAGTGAGGATGAAAGTGGTATTCACGATCTGATAAGTCCGCATCAATAGAGTCAAAGCCGTAGAGGGAGGGCCAGCCGAAACCGCGCAACCCGGCCGGAATCAGGGCAGCCGAGGCGCCCTGGCAGCAGCGAATCAAAAAATCGCGTCTACGAATGTCCGCAAGATCCGGGGCGGGCGAATGCCGAATCTTCTCTGATCGGCTCAGAACGATGTCCCCCGGAAACTCACGTGTGGCCTGAAAGTAGCACCCGCACACACGAGCGTCAAGATTGGAACGCTATAATGTTGCGTTCAGCGATGTGTGAAACTCATCGCCGCCCACGAAAATCTCTACTGTGAAATCAGGTCCGGCGTTACAATGGCCCACTCTTGTTCTTCAGCGATATTGAATTGGGTATGCAGACAACGAAAGTGCCAGCTGCTATGCGCGAACGCCTGCTCGGTTCGGCGCTCAAAGTAATGAAGAATGCCTATGCGCCCTTCTCCAACTTCAGAGTGGGAGCAGCCATTCTCACCTCAAAAGGCCAAGTCTTCACGGGATGTAACGTCGAAAACTCCTCGTACGGAATGACCAACTGCGCAGAGCGCACCGCGATCTTCTCTGCGATCGCTAAACATGGCCCAGGCCTTGAGATTCTGGCGGTCGCGGTGGTGAACGATCACGGAGTGCCATGCTCACCCTGCGGCGCCTGCCGCCAGGTCATCTATGAATTCGGGCCGCGCGCTGTGATTTTCTATCAGGGCGAGAAAGGCCCGAAGCAGAGCCTTATCACGGATCTCTTGCCGGAGGGTTTCCGCCTCAAGTGAGCCAGCCGAGCGTTTCGCAATCCCCGTTCCGCGTCATCGATCTCATCCGCAAAAAGCGCGATGGCGGGGCATTGTCCACTGCTGAAATTGGATACCTCGTCGACGCCTGTACCCAGGGCAGCATTCCCGATTACCAGATGGCGGCGTGGCTCATGGCGGTCGTGTTGCGCGGAATGACTCGGGAGGAAACCGCCGCGCTCACCCACGCCATGCTGCATTCCGGGGAAGTTCTCGACCTCAGCTCTCTGCCCGCCAAGAAGGTCGACAAGCATTCCACCGGCGGGGTCGGCGACAAGACTTCGCTTGTTCTGGCGCCACTGGTAGCTGCTGGAGGCCTGTTTGTCCCCATGATCAGCGGTCGCGGATTGGGCCACACCGGGGGCACGCTCGACAAACTCGAATCCATTCCTGGATTCCGGGTGGGCTTGTCTGTTCCCGAGTTCCAGCGCGTCCTCAAAGCCTGCGGATGTTCCATGATTGGCCAAACCGAGAAGATTGCCCCCGCGGACCGCAAGCTGTACGCATTGCGCGACGTCACGGGGACGGTTGAGAGTCCCTACTTGATCTGCGCTTCCATCATGAGCAAGAAACTGGCCGAAGGCACCGACGCGCTTGTACTCGACGTGAAGACTGGCTCGGGAGCTTTTATGAAGAAGGAGGAAGATGCGGTTTTCCTCGCCGAGCTCATGGTCGAGACCGGCGAACGCATGGGGAAACAGATGGTCGCGCTCATCACCGACATGAACGAACCTCTCGGGCGCATGGTAGGGAACGCGCTCGAAGTGCAGGAGTGCATCGAGGTGTTACACGGCGGCGGACCGGCCGACCTGCGCGACCTCTGCCTTGAACTGGCGGCCTGGATGTTCTATCTCGGCGGCGCGTGCAAGACGGTGGCGGAAGGGAAGCAATTATCCGAGCAGATCATTACCTCGGGCCAGGCTTTCGAGCGATTCCGCCAGATGGTGGAGTTGCAGGGAGGCGACATCAGTACGATTGACGACCCAACACGTCTCCCGGGCACCGACCACCGCGTCGATGTGACGAGTCCGCAGTCCGGATATGTGACGGCGATCGCCTGCGAACAGGTCGGCACTGCCTGTGTCATTCTCGGCGGAGGGCGTGAACGCAAAGAAGATTCCGTCGATCCTGCTGTAGGGATCGTGGTACATAAAAAGATCGGCGATCGGGTTGCTGCCGGCGAACCGCTTTGCACGATACACTGCCACACCGACGCACAGGCTGCGCGCGCAAAAACATTGCTGGCGGAGAGCTATCAGATTGCTGCAGCTCCGCCTGCGCGCAAGCAATCTTTGGTGCATCGCGTCATTTATAAAGGGGACCACTGACATAAGGGGATAAAGATGGGACGGTTTACTGGCATTCTCGGTCTGCTCACCATGTTGGGTTTTGCCTATGCGTTCTCCACCAACCGGCGCGCGATCAACAAGAAAACGGTGGTCTGGGGCCTGGGCCTGCAAGTGGTGTTTGCCATTTTCGTGCTAAAGATCGAGCTTGGCCGCGTACTCTTTCAGAAGGCCGGTGATGCGGTCAATCGTTTGCTCAGCTATGCTTTCGTCGGATCGCAATTTGTGTTTGGAAACCTCGGTGCGCAGCACTCGCCCATGGGTTTTTTCTTTGCATTCCAGGTGCTGCCCACTGTCATTTTTATCGCCGCTTTCTTTGCCGTGCTCTATCACTACGGAATCATGCAATTCATCATTAAACTCGCGGCGAAAGTGATGACCCGCTTCATGGGAGCAAGCGGCGCTGAGTCTCTGAATGTCGCGGCAAGTATCTTCATGGGGCAGACGGAAGCTCCGCTCACCATCCGTCCGTTCCTACCCGACCTCACGCGTTCCGAATTGATGACGGTGATGACCAGCGGCATGGCCCACGTTTCCGGCGGCATCATGGCAGCCTATATCGCTTTCGGTATCGAACCGAAACACCTGCTGAGTGCAGTGATCATGACTGCTCCCGGCACCATTCTGATGTCGAAGATGCTCGTGCCTGAAACAGAAGTTCCCAGGACTGCGGGCCGTGTGGTTATGAGCGAAGAAGAGGCAGATGCGGAGAAGAAAGAGAATCTGCTGGGAGCGATTGCGCGCGGTACCACCGACGGGTTGGGGCTCGCTCTCAACATTGCCGCTATGTTGATTTCATTCCTTGCGCTGATCGCCTTAGCCAACGGTATTCTGGGCGGCGTTCACAATCGACTCGGCATCCTGTGGTTTCCTTCCAGCCTGCAACAGATTTTCGGCACCCTGTTTGCGCCTATCGCGTGGGTCATCGGAATTCCGTGGCGTGACTGTCCCGCTATCGGCAATCTTCTCGGTACGCGCATGGTTCTGAATGAGCTTGTGGCATTTTCGATGCTTGGACCGCAGAGAGCTGTACTCGATCCGCGCTCGTTTACGATTGCGACTTTCGCGCTCTGCGGTTTCGCGAATCTCAGCTCGATTGGAATTCAGCTCGGCGGGATCGGGGCGCTCGCTCCCAATAAACGCGGAGAACTGGCAAAACTCGGCATTCGCGCCATGCTTGCCGGAACCATGGCCAACCTGATGTCGGCTTCGATTGCGGGAATGCTCTTGTGAGGGTTCGCTGGTGGAGAGCCGGGCGTCCGCGCCGGGCCGTCGTAGCGCCGGACCGGCGAGACGCCCGCCACTCCATTATGTGATTAAGCCGTATGCTTTGAGGATTTCCTCAGTGGTGACCAGCCTTGCTCCCAGACTCTGCAGTTCCGCCAGAGTCTTCGAACCAACATCCGGCGCCAAAGTTTCGATCGCATCGCGGACCACTGCCACCCGCCGCTTTCGCTTCAGCAACCCTCTGACCGCGAGACTCACGCAGTATTCTGTAACCACTCCAAACACTACGAATTCCGCTGCGCTCCCTAAGCGTTCCAGCAACTCGTCCGCGTGCTGGGTTTCGAAAATATCCAGCGTCTGTTTCTCCAGAATGATCTGCTGATACTTGAACAAATCTTCCGGCAGCCGGGCATTGACGTCGTTTTCTACGCGAACGAAATTCGCCGCCAACGCTTCCGGAACAAACTCCGCCCCCGCGGTTCCTTTCACACAGTGAGGCGGAAACTGCTTGAACTCGGGATCATTCGCCGGATGAAAGCAGCCATGCGAGACCAGGAAAACTTCACCCCGCCGCGCGGCATCCGTCAGCTTGCGGATGTTGGGCAGAAGTTGTTCGGCTCCCGGAACATGAAGCTTACCGCCCGGCAGCATGAAATCAGCCTGGACATCTACTTCCCAGAAAATGTACTCGCGCGATTGCATCCATTCTCCGTCGTCCCTTTACTTGTAAAACTCCTCACTCCATTCCAAGCGAGGCAGCGACCGTCTTTCTGTATTCCCGCGCCTTGGCAATCGCTTCCTTCTCATTGACAGTCAGCAGTTTGTGTCCGCGCATTACGAAGCGCCCGCCGATCATCACCGTTTCCACGTTGCTGGCCTTCAGCGAGTAGGCGATTTGCGCGTAAATATCGTACATCGGAACTGCGTTGGGTTCGTCCAAGCCGATCAGGATCAAATCTGCCTTTTTACCTTTTTCGAGCGACCCGATTTCCTTCTCCATGTGCAAGGCTCGGGCTCCGTCGATGGTCGCCATTTCCACGACCGCCAGGGCGTTCAGGGCCAGCGGACTCATTTTTGTAATTTTCGCCAGCTTGGCCGCCAAATCGATTTCTTCCATCAGGTCGAGATCGTTGTTGCTGCCGGCCGGGCCGTCGGTTCCGAGACCGACCGCGACTCCGGCAGCGCGCGTCTCGGGCACGGGCGCAACCCCGCTTGCCAGCATCATGTTGCTCGACGGATTGTGCACGCAGCCCACGTTATGTTGCGCGAGAATCTTGCGGTCTGCCTCGTCGATGAAGATGCAGTGCGCGGCAACCACATCGGGACCCAGCACTCCGATCCGCTCCAGATATTGCACCGGCGATGCGCCGTTCTGCTTCTCGCTATCTTCTCTTTCCTTCTTCATCTCGGCGACGTGAATCAGAATTGGCGCATGATACTTGCGCGCCAGAGCGGAAGCATCCTGCAGCGTCTTCTGGGAGCAAGTGTAAATCGAATGGGGCGCGACAGCCGCGTGGATAAGTGGATCGCCTTGCCACTTCTGCAAGAACTTTCCGGTATAGTCGAGCATCGCGGCTTCAGTCTTATTATCGGGCGCGGGGAAGTCGATAAAGGTTTCGCCGAGCACGCCTCGCATACCGGCGGCTTTGGTCTCCTCCGCTACGGCGTCTTCGAAGTAGTACATATCGGCGAATGTGGTCACTCCTGAGCGAATCTGTTCGGCCGCGGCGAGTCGCGTGCCCCAGCGAACGAACTGCTCGTCGACGTTCTTCTTCTCGGCGGGGAAGATGTATTTGTAAAGCCAGTCGTTCAGCGTGACATCGTCGTGCAGTCCGCGAAACAGCGTCATGGGGACGTGGGTATGACCGTTGATGAACCCTGGCAGCACCAACTTGTCTTTAGCATCGATAATCTGATGTCCCTCGTACCTCGCTTCAAGTTCGCTGCGTGGGCCAACCGCGACAATCGTATCGCCAGTCACCACAATCGCGCCGTCGTCGTAGATGTGGCGCTGAGCGTCCATGGTGACAACAATACCGGTGACGACCGTGTCGGCACGCTCTTTTGGCATTTGCCCGTAGAGCACAATTGAGGTAACAAGCAGGAACACGCACAACAGCCAATAGCAGCCTTGATTCATCATCCTTGAGTAGTCCTAAGTCCTGCGATTGAGTCCGCGGAGTGAGATTCCTGCCCGTTAGCGATGCAGGATGTTCGCCATTTGTATTGCAATCACCGCGATTGTACAGCAGCAGGCGTGCGTGCGTGCCGCGTTTGCACTGGTACCCAGTTCCCGGGTAGTACCAGCAAAAGATTTGATCGGCGACTCTCCATGTGTAATCCTGTTTACCGCAACTTAATCAGTTACGACCGGAGAACTAATGCGACCCAAACTTCTGCTTGGCTTGACTGTGCTTTCGGCGCTCGCCCTGTGGGCGTCCGACAAAATTACGCCTCTCAACGTCAAGGAGGGTCTGTGGGAAATGACTGTCACTCATTCCATGACCGGCATGCCGGCGGCAAACATTCCTCCCGAGACGCTGGCCAAGCTGCCACCGGAGCAGCGCGCCCACATGGAAGCCATGATGAAGGGTGCGCCGAGCACCAGCGTCCGCAAAGAATGCATTACCAAAGAGAAGCTGGAAAAGTACTCTGCGTTTGACGCTAACCGGGGAAACTGCACCCGCACCGTTATCACTTCGACGGCCGGCAAGCTGGAAATGAAGTTTCATTGTGAAGAAAAGCAGTCGTCGTCCGACGGGACATTTCTCGTGGAGGCAATGGGGTCCGATAGCGTTAAGGGGACGATGCATTCTGTAACCAACAACAATGGGAGAACCATGAACATGGACTTCACGATCAATTCCAAGTACCTCGGCCCCAGTTGCGGCGACGTTAAGTAGAATCCGACTATGCCCGGAACGTGCCGGCCAAAAGCAAGCCTCGCCATTCAAGGGATATCCCCAATCTTCGTTGCCGTTATCTTGCCTTTTCTTTTAACTGCCGCCGCCGTTGGACAGCCAGGACAGTTCGCTCCTGGGAAGCGAAAACAGCTTGAAACTGTCATCTCTCGTTTCATGGCCGCCAACAGTATCCCGGGAGTTTCCGTGGCCGTGGTCGAGAACGGCGCGGTCGAGTGGACGGCAGGTTTCGGCTCGGCGGACCTTGAAAACTCTGTTCCTGCAACCTCGCACACGCTGTATCGGCTGGCGTCCATCTCGAAACCGATTACCGCAACCGCGGCCTTGCTGCTCTGGCAGCAAGGCAAGCTTGATCTTGATGCTCCGGTGCAAAAATATTGTCCGGCGTTTCCTCAGAAAGACGCACCCATCACGACCCGCGGGCTTCTTGGCCACCTGGGTGGAATTCGCCATTACAAGTCTGATTCGCAGGAAGATCCCGAGATCGGCAACACCAAACACTTCCAGAACCCAATTCAAGGGGGGTTAGATTTCTTCAAGGACGATCCGCTGATTGCCAAGCCGGGTGCCGAGTTTCACTATTCCCCGCAGGGTTACACGCTGGTGGGCTGCGCCATCGAGGGCGCTGCCGGCGAAAACTATGCGGATTACGTGCGCGAAAACATCCTGGCGCCGGCGGGCATGACTCACACGGTGGTCGATAACCGCTTCGCGATCGTTCCATTCCGTACACGCTTCTATAGCAAAGATAAGACCGGGGCCATCACGAACGCTGAATTCCTGGATTCGAGCTACAAGATTCCAGGAGGCGGCTGGCTCTCCTCGGTCGACGACATGGCGCAGTTTGAAGTGGCCATGCTCAACGATCGCCTGGTCGCTCGCTCAACGCGCGATCTGATGTGGACTCCGCTGAAGCCCACCGACGGCAAGGAAGATCGCTACGCTCTGGGTTGGGGGACGGGGAACGAACTGGGCATTCTGGGATGTTGGCCACGGCGGAGGCCAGCAGGGCACCAGCACGTTTTTCATGATGGTTCCTGAGCGTCGCGCCGGAGTTGTGGTATTGATTAACCTTGACGGTGGCAATGCTTCGGACCTGGCAACCGAGTTGATGAAAATCGTGATCGGGTCCCCGCAGACACCTACAAAATAGCCATTAATAAAAAAAGCCTCGCTAGAGCGAGGCTATCGTTCTACTGGGTGTTTTGTAGATAGGTGGCTTGCCGCGTCTCCCCCCCAGGTGAGACGGGCAAGCCCCGTCCCTACAATTAATTCGGCATGACTACCGAATCAATCACGTGGATGACGCCATTCGACTGGAACACATTTGCAATCGTGGGACCAGCGCCGTGCCACCTTTCTCGTCCTTCAGTTCGAGGTGCTTGCCGTCATGCAGCATGACCCACAGCTTGCCGCCTTCAACCGTCGTCAACTCAGCCGTGCCGTTGCCATCCTTGATCTTTTTCATCAAGTCGTGCGAAGACAGTCGTCCTGCCACGACGTGATAGGTCAGCACCTTGGTTAACGTCGCCTTGTTCTCCGGCTTCAGCAGCGTGTCTACGGTGCCAGCCGGCAGTTTGTTGAACGCCTCGTTCGTAGGCGCGAACACCGTGAATGGACCCGTACCCTCCAGCGTCTCGACCAACCCCGCCGCCTTTACCGCTGCCACCAGGGTCGTGTGATCCGCAGAGTTGACCGCGTTTTCGATAATGTTCTTGGTGGGATACATCTCCTTGCCGCCCACCACCGGATTGTTCATTCCCGCCAGGGCCGACATGGCCGCCAGACCCATCATGGTCATCACTACCAAAATCTTGCGCTTCATATTCTCGAAATCCTTTCCGTTTGATTTGCAGCTTCGGATTAGGTACGGTGCGCATTGCAATTTGGATTTCGCAATCGGATTGGAACAATGTTCTTATAAGGTTGGCTGCTAGAAGGGATAGAGTGGGCGTATGGCTGCGTGTGAGCATTTAGTCGTCCCTCTGCGACTTGAACGCTTGTCTGCTTCTTACCCGGCGCTGAAGCGCCGGGCTATTGGCGGGCCGCCCTTCCGGGGCTGGATTCTCGGGCACGTCTCTCGGTTGAGCTAAGCCTGCGCCGTGCCGCGACCGAGCACAGGGCGCAACGGCTCACTCAGTCCACGCATCACGCGCTCGAACTGCGCCAGATCGAGCGATTGCGGTCCGTCGGATAGCGCGCGCTCCGGACAAGGATGGACCTCTATGATGAGAGCGTCGGCGCCGACGGCAATCGCGGCGCGCGAAACCGGCCCGATGAGGCTCTGCTTGCCGGTGCCATGCGACGGATCGGCCACCACCGGCAGGTGCGAGAGTTCTTTGGCCAGGGCGACAGCCGAAAGATCGAACGTGTTGCGGGTGGCAGTTTCGAAAGTCTTGATTCCGCGCTCGCAAAGCGCGACTTGATCGTTCCCTCCGGAAAGCAGGTACTCAGCAGCCAGCAGCCATTCCTTCACCGTCGCAGAGGGACCGCGCTTGAGCAGCACCGGCTTTTTGATGGTTGCCAGGCGGCGCAGCAGTGCGAAATTCTGCATGTTGCGCGCGCCCACCTGGAGCATGTCGGCATACTCGCAGATAAGGTCGACATCCTCGGTACTCATGACCTCGGTTACAACCGGTAGGCCGGTGATCTCTCGGGCTTCGCGCAGGATCTTCAGCGCTTCGATCCCCAGGCCCTGGAACTCATATGGGGAGGTGCGCGGTTTGTAGGCTCCGCCGCGCAGCATGGCCGCGCCCGCGCGCTTTACCCCTTGCGCAGTTTCCAGCAATTGCTCGCGCGACTCCACCGAGCAGGGACCGGCGATCACTACCACTTCGGGACCACCGATTTTCACCCCACCCACGTCGACTATCGAGAGCTGGGGACGGGTCTGACGGCTGACCAGCTTAAAGGGCTGGGCGATGGCCACCACATTGTCGACACCCGGCGCGACCGAGAGAGCTTCGATTTCATGGCGTCGTCCACCGCTGCCGACCGCCGCAACGATGGTGCGCTCGGTGCCACGCGTGACGTGAGGCTGGAAGCCGGCTTCACGGATGCGTTGAATGATGTGTTCGATCTGCTGTTCGGAGGCGCTGTCAGACATGTTGACGATCATGACGATGGTCCTTTCCTTCTTTTCCAAAAGGCTGCGCAAAAAAAAGAAAAGCCGCGATTCTCTCGCGGCTTTAGCGGAATCTTTGAGCTCCCTATTATTTTGGGGACTGGCTCCGATTCTGCGCCGCCGCCGCAAAGCGAAACCAATAGCGGCTAAACTGAGCGAAGGCGCTAAATCGAGTCATAGAGACGTTCACCGGAACGCTTGCACCTACCGTTGGATATACCGATGTTTTGTATAACTACCCTGGATCGGGATTACTGCGGGATAGAACTGGCAACACTGGAGAATACGTTGTTGGCGTTGCCCCCGATCAGACGCACGGTGCCGATCACCAATACCAGGATGACGGCGAGCATGACGGCATATTCCGCAATGTCTTGGCCACTCTCGTCCGTGCAAATACTCCGCAAAAACTGAACCATACCGCCTCCGGCCCGATGAATAGAATCGGGCAAGCCCGTTTAAGTAGTAACCATAATGACGACTCAGAGGGCGATTGTCAATCCAAGCTAGAGGCGGTTTTCCACCGCAAACCCACCTTTTTTTCCACCACGCCCGCCGTGAGATCCCGTGCTCCGCGTACAGTTTACAAGGATGTCATTGGCCGCCTTCCATGCCGGCCGCAACTGCTCTTCTGAAAGTCCCGGCTACGGCCCAACCGCTCGAGAGGCGGCCATTGCCGATCCGGTTGTCGCATCACTTACAAGTTCATGGGCGGAATGCGCTACATAATCCAGCACGCGCCCGGGTAGCACTCCGAGATAAAGCGTAGCCGCCACACAAACTGCGATAGCGATGGCGGCCGCGGCGGGCAGCCGCGTGATGGGAACTTCTCCCCGTGGTTCACGCATGTACATCATGACGATGATGCGCAGGTAATAATAGGCGCCCACGGCACTATTCAGGACCAGGATAAGCGATAAGCCCACCAGATTCGACTTGAGCGCGGCACTCAATACATAGAACTTCGCGAAGAAGCCGCCGGTGATCGGAATGCCGATCAGCGACATCAGGAAAAATGTTAAGGTCGCGGCCAGCACGGGAGACTTTCGGCCCAATCCCGCATAATCTTCCAGCGCGACGTATTTTTCACCCGCGTTCGCGAAGTGGCTCACGACCGCGAATGCTCCAACATTCATTGCAGCATAGGCAGCGGTGTAGAACATTGCCGCCGCCGCGCCCAGTTCCGGTTGGAGGGCAGGCATTGCCGCAAAAGCAGCGAGCACATATCCGGCATGTGCGATGGAAGAATACGCCAGCAGGCGCTTGACGTTGTCCTGCACCAAAGCTCCGATGTTCCCCAGCGTCATGGAAAGCGCGGCTGAGACCCAGAGCAGCCAGAAGCGTCCCGGTGCGTTCGCTTCGAACATGACACGCAGCAAGACCGCGAATGCCGCCGCCTTCGGGCCAGTCGACATCAGGCCTACAACCGGCGCCGGAGCGCCTTCATAGACGTCCGGAGTCCATACATGGAAAGGCGCCGAGGCGACCTTGAAGCCCAAGCCGACGAACATGAGCGCGGTGGCAACATAGGCCAGAAGCGGGACGTTGCCGGAGCGCAACACTTGGCTGATCGCGTCGATGTTGGTGGATCCGGTAGCGCCGAACATGAGGGCGACGCCGTAGAGGAAGAACGCGGTGGCAAACGATCCTAAGAGAAAGTACTTCAGCGACGATTCACTGCTGGCGGCGTCGCGGCGCCGGAATCCAGCCAGTACGTAAGTTGAGATCGACGAAATTTCCAGCGCGATAAAAATAAGGACAAGTTCGATGGCCGACGACATCAGGCACATGCCAACCGTGCCGAACAGGATGAGCCCGTAGTATTCCCCGGCGCGGATGCGTTGCACCCGCAAGTATTCGAAAGAACTCAGAATGGCCACGGCGGCAATCGCGATCACGAGGACGTGAAAGAAGACGCTGAAGCCCTCCACGCGAACCATGTTCCAAAAAGCGGTTCCGGGATACTGCGCCATCCAGAAGGCCGACGCCAGCGCGGCGAGAGTTCCGATCAGTCCGATTGTGCCCAGGGCCTGGTGACTGTTCTCTTCGTCGAGCAGCGGGTCAACGATCATGATCAGCATGCCGAAGAGCGAGAGCACCAGCTCCGGCAGAATGCGCATGTAGTCGGCGGCTTGTGGAATCGCGGTTTGCATCTGCGCGAGGAGAGTCGGCAGCGGCAATAAATGCGAAAACGCCGGATTCGTCATCGTCACCATTGCCAGGGTCACCGTCATCGTCACCGTCATTGGCCCACCATCCTGCTGGCCAATTGTGTGAAGGGGCCGAGAGCGGCCTGCACCGCCGGATCAATCGCGCTGAGCCACACGAGAGGAGCGACGCCCATGACCAGGGCGGCAATCGCAATCGGCGACAGGGCTGCTTTCTCGCGCAGGCTGAGGTCGGGCAGCGCGGCATTGACTTCGTGCGTCACCTTGCCGAAGAAAACGCGCTGATACATCCAGAGCAGGTAGCAGGCGCTCCAGATCACGCCGGTCGCGGCCAGGATTCCATAGATCGGCCTCGCCTGGAATGCGCCGCTGAGCACCAGAAACTCGCCGATGAAACCGTTCAGCAGCGGCAGTCCGACTGAAGCCA
>OBLU010003350.1_pt1 | contig 14536 bp, 13 predicted proteins | sample 1518681 | NCBI WGS metagenome assembly OBLU01 (sample SAMEA3539304, study PRJEB22396) | soil metagenome | biome: tundra; feature: field; material: soil | place: USA | collected 2010-05 | depth 0.15 m
ATTCAGCGCTCTTAGGCGCGGCGGCATATCGGATTTCCTGGTTCGATGCGCACCTTTGGGCCTACGCCGAACACTACGGTCTGGAGGAGATCGTCTCCGAGGACTTCGAACATGGGCGTTTGTATGGCAGCGTCCGGATTCGGAATCCATTTCGGCGGCCGTGACTCTGCCCCGCGCCCAGGTTTCGAACAGGTTCAAAAGGCAGCGGCGGGGCTACCAGACGAGGATCAATCGGGCGCTGCGGAAGTTCATGACGGAAGAGAAGAACACATCGGGGGAGTGAGCCGGGTGCATTATCCGCGTAGTGGTCAAAAGACAAGGGAAGCACGCCGCCCCTCACGCTGATGTGTGACATGCGTTACAGCAAGTTGTAACAATGCAGGGGACCATATTCGTAGGCGTCCGAGCGCGCTGGAGGTTCCAAAATGCTCGGCAAGTGTACCAACCCTTCGTGTTCCGCCTCCTTTCGCTATCTGGAAGAGGGGACACTCTTTCGACTGGAAACTGGCCCAGCTCTCAGATTGTCCAACCCCAAGAACCCGGAATATTACTGGCTGTGCCGTAGCTGCTCAGCAGCGATGACGCTGCATATCAGTAAAGAGGGAAAAGTGATACCGGTTGCGCTACCAGCACCGGTCCATGGTGGCTCCCAGGGGAGTGCTGTCATCTCGTCAAAGCGGGAGGATGGGCTAAGGCTCAGGGACGTTAGATCCTCGACAGAAAAAAAACGCAGAGGTAAGGGAGCCGGTGGCCGATAGAGAAGACACCATGCCGCGTGCTCCATTCCTGACTTTCTTCGTCAAGGGTGGGATTCCACGGACGTGTCCCGCTTGGGATTCTCTTTGCCGCCGTTGGAAGGCTACTTCTTGGACCGTCCCCTCGTGGTGCACCCCAATAAAAAGGGCGCGATCGCTCGCGCCCCAAGGTACTTCTATCTGATTTTCTCCGTGTCTCAGTGCCTCCGTGGTGGGTGTTGACTCAGTCCCGAACACCATCCATGAACGCCCGCAGCTTCCGCGAGCGCGATGGATGCCGCAGCTTTCTCAGCGCCTTGGCCTCAATCTGCCGGATGCGTTCGCGCGTTACTGCAAACGACTGTCCGACTTCCTCAAGCGTGTGCTCCGAACCGTCTTCCAGACCGAAGCGCATCTTGATGACCTTCTCCTCGCGCGGGGTCAGCGTGCGCAGCACCTGCGAAGTCTGGTCTTTGAGGTTGACGTTGATCACTGCCTCGGCCGGCGAAACTACCGCACGGTCTTCGATGAAGTCGCCCAGGTGCGAATCTTCCTCTTCGCCAATCGGCGTTTCGAGGGAGATCGGCTCCTGCGCAATCTTCAAGACCTTGCGGACCTTCGCCACCGGAATGTCCATCCGCTTGGCGATTTCTTCCGACGTAGGTTCGCGTCCCAGTTCCTGCACCAGTTGCCGCGAAGTGCGGATCAGCTTGTTGATCGTTTCGATCATGTGCACCGGGATGCGAATCGTACGCGCCTGATCCGCGATGGCGCGAGTAATCGCCTGCCGAATCCACCACGTGGCATAAGTCGAGAACTTATACCCGCGGCGGTATTCGAACTTGTCCACGGCTTTCATCAGGCCGATGTTGCCTTCCTGAATCAGGTCGAGGAACTGCAAGCCGCGATTCGTGTACTTCTTCGCGATTGAGACCACCAGGCGCAAGTTCGCTTCGATCAGCTCGCGCTTGGCGTGCTCGGCGTCCATGTCGCCCTGGATGATCTCGCGCTGCGTGCGCTTGAGCTCCTGGAACAACAGGCCCGCTTCCACTTCGAGCTTTTCCAGCTCTCCGCGGACCGCGCGCGACTGCTTCTTATATTCCTTGCGCTGTTCTTCGCTGCGCGTCGCCTCGGCCCTCTTCTCCAGGTTCTGGATCTGGCGGTCGAGCGAGCGCATCCCGTCGACCGTGCGGTTCACGCGGTCAATCAGGCGCTTGCGTTCGTTGTTGGTGAAGCCCAGCTTCCGTACCGCGATCGACGTGCGCACAATCGCGTGCGCCAGGTGGAAGCGGTACCGGCGATGGTCGCGCGGCCGCTTCTTCAGATTCACCGCCGCCAGCTTTTCCTGGAGCGGCGCCACCTTTTTGTAAAGCTTGTCGAGCGTGTTGATCTTGGCGAGAAATTCTTTCAGGCGGTTGTCGACGATCTCTTCCGTGATTTCCTCTTCGTCGAACGTCACCAGCTCTTTGATGGAGCGGACGCCCTTCTCGAGGTCCTCGCCCAAAGCGAGGAGTTCACGAATCACAATCGGCGACCGTGATAGCGCCTTCAGAACACGGTTTTGTCCCCGCTCGATGCGCTTAGCGATTTCAACTTCGCCTTCGCGGGTGAGCAGGGGAACAGTACCCATCTCGCGCAGATACATGCGGACGGGGTCGTTGGTTTTTTCCAGGGCTCCGGGGGTTAGGTCGAGTTCGACGTCCTCGGAAGCCTCATCCACTTCTTCGAATTTTTTTTCCAGATCGGTCGTCGGCCCTTTCGAGCTTTCGAGTACATCGATTCCTTGCGTCCCGATCGTGGTTAGCAGATCTTCCAGGTCTTCAGGAGAGTGCACATCGTGCGGGATAAGGTCGTTGACCTGATCATAGGTCAGATATCCCTTCTCTTTGCCTGCGTCGATCAGCTTTTTTATGTCGTCGTACTTGTCTTCAAGTGCCAAGCCAGATTATCCTCAAGACGCCGCCGGTTCGCGGACGCCAAATTATTCAGCGGTGGGAGTCGTTACGGAGTTGTGCGCGAGGCGCACAAACTTCAGAAGTATAGCACGCCGACTAGTGTTCGTGTCGGCGCCAGTCGAAGTTCGCGCCAGTTTGCCAGTTGCCCTCAGCCGCCCGTATCTCTTTTTCCGCTAGTTCTTTAGATGGCGTTCGACCCAGTTTCGTTCCAAACTTAAGACGCCCGGCTGGCCGCCTCGCCCAGTCCCGGATCCATCAGGGCCCGCTTGAAACGAACCTTTTCCTGCAAAAGCGCTTGCCTTTCCTCCAAAGGGAGCCCCGGGCGCTGCAATCCGAGCTGCACTTCCTCCAGCCGCCGCCGCAGATAAATCCTCCGCAAAGCCCGCACCGCGCCTTCCACGGTTTCGGGCGTCAGCTCTTCCTCCTCGTGCATCAGGATCGAGGCCAACAGCCGCCGGTCTTCTTCCGTCTTCGGCAGAGCCATAATGTCCGCCGTCTCGGTCCCAGCCTCCAGCAAAGCCTCCATCAACGACTGCGAAGCCAGCCCCTCATACAGCTGTTCCGATTGCAGCGCATATTGCGCCTGCCGCGCCGGATCGAATTCCTCCTCCGCTCCGTCGCGGGCCGAACTCCGCGTTCCGCTGGCTTGCATCTCGGTAGCCGAAGCCAGCGCCCGGATCAGGACGCGTTCCGCACCGGTGACCTGCGCCTCCGCCGTGGCTTTCACCTGCGTCGCTGAGCGGGTGGTGGCGGCATGCTTCAATTCCTGGCGCAGCACCGCCGAATCAATTCCCAGCTTCTGCGAAATCTCCAGCGCCAGTTCATCGCGCACGATCCGGCTCGGCACCCGCTGAATGTGCGGGAGAAGATGGTTGACGGCCTTGACCTTGCTCTCCGAGTTCCGCATCGGAAACATTGCGCGCGCCCGATCGATCAGATAGTCAAAATATTTCTGCGAGTTCTTGAGCGCCGCGCCATAAGCGTCCTTGCCCTTGCGCCGGATAAACAGATCGGGGTCGAATCCAGTCTCCAGCGTGAGGACCCTGATGTTGAATTCTTCTTCCACCAGCAACCCGAGCGTCCGCTCCGTGGCGCGGGCCCCGGCCGTGTCGGGATCGAAGTTGACCACCACATTCTTCGAGAATCGCCCCAGCAGTTTCGCCTGCAGCTCGGTAAACGCCGTGCCCGAGCTCGCAATCACATTGTGGAAGCCAGCCGCGTACACCGAAATGCAATCCATCTGCCCTTCGACCAGGATGGAGTACTCGAGCTTGCGAATCGCTTCTTTCGCGTTGTCCAGATTGAACAGTACCCGCGACTTCGAGTAAATCGGAGTCTCCGGAGAATTCAGATATTTCGGCCCTGCCTTCTCATCGGTCGAAAGCGTGCGTCCCGTGAACGCAATCACTTTGCCCTGGTCGTTGCAGATCGGGAACATCACGCGATTGCGGAATTTAGAATAGATGGCGGGAGCGGCTTTTGGCTCTTGGCTCTTGGCTTTTGGCTCGAAACCCGCGCTGTCCGCTGTTCGCTGTTCGTCGTTCGCGTCCGAGTCCTCCACCACATTGTCATCCTGAGCGGAGCGAAGGACCTGCTTTCCCTGAGAGCTGACGGCTGACGGCTGAGAGCTTTCCTTCCACGAGAAGAGCCCACTCGCCCGCAACAACTCCTCATCGAATTCCCGCCGCAGCGCGTCGCGCAGCAGGAAGCCGGAGTCGGGAGCGTAGCCGATGCGAAAGCGGGCAATCATCTCCGCATCGAGGCCGCGACTCTTCAGGTATTCGCGGGCGTTGGCGCCTTCAGGACGCCGCAGACATTCCTGGAAAAACGCGGCAGCGCGCACATGCACGTCGAGCAGCGCCATGCGAACCTGAGCGTCGCGAGCCTCCGCCGGACTGGAAAAGCTGACCTTGGGCATCGGCACGCCGAGCTTCTGAGCAATCAGCCGGACGGCTTCCGGGAAGGTAATGTTCTCGACCTTTTGGATAAAGGTGAAGACATCCCCCGACTCTCCGCAGCCAAAGCAGTGATAAAACTGCCGCGTGGCATGCACCGAAAACGAAGCTGTCTTCTCGGCATGAAACGGACACAGCCCCGAAAAGTTCTGCGCCCCAGCCTTCTTCAGCTTGACGTAGTCGCCAATGATGCGGACGATATCCGCCTGCTGCTTGAGGGATTCTTTGAAGTTGTCGGAGGAAGTCGAAGTCATTGAGGGCGCACACTGGTCCCGTAGTGATTATGAGGGTGGAAGGAACTGCGGGGAATATGGCAATGGTGTTCACGATCCGGAAAAGCTGTGGATATCAGCCCATAGGCGTTGATGGGTGAGGAAAAGCGAGGGATCAAATCCATTTAGCCTGTAATCCGTTCCGGCCAAGGCGCGTCCGGGTCGAAGCTACGGCGGATTGCCATCACCACCTCACGCATTCGGGTGTTCGGCAGGACGCGCCTTTCGCGGTCAATCAGGCCTCGCTTGGGGAAGGATTGGATGAAATGGCCCTTAACGAAGGAGGTGCATGGGAGCCCTGTTTCGCCAGGGGGTAGCGGGACGACCGTCGCTCCCTCCGGGCCGCTGCTGCTGAGGGGGACGACCAGCACCGTGTCTCTTCTGTCGCTGAGGTTTCTTCCGTCCAGCGAAACGACCAGCACCCAGTGACGGACGGGCGGGTTTCCAAGATTCGCAGTCCAAATCTCGCCGCGCCTGGGAAACACGCTAGCTGTCAACGTCAATCCCCGCCGCACTCTGGGACAGCGCTGCCTCCAGAGCCCGTTCCTCGGCGGCTTCTTTCTCCGTGAGGTTCGCGAAATAAGCCGCCGTATCGTTTTCCAGACGTTCGCGGTTCTCGAAGGCAAGGAGTCGGTTGATTGCCAGGTCAATCGCTTCGGCAAGATTCTGGACCTCGCCCTTCTCGATGAGCCGCTCCAGATACGAGAGCGCCGTGGGCGCGATTGTGGTCGAGATCTTCTGACGTGTCAGCCGTGCAGATGTGCTCATACCATATCCCCCATTAGGGAGACAGTATATCACCCACTTGTCTGCCAATTGAAGGATGGCATGTACTCCGCACTAGTGGCTTTACTATCAATCATATATGGACATCGGGCAGGTGGCCGGGGCTTTCGAGTCCATTCCAACACCGACCGGGTGCCCCGCTCAAGCTCCGCTTGGGCGGGGGTTTTCGCCTGGTGCGGCAAAGATGCGTAACGGGCAACCGGGAAAACCTAACTGAGAAACAACTGCACTCCCGCTAGAATCTCTCCAGGTTCTCCATGGACACCGCTCGCATCGCCGCCCTCCTCGATCCCTTCCTCGGGCCATCGCTTCCCCCATCCCAGATCGATCAAATATCGACATACATCGATCTATTACTCCGCTGGAACGCCCGCATCAACCTGACCGCCATCCGCCATCCCGAAGAAATCGTAACCCGCCACTTCGGCGAGTCCTTCTTCCTGGCCCGCCACCTCTTCCCGGCAGGCGTCCCGGACTCCGCGTCCGTCCAAGACCTGGAGGGTACCCCGTCCAAACCCGGCTTGGGCGCGGGTGTTCGTGGTTCTACTGGGTACTGGGTACTGGGTACTGACCACCAACCACTGATCACTGGTCACTGCACTCCGCGCGTCCTCGACATCGGCTCCGGCGCCGGATTCCCCGCCCTTCCCCTGAAGATCTGTGCCCCGCACATCCACCTAACGCTGGTCGAATCGAATCACAAGAAGGCTGCCTTCCTCCGCGAAGTGGCCCGCGCACTTACATTGACCAACATCAATGTAATCACCGACCGAGCCGAAGTCCTCGCCGCCCGCCCCGACTTCCCTCACGCCGACATCGTAACCCTCCGCGCCGTAGAGCACTTCGACACGATCCTCCCCCAAGCCGTAACTTTCCTGGCTCCCAACGCAACCCTGGCCCTACTAATAGGAGCCGCCCAGATCCCCCACCTGACAACCCTGACCACCCTGCAATGGCACCCGCCAATACCAGTCCCCCAGTCACATACAAGAGTATTGTCGATTGGTGTACGTAATTAAAGTGGGAACTGTTTATTCTGCGCCTGGCAGTAGTGGACAATCACACCACATTTGAGCCTTTCATCATGATTAAAGTGGTAACTTATAGAAAATATCTCATAATGAGACGCGCCGACAACAGTGTTTCACGTGAAACACTTCTCCATATTGCAAGCCCGAGCCATCCCGTCCCGATGCACAAGTCGCGAAGTGTTTCACGTGAAACACATCGCACGGACGTAGGCGGAAACGGAGCGAATGTTTCACGTGAAACACTTACACGGTTGCACAAAATTCTGGCATTGATTTCGCAGATGCGTTCGCATATTCTGACGCGCAACAAACAAGAAAATAAAATCATGGGACGTGTCATCGCAGTTGCCAACCAGAAGGGTGGCGTCGGCAAGACTACGACTGCCATCAACCTTGCCGCCTCACTCGCCGCTGCCGAGGTCAACACGCTGCTGGTGGACTGCGATCCGCAGTCGAACTCAACCAGCGGTCTGGGCCTGGTGAAGAATCCGGAGCGCATCAACATCTACGACGTGATGATGGGCGTGGCCTCCGCTGAGGAGGCGCTACAGCTGACTGAACTCGAACAGCTCTGGCTGATTCCATCGCACAAGAATCTGATCGGCGCGAACATCGAGTTGGTGGGGGCGGAGCGGCGCGAGTATCGTCTGCGCGACGCGCTCGCAAGTTTGATCGAGCGCTTTCAGTTCATCGTGCTGGACTGTCCTCCAGCGCTCGACCTGCTTACGTTAAACGCGCTGGTCGCCGCAGATGGAGTGTTGATCCCGATGCAGGCGGAGTACTTTGCGCTTGAGGGTGTGTCGGAGCTGCTCGACACCATTGAGCGGATACGTGTCGAGCTGAATCCTGCGCTGGCGGTTGAGGGCGTGGTGATCACGATGTTCGATGAGCGGACGAACCTGGCGCAGCAGGTGGCGGAGGAGTTGAAGAAATATTTCGGAGAGAAGCTGTGCACGACGACGATCCCGCGGAACATACGGCTGGCGGAGGCTCCGAGCCATGGGCTGCCGGCGCTGATGTACGACGTGCGGTCGCGCGGGGCGGAGAGCTACATACGGCTGGCGAAGGAGATCCTGGACCGGCAGGCGAAGGTGGTCAGCGGGCCGGGGGAAGCGGCTTAGATTGATGGACGTAAATATTTATTGTCATCGATATATGTGCAAGAGTTTCGCGAGGTCTCAGGTCTCAGGTCTCAGGTCTCAGAAAACTACAGCGGACTGCAGGATGAAACAAGAAGGGTGCAATAGACAGAACGGAGAGAGACGGATGCAGACTACATCGAATGCGGCGGCGGTCGATAAGACGGCGGAGAAGACTGGGACGGAGAAGGTTAGCGCGAAGCTGGCGGAGAAGCGGCGGGCTTTGGGGAAGGGGCTGGAGTCTCTGTTGCCGGGGCCACGGGTGGTCACGGCGCCGGCAGTTCCCACCCTTCCGCAAAGTACGCGGAAGGATGGGGCACCCGCACCTGCGAGTTCTCAGTTTCCAGTTCCCAGTTCTCAGGGACCCGACTCGTCGCTTTCTTCTTCTCTTCTTTCTTCTTCTGGTGTTGACGGTGGACCCTTCGACTTCGCTCAGGGCAGGCTCGCGGGGGCGCCCGTCGCTCCACTGGAAGATGGCTTGGCGGTGGCTGGGACCTTGGACGAGTTGCAGGCGGTGGCTTCGGGGCGGACTGCGGATGGGGAGGCGGTGTATCGGCTGGCGATGGATCAGATCGACCACAATCCGTACCAGACGCGGAAGGGGTTCGACCAATTTGGGCTCGAGGAACTGGCGAATTCCATCCTGGTGCAGGGAGTGTTGCAGCCGATTGTGGTGCGTCCGGGGAAGGAGGGGCGGTTCATCCTGATTCTGGGCGAACGGCGGTTGCGCGGCTCGAGGATGGCGGGGCAGACGACGATCCCGGCGATCGTGAGGCGGGTTTCGGAGCAGCAGGCGGCGGAGATGACGCTGGTGGAGAATCTGCAGCGTCAGGATCTGAACTGCGTGGAGCAGGCGGAGGCGTTCGCGAACTTGAGCAAGGATTTCAAGCTTACGCAGGAGGAGATTGGGAAGCGGGCGGGCGTGTCGCGGGAGCAGGTATCGAATTACATGCGGCTGCTGACGCTGCCGGAAGGTGTGATCGGGGCGCTGCAGAAGGGGAGATTGACATACAGCCACGCGCGGACGCTGTTGCAGCTACGGGATAACGTCCAGATCTGGAAGTACGCGCAAAAGGCGATTGAGGAAAAGATGTCGGTGGCGAAACTGGAGGATCTGGTGCTGGGGGTGAGTGCGCCGGTCGGGCTGGGCGATCCGAAGAAGGGAGGCGGGGCGCGGTGGGTGGATCCGAATGTGAAGGCGGCGCAGCGGTCGCTGGAGACAGTGCTGGGCATGCGGGTGCGGATTCGGGATAGGAAGGGAAGAGGGAAAATTGTGATCGAGTATGCGACGTTGGAGGATTTTGATCGGGTGGTTAGGATGCTGAAGGGGAAGTGAGGGCAGTAGCCAGTTGCCAGTACCCAGTAGAACCGTGGCACCCTTCAGATTTGAGATGGCCCTGGGGCACGCGGACAACTGTAGGTACAATAATTGTAAGTACAAAGTGTTTCACGTGGGACATTTTGTACTGGCGATATTGTGCGTACAATTATATACATACATGGGCCGCGATAATGAAAATGTACAAAATTCTTGCCGCGCGCGACGGGTCTTAAGTCATTGATAATGCTCAGGGTTTAGGTGTGGTTAAAGAGGCACAGTAGAGTAATTATTACACTGTACTTATTGCGCTGCTCACTATTTGGTGGGCGGACATCCCGGCAAGATTGTGATCGAGCATGGGACGCTGGAGGATTTTGATCGGGTGGTGGGGATGTTGAAGGGGAAGTGAGGGAAGTGGCAGGCTTCAAGGTTTCGAAACCCTGAAAGATTGCCATCTTGAAACCCACTCGGTAGCCAGCGGTCAGTGGCCGTGGTCAGTCGTGGTCAACGGATAGTGAGCAGTCGAATCGACAACAAACCCCGTCCAAGCAGAGCTTGTACGAGGCACCCGCGCACACACAAAGTGAGAACTTGGGTCGTCCCTCCGGGCATTCCCAGTATTAAACTAAACCACACAAAACACAGCTTACACCGCGTGGGTACCAGCGTTCACACGAATTTGCGTGTCAAGCCGTACCCGAACAGAGAGAATGTGGAATCGGAGGATAAACAAAATGCCTAAACCTACGTTCCCCCTGGTGGTTGGTCAGGCCGTTCGGATGCGAAGTGGGTGTCGCACCCAAGAGGGCAAAGTAGCCGAGGTTACAGAACAGTACGTGCTGGTGGGAGTGATTTGCGCTGACAAAACGGAGTCGAGGGAGTTCATCCGCTTTGACCACAATGGCAAGACAGGCACTGGCTGGGACGGCCTTGGTTCCTTTGAATATATCGGGAAGGAGGTCGGTATGCTGCAATCCGACCCACGTTTACCTGGTACTGAATTCGGTCCTTGGGAGCTAGTGCCAACGCTAACTGACAGGAGGACACAGTGAGACGCACAATCGCAAAGCCAAGGAGCAACACGATGGCGTTTACCGCCGCCGAAGAATCCAGCGTGCTCGGAATGCATGGCTGGATAGCCTGCCCGCGTCAACTTTTGTCAAGCCTAGCCCCACACCGGGCGTGCAGCCGAGCATTCCCTGGCTGTGTACAACAGCAGGTGTGTACCGCCCATAGTCCCTCCGGGACTTGAATTATTTCTTCCACGTTTCCCAGCGCTGAAGCGCTGGGCTAAGTTGGTTCGCCCCTCCGGGGCTGGGTTCCCCCAAGGTGGTCTCTCGAGTGAATCAGGACAGGAGGTCTGGCCGTCGGGGCCTAAAGCCCGCATCCTTTGCGAGGCTGAGCGGCACGGCTGCAGAAACCTAGCCAGAGCCCTCTGCGGTGGGAAATATTGTTTGGCTTGCTGGGGTGCGGGGAAATTCTTCATCACGGAGACGCGGGGGAATCTTGGGAGTAACAAGTGGAATGCGGGCTACACTGCCGAGCCGGTTTCTGCCTGTGGAAGTGGGGATCGCGGCGAATTCTGTGCCGGATCGCGGGAATCTTCACCACTGGGGGCACAGAGGACACGGGGGAATCTTAGGAGTAACAAGTGGGATGGGCTCCTCTAATTCATCGGTCGAACCGGGCGGTGGCGTCGCAGTCAATAAAAAGCAGGTCCTTCACTTCGTTCAGGATGACAAGCTTTTTGGGGTGTTGTTGCGGTCGCTTGATGGCTTGGGTTTTGGTATTGTCGCTGGGCTGACTTTTCCTGGTGAGGGGATATGGGACTGATTGATGTTTTGTTTGGGCGGCCTTTGGCTTCTTCTGAGGATGAGGGGCTGCCTCGGGGGTGCGGAGCTTCGCTCCGCTGGACCCTTCGACTGCGCTCAGGGCAGGATCACGGGGCGGGCTTCGCTACGCGAGTTCATACGTTAGTTCACACTCTCCAATAGTCGGGGCGCCAGTGCTGGACTGCTTTCTTGATTTCTTTGGCGGGGAGCTTTTCGTTGAGGGCTCTTGCGGCGAGCGCGGGGAGTTCGGCATCGGAGGCGAAGCGCAGCGCGATTAGTTGCGCTTCGGTAAATTCTGGGATGCGGGGACGAAGGGCGGGGTCGAGTAAGGTCGCGAAACGCAATCTTTCTTCCAGGCGGATGACGCGGTCCTGCACCTTGAGGGCGTAAAGGCGGATCTTGAAAAGGGCGAACAACGCAGCGATCATGACGACGACCAGCCATGCAGAATGCAGGCCTGGCCTTCGCACCAGATGGACGATGGTGGCGATCAGGGTGATGGCAAATACGGGCAGGATGAAAAAGTGGAAGAGCGGGTCATAACGCGTGTGATTGGACAAATTCTGGGGGGCTCCGTCAGCCATGGGGAAAGGCTCCTTTGAAACTCGAACCATGATCGCACGTTTAGAGGGGGACGACATCCACGGAACAGGGCCACTTTCTCGCCAACCACACGCATTCTAAAACAGATTCCACAAAAACTGGTTGTACACGTCGTGGTGGTACTGGACTTCCTGTGTCTTGACGAACGTGCCCAGCAGACGCGGACAGCGGTCGGCGGACGCTTGCTTCAGATCGGCATACCGGCCCTTGACGTCTTCCCCGAGAATCTCCGACGTCCACTTGGCCTTGCGGAAACTGTCGATCGCGTCATAGATATTGTCCGGCAGATAGCGTTCCGCTTGGCGCAGGTTCTTGATCTTCGATATTTCTCCATCCAACCCGGTCTTGAAGATCGAATACATCACCATATAGGGATTGGCGTCGGGACTGACCGCACGCACCTCCACCCGCATGCTCTTCTCGTTGCCTATGGGGATGCGAATCATCGCACCGCGATCGACCGCCGACGCCTTCAACTGGTTCGGCGCCTCAAAGTGCGGATCCAGCCGCCGGAAGGCGTTCACGCTTGCATTCATCATCAGGCAGATATCGTTCCCGTGGGTCAGGATGCGGTCCAGGAATTCATACCCGAACTTGCTCAGTTTTTCTTCGCCTTTGGGATCCCAGAACAGATTTTTTCCATTCTTGCTGATCGAAACATTGGTGTGCATACCGCTGCCGTTTACGCCCACGACCGGCTTGGGCAGAAACGAAGCGGTCAGCCCCATATGCGTCGCCACCTGCCGGCAAATCAGCTTGTAGAGTTGGATTTGATCGGCGGCGGCCACCACTTCGCCATAGCTGTAGTTGATTTCAAACTGCGAGGGCGCAACCTCGGGGTGATCCTTCTCGTTCTGGAAGCCCATCGCGCGCTGCACTTCGGCAGTTGTGTCGATGAAGGTGCGAAGGGGATCGCCGGGCAGCGAATGATAGTAGCCGCCGGTGTTCACGTATTCGAATTTGAGCGTTTCGTGATAGGTGCGCTCCGCGTCCGCGCCCTTGAAGAGAAAGCCTTCAATTTCGTTGGCCGCGTTCAGGGTGTAGCCATTTTTCTTGAACTGATTTTCGGCGAATGTCTTCAGCACGCCGCGCATGTCGGCGGAGTAGGGCTCTCCACCCTTGTCGATGACTTCGCCGAAGACCATGACCTTGCCGGGCCCAAACACGTCGGCCGGGCCCCAGTAAAAAGCGCTCCAGTCGATGCCCAGGCGCAGATCGCTTTCGCGCTGCGCCGTGAAGCCGCGAATCGAGGAGCCGTCGAACGTCAGGTTGTCAAAGCTCTTCAACAGGAATTTCTTGTCATAGTCCAGCATGTGCAAACGGCCTTCGAGGTCGCTGAACATGACCGTCACAGCCTTGATGCGCGACTCGTCGGTCAAGTACTTCAACCGCTCTTCCCGAATCTTTCCAGGAGCCACGCGGTCCAGGCGCTGCTTCTTTGCCTTCAAATTCATCTCTTCTAATTCGTCGTAGGGGATCGCCAGAAAATTCCGCAGTTCAGTTGACATGACTCTCCTTCTTTCCAAGAAACAGGGATCTAGGAAACAATGTTCCACACAAACGGCATTTGGGCCGAAGCCCGCAAAACATTGTGGCCGGGATGAACGTAATAGGCTAACGCTCCGGACGAAATGAGACAAATAGAAATCGATTATGGCGGCGATTAGGAGGATTTATTTCGGGGCTGGTGCCAAAATGCCTCGTTTGTGGTGCAAATTTTCCACCGCCGAGGCGCAGAGGACGCCGAGAAGGACTTGGATCATCGGGAGCTCGGGTGAGTGGGCGATCTGCAATGACATGATGGCCAAATGTCTTTTGTTTTTCTCGGCGCTCTCTGCGCCTCGGCGGTGTAGACGGAAATGCAGATCCCTCGCTTCGCTCGGGATGACAATTCGTGAGGGAAGTGGAAGTTTGTGAAATACTCGGAACTTGAGGAAAATGGCGTGAGTTGTGCGATTTGCGAGCAACGAAAAGAAAAGCGGTTCTGCCCGGCCGTGCACGGAAGGATCTGCGCGCAATGTTGCGGCGAGCAGCGCGAGGTCACGCTCGACTGCCCGAGCGAATGTCCGTATCTTTTACAGGCACGACAGCAGGCGCGCGAACATGAAAAGCCCCGCGAAACCACCGCGCTGGATCGTGCTGCGATGTTCCCCGAGATCGAAATCGCCGAGCAGTTTCTCTACGAACGCGAGCAGTTAATCATGGGCCTCAGCTTCGCGCTCGTGAAAAGCGCGCGGGCCGGGCGTTCACTCGACGGACATGCGCTTACCGACCGCGACCTGACCTCCGCCCTGACTTCACTGGCTCAGAGTTACCAGACGCTGGTGGAATCCAGCCTGATCTATGAGCAGCCGACCGCCAACCTGGCGCACCAACAGATCGCTCGCGAAGTGGCAACCATGGTGAAGGAGTTTCGCGAGGCGGAGCAGAAGCACATGGGCTACTCGCGCCTGCGCGATTCCGAAGTGCTGAAGGCGCTCGTGTTCCTGTTGCGCATGGGCCTTTCGCGCACTTCCGGCCGGCCCAAGTCGCGCGCCTTTGTCGATTTCCTGTTTGCCCAGTTCCCCGAAAATCAGTCGCCCGTTGCAGCCCCGGAGGCGTCCGGCAGCCGGATCGTGATTCCATAATTAGGTGGCAGTTCTCTAACTCACCCTAACGTCGCACACTTCGCGACGTTAGGATGGGGCACCCTCTTGAGTTTTCGGATTGTGTCGAGTGTCTTCCACCCGGCGCACGATCTGGGTCTCGTCGAGCGCCGCCAGCAGTTCGCGGGCCGTTTTCTTGAGCACAGGATGGCGCGCCTCGGGAGCGATCTCCACCAGCGGTTCCAGCACAAAGCGCCGCTGGTGCATGGCGGGATGCGGAATTGTCAAGCCTGGCTCCTCCAGCACGCGATCGCCAAAAAGCA
>OBLU010003351.1_pt1 | contig 14534 bp, 8 predicted proteins | sample 1518681 | NCBI WGS metagenome assembly OBLU01 (sample SAMEA3539304, study PRJEB22396) | soil metagenome | biome: tundra; feature: field; material: soil | place: USA | collected 2010-05 | depth 0.15 m
GCCTACGCGGCTTCGAGCTGGGTCATCGGGCTGGCGGGCGGTTCGAGCGGTGAGGCTCAGTCGGCGTCGGTTTCGAACCTGACGATCACCGCGGTGGCGTCGCCTGCCGCGACCAACCTGCTCTACCCGGGCGGCAATGGCGACGTCGTGGTGTCGATCTCAAATCCGAACCCGTTCCCGGTCACGATCACGGCGGTGCAGCTGCCGACGAACTTGACCTACGCCAACGGCTACACGACGAGCGCCCTGTCGGTCACCCAGACCGGCTGTCTGACTGCCACGCCGAGCGATGTGATCTGGAACTACTCGACCGGAAGCAGCGGCAGCTCGCACACGCTGACCACGCCGCTGATTGTCGCCGCCTCGGGCCAGCCGAACAACCCGCTGGCGGCCACGATGACCAACGATGCGAGCATGACCGCGGCGACGCCGGCCGCGTGCGAGAACACCTTCTTCTCGATGCCCGCCCTGACCGGGATCACCGCCACCGGCGGCTCCGCGACCGCGACGACGAGCCCGGCCACCGACAGCTGGACGAGCTGATCCCACGCGCTCGAGTCCCGAGCACCGAGCGCACGTCACGGCCATGCGAATCGCTCAAGCCTTCGCCGCGATCGTCGCCGTCCTCCTCGTCGGTGCGGCTGCCTCCGCCGCCTCGACGTGGGTCACCGGGCTGGCCGGCGGTTCGCGCGGCGAAGCGCAGTCAGCCTCGCTGACGCTGACATCGACGATCGGGTCCAACGTCTGCAACTCGAGCGCATCGGGTGCCACGACATGCGCGACTGGCTCGCCGGTGCCGGCCGGGCCGTTGTCCTCGTCGTCATCGTCCACGGCGCCGACGACGACCCTCACATCGTCGGGGTCAGCCAACGCGTCCTCGGCGGGCGTGGCGTCGGCGTCCTGCGGCGTGGCCGAGCTTACCGACGGGGGGTCCGACTCGAGTTGGAGCGGCACGGGGTCGAACACGGCGCTTCCGGTCGGCGGACTCACCTACCAGGCTTCAGGGCCACTCTCCAGCCAGGCGATCACGACGAACGGAACGACCGGCTGGGCGGAGACCATCGGGCAGTACAACAACCCTGAGAGCTTCACGGTCCTGGCCTGGTTCAAGACGTCCTCGGAGACCGGCAGCATTATCGGCTTCTCGAGCAACCAAACCGCCCCGGCCTCCGCCGCCAACTACGAGCGGATACTGTGGGTCGACTCGGCCGGGAACCTCGTGTGGGGCGTCAGCAGCGGCGGGGGCCAGACCGAGGTCAAAAGCAGCGGCACCAACTACGCCAACGGCGCATGGCACTTCGTCGCCGCCTCGGTGGGTAGCGCCGGCACGCTGCTCTACATCGACGGGGCATCGGCCGGATCGTCGGCCAACACGACCGCACAGAGCTACAGCGGATGGTGGAGCATCGGCACCTCCGGGGTGAACAACGGCTTCTGGGGCGACGCGCCGTCCAGCGACTACTTCAACGGGTCGCTCGCCCAGATCGCGATCATCCCGTCGCAGCTCACCGGCGCGCAGATCACGACCCTCCACGGCGACAACACGCTCCCCACCTACACCGCCGCCGTCAACGCGTTGAGCCCGGTCAACTACTGGGCGCTCAACGACTCGGGCGCGGTCGCCTACGAGGGATCGGTCCCGGGGGACAGCGCGTCGACCACGCTGGCCGACGCGTCCGGAAACGCCAACACCGCCACCGCGGAGGGCGGCGTGACGCTCGGAGCCGGCGGCCCCTCCACGCTGGGGGGCGGCGCGATCACGCCCAACGGCTCAACGGGCTGGGCGCAGACCGCCAACTCCTACTCCAACCCCGAGGGTTTCAGCATCGTCGGATGGTTCAAGACGACCACCGCCTCGGGCGGCACGATCATCGGCTTCACCAACGCCCAGGGAAACAGCGGGCAAACCGACACGGACCGCATGCTGTGGGTCGACAACAGCGGCAAGCTCGTCTGGGCCGTGTGGCCGGGGGCCGCGGATGAGATCACCTCACCCTCCGCCTACAACAACGGCGCATGGCACATGGTGGTCGCCGAGATCGGCCCATCGGGGCAGCAGCTGTGGGTCGACGGTAGCGAGGTCGCGAGCAACAGCTCGGTCACCTCAGCCCAGAGCTACACCGGCTACTGGCACCTCGGCTGGGCCGCCGAAGGCGGTGGGGGATGGCCCGACGCCCCGACCGATCTGTACCTGGCTGGCTCCCTGAGCCAGGTCGCCGTCATCCCGACCCAGCTGGGCAGCTCACAGATCAGCACGCTCTACAACGCCGGCAGCTACGGCGCCTACGCGATCGACGTCCGCGCGCTCTCCCCGACGGCGTACTGGCCGCTCCAGGATTCAGCCTCGAACGTCTGCGGCACCACCGAGATCACGGTCCAGCAGACGGTGGGCGCGACCAACACCTGCATCTTCCCGGCCGCGTCCGGGACCTGCGCCGCCCCGAGCTCGAGCTCGCTCGTCACCGGCCTGGGCGTGCGCTCGATCACAGCGCCGACATCGAGCGCAGCGGTGACGATCAAGGTCACGATGGAACTGAGCTCGGCATCGCCGGCGGGTGTGCTGGGACTGCACGAGCTCGCCGACATCGCCTTCGGCACGGCGTCTTCCTTATGGACGGCCCAGCTCGCCTACCCGTCGGCGAGCTCGCAGCTGTGACCGACCGCTGGTGGCCGATGCGGATGAGAGGACTCGAACCTCCACAGAGTTGCCGCGTGCACCCTCAACGGCGTATACGCCTCCCGGGCGTCGGAGTGGCCAGCTACCGTCGGAGGTGACCTGCAAAAGCTCGTCCAACCTGCGCGAAAACCCCGCAAACTGGCGTAACCTGGCCTCAGCGGCTCCCTCTTGAGCCCAAGGTTGAAGGTTCGATTCCTTCACGGCCCATGAGAAAGGCAGTGACGGCACTCTTCTGGGGGCCCGCGGAACGCGCTCCAAGCCGGCGTGCGTGCCGCGCGCCGGTAGCCACTTACAGCACAATGCCGAGGATGGCCGTCATCCCCATGGAACCGGCAGCGCGCGCGACTGCGCCGCTCCTTCGCGTGGAGGCGTTGCGCGTTCGCTACGAGGCGTTCGACGCGCTCGACGCGATCGACCTCGATATTCGTCCGGGCGAGACCGTCGCGCTCGCGGGCGAGAACGGGGCCGGCAAGTCGACGCTTGTGCGCTGTATCGGCGGCGACATGGTCCCGACGAGCGGCCACGTCTACATCGATGGCGAGCGGGTCGGCTCGACACCCGCCGCGGCAACGCGGCGGGGCATCCCAGTCGTCTGGCAGAACCTTGCGCTGTGCGACAACCTGGACGTCGCGTCGAACCTGCTGCTCGGCAGCGAGGACTCCGGGCTGCTGCGCTCGCCGCCGCGCTTTCACGACGCCGCCCGGCAACTGCTTGTGGACCTCGGGATCGGCTTGACGGACACTACGCGCCGCGTCGGGTCGCTTTCCGGCGGCGAGCGCCAGCTCGTCGCCGTCGCTCGTGCGATGGCCAGTCGGCCCAAGCTGCTCGTGCTCGACGAGCCCACGACCGCGCTTGGAGTGAACGAATCGGCGCAGGTCGACCAGCTCATCGCGACCGTGCGCGAGGGCGGCACAACTGTGCTGCTCGTGTCGCACGACATCGATCAGATGTTTCGACTTGCCGACCGCATCGTCGTGCTGCGCCGCGGCCGGATCGCCGCGGACGTCAATCCGGCCGAATCGCACCCCGAGGACGTCGTCGCCTTCATCTCCGGCCAGCCGGTCGACTCCTCGGCCCGGCGTCAGCTGAGCCGGCTCCACGGCCTCGCGGACCAGCTTGCCTCGGCGGAGCCGTCCTCGAGCTTGCCGTTGATCGTGTCCGCGCTCGCTGGCGCGCTCGGGGCGCCCCGGTTGTGCGTTCATCTCGTCGACGGGCGGCGGCTACGCGTCGCGGGCGCGCTGGGGCTTTCGGCCGCCATCGCCGACGCGTGGTCGGACCTACCGTTTGATGCTGCCGGTGGGCCGGTAGGAGTCGCCGCTGAATCCGGGGAAGCGGTGATCGATTTCGACGTCCGCTCGAGTCCTGCTTGGGGCCCGTGGCAGTCATTGGCAACCGAGGCGCGCGTACGCAGCTCCTGGTCGGTCCCGATGATGGGCGCGGACCGCGTGCTCGGCGTGATCACGGTGTTTCGCGAGGTCCCAGGGTACCCTCCTGGCGACGAGCGCCAGCTCGTGAACCTCTACGCGGGGTACATCGCGAGCGCGGTCGAGCGCGAGCGCCTGCTCGGCGAGCTCACCGCGCGCAACCGCGGGCTCGAGACGATCCGCGTCGTGCTCGAAACGCTCGCCGGTCCGGTCCCGCTCCGCCGCGGCCTGGCGGTTGTCTTGAGCACGCTTCGAGACGGCCTCCTGGCCGAGCGCGTCGCGCTGCTGACCGCCGGCATCGCCGGTGAGGACGCTGGGAGCTGGCTCACAGTCGACTCCTCGGGGGAGGAGGTGCCGCCGTCCGCCGGGTTGGTCGAAGCGGCCGCGGTGATGCGCAACGGCGGCGTGCGTGACGGTCGGGCGGCGAGCATCGTGCCGGCGGACGGCGACTGTTGCATGGCCGTGCGCTTCTCGGCCCCTGACGGCGGCGGCATCCTGCTCGCGCAGTGGCGGGCGGCGATTGCGCCGTCCGACGGCATCGCGCTAATGGAAGACACGGCCAACTCGCTACGACTGGCTCGCGAGCGGGAGGAATCCGAGCGGGCTCGCCAGGAGGCGAGCGCGCTGCGACGCTCGCGGGAGCTCCAGCGAGGATTCCTCTCGCGGCTGAGCCACGAACTGCGCACGCCGCTGACTGCGATCGGTGGTTACGCCTCGAGCCTGATGGCGCCGGATGTCACTTGGGACCGCGCGTCCGAGACGCGCTTCCTCACGCGAATCGGCGTCGAGTCGGCCCGCCTCAACCGCCTTGTTGTCGACCTGCTCGACTTCTCGGCGATTGAGTCCTCGACGATGCGGATGCTGCCGGACTGGTGTGAGCTACCGTTGGTCATCGATGCCGCGATCGCCTGCGTGCCGCCGGCGCAAGCGGCCGTGATCGAGGTCGATTGCCAAGACTACTTGCCGGTCATCTGGGCGGACCACGATCGTCTCGAGCAGGTCTTCTTGAACCTGCTCGAGAATGCGTTGCGGCACAATCCCGAGGGGACGCGGGTTGCCGTCAAGGCAACCGGCGATGAGCAACACGGAGTGGAAGTGACGGTGACCGACGACGGCGGTGGCCTGCCCTACGCAGTCGCAAGCGCCCTGTTCGAACCGCGCAGCGGCGGCTTCGGCCCCGCGGCCGGTGCCGGCCTCGGATTATCGATCGCCAAGGGCATAGTTGACGCTCATCTCGGCAAGATCGCACTCGAGCGACTCGACCACGGCACGCGCTTCTCCGTGAAGCTGCCGATCGGCGGCCCCGACTCATCGCATCGCTACACGGAGGACCATGACCTCGCCGACGTCTGAGAGCCCCCTCGCCACGAAGATCCTGGTGGTAGAGGACGACCCGAACATCGTCGATCTCATTCGCTCGAACCTCGCCGTGCGGGGCTTCGAGACAGTCGTATCGACCGATGGCGCTCGCGTGCTGCAGATCCTGGAGACCGAGCAGCCCGACCTGATCCTGCTCGACCTCATGCTGCCGTCGGTTGATGGCTTCGAGCTTTGCAAGCAGGTCCGCGAGCGTTCAAGCGTCGGTGTCGTGGTCGTCTCCGCCCGCGGCGGCGATCACGATAAGGTCGCGGCCCTCAACCTCGGCGCCGACGACTATCTGACCAAGCCGTTCAGCATCGACGAGCTGCTCGCACGCATCATGGCGACGCTGCGGCGGACGCGCCCGGCGCCCGCCGAGGCGCAGAGCACTCGGGTCGCGCTCGGTGACGGGCTCGAGATGGACCTCGCAAGCCGCCAGGTGACGCGCGACGGTACCCCGCTTCATCTGACGCCGACCGAGTTCGCGCTGCTGCGGGAGCTGGTCGTCAATCGCGGCAAGCTGATGACGCACGCGCAGCTGCTACGGCGCGTCTGGGGTCCAGGGTACGAGACCGAGACGGAATATGTTCGCGTCTACGTGCGCCGCCTGCGCGCCAAGCTGGAGCCCGAGGGCAGCCCGCCGCTGATCCTCACCGAGCCCCGGCTCGGCTACCGACTCGCGCCGGAATAAACAAGACGTAAACGCGTTTACGACTTGTTCCAGAACCGCAGCGAATGTTGATGTTGCGTTTACGCCGAAGCGCCTAGAGTTTTGTAGTTCCAGTGTTGCGACGGCCCGCCGGTTTGCGCCGATCTCGCACCGCAGAAATTAGATCAGAGAGAGAGGAAGAATGTCTCTGCTTAAGAGGAGACTCGTATTCGTCGGCATCGTGTCGGTGGCTCTCACCGGCGCGCTGTTTGCGAGCGAGAGTAGTTACGCAGCCAAGGCCAAGCCGAAGACGCCGGCCGTGACGTACAAGAACCTCACCTCCAAGGACTTCAACACGTCGTTTTCGGCGATGAAGGCCCTGAAGCCGCTGGCCGCCAAGGGCACCGGCTCGGTTGCCGTGATCCTTCCGGACACCGTGTCGTCGACCCGCTGGACCGCTTTCGATGCGCCGTACCTCGCGAAGGCGCTGAAGGACGCCGGCCTCTCATCGAAGCAGGTCATCGTCCAGAACGCGCAGGGCAGTGACTCCACGTTCGTCACCGATGCCCAGTCAGATATCACGGCTGGGGCCAAGGTGCTCATGATCACCCCGGTCGACTCGGCAACCGGCGACCAGGTGGAGAAGCTGGCTACGGCGGCTGGCGTCAAGGTAGTCGACTACGACCGCCTGACGCTCGGCGGCGCCACCACCGACAAGTACTACGTCAGCTTCAACAACGTCGCGGTCGGCAAGCTGGAGGGCCAGGGGCTCGTCTCCTGCGTCAAGGCGTGGGGTGTCAAGTCCCCGAAGGTCATCGTGAACCACGGCGCGGCGACCGACAACAACGCGACGCAGTTCGCGCAGGGTTACTTCAGCGTCCTCACCCCGCTGTTCACCAGTGGTGGATGGACCGATCTCGAGGGTGCTGCACCTGCCACCCTGGCAGGAACATGGGATCCGCCGACAGCCGAGACCCAGTTCCAGCAGGCGTTTACTGCGAACCCGACGGCCAACGCGACCCTGACGGCAAACGACGCCACGGCCGGGGCGATCATCACCTACCTGCAGCAGAAGGGCGTCAAGCCGAACACGTTCCCGACGACCGGCCAGGACGCCTCGCTTCCTGGGCTGCAGAACATCATCAGCGGCTACCAGTGCGGAACGGTTTACAAGGCGGTCTTCCTGGAGGCGCAGGCGGCGACCGCGGTCGCGATGTACCTGCGGGCAGGAGTGGCCCCGCCGAAGACGCTGATCAACGGCTCGACGACGGACAGCGTGGAGAACGTCCAGATTCCGTCGGTGCTGGAGACCCCGCAGTGGGTGACGGCAAAGCTGATCGAGTCGACCGTCGTCAAGGACCAGTTCGTCCCCGCATCGCAGATCTGCGCTGGCGCGCCGCCCTCGGGCCCGACGTACGCAGCAGACTGCAAGACGTACAAGATCAAGTAGATGAGTAGGCCGCGTTCTATAGGCTCCGAAGATGATGGATTCGACAGGCGCGGCTAGCGAATCGCAGGACGGGAACGTCTCCCGGTCCGCCTCGGCGGGCCGGGAGACCGACCTCGGCAGCGATGGGCAGGCGGTGGGCACGCCCACCTCTGACGTCCTGCTCTCGCTGCGCGGCATCTCGAAGCACTTCGGCCCGGTCACGGCACTCGACGGTGTCGACATCGAGGTGCCGGCGGGACGCGTGACCGCGCTGCTCGGCGACAACGGCGCCGGCAAGTCCACACTGATCAAGGTGATCGCCGGGATCCACGAAGCCGACCATGGTGATCTCTACTGGAACGGCGAGCGCGTGCAGATCCGCACCCCCCATGACGCCACCGCGCTGGGCGTGGCAACCGTCTACCAGGATCTCGCGCTCTGCGACAACCTCGACATCGTCGCCAACATGTTCCTCGGCGTCGAGGTTCGTCGTCACGGCACGCTGGACGAGACGCCGATGGAGCTGACGGCCCGTGAGACGCTCGCCGGTCTGTCGGTCACCTCCGTGCGCTCGATTCGCCAAGCGGTGGGCTCGCTATCGGGCGGCCAGCGGCAGAGCGTCGCCGTGGCCCGCGCCGTGATGGGCGACGCGAAGCTCGTGATCATGGACGAGCCGACAGCGGCGCTCGGTGTATCGCAGACGGCGATGGTGCTGGAGCTGATCAGGCGGCTCGCCGCCGGCGGGATCGCGGTGCTCGTGATCTCGCACAACCTGAACGACGTGTTTGCGGTCGCCGACCGCGTGGCGATACTCCACCTCGGCCGGCTCGTCTCCAGCGGACCCGCGTCGGAATATGACCGACAGAGCGCTGTGGAGATCATGACGACCGGAATGTTGAGCGAGCGCGAGAACGGCGTCCACAGCGCACCGGCGAGGAGCTGAGTTGACACCGACGGACAAACAGCACGTTGGCCAGGTCACGGCGCCGCCCGCGATCGTTGAGGAGACCGCGGCCGACCAGGTGACGGTCGCCCCCGAGCTGATGGCGGTCCCCCCGGACGCGGGCGTCAACGAGTACGTGACGGCGTGGTTCAAGCGCGTCCGCAGCGGCCAGAGCGGGGTGCTGCCCGTCGTCGGCGGCCTGATCGTGATCATCATCATCTTCCAGATCGAGCGCTCGCAGTTCCTTACAGCGGGGAACCTCGTCAACCTGCTCGAGCAGTCAGCCGCGTTCATCGTGCTTGGCATGGCGGAGATCTTCGTGCTGCTGCTCGGCGAGATCGACCTCTCGCTCGGCTACTCGGGCGCCGTCGGAGCGGCGGTGATGACGATTCTCGCCTACCCGCCGATCAACCTCGGCTGGGCACCGGCGATCGTCGCCGGACTTGCCACGACCTCCGCGATCGGCTTTGCGCAGGGTCAGATCATTTCCCGGCTGCGGCTTCCTCCGTTCGTCGTCACGCTCGCCGGCCTCTTGTTCTGGGAGGGCTTCCTGATCTGGCTGATCAACAACCAGAGCCCATCCAACGGCGGCTCGATCCGGATCTCCAACAGCACGATCTATGACATCGTCAACGGCAATGTGAGCGTGACGGCCGGCTGGATCGTGCTCGCGGTCGCGGTGGTGCTGTACGCCGGCGTGACCTTGGCCGGCGATCGCCGGCGGCGCGCCGGCGGTCTGGTCGCGCCGCCACTCAGCCTGACGCTGGCCAAGATCGTCGCCGTCGCCGTGGGCGGCATCGCGCTCGTGGCGATCTGTAGCGTCAACCGCGCCATCTTTACCGGCACAACGGTCAAAGGCATCCCGTGGGTTGTGCCGGTCGTGATCGCCATTATCGTCCTGTGGTCGTTCGTGCTCAACCGAACGCGTTTTGGACGCTATGTGTACGCGATCGGCGGCAACCGCGAAGCCGCGCGACGGGCGGGCATCAACGTGCACCGAGTCCGCGTACTCGCCTATACGCTTGCGGGGCTGACCGCCGCCGCGGCGATCATCATCCTTGACTCGCGGACCGGCGGTGCGAACACCGACATCGATGGCGGTCAGACGGTGCTCTACGGAGTTGCGGCAGCCGTCATCGGCGGTACGAGCCTCCTTGGTGGTCGCGGCAAGATGGTGCACGCGCTGCTCGGCGGCCTCGTCATCGCGACGATCTACAACGGCATGGGTCTGCTTAGCCTGGCGGCCGACATCCAGTACATGATCACCGCGCTCGTGCTTCTCGCCGCAGTGATCGTGGACGCGGTGTCGCGGCGCGGTCAGAGCGCCACCTAGGTCGTTGCGCGGCCGACTCGGCCTTCATCGCGCAGAACCCTTGGGGGTTGTCGCACGGGCTCGGCGCGGACCCCCGCGCGCGAAGGCGCGCGCGATTGCAATCACGTTATAGACGCGAAAAGACCTGCAAATGGCTCCCAAGGCGTGTTTGACTCCGACGGAGCGCTCGGAAACGTGTCCCGAGAATTGTGGCGTGCGTCGTCGCCCGAGCCTGATGCCCACAAGCGCCTGGGGTGCGCATCACAAAGCCTGTGAGCCTCTCAGCGGCACGTTCTCACCGAGTCGGCGATCGGGGGGCCATGATGGAAGCGTGGCCAACGACGGGCGCGCACCGCGCAGAACGCGGACCCATCCGGCGACCGATGCTGCGGTGCCGCTTGCGCCGCACACTTTCGCTCAGGCGATCAGCGAGCGGGCTGGCTTGCTCGTTCCGACGCGAGAGCAGGCCGACGCGTTCTGGCGAGAGCACGCGCCGCTCATGCTGCCGCCGGACGACGAGCCGTAGACCGGCGCGGCGGACCAGGCGGCGGTCGTCTCGGCTTGTGGCGCCGCGACCGACGGGAGCCAGGGCTCACGTCGAGAATGTGACAGCTGCGCGCGCTAATCTGACAAGACGGACCCAGCTTGATTGATTTGCGATCCTTTTCCCACATTTCCGACCGCTACACCGTCGTCCCCCTGGATGTCGTCGGGATAGTCGGCAGCATCGAGCAGAGCCGCGGCCGTGAACAGTTGTACCGCGCTCAGGCGCCGCAGGTGCTCGAGCGTCTCGCTGCCCGCACGCGCTTTGACTCGATCACAGCCTCGAGCGCGATCGAGGATGTAATCGTCGACGACGACCGCGCCTTACAGCTCATCCGCGGGGCGCCTGTCGGCCCGTATCGCGACCGATCGGAGAGCGAGTTCGCCGGCTATCGCGACGCCATCGACGAGCTCCTGGTCAAAGAGCCCGAGCGGCTCACCGTGCCGCTGGTGCTGCACATCCATCGTGTGCTCATGCGGCACGCCGACGATCCTACGGCCGGAAAGACCAAGCGCACCGACAACTTCATCGGCACGCGCAATCGGGACGGGACGCGGACGGTGATCTTCGAGACTGTACCCGCCGGCGTGCCGACGGAGCGACAACTTGCCGAGCTCGTCGCGCGCTACGAGGAGGCGCTCACCGAAGCGCGCGTTCCACCGTTGCTGCTGATCGCAGCGCTCGTTCTGGACTTCCTCGCGATCCACCCGTTCGAAGAGGGCAACGGTCGCGTCGCGCGCCTGCTCACGACTCGCGAGCTACTGCGGCATGGCTACGGAGTAGCGCGCTACGTCTCGCTGGAGCAGCGCATCTTCGACTCCAAGAACAACTACTACGTCGCGCTGCGCCAGAGCCAGACCGGCTGGCACGAGGAGTCGCACGACCTTACGCCATGGACCCTCTACCTGCTGCGCACGATCGAGGACGCGTACGCCGATTTCGAGCGACAAGTTGCCGCGGGTACGCAGCTCGTCCGGGGTACGAAACGTGTGCAGGCGCGCAACTACATCCTCACGCAAGCCCCGCGCCGGTGCCGCTTCGCGCAGATAGCCGACGCCTTGCCCGACATCAGTCAAGCGACGATTCGCGACGCGCTCGAGGAGTTGCGTACGCAGGGCGTTCTCACCGTCGGACGCGGACGGAGCGCCGTGTGGGAGCGCACCGAGGCTAACGGATCGGAGTAGTGCTCCGCGAGCCGGAAGTCGTCCCCATGTGCGGGGAACGACCGAGCGTTGCCCGCGGCTCGTTCGCTGCCGAAACGTGTCCCGAAATATGTCCCGAACTCGGCAAAAAGTGACCCGGCCGACGCTCGCCCAACCTGCCTGAAACGGCTGCAAAATGGCGCAACCTGCCCTCAGGCGCCTCCCTCTTAAGCCCAAGGTTGAAGGTTCGATTTCTTCACGGCCCATCGAAAGAGTTCAGCGAATGGGCGTCTTGGTTCGGCGCGAAGGGCGATCCATCGGTCTCACCTACGGCTTACCGGGTGTAGTTGGCGGTCCGCGACGGCGCCGGCTTCGCCGGGGCCGTGCTCGAGATACTGCTCGACCGCCTCGGGCGTGAGTGGCCGGGCGAACAGGAATCCTTGGACGAGGTCGCATCCCTCGCGTTGAAGCTGCTCGAGCTGGTCGTTCTGCTCGACTCCCTCGGCTACCGTCTGCATGCCGAGTGTCTTGCCAAGCTGAATGAGCGTGTGGGTCAGTGCGTTTGCCTCGCTCGAGAGCGCCAGACCGGTGATGAAGCTGCGATCGATCTTGAGTGAATCGATCGAGAACTGGCGCAGGTAGCCGAGCGAGCTGTAGCCCGTCCCGAAGTCGTCGATTGCAATCGATACACCCACGGCCTTGAGGTCGGTGATCAGCTGCGCGGTAACAACGGGCCGGCGCATGAGGACCGTCTCGGTGATCTCGAGCGTTAACTTCGTTGGCTCCAGGCCACTTTCGGCGAGCGCTGCACGCACCTCCTCGACGAACTCTCTGCGTTCGAACTGTCGAGTGGACACGTTGACCGAGATGCTCAGCGGGTGTCCCCTGTCGTTCCACGCGGCGCACTGGATGCAGGCCTGCTGGAGAACCCAGCGGCCGATCGAAATGATCAGGCCGGTGCTCTCGGCGATCGGAATGAACAGGTCGGGCTGGATGAGGCCGCGTGTGGGATGCTGCCAGCGCAGCAATGCTTCCACAGCCACGACCTGCTCATCCTTGAGATCGACAATCGGCTGGTAGGCGAGGAACAGCTGGTTGGCGTCGAGGGCGTCCGCCAGGTCCATCTCCAGGCGCATGCGATCCTGCGCGACGACCTGCATCGCCGACTCAAACAGGACGTAGCCGCCTTTGCCCGCGGCCTTGGCCTCGTACATCGCCAGGTCTGCGTCTTGCAGGAGATCCTCGGCCGAGGACGGTCGCCCGGTCGCTACGCCGATGCTCGCCGACACGGAGATCGGCGAATGCGTCGTGTTGGGCAGCTCGAAGGGCTCGCGAAGCACAGCCAAGATCCGCTCGGCGACCCCCTGTTCAGCGTCGGCGGTCTCCGTCCCCTCACAGTCGAGCACCATCACGAACTCATCTCCGCCGAGGCGGCCGACCGTATCGCCCTCTCGTAGGACGGCCTGGAGGCGCTCACCGACCTCACGCAGGACATCGTCGCCGGCCTGGTGCCCAAAGCCGTCGTTGATCTGCTTGAAGCCGTCGACGTCCAGGAACAGCACCGTAACCGGACTGTCAAACCGTCGCGCTCGAGCGAGAATCTGTTCAGCGCGGTCGATCACCAAGCTTCTGTTCGGCAGGCCTGTGAGTGGATCGTGTAGCGCCCGGTATTCGAGCTCGTCGGTCTTCTCTCCAACCAGACCCCAAGCACGCCCGCGCGAACGTACCAGCACGCGATAGAGCTGAAATGCGAGCGCTGTGATCAGCAGGCCGAGACCGAGGACGACGAGTCCCTCCGCGTTGGCGGATTCCGTCCGCGCCGTCCCCGTCACGTCGATCACCCACCCCCCAGCCAGACTGCGGCGCAGTGAGAAGCCGGGCGAGCGGCCCTGCGGGTTGGCGCCCGCACGACCGATCAGTTGCAGGGGACCACCGACGTTCGCGTGGTACACCGCCATCGTCAGCGATCCAAGGCCGACCAGCACCGACTGGATCAGCGGCGTGCTGTCGAACGATGTCGCGATATATCCAACCAACGCCGCCCGGCGTTCCGAGACCGTCGCGACGGGCGCGCCGTCGCGGTACACGGCGACGCCGATGGCCGTGATCGCAAGGGTAGGGACGCCTTTCACCGGGAAAACGATGTACGCACCGGTGTCCGTCGCCATGCGCGTCAAGGCCGCATACGGCGATGTACCGAGGAATGGAATCACCGGCGAGCAATAGTCCAGTACTCCCTCCAGCGCCGAATATGCGCTTGAACCGCCGGCGTTGCCGACGAGGGCGCGAGCAAGGCAGTACACGGAACGATGGCCGGACGGGAAGATCTGGAACTTGCCGCCGATCAGCGCGCGATACGCGGGGTCCGCCTGTGTCTGGCGCTCGAACGTCGCCAGGTCAGACGCTGGAACCGACTGTATGAACGCGGCGACGACGTCATTCGGAGAAGGTCCCGCACCGCGCTGCAACTTCTGGTACCACTTGAGGAAGCGTGTGTCACCGGCGCCTGGCTCCATGGTCGCGATCGCCTGCATGGTGCGTGTCAGCGCTAGGTTCGCGTTCAACTTCGAGTCGACCGCGTTGATCAGGCCGGTGGCAGTGGACTCAAATGACGTCTTGCTTGACTGGGCTACCGTGGAACGCCACTGCGCGGCGGCGAACGCCGATCCGAGCAGGCCCACCGCGATGATGAGCGCCCCGATCAGAACCGCCTGGCTGCGTCGCGGCAGCCGCGAGCGCTCCGCCGCGCCTCGTGGTGGCGCTTCCGCCCCCTTCGTCTCGGAGCTCGGGTTCTGCGCGTGAACGGCTGGCTGGCTCTCGGCGCCAGACGGCGCCCTCGAACGGAGATGAACGCGCATGTCTAGGCTTCGCCTGCGCGATCGCAAGCAATCGCGACGCTCGCTCGAACGCCGCGCGAACGCCGCCATGCACCCGTCGCGCTCGCTGCATCCTCACGGCGGGGCCGTCGACCAGAGAGCGTCGGCGAGTAGCGTGGGAGTTCCATTGGTGGGTTAGTGTTGCCAGATGCGGATGTAGTCGATGCGTAGGGTGGCTG
>OBLU010003353.1_pt1 | contig 14525 bp, 14 predicted proteins | sample 1518681 | NCBI WGS metagenome assembly OBLU01 (sample SAMEA3539304, study PRJEB22396) | soil metagenome | biome: tundra; feature: field; material: soil | place: USA | collected 2010-05 | depth 0.15 m
AGCCGATGATGTCGTCGCCCAGGATCGGGTTGCAGCATTTGGCGCGATAGACCATCAGGTCGTCGTGGCCGCGCACCACGATCGCCGCTTCGTCCATCCCGAGCATGCGCTTGACGCTCGACGCGAGCTTGGGCTGGTGCTCTTCAGCCGCCGGGCCGCCCGCCAAAGGTTTTCCGCTGGCCTTCGCCAATACCTGGCGAGCCGACCATTTTCCGTAGCCGAGATCGGCGTAGAGGTCGTCCACGCGCGAGCAGCCGTATTCGGCGGCGACACGCAGCCAATCTTCTTCCGCAATTTTCTTCAGGCTCACGCCCGCTTGCCGTGCTTCCTTTTCGAGCAGCTTGCGGCCGACGTCGGTGGCCTCCTCGCGCTCATGCAGATGAATCCACTGACGAATCTTGCTGCGGGCGCGCGAGGTGTGAATGAACGAGAGCCAATCGCGCGACGGCGCGTGCCCTTTTTGCGTGACGATTTCAACCACGTCGCCATTTGCGAGCGCGTGGCGCAGCGGGACCATCTCGCCATTCACCTTCGCGCCGGAGCACTGATGCCCGACTTCGGTGTGGACCGCATAGGCGAAATCAATCGGCGTGGCGCCGCGCGGCAGCACGACCACGCGCCCCTTCGGCGTGAACGTATATACCTCTTCGGGATATAGGTCCACGCGCAGGGTGGAGAGAAACTCGCTCGGCTCCTGCATCTCCTGCACCCACTCGATCAGGTGCCGCATCCAGACAATGCGTTGATCGTCGGCGGCCGACGCCGCCTCGTGCCCGCCCTTGTATTTCCAGTGCGCCGCCACGCCCTGCTCGGCGATGCGGTGCATCTCCTGCGTGCGTATCTGCACCTCGAAAGGCTGCCCGGAATGAATTACCGCCGTGTGCAGCGATTGATAGAGGTTCGGGCGGGGCATGGCGATGTAGTCCTTGAAGCGCCCGGGGACGGGCCGCCAGATCTGGTGGATCACGCCGAGCGCGGCGTAACAGTTCTTCACCGTGTCGGTGATTACGCGCACGGCCAGCAGGTCATAGATCTGATCGAGATTGCGCTGCTGCTTCTGGATTTTCAGATGGACCGAATAGAGCCGCTTGATGCGCGCCTGAACTTCCGCGGGAATGCCGCTTTCGACCATTTTCTCGCGGATCGTTTCCTGGACTTCGGCGAGGAATTTGTCGAACGTGTTCTGCTTACTGGCGACTTTCTTCTGCAGCTCGAGAAACGCATCGGTCTCGAGATACCGGAAGGCGAGATCCTCAAGCTCACCGCGGATCAAGCCCATGCCGAGCCGATTGGCGACGGGCGCGTAGATGTCGAGCGTCTCGCGGGCGATGCGCAGTTGGCGCTCGGGCTCCAAATATTCGAGCGTGCGCATGTTGTGCAGTCGGTCGGCGAGCTTCACCATCACCACGCGGACATCGTTCACCATGGCGAGCAGCATCTTGCGGACGTTTTCGGCCTGGCGATCTTCCGGGGCGAGCAAGTCGAGCTTGCTGATCTTCGTGACGCCTTCGACCAGCCGCGCCACATCCGCGCCGAACTGCTCCGTAATTTTCTCGATCGGCTGCTTGGTGTCTTCGACGACGTCGTGGAGGAGCGCAGCGCAAAGCGAGGTCACGTCGAGCTTCATGTCCGCCAGCAGGTGGGCCACTTCGACCGGATGCGAAAGGTAGGGCTCGCCGGAAAGGCGCGTCTGCGACTTGTGCTGCTCGGCGGCGAAATCGTAGGCGCGACGAAGGAGGTCGAAATCGTCACCGGGGCGGTTCTTGCGCACCTTGTCCAGCAACTCGCCGAAGCGCACATCAACGGTGCGCCGCGCCGCGATGCTAATCGCAGGTTTGCTCGCCGGGTCCATCACTTCTATTGTAATCCCGTTTGCTGGTACGGAGATCGCCGGAGCAAGTCAATGTAGACTGACGGCGAATTGCGGGGGCTGTGAAGCTAAGATACCCCGAGCGACATGGTGTGGGCGTCGCGCTGTGATAGCCTCTCCACCAGAAATCAGAGGGAGGGACACGTGCAAGCTCAATACACGCGGCTGTTCACGGATGAAGGCGGGATATCGCGATTCTCGGATATAGACGTTGAGCTGAACGCCAAATACACGGCGCCGCCGCTCGCGCCCACGCACTCTGCTCCATTCCAGGCGACCGATGGCTGTTTCTGGCTGGGAGTGCCCAAGGGTTGGAACGGCGAAACGCCGCATCCCGCGCCGCGCCGACAGGTTTTCATAACGGTCCGCGGCGAGTATCAAATGACGGCGGGTGACGGTGCAGTGCGGCGATTCCCTGCCGGCAGCGTGCTGCTTCTCGAGGACACCACGGGCAGCGGCCACTCAACCAAAATCCTGGGCGCGGACGAACTCTTGATATTTGCCGTCGGATTGCCGCCCCAGGCCACCGGATAAGTCTCGTCTTGCCAGATCGCCCGGTTGAAGCAGATGGCTTCAGAGTCGACAGCTCACAGTTTTCGGTCAACCGCAGAAGCGAAAATCCCTACATTGCTGTTCCGTTTACCCGGGGTGCTTTGGCGAGCGGAACTGATGTCGTGGCTACCCCGAGTCCGCCATGTGCGGACTCAGGGGAAAAAGCCGCGACCCGCAAAGATTCTCGAATCCGCACCCAACAGGATTTTGGGCGTGGCGAAACTTTTCGTTCGCTGGAGTGTTAAACAAAGAGACGGCGCGGCGGATTCCGCCGGCTTGGCATTTACTCTCTGTCCGCCGGGGAATTGACAGCCCGGGCGCCCGAATCTAGGATGAAGGCAGGGGGTTTTCGATGCCGACGCGCCAGTGCCCGCATTGCGGGAAGGAAGTGTTCGACCGGATGACGCAGTGTCCGTACTGCCGGGAGGCGCTCCCGGCGATCCCGCAGATTCGCGTCAATGGCACGCGCAGCGCCGAAGGGCGGGGGAAAATCCGACAAGGGCTGCTCTGCGTGCTCCTGGCCGGGGTAGTCCATTACTTCGCCGGCGGATACAGCTCGATGCAGCTCCCGTTCCCGATTCAGCCGATCGTGACCGTGTATCTCTCGCCTTTACTCTTGCTGAGCGGCCTCGGCTTGAGCTTCTTCGGATTTTACTTGCAGCGCACGGCCTAAGCTCCGCGACTCACTCCACAAAAAAACCGGCGGGCTGGAGAAGCCCGCCGGCGAAAGATTCGGCGCTCGAACATTTCCGGAGCGGCTAGGAAGTTGGCGAGATGTTCGCTTTCTTCTGCTTGATGGCTTTGACCTTGTCAACGAGGTCGTCGGCCTGTTTCAAATCCTCATCACGTGCGGAGGCGGAAGTCTCCGTATCGGCCTTCTGGCGGTAGAGCAAGTTCAGGTACGCCATGGCATCGTCGTAATCGGGGCGCTTCACGACGGCGGTATTGAGATTCGCAATCCCCTCGTCAATGGTCGCACCATACTTCTGGGAGAATTGCGTCGCTAGCGCCGGGGGCATCGGGTCGCTTTCCCTCGCCGGCTTCTTCGATGTCTGGTTGAAGGCGTCGCGCATGTCCTTGTTGGCTCGATAAGCGAGCGACCAATCAATGACACCGACCCAGTAATAGGGCTCGGGATCGTCGGGCTTCAGCGCAATGTGCTTCATGTGGTAAGCCTTCGAATCCGCGAGCTTCTGGGCGTCGAAGGGCGTGCCACCCATGTTGTAAAGGATCGAACCAATGCCGTCGATCGCCGAGACGTTGGACGGATCGGCATCGAGAATATTCTTAAACTCCGCCATGGCCTGTTCGCCGTTCTTGATGTTTTCCGGGGAAGGAGCACCGGGGATGTATTGGCTGGCGTAAGCAGTGGCGAGATAGAGCTGGGCGTTCGTAAGAGTGGGATCGTATTCCTTGGCCGCCTTGAAATCCTCGATCGCCTGGTCGAACTGGGCGTTCTTGTAGGCGTTCACGCCCTTGTTGAGCTTGTCGCGAGCGCGGAGCTTGTCGCAGCCGGCTCCGGCGGTGACCGCGGCTGTAACCACGGCCACAAGAATTAATATATGGGGCTTGCGCTGCATTACGGCTCTCCTTCGATCGGTGACAGCGCGAGCGGACATTCCACTCGCGCTGATAGATCCGTCGGTTGGACGGCTATGAAATCCAGGCTACTGACCCGCTTCAATCTTGGCGGTGATGAGGCCGACGTGGTCGATGCCCGAGCCACGCATGATGTCGATGGCCCGCGCGACCTGGGCGAACTCGACGTCGTCATCACCTTTTACGAAAGCGATCTTGTCAGCGCGCTCCTTGAAAATTTCGAAGAGACGCGGGCCGAGATCATTCCAGTTGCTAGAGTCCTGATTGATCAACACTTTTCCGCCGGTCATCACCTGAACCACGATGGTGCGATTATCGGGTTCAGTCTGTTTCTGATTGGGCGGAGGAGGCTGAGGAACCAGAGTCTGCAATCCTGTCGGCGTCCGGGGAGTGATCACCATGAAGATAATGATCAAAACCAGGAGCACGTCTATCAACGGAACGATATTGGGTTCCGAAACCGGACCGTCTTTACTTCCACTAACTGCCATTCCCATAGGAGGACTCCTTAGACTTATCTGCCGCTATGATTAATCCGAGCCACCTGGCGGGGGTGGCGGAGTAACCTTGCCCTGGGGCTTCTCTGTTAGAAGGCCAAGATTCTCCACTCCGGCAGAACGCACTTCGTCAACTGCCTTGACCACATCGCCGTATTTCGCCCGCGCATCGGAGCGAACGTAGACGGTCTTGTCGAGGCGATTGGAAAGCTGGTCCCTGACTTCGTCGGTGATCTCGCTCAACTGGATTTCCCTGCTGCCAAGGAACATGTGCCCGTCGCGCGTCACGGCGATGATGATGGCGTCGTCCCGATCGGCGTTGGGCATTTTTTCGGCGTTTTCGGCCTTGGCCATGTTCACCGGGAGGCCCTTCTGCAACAGAGGCGTGATCACCATGAAAATAATGAGCAAGACCAGCATGATGTCCGCCATGGGAATGACGTTCGGGGCGGCCATCACCGGTGGTGCTTTGGGCTTGTATCCCATGGCTTACTTCTTTCCGCCTCGGCGAGTGATGAAGTAGTTGATCAGTTCCATCGAGGAGTTGTCCATCTCAACGTCGAAGGCTTCCACGCGGTTCGTGAAATAGTTATAGGTCCAGACGGCGGGGACGGCGACGAGCAAGCCGAGCGCGGTGGTGACGAGAGCTTCCGCGATACCGCCAGCGACGGCCGACAGACCGGTGACCTTCGAGCTCGATATGCCCTTAAACGCGTTGATGATGCCCATGACGGTGCCGAAGAGGCCGACGAAAGGAGCGGTCGAGCCGATGGTAGCGAGGCCGGAGAGGCCGCGCTTCATTTCGGCGTGGACGATGGCCACGGAGCGTTCGAGGCCGCGCTTGGCGGCTTCGATGACTTCCTCGTCGCTGACCTGCGACGAAGCGGCCTGAAACTCGGAAAGGCCGGTCGCCACTACCTTGGCGATGTGGCTCTTCTTATTGCGCTCGGCGATGGAGATCGCTTCGTCGAGCTTGTTGTCCTTGAGAGCGCCGGCCACCTGCTGCACGAATACGCGGGACTGCTTCCGCGCCGCGCTATACATCAGCGCGCGGTCAATCATGATGCCCACCGACCACGCAGACATGATGAAAAGAACTCCGACCACCGATCTAGCCGGCCAGCCCATGTTGTGCCACATCGTAATTATGTCCCAACCGACCTCGGGCTCCTGAAACATCGCCAACAGTGCATAAGCAAGCATAAAGTTCGATCCTCCTCCGTCACTGCAAATCGATCGCGGCAGCAATATTCTGCCGGTCGGCATTCTCGTCCCCAGCGATCCGGGCCCGCGAGCGGGTCCGGCCCTTCCTAGCCACCACCCAGCGTAAACACAACCTGAATCGTGGTATCCACCTCCACGGGCTCGCCATTGAGCTGCGTGGGCTTATAGCGCCACTCGTGGACCGCGTCCATGGCCGCCTTCATCAAGAGCGCCGGCCCGGTAACGTATTGCAGTTCCTGAATCGAGCCATCCTTGGCGATAATCGCGTGAAGGATGACCGTGCCGGAAACATGAGCCGTCTTGGCGATCGGCGGATAGACCGGCTGAACCTGACGGAGCAGCGACGCACTCTGGACCTGGCCGCCAACTTTGATTCGAGTTGGAGTGGCCTTCGGCGGAGGCGGAGGAGCGGTGTTGAGAATACCGCCGCCCAGCGCGTCGCCCGTGCCGCCGGCGACTCCAAATCCAGTGCCGATGGCGCCCACGTCCGGCGCCTCGTCCTTGATCATTGCAACTTGCTTGGGGATCACCGTGGGAGCGACCATGGTCTGCGGCTGCACGATGCGCGGCCTGACGATTTTCACCGGAGCAGCCGGCGGAGGCGGCGGAGGCGGCGGAGCAGGAGCGACCAAGAACGTGTTGAGCATGCCCTTGGGCAAAGCTTCCGTATAAATGAGCGGAATCAGGATCATGACGCCCACGATCACGGTCTGAACCAGCGCCGACATGGCGACGGCCCAGGGCTTGTGAGTGCCTTCCTGATGCGCGCCAGATACGACAAGTTGATTAAACATATCCTAGCTCCTTGCTGGTGCTGTCGCGCGCTTTCCGGCTGCGGATCCGGCGCGGACGGTTGATCCCTGTCCATCGTGATATTTGTTCCAGAGAACCACGATGGGTGCTGCGATGCCAAAACTGGAGTACGTTCCTACCACAACTCCCACCACCATGGCAAAAGAGAACGCGCGAAGAACCTCCCCACCCATGAGGAACAGCACCAAAACGGTGAGGAACGTCAATCCGCTGGTGAGGATGGTGCGGGAGAGCGTCTGATTGATGGACTTGTTCACGATGTCTTTGAACGGCTCGCGGCGCATGAGCCGGAGATTCTCTCGCACTCGATCGAAGATGACAATCGTATCGTTCATCGAATATCCGACCAGAGTGAGCAACGCCGCAATCACCGTGAGCGAAATCTCATAGTGAAAGAGTGAAAAGAAACCCAGCGTGATCAGCACGTCGTGGAAGACGGCGATGACAGCCGCGGCCCCGTACACCCACTCAAAGCGAATTGCAATATACACCAACATGCCGCCCAGGGCATAGATAGTTGCCCAGAAAGCTTGATGGCGGAGCTGCGCCCCGACCTTGGGACCGACGATCTCCGCGTCGCGTATCGCAAATGTGCTGAGGGAGTAATTATTGGCGAGCGAACCGAGAACGGCCGGCGTGACGCCCGCGACGCCCTTGAGTTCATCGAAATTGGTGACGATACCGCCGCGATCCTTGTCGCGCGTATCGGTGAGCTGGGTGGCGAGCTGCGTATAGCGATCGCCGGCGTTGGTCCCGAGAGAGAGCGGATCCTTCTGGGTGAGGTCGGCGGCCAGAGCGGAGGCGGCGATAGAATTGAAATCGACCTTGCCGGCGCTCTCTCCGCCGAAAGTCTGGTGCAGAACGTCGAGAATTTTCTGTTTGCCCGCGTCGAGCGACTCATCCGTCTGGCTCTTCTCGAGTCCGATTACGACGTCATTCTGCGAGCCGACATTCTGGGTATCGCTGATGCCTTGAATGGTGGCATTCGGAAGACCGGCCGCCTGAAGTCCCGTGCGAATCTGATCGATTGGGGGCTTGCCGGCAAAACGGACGTAAACGAGAGTGCCGCCGCGGAAGTCGATCCCGTACAGCGCCTCGGAGTTCTTAGAGACGCGGTGAAAAATAGATATCCAGCCCGCTACCAAAAGGAGCAGGGACAGGGCGACGAAGTATTTGGTCTTCCCCATCCAGTCAACATTGACGCCGTGGAAGAATTCCATGCCTAGTCCCGCCCCTTTACTTTGACACCGCGGTAACCCGGCTTGTGCCCGGCAACCGCCTCCCAAGAAGCTCGTTCTAGTACCAGGGCTAAATGCTTAAGTGGCCTTGACGGTCCATCCGCGACAGGTGATAGTCAAAAATTGCTCGCGATACATAAATGGACGTGAAGACGTTAGCGAGCAAACCGATCACCAACGTCACTGCGAAACCCCGTACTGGTCCGGTGCCGAAAAGGAATAGAAACACGGCAGATACGATCGTGGTCACGTGGGTGTCAATGATCGTCAGAAACGCACGGTCGAACCCAGTATCCACGGCAGGGGCCGGTACCTTCCCACTGCGCAATTCCTCTCGGATGCGCTCAAAGACCAGAACGTTGGAATCCACGCCCATGCCAATGGTCAAAATCACGCCGGCGATGCCTGGAAGGGTCAGCACCGCGCCGGCATAGGCCATGAAGGCGACGAGGATCACGAGGTTGAGAACCAGGGCCACAACAGCATTGACACCACTGAGCCGGTAATAGAACACGAGAAAAATCATCACCACGATCATGCTGCCTATCGAGGCGCGAACGCCCTGGCGAATCGAGTCCGCGCCCAGGGACGGGCCGACGGTGCGCTCCTCGAGATACTTGATCGAAGCCGGAAGAGCGCCGGCGCGAAGCACGAGTGCGAGGTCCTGTGCTGTATCCTGGCTAAAATTGCCTTCAATTACGCCGGAGTCTTCGATGCGGCTGTTGATGACCGGGGCGGTGTAAACCTTGTTATCGAGAACGATGGCCATGCGATGACCGACGTTGGCTTGGGTGAAGGGACCGAACCTCGCCGCAGCCGAAGTCGAAAGATGGAAATTGACTTCATACTGGCCGGGGTTGTTCGTGCTCGGCTGCGGAGCAGCGCCGACAAGGTCCTGCCCGGTGACGATCGGAGCGCGGGCGAGAATGTAAAAAACTTGCTGGGACGGCTGGCCCGGCGTTCCGCTATCGGATTTACCGGGAACAATGATCGAGCCGGGCGGGAGGACGCCACCCTTCGCCGCGAGCGCCGCAACCTCGGAAGGATACGATTGGTCGTCTGCCACCAGAGTCAACTGCAATTGCCCGCCCGCTTGAATCACGGATTTCGTCCGGGTCGGATCGCCTTCACCGGGGAGTTGGATCAAAATCTCGTCGTCGCTGCGGCCCGTGAAGGCGATGGTCGGCTCTTTCAAACCGATTTCGTTGATGCGGCGCGCGATGACCTCGAGCGACTGGTCCATGGCGTCTTTGCGGATTTCGGAAATAATGCTCGGCTTCATGGTCAGCAGATAACCGTTCGTTTCTCCCGCGGCGGGGGCCATGGCCCAATCCGTAAACTGATTGCTGACGAGATCGCGAAAGCTGCCGGAAGTGGCGGGGTCCACGCTGCGGACGAGAATGTGGGTATCGTCCACGCGCCGGATTTCGCCGAAGCCGATATTCTTATCGTGGAGCTGCTTGCTAATCTGGTCCACGGTCTGGTCGCAGCGCTGGCCGATGGCCTCCTCGAGCTGCACCTGGAGAACGAGGTGGCTGCCGCCTTTCAGGTCCAGACCGAGCTGGATGCGATCGGAAAGGTTTTGTTTTACCTGGGTCCAAGAGGTCGGGAACGTCGGCAGTCCGACGACGCCGTAAATGCAAACCAGAAGCACGGCCAGTATGAAAGCAAACTTCCACTTGAGCTGGGGATTCATGCGGGCCGCTAGCTCTCCTTGCTTTCGAGCTGGAGTCCGGCGATGGCGCTGCGCGACACCTTGATCTTCACCTGTTCGGCGATGCGAAGTTGGATGGCGTCACCCTCGAGCCCCACGATCGTGCCGTAGATTCCGCCGCTGGTGATGACCTTGTCGCCGTTCTTCAAATTCTTGAGCATCTCGTTGACTTTCTTCTGGCGGCGCTGCGCGGGCATGATCATCAGGAAATAGAAGATCACCATGATGAGAATCAGCGGAAGGAACAGGGCGATGCCGCCGGGTTGCGACGATGCCTGCGCGAGAAGCGCCGGGTCTGCTGGAACGAGCATGTCGAACGTCACAATCATTTCGCCTTTTCCGCCGTGGTGGGCTAACCTGCCGCGCCAGTCAGGTTATGAATGCCAAGTTCCGAAGAAGCTTACCCGCCCGATACTGCACCCAGCGCCCTCTTGTGTTTGCCTACGTGAGGCGTGCCTGAAGGTCAGAGCGGAAACTTTCCAGCTTCCCAAACGTGATAGCCTTGCGAATTTGACGCATGATGTCAAGGTAAAAGTAGAGATTGTGGTGGGTATTCAGGATGACCGAGAGAAACTCTCCGGTGGAATAAAGATGCCGCAAGTATGCGCGCGAATATCGGAGGCACACTGCGCAAGAACAGTTCTCGTCAATCGGCCGCGGGTCGCTGGCGTACTGCGCGTTGCGAATCAGAATGCGGCCTTGCGAAGTGTACAGGCAGCCGTGGCGAGCGCTGCGCGTGGGAAGCACGCAGTCCATCATGTCCACGCCGAGCGCGATGTAATCAAGGATCTGCTCGGGCTTGCCCACTCCCATCAGGTAGCGCGGACGGTCCGCCGGAAGACGCGAGGCCGCGACCTGCGTCATCTCGCATGTGACCGCGTGGGACTCGCCGACCGCAAGTCCGCCGATCGCGTATCCGGGGAAATTCAGATCGACGAGGGCGTCGGCATTCGCGCGGCGCAGCGCTGCATGGGTCCCGCCCTGGACGATGCCGAAAAGCATTTGCCGCGCGGCGTCGCCATGGCTCGTGAAGTAGTCGCGCGAGCGGCGCGCCCAATCGAGCGTGCGCCCGGCGGCTTCGTGCGCGCGGGATTCCTCGGACGGCGCTTCGATGCATTCGTCGAGTACCATGATGATGTCCGCGCCCAAAGCGATTTCAATCTCGAGCGCCTTTTCCGGCGAAAGAAAATGCTCGGAGCCATCGAGATGGGAGCGGAACGTGACGCCGTCGTCCGCCACTTTGCGCAGGCTGCTCAGGCTAAAAACCTGAAAGCCGCCCGAATCGGTGAGGATCGGGCGCGGCCAGGACATGAACCGGTGGAGGCCGCCCATGCCGCGAATCAACTCGTGCCCGGGACGCAAATAGAGATGGTAGGTATTCGCGAGAATGATTTGCGCGTCAAGGTCTTCGAGATCGCGCTGGGTCTGGCCTTTTACGGTGGCAGCCGTGCCCACGGGCATGAAGGCGGGCGTTTCGATCACGCCGTGCGGTGTAGTCAGGCGGCCAAGGCGCGCGCCCGTCGGATCGGTCGCAAGAACCTCGAATTGAAAACCCATCCGCGAAGTGTATCAGGAGAAAGCGGCGGCGATTCCCGTCTTCCCGAGCACATAAAGCAGCCACACGCCCACGACCCAGGCCAGTGCGCCGCCAAATGAAAGCTTCTTTGGCGCCACCGCGCTAAAGCCCGTGGCGAAAAGAGCAAGCACCCAGAACGAAAACAGATCAATCGAATGGCTCGCCGCTATCAAGGCCTTCGATGTCCCCGTCGGCAGGTAGGCGCCGACGTCCGCAGCGAGCGGGTTATTGAGGTCTATGGTGCTGGGGTCCTTGAGCAGGACCACAACAATTGCCAGCAAGCCGCTAAGCATGAAGGGCACCCAGGCGTGCGCCGTAATTCCGAGCGCAGTTTTGAAATTGAGTTTGATGCCCGCACCCAGGCTGAACACGCCCCAATAGATCGCCGCGATGATCAAGACAATCGAAAAATCTGCGATGGGAACCACAGCGGGTGTCACCTTGGGTGTGTACTTCAGCTGCGTTTCAAGCGCTTGCTCGCGCTGCTGAGCCGTCAGCTGCTGGGCGCGCGAGGAATTTGCGAACTGCTGTTCCATGTAGGCCCGCCAGGCTCCCGGGCGCGAGCCAAAAACCAATATGAACGCCACACCAACGACGCAAAGCAGTATCGTGGGCAAAAGCCAGGTGGGCTTCCGCGCGATCGATTCAAATGTCTCCTTCGGGCTGAAAATCACTCCGACGATGCGGCCGAAAGAATTCACCTTCTCGGGTGCTTCGGGCGCCTGCTGCAAGGTCGCGCTGGCCATGAATGCCTCCGTTAGGATGGATTGTCCGGGATTCTACATTCGATTACGCGCGAGGAGAAAAAAAATTACAACGGAAAGGGGCCGCTATCGCTGCAATACACGCGTGATGCTGGGGGATACGAGTTCGTAGCGGACGTTGCGCCAGCGGATGCGCCGCGTCAGGAGCGAAGAGATGAAGTTCCACGCGAAAAGAAACGGGGTGACGGGAGCCAGCGCGGTCCAAACCCAGCTCCACTGGTTCAGTTGGGCTTTCCAATCCGGCAGCATTTCGATCACGGCGATCGTCCGAAGCACGCCCTTCATTACGGCCAGAAAAGGAATGACGAAGGCTATCAGGACAAGATTCATCCACGGATCGCCGTCAGCCATCTGCGCCATGATGACAAATGCGGCGAAAATCAGCGTGAAGACGTAGCTCAGATGCGCGGCCGCGGCCATGCCCCACCGCCGGGAATCGTAGACGCGCGTGATCAGAATTTGGCGATTGGTGAATTCGAGCAGACTCGAGCCGGTCCAGGGATGCAGAGTCGGAGCCAGACATTCGGAGCAGAAGACGATGGACCTGCCGGCGTTTTTCAGCGCGCGCGTGAGGGCAAAATCGTCACTGATGGCGCCCTCCCAGGCCTCGAGCACGCGCACGTCGTTGAACGTGCTGCGGCGGATGGCGGTGCCGCCGCCCCAGCAGAAATTTTCCCGGGCGCGGCCGAGCATGGTGGCGACGGAGGCGTTCCACGCCGAAGCGAGAGCGCTGGCAAGTCCGCCGGAGCCAATAGCGCGGCTGGGGATAATCCAGCGATAGGCGGTGGTCGCACCGATGCGCGTGTCCTGGAGCGGCGCGACGAGCTTGCTGAGCCAGCCATGCGGCAGACGCACATCGGAATCGGTGAAGACGATGACTTCGAAATTGTCGGACAGCGATTCCACCGCGCGGCGAAGGTTGTGCACCTTCTCGCCGCAATCTTCGGCCGGGCCGGCAATTACGATGTGGACGGGCCGCTGGCTCGCCGCCTTCACACGTTCGACGACTTTCAGCGCCGGGTCGAGGCTGGTCGCCATGGCAAAATAGATCTCATAATTTCCATATTCAAACTTGGTGAGCGCGGTGAGATTGTCTTCGAGGCCGGGCTCGGCGCCCTTGCACGGGCAGATCAACGCGGTGACCGGGGCATAAAATCCCGCGTGCGACGAAAGCCTTCCCCGAACCAGGCGGAACCATTCGAATCCGTCCCAGAGCGAATAGAGCCCGAGGGCGATCTGCACTACGATCAGAAGATAGAAAAAGAAGAGCACTGGTGCGAGAATAGCAAAAACATGCTTCAAGTGGGGCTTGAGCGCGCGTTGACTTGCTAGATCAGCACGGGTAGAATCCGGCCGAATTCATATCTTTATCTTCCGGCTTTTTCCCAACTCGCAGGCCCGTAGGAGGAAACCATGGCTACATCTCCGTCTATGCCGATTAACGAAGCGAAGCTGCACGAATTCGTGATGAAAGCCGTCGGCGAAATGGGAGCGGCGATGAATGCGGCGCTCATCATCGTCGGCGACAAGCTGGGGCTGTACAAGGCGATGGCCGGCGTCGGCCCAATGACTTCCGCCGAACTCGCCGCGAAAACAGGGACCACAGAGCGGTACGTTCGCGAATGGCTCTCGGCGCAAGCGGCCGGCGGCTTTGTGACTTACGACGCGGCCACCGCTAAGTTCACGCTGCCTCCCGAACAGGCAATGGCGCTCGCCGATGAACAGAGCCCCGTTTTTCTCCCGGGATTTTTCCAGGCCGTAAGGGCGTGCTTCATCGACGAGCCGAAGATTTCGGAGGCGTTCCAAACAGGCAAAGGCGTGGGCTGGCACGAGCACGATCACTCGCTCTTCGTGGGAACGGAGCGTTTCTTCCGGCCGAACTACAGGGCGCATTTGATCAGCGAATGGATTCCGGCGCTCGGCGACACGGAGGCGAAGCTAAAGGCGGGCGCGAAAGTCGCCGACGTGGGCTGCGGCCTGGGAACTTCGACGATTCTAATGGCGCAGGCATTTCCGAAGTCAACTTTCGTGGGCTTCGATTACCATCCGAAATCCATCGAAATGGCGCGGGAAGCGGCGGCTAAGGCTGGAGTTTCCGATCGGGTGAAATTCGAGGTCGCAAAGGCGAAGGATTTTCCCGGCAAGGGCTATCAACTGGTCGCGTTCTTCGATTGCTTGCACGACATGGGCGATCCGGAGGGCGCAGCGAGGCACGTGCTGCAATCGCTCGATGCAAATGGCGCGTGGATGATCGTCGAGCCATTTGCGCACGACAAATTGGAAGACAATTTGAATCCCATCGGCCGCGTGTTCTACGGAGCGTCCACGATGTTGTGCACGCCCGCTTCGCTTTCGCAGGAAGTCGGGCTGGGACTCGGCGCGCAAGCGGGCCAGGGGCGGCTTTCGAAGATTCTGACCTCGGCCGGATTCAAGAGCGTCCGGCGGGCCGCGGAAACTCCCTTCAATATCGTGCTCGAAGCGCGGCCGTAGTGAGACCACCGGCTCGGCGGGAACGGCATTCGTTCTTGTAGGGGCGTAGCACCGCTACGCCCGGCGCTGATCCTTGACGCAAATCCGCCCATTCGCCTCGGCGCTCCGATGTTCTCTGTAGCTCACCCCGCCCTCGTTGGGGTGAGGCCTTTCGGCTCGGCTTTGGTTTGCGCCCCGCCGCGCCGCCC
>OBLU010003354.1_pt1 | contig 14524 bp, 3 predicted proteins | sample 1518681 | NCBI WGS metagenome assembly OBLU01 (sample SAMEA3539304, study PRJEB22396) | soil metagenome | biome: tundra; feature: field; material: soil | place: USA | collected 2010-05 | depth 0.15 m
ATGGGTGGGCACACGCGACGATGGCGCCTTCATGGTGGCGGCTGACGGTTCGGAACATCATATCAACCGCGCGAACGGGTTGGCGCATGACCTGGTTTCCAGCATCAGCGAGGACCGCGAAGGCAACGTCTGGGTCGGCAGCGATGGGGGCGGTCTGGGCATGTTGCGCCGGCGGGCAGTGTTTATGATTCAGCCGCCCGACCTGTGGCAGCACCGGCCGATTTGGTCAGTGTCACCCTCGCTGGACGGGGGGCTGTGGGTCGGCACCGAGGGGGCGGGGGTCTATAAGCTCCAGGGCGCGCAGTTCACACAGCTCAGCGCCAGCAACAGCCCTACGGCGAGGGACGTGCGCACAGCGGTCGAGGATCGCCGGGGCCGGCTCTGGGTTGGCGCCGAGGTGCGGGAGCGGCTGATGAGTGGCTTGCTGGAGCAGGACCAGCATGGGCGGCTGTGGGTTGGCACCCAGGGAGCTGGCCTGCTGGTGGGAGAGAACGACCAGTTGCGGCCCTTCACGCGCGCCAACGCACGCGTCGAGATGCCGCCGCTGTTTTATGCGATCTATCAGAGCCGGGATGGGACGCTGTGGCTGGGCAGCAACAACGGCCTGGTCTGTTGCCGGCAAGGCCAGTGGTCCCGGCTGGGCGGGGAACTCCACCGCTCCGAGGTGCGGTGCATAACGGAGACGCCCGACGGAGCCATCTGGATTGGCATGAGGGGCGGCGGGGTGGCGCGCTATCGCGACGGCAAGTTCACCCAGTTCCTGCGCGCGCAAGGACTACCCTACGAATATGCCTGGGCGCTCTTTGGGGATGCGGACGGCTCGGTGTGGATCGGCACGCCCGGCGCGGGGCTGATCCGCTGGCGGGAGGGCCGGTTCGACAGCTTCACCACGCGCCAGGGCCTGCCCAGCGATTATATCTGCAGCATCCAGGCCGACCAGCAGGGCCACCTGTGGCTGGGCTCGTACGCGGGCATTCTCCGAGTGACCCAAGCCGAGTTGGACCAGTGCGCCCGGGAGGAAGTCGGGGCGGTCAACTGCCTGGTGTTGGACAGCAGTGATGGGCTGACCTCACTTGAAATGGCCGGCGGCAACCAGCCCTCGGCCTGCACGACGCCGGACGGGCGCCTGTGGTTTGCCACCAGCGGCGGGCTGGCGATGGTGGATCCGGCGCGCATTCAAACCAATGCCTTGCCGCCGCCAGTCTGGTTGGAAGAGGAGCTGGTGGACGGAAAACTCCTGCGCCCCGACTTCCCTCCTTCCTCGTCCTCGTCGTCGGAGCCAGAGCAGAGAGCGAGGACGCGGACGACCGATACCTCAATCCAACTCTCCGGTAGCGCGGCACCGATGGTTCTGCGCGTGCCGCCGGGTAGCGGGCAAATCGAGTTGCGCTACACCGCTCTGAGTTTCTGCGCGCCGCAGCGAGTCCGTTTCCGCTATCGGCTGGAGAAGGTCGATACAGGCTGGGTGGAGGCCGGGGCTCGCCGTTCGGCTTACTACGCTCATCTGGCGCCCGGCAACTATCGGTTCCAAGTCATTGCCTGCAACAACGACGGGGTGTGGAACCCTGGTGGCGCAACGGTGGACCTGGTTGTGCTGCCGCATTTCTGGCAGACGTGGTGGTTTGCCCCCTGCTGCTGGCTGGGCGGCGTGGGGCTGGTGGGCACGGGGGTGGTTACGGCCTTGCGCCGCCGCCACCGCGCGCGCATTGAGGTCCTGGAGCGAGCTCGGTTGGTCGAACGCGAGCGGGGGCGCATCGCCCGCGACTTGCACGATGATCTGGGCAGCGGGCTGACGGACATCAGCACCACCAGCGCCCTGGGATTGCATCCTTCGGTCCCGGTGGAAGAAGCGCGGGAATACCTTGGCGAGATCAGTCAGCGGTCCAACGAAATGGTGATGACGCTGGACGAGATTGTCTGGGCCGTCAACCCGAAGAACGACCACCTCGCTTCGCTCGCGACTTATTTCTCCCAGTTCACCGAGGAGTTCCTCCGGCGCACGCCCCTGCGGTGCCACTTTGAGATTCCGGGCGAACTGCCCCGGCTGTCTCTCAATGCCGAACAGCGCCACAGCCTGTTTCTCGCCTTCAAGGAGGCGCTCCAGAACGCCGTCACCCATGCGGCGGCTGCCCATCTCCGGGTCGGCATCGCCGTCGAGGCCGGGGTCCTGCGGATCATCCTGGAAGACGACGGGCGTGGATTCGAGGCGGGCGCGCCCAAGGCAGGCGCGGATGGCCTGCGGAACATGCGCGAGCGGCTGGAGCAATTGGGGGGACGCTGCGACGTTGTCACGGCTCCCGGCAAAGGCACGCGGGTCACCTTCGAAGTGCCCGTGCGGATTCCCGAGGGAGTGCAGGCGTAATCCTCCTTAATCCACGAATCCCTTCAGCCGCCTCCCCAGTCCATTTGGCCTATTGTATTTTTGAGCGGCCTGACCCAGAGTCTTCTCCGCGTATCAGAGCATGTCAACGCCAGCGTCAACAACCTCGGTTCAGCCGGACACCAGCCACGCCGCCAGTAGCGGCGCGGCTTGTGCCGAAGCGCCCATTACAGTCGCCGTGGTCGAGGACAGCCCCACCGTCCGCCGGAACCTCCAACGCTGGCTGGACCGCACCCCCGGCTTCAAATGCATCTGCACCTGCGCCAACGGCGTCGAGGCTCTGCACGCGCTGCCCGGCTGCCGGCCTCGCGTCGTGCTCATGGATATTCAGATGCCCGAGATGTCGGGAGTCGAGTGCACGGCCCAGCTCAAACAGTTGCTGCCCGAGGCGCAGATCATCGTGCTGACGGTCTATGAGGACACCGAGACCATCTTCAAGGCCCTGCGCGCCGGCGCTTGCGGCTATCTGCTCAAACGCAGCTCCCACCAGGAGATCCTTAATGCCATTCGCGACATTCTTCAGGGGGGCGCGCCCATGACCAGCGCTATCGCCCGCAAGCTCGTGGCCGCTTTCCAGGAGCCCGTGCCGCCGGCCAACCCCGGCACTGCCCTCAGCGGGCGGGAGCGGGAAATCCTGGACTTGCTGGCCCAAGGCGATTCCAACAAAGAAATCGGCGCCAAGCTCAACCTCAGTCCCTTCACGGTGAAAAACCACCTGGCGCGCGTCTTCGAGAAACTCCACGTCCGCTGCCGCACCCAAGCCGTGCTGGCCTACCTCCACCCGCCCACCAGAAGAGAGGAGCGCTGCGGCTGAGGAGCGAAGTGCTCGGCGGCACCCGCGTGTTGCCCAAGGGCCTGCGAAGAGGGGCGCGGTGTCCGAGTTGCGCGAAGCGTTTGGAGTGCGAGGAGCTTGCTCCCGCTTTCGCCCCCCCCCCGCCGCCAGAAAGCGCCAGCAAGCTGGACGCACTCCCTACGCTTCGCGCCACCGTGCACCCCCAGGCATGCTTGCGGGCCGCCCGGGTGATTTGGGCAACACGCCCTCACGTCGCCGGCTTACTTCCGTCCCCGGAACTGCTCCAGCCTGCGCCCTGCCGCCTGCGCGGTCTTCTCGTCCTGACTCGCCAAGGCCTTGTCCCGCGCCCCTTCGGCGGCGCGAACAGCGTCATCCAACCGGCCCGCCTCCGCATAGGCGGCGCTGAGCGTATCGAGAAAGGCAGCCGGGCGCCCGCTGAGCCGGCAGGCGCGTTCGGCCAAGCGCACCGCCTCCGGCCCATTGCGTATCTCCGGGCTGGGATGGGTGGCATAAACCCGGGCCAGTTGGTTCAAGTACGCCGGCGCGTTCGGCGCGAGCGCAACGGCGGCTTTCAAGCTGGCCACGCCCTCGGCGGGCTGGTTCTGGCTGAGGTAAATCCGGGCCAGCACCGACCGCGGCAGCGGGTCCTTTGGCCGCGTGCCGGCTTCGGCCAGGAAATAGCCGATGGCCTTGTCCGCGCCGCCAGCCTGCACGAGGAGCTTGGCCAGCGTGGTCTGGACATCGGCATCCTGGGGGGCGAGGCGCGCGGCGGCCTTGAACTCGTCCACGGCCCTGGGGAGGTCGCCCTGGAGTGCCCAAACAAATCCCAACTTGGCATGCGCCGTTTCTTTGTCGGGCTCCAGCTTGAGCGCAGTTTGCAAGATCGCCGCCGCCTCATCTAATCGCCCTTGCTCCGTGAGCAATTCGCCCAGGTTGTTGTATGGGCCCCACCGTCGAGGCCCGAGCCGAATCGCCTCGCGAAATTGCGCTTCGGCCTCGGCTGGCTTTCCGTCCTTGGCCAAGACCACGCCCAGGTCGTTGTGGCCGAGGGCGGAATCCTGCATCAAATCCGACGCCCGCCGGTAATGCCGCTCGGCTTCTGCAAGTCTGCCCTGCTCAACCAGCGCCGCGGCCAGGCACCTGTGAGCCGGGACGCTGTCGCCCGTAACCGCCAAGGCGCGCTCAAAGAGCCGCTGCGAGTCGTGCCAGAACTGAAGCTCGAACCGCGTCTGGACAAAGCAAGCCACCAGACCCAGAGCACCCAATCCGGCCAGCGCCGCCTTGCGCCTGCGATTCAACCCCGTCGGTCCCAGCGCGCCCCAGACCAGCGCGATGGAGACTCCAATATAGGGAATGTAGGTGTAGCGGTCCGCCAGCGCTTGATCGCCGACCTGCACCAACCCAATGACCGGCACCAGTGTCCCCAAGAACCAGCACCAGCCTACCGCCAGCCAAGGCCGTGGGCGGGCCTGCCAAATCACCAGCGCGGAAACCATCACCAGCGCCAGGCCGGCGACGGCTACCTCCCACCATGGAAACGACGGCGGCATCGGATAGAAAACCGCGAGCCGAGCAGGCCAAAACAGCTTGAGCAGGTAGGTAGCATAAGAGACCAGCGCGTTCTCGACTCGCAGCGCAGCGCTCACCTCCCTGACGGGAGCCACCGCCCCGCCACGGCTCTGCGCAATATAGGTGACCACACACGCAGCCGCCGCCAGCGCGAAGAAAGGGAGCTTCTCCCACAGAAGGGTTGAGGGTTGAGAGTTGAGAGTTGAGAGTTGGAGACGGCGCAGCGGCCAGTAGTCCAGCAGAAGCAGCACGAAAGGCAGGGTAACCAGCATCGGCTTGCTCATCAGCCCCAGCGCAAAGCACAGCAAGGCCAGGCCGAACCAAAGTGGACGGTGACGCCTGCTCTCGACTTTGGACTTTGGACTCGGGACTTTGGACTCCTCCCCCGCCGCGTATCGCGCGTAGGCGAATAGCGTCAGCAGGAAGAAGAACGCGCTAAGCACATCCTTGCGCTCCGCCAACCACGCCACCGATTCGACGTGCATTGGATGCCACCCAAAGAGCGCGGCGACAAAGGCGCTCCGCCAGGCCGCGCCCGTCATCCGTGTCAATAGGCCGAAGAGGAGCAGCACATTGGCGGCGTGGAATACCAGGTTCGTTACATGATGGGCCCCCGCCTGTAGCCCGTAGAGTTGGCAATCCAGACTATGCGAGAGCCAGGTTAGCGGCTGCCAGTTGCAAAACTCCAGGCTGCGGAAGGCCCACCGAAACCCCTCCCACGACAGACCCTGTGATACCCTGGCGTTCCCGGAAATAGAGTCGCCGTCGTCGTAATTCAGGAAATTGAAGTGACCCACCGGCCAGTAGCAGGCCAGCGTCCCAACGAGCAAAAGGAGGCCTATTGCTAACGACTGCTTTCTATTCGCGCCGCTCGTCATGTGAGGCGGCCAATGTGCCTGAGGGCACCCAGGCAACGCAACCGCTGAGCGGCTGCTGCGCCACCGACGCGCCAAAGCGGCAGGGCCGGTTCGGGCAGTAAAACCCTCCGGGACGATCCTCGACGAGCACGGGGTGCGCTAGTCCATTCGGACTATTGCAGCGAACATCTAGCAGGAGTATAAGCGCACCGGTACAGCAGGCACGCTGACCACATTCAGCCGACTGGGTTTGAAATCGAACGACAGGCCCCATCAGGCCAGCACAAGCATTTGAACCGACCTACGCTATGAACCGTTTCCGCCGCACGCTCCACACGCTGCGTTTAGTGAGCGCAGTTGCTTTCTTCGCAACGCCGGGCCTCAGCTCCGCGCAACAGTATCTCTACTCATACCCTATCAGTCCAACCTGGCGGGACAACTACACCGGAGGGAGCGGCTGCCGCTTCACCGTCGGCTCCACGAACGTCGTCGTGTCCCACCTCGGATACTACAGCACCAATACTGCCACAGGTCTGCAAACGAGCCACCCGGTCGGCGTCTATGATTCAAACGTCCACCTCCTGGGCCAAGTAACCGTCCCCGCTGGCAAGAGCGCTTATTATGTGGGCAAGTTCTACTGGGTGCAGTTGGACCCGCCGCTGCTGCTGAGCGCCAACACCGCTTACTACGTCGCCGCTTTGCCCGTCAGCGGCGATGGCGATTGGTGGGGTGACTCCTTCACGCCGGGAACCTGGTACGCGTGGATTGTGGGCAGCCAGGCCACTACGACACGCCAAACCGCCTATGCGCCGGGCGTAACGACCTGGCCCGTAACGAGCTTCACCACCTTTGGCAACAGCACCACTTACCTTCTTGAGGGCTTGGCCAACATCGCGCAGGGTCCGGCCAAGGTGGGCGTGCAGACCAACCTGGTCGTCGCCACCGCCACGAACCAGACCCTCTCGGTGCTCGGCTTTGCCTCGGGCGCGGCGACTATCACCTACCAGTGGTGGCTGGCGCCGGGCACGCGCCTGCCGACCCAAACCAACGCCACCCTCTACGTTACGAATGCGACCACCGGCACATACTTCCTGACCGCCAGCAATAGCCTGGGTGGCGAACAGAGCCCTAATGTCACGGTGGCCGTCAGCCCGGCGATCCTGGGCCAACTGCCCCAGGTCTCGGCAAGCCCGATCCCGCTCTTCACCGGTGCCAACCCCACATTTTCGCTCAGCTCGGTGGTCGGCATCCAGCCCATCTCCTACCAATGGACAACCAACGGCGTGCCGGTGAGCGGCGCGACCAATGCTTCTTACACGCTGACCAATGCGCAAGCCAGTGGGCCCACTCACATTGCCTGCGTGCTCACCAACATCGCCGGCTCGACCACCAGCGCGGTGTGGAACCTTTCCATCATCGCGCGGCCAACCGCGCCCTACCAGGCGGCTGTGCTCGCCGACCAGCCGATGGCCTACTGGCCCTTGAACGAAACCGACCACGGCTCCGGCAACAATGGCGCGGCGGCCAATGATTACCTGGGTGCCAGGAACGGGGTCTATACCAACGCCGTCCTGGCCCAGAGCGGCTATGCCCAGGGCCTGGCCAGCCAATACGGCTACACCCCCGCCACCGACCCCGAGACCTGCGCTCTGTTCGGCAACTTCGCCAGTCCCGACTCGGACGCCAACAGCATCTACGGCGTTGACTTCTCGGCCCCAAGCGGCTCGAATGTGACGTTCAGCGTCGAGGCCTGGGTCAACGGCACCGGCTCGGCCGCCAACGCCGGCATTGCCTCGAAAGGCTACTTTTACAACGAGGAGTTCTGCCTCGACACCGGTGCGCCCAACACCTGCTACCGCCTCTCGATTCGCAGCGCCGACGGCACACGGTACGACGCAAGTTCGACCATCGGCTCCGGCGACAATCTCTGGCACCATTTGGTGGGCGTGTGCGACCAGCCTAATTCCGCGGTCAAACTTTACATTGATGGCATCCTGGCCGGCAGCGTTAGCATCGCCACCGGCAGCGGCCTCATGGCCTCGGATGCCGCAGTGCCCATGATCATTGGCGCCCGGCCCACCAGCGCCACCAGCGGCGCGGACAACCAATTCCAGGGCTCTATCAACGACGTCGCGCTCTACAGCTTCGCCCTCAGCTCCAATCAGGTTGTGACCCATTACCTCGCCGCGGGCATCGGCGCGCACCTCACCGTTCAGCCCCCCGCCTCCACCAACGTCAACGAAGGCAGCACCCTCGTCGTGCCGGCCCAGGCGATTGGCACGCCGCAGTTGAGCTACCAATGGTACGACGTCACCTCCGGCAGCCCGGGCACCCCGATCCAAGGTCAAACCAGCGCCACCTTGGTCATCTCCAGCATCAGCGCCGCCGCCTACGACGGCCACGCTCTCGCCCTGACCGTCTCCAACCGCTATGGCCAGGCCACCAGTCAGCCCATCAGCGTCACCGTCATCCCTGGGCCGCCTGCCGCAGTCGCCATTGCCCCTCCGGCCTTGACTGTCTATGCAGGCTTGCCCGTCCTCTTCACCGTCACGGCCCAGGGCTCCCAGCCCTTCTCCTACCAGTGGGCGCTCGATGGCACTCTGGTTGCCGGCGCCACCAAATCCACTTACACCAACGCCACGACCCTGGGAAACCATACCCTCGCTTGCACCGTCACCAACCGCCTCGGGGTCGGCTCGCCCGCTCCGGCCACCGCCAGCCTCTCCGGCGTGACCTACCCGACCGACAATTACGCAGTACATGTCCTCAACGACCAGCCGCTGGCCTTCTGGCGCCTGGATGAGCCGGACAGCGCCGCCACGGCCTACGACTACGTCGGCGGCCACAACGGCTCCTACGCTAATGTGGTCAACGCCCAGCCCGGGTTCAGCCCAAGCAACCCGGATACGGCCACCGGTTTCGGCATGAACGGAGTCACCAGCGACAGCGTCGCCGTTGAGAGCGACAACAGCGCTTCAGGCATCCCCAACATGGACTTCTCCACTCAGGGAACCAACGCCCACTTCTCCCTCGAGGCCTGGATCAACGCTCCGCCCGGCCAGAAAAACGGCGCCGCCCTGCTGGTCAAAGGTTACGGCAACGGCGGCGAGCAGTTCTGCCTGGATGTCTTCAACAACGGCCATTACCGGTTCTTCATTCGCAATGCGAACAACACCTTCGTCCGCACCGCCCAAAGCCCGAATCGCGGGCCGGACGGCAACTGGCATCACCTGGCGGCGGTTTGCGACCAGGCCCACGGCTCGCTCTCTCTCTACGTTGACGGGGCGCTCAACGCCACCGGCGCTACCGTGCCCGGCGAAGGCATCCAGGGGCCGCTGCCTTCAACCGGCCCCGTGCTGACCAGCATCGGCTCGGGCATGGTCAACGCCACCGACAACTACTCCTATCAGCTCACCAACGCCGTGATGGATGAAGTGGCCATCTACAACTACGCCCTCAGTTCCAACCAGGTGGCAGCTCACTACTTGGCGGCGGGTGAGCCGCCGAGCATCCTCACTGACCTCGATTCGCAGTACCTCTGGTATGCAAGCGTCCCGTTTGACCTCTCCGTGCTTGTCTCAGGCAGTCCCCCGCTGGCGTATCAGTGGAAGAGAAACGGGACCAACCTGTCGGACAGCGCCACCGTCAGTGGCTCGCACAGCAGCACCTTGGTCCTCAGCCCCACTGCGCTCACTGATTCGGGCTCTTACCACGTCGTCATCACCAACCAGAGCGGAGCCGTCACCAGCACCGTGGCGGCGGTCACGATGCTGTCCCGTCTCGGGTTCAACGACTACGGCAGCGGCTGGTCGGGCAACGGCCACGCCCAATTCCCCTTTATTGGCTACCTCGAGTTGACCGATGGCACCGGCAATGAAGCCTCCAGCAGCTTCTTCAGCGCCCCCGTCTATGTCGGCGGCTTCCAGGCCTCGTTCACCTACGAGGATGTCTCCGACGGCAGCGCCGCCGACGGGATGGCGTTTGTGGTGCAAAACGATCCGCGCGAGGACACGGCGCTGGGCGCCGCCGGCGGCGGTCTCGGCTATAACGGCATCACCAACAGTGTCGCCCTCGAGTTCAACATCTATTCCGCCAATGGCGTCGGCTTCGCCGTCCGCACCAACGGCGTCACCGGGCCCCCTTATGCCAGCACCGCCCCGGTCAACCTCGCCAGCGGCGACCTCATTGACGTGAGCCTGACCTATCTTAACGGGGTCCTGAGCCTGAGCTTGAGCGATGCCACCGCCCACACCTCCTTCACCACCAATCTCAGCCTCAACATCCCCGCCCTTGTGGGCGGCACCACCGCGTATGTCGGGTTCACGGGTGCCGATGGCAGTGTCCCCTCGCAGCAATTCGTCAGCGACTTCACCTATTTCGGCCTCATCGGCCTGGCCATCGAGCCTGCGCCCAGCCAGGGTGTCACCCTCAACTGGCCCGCTAGTGCGGGCGGCTATGTGCTCCAACAGAGCGCGGCGGTGAAGCCCACAAGCTGGACAAACGTCACCACGTCCCCGGTCGCCGTCGGCCAGGTTAACCAGGTGACCCTGCCGGCCTCAGCCAGCCGTGGCTTCTACCGCCTCATCAATAATCCATAGCCGAAGCTTTAGTGTCCCAAATCTGGGCAGCTCCGCCCTCCTGCACGGATCAGGCCCCCCCGGCCGTTCGCCCCGATGCCTTCCTCCGGCTGGGGCGCAGCTTCGCCCTGCCACCGTGGGGCCAGTCTCTGGCCCCACGGCACCTCCGCAGCGCATCTCCACCGGCACGACACCCTATCCTCACCGTTACCTCACCGTAGCACCTCTGATCGGCGATCAGAGGTGCTACGGTGAGGTAACGGTGAGGATACGGCGGGGTAACGGAGAGGAGCGGGAGGGGCTGCCAAAGGGGGAAGGGTTCAGCCCTTGGGGCTGGCCCCAACTTTGTCACCCGGGTGGCACCACCCCCCCAATCGACTGTACTTAGTCCATTCGGACTATTGTGGGGAAACCAGGGATTGGGTATAAGCGTTGGCGAATATCCCTGCGCCTGCCGCAGGCCCAAATGATTTAAGTCGTAGAACCAACCGTGCCCAACCAAATATAGACCATTCAATGCCAGCTATGAAGAACATTATGAATAACCCATGCTCGACCCTCAATCCCCTGCGCTTGACCATCGCCTTGCTCTTGTTTGGCCTCGGCGGGGTCAGCTACGCGCAATACCAGCTCTACACACCCCCGACCACGCGTTGGCGCGACAACTCCACCAGCACCGACGGCGGCTACTTCCTGACCACCGCCACCGCCCCCGGACCGATCGTGTCGCACATTGGCTACTACTGCCCCACCACCAATTCCGCGCACGGCCTGTTCACGAGCCATAACGTCGGCCTTTTCGACAACAGCTACAATCCCATAGTGACGACGAATGTGCCGGCCGGCAACAGCTACAGCGGCTTCTACTACTACAACAACTTCTGCTGGGTGCAGTTGGACCCGCCGGTGCAGTTGGCCCCCAATACCACTTACCGCATCTTCGGCTACAGCGTTAACGGCGATAACGACTGGTGGCAGGACGAACCCGGTGCAGCCAATAAGATTACCTGGGGTACCTACTTTGTCGGCACCCAGGCCGCTAATAGTCGCAGCTGCGTTTATGGCGGCGCTTGGCCGCCAACAGCCGCTAACGTTACCGTACCGAGTTGGGGCACCACACGCGTCTATAGTAAGGCGATCATCGGCAACCTGCCCGTGGGCCCGGCCAAGGTCGCGTTGACCTCGACCAATACCGTGGTTCTCACCGGCGGCCAGACCCTCACGCTCACCGGCTTTAGCAGCGGCGCGGCTACCATCGCTTACCAGTGGTGGCAGAACGGCACGGCCGTGAGCGGCCAGACCACCACCACCCTCTCCATTCCCAACACCTGGGACACCAACAGCGGCACTTACTACCTCACAGCCACCAACAGCCTGGACGGCGAGCAGAGCAAGAACGTCACGGTCATCGTCTATACCAGCCCGGTCATCCTGGGCGTCGCTCCCCAGACCTCCGGCCAGACGGAGACCCTATTTGCCGGCGCCAACGCCAACTTCGCCGTCACCTCGGTCACGGGCGTCGCACCCTTCTCCTATGAGTGGTACACCAACGGCGTGCTCGATACCAGCTTCACCGGCACCTCTTACTCCGTCACCAACGTCCAAGCCTCCACTCCCACCACCTTCGCCTGCGTCGTCACCAACGCCGCCAGCACCAACTACACCGCCGCTGCCACCAACACCTGGACCATCGCGGTCGTTCCGAAAGCCACCGCCTCCTACCCGGCCACCATCCTGGCCGACAACCCGATTGGCTACTGGCGCCTGAACGAGGCCGACAACAGCCTCGGCAACGGCAACTACAACGCCGTGGCCAATGATTACTGGGGCGGCAACAGCGGCGTCTATTCCAACACCGTCCTGGGCCAGACCGGCTACGCCGGCGGCCTGGCCAGCCAATACGGCTACACCCCCGCCACCGACTCCGAAACCTCCGCCCTGTTCCGCAATTTCCCCACGACCACCACCCTCAACAGCTACGTCGGCAGCATCAGCGGCGTCAACTTCTCCACCCCGACCAACAACAGCGCCGTCTTCTCGGTCGAGGCCTGGGTCAACGGCCCCGCCAGCCAGATCAGCGGAGCGGGCTTGGTCACCAAAGGTTACGGCAATGGCGGCGAGCAGTTTGACCTCGACTATTATGGCGGCTTCAGGTTCTTTATGCGTGACGCTGGCAGTGCAACCCACGGGCCCACCTCGACCTTCCAAGCCGACGGCAACTGGCACCATCTCGTCGCCGTGGTGGATCAGCCCAACAGCAACATATTCCTCTACGTGGACAGCCAGTTCCTCTGGCGTTCGGCTTGCTCGCCTTCCAACGGCGTCCTCAGTTCCACGCAGCCGCTCTCCATCGGCGCCCGCCGCTCCTCCTCGACCAGCCAGTACGACCTCCAGTTCGCCGGCAACATCAATGATGTCGCCATCTACAATTACGCCCTCAGCTCGAACCAGGTGTTCAATCACTACACGGCCGCCGGCATCGGCGCCCATTTCACGCTCAAACCGGTCGCCTCGACCAACATCAACCAGGGCACCGATCTCATTGTCCTGGCGGCCGTGGTGGGCACGCTGCCGATCAATTGCCAGTGGTATGATGTCACCGGCGGCGGCCCCGGCACGCCGCTGCTCGACCAGACCAACGCCACGCTGGTCATCAGCAACATCCAGGCCGCTGCCTACAACGGCCACACCTTGGCCCTGACCACCAGCAATTTCTATGGCCAGGCCACCAGCCAAATGGCGGTCACGGTCTATACCACGCCGGTCTTCACGTTGCAGCCCACGCCCGCCCTCCTGACCTTGTATGCGGGCGCCACCGCCACGTGGAACCTTTCCGTCGCCACCGTCGGCCCGCCGCCCATCGGCTACAACTGGCTCTCCAACGGAGTGCCCATTGACTCCGCCACCAACACCACCTTTACCCTCACCAACCCCCAGGTCAGCGCCCTCTACAGTTGCTGGGCCTCCAACTCCCTGGGCTCCAGCACCAGCAGTATTGTTACCGTCACCATCCTGGCCCGGCCAACCGCGGCCTACCCGGCGGTCGTGCTGGCCGACCACCCCGTCGGCTACTGGAGGTTGAACGAAACGGACAATGGCGCCGGCAACAACGGCGTGCTGGCCAACGATTACTGGGGCGGCAATTTTGGCGTCTATTCCAATACCATTCTGAGTCAGACCGGCTACAGCGCAGGCCTGGCCACCGAATACGGCTACAGCCCCGCGACTGACCCGACCGAGACCTCGGCCCAATTCGGCTATTACCCGTCCAACCCCTCCAGGTCCAATTACGTCGCCAACATCGCGGGCATCAACTTCGCCACCCCGACCAACACCAGCGGCGCTTTCTCTGTCGAGGCTTGGGCCAAGGGCGATGCGGCCCAAAGCTACAACGCCGGGATAGTGGCCAAAGGCGCCTGGAGCGCCGAGCAGTTCACCCTGGATATCGGCGGCACCAGCTATTCCTACCGGTTCACCATGCGCAATTCCGGCACAACACCGCTCTATGTCTCCGCCAACACGAACCTCCCGGATGGCAATTGGCACCACCTGGTGGGCGTGCTCGATCAAGCGCACAGCAATGCCTGTCTCTATGTTGATGGCGTAAAAGTGGCCAGCCTCGCCTGCTCGCCTTCCAACGGCGTGTTGAGCACGGCGGTGCCGGTGAGCATCGGCGCCCGCCTCGGCTCGAGCGGCAACTACGACCAGCAGTTCTTCGGCAACATTAACGACGTCGCTATCTACAATTACGCCTTAAGCACCAGCCAGGTGACGAATCACTACCTGGCGGCGGGCATCGCTCCGCGCTTCACCCTCCAGCCGCTGGCGACCACGAACGTCAATGAGGGGACCACGCTGAGCGTTCCGGCGCAGGCCATCGGCAGTCTGCCGCTGAGCTACCAGTGGTATGACATCACCTCGGGTAGTCCCGGGACCGCGGTTCCAGGTCAAACCAGCCCCACGCTGGTCATCCCTAACATCAGTCAGGCGGTCTATGACGGCCACACCTTCGCCCTGACGGTGACCAACATCTATGGCCAGGCAACCAGCTCAGGCGTTTCCGTCACTGTTATAGCCGGCCCACCTAACACGGTCATGGTGACTCCGGCGACGCTTCCGACGATGTACGCCGGCCTGCAAGTGGTCTTCGCCGTGACGGCCCAAGGGACCCTGCCCTTCTCTTATGAGTGGTCCGTGGACGGCTCGCCGGTCGGCGTTACCACCTCCACTTATACCTATACGGTCGAGGTCGGCACCCACACGATAGGCTGCACCGTCACCAATTCTGTCGGGATGGGCTCGCCTTCACCCGCCACCGCGAGCGTGACCGGCATTGACGCTCCCACCG
>OBLU010003355.1_pt1 | contig 14521 bp, 20 predicted proteins | sample 1518681 | NCBI WGS metagenome assembly OBLU01 (sample SAMEA3539304, study PRJEB22396) | soil metagenome | biome: tundra; feature: field; material: soil | place: USA | collected 2010-05 | depth 0.15 m
CCAGGCCTTGAGCGGGATCCACTGCATCCGACGAAGTTTGAGCCAAGCCGACACCGAAAACGGTCTTGACAACGGCCCCTCCTTCATAGAGCGGAGGGGAGGGCGACACGGCGCATGCTTGCCCATCTGCTTGCTCCGGCTGCTCCGGCAAGCCGCGAGCGTCCGTCCCCAGCGCTCAGCAGGAGCTCAGAACCGCGTCGACGATTACTGATCGGTCGGAACGAGCTCAACAGTGCGCCATCCAGCGATCGTCACTGCTGCTCAGCCGCTGACGCGACCACGTGACGCGCAGGCGCCAGAGAACTGGTTCTGGCCGAATGCGGCCACGTGGGGCAAGGCGGATGACGCTGCCCCAAATGGTGCGATGCAGGCACCCGGTCGCGCTCGATCTCGCGGCCGGCTGCTTTCTCATCGATTGCGGCCGCGGCGGCGTGCCGACGAGGTGCGCGTCATGTCCCGCCATCTTTTCGTAGTACATTAAGCGGGTGGAGATCCACGACTCGGCGCGTAAGCACGGTGTCGTGGACAAGGACATCCATCACGCCATCGACCATGCGCTCGCTATCGAAGACGCCGGCGAAGATCCCGACCGTTGGCTGGTCATCGGCCCTGATCGCGCCGGCAACCTGTTGGAGGTGGTTGTTCTGACGACCGTCGAGGACACCCAGCTTGCGATCCACGCGATGCCGATGCGGGCAAAGCTCAGAAAGCTCCTGGAACCGTGACCGAACCGCGCATCTACGGTCACACCCGCTCCGGTCAGCCGATCCTCGACGTGGATATCGAGACCCTGGCTGCCGAGGCCGAAGCTGGCTACGACGTCGATCTGCTGATCGCGCGGCGTCCCAAGCGCGGACGTCCTGCGCTGGGATCGTCGGCGGCGAGCGTCGAGTCGGTTCGCCTTGACCCCGAGCTGCGGGGCGAGCTCCTGGAGCGTGCTCGATCGGAGGGAACCACGACTTCGGAGATCATCCGCGAGGCGCTTCGGCGCTTCCTGCATGCCGCCTGACCAGTCGTCTGTCGCCCGAGGCCGAGTGGCGACTAACTGCTCTTAGTCGCCACGAATCCCGGCTGGATGGCGACAAACCGGGTCTGAGGACGGGTGCGAGCGGGCTTCCGCCGTGGCGACAAATAGGCTCGCCCTCCTGATGAGCGATGCGGTCGAGCGTTCGGAGGTGCCTGATCTGTTTGAGCGGTGGCTCGCGGGACGGCCACTCGCGGAGCGCTCACGACGCGAATATGCGCGCAACGTGCGCGCGTACTGCGCGTGGCTGGCGGAGACGCCGGACCGCGATGGATGGCACGGCGACCCGTTGAGCGATCCGATCGCGCGGGATCACGCCGCCCGGGATTTCCGCCGCTGGCTACACGTCGAGCGGCGCGCGGCGGCGTCGACGGTGAATCTGGCGTTGGCGTCGTTGGGTCGCCGTTAAGGAACGTGGCACCAACCGACAAGTAGCGCCACGTGGGGTTGAGCCGTGAGGAACATCTGTTCGAAATGTCCCGCCTGCGTCCGGAGTGCGCGGCGCGTCGGGCTCGCGCTTGGCGCGTCAGGTCGTCGCGCGGGAGCGACTGCGAGAGATTGCGCGGTAGACCGTTGAGCGCGTGATGGAGAACAGTTCTTCAAGCTCGCCGATCGTGTGCTCGCCCGCGGCGTAGAGCGAGACGAGGTGCGCCTCCTGGGTCGGACTGAGCTTGGGTTGTTTGCCGCGTAGGCGGCCCTTGGCTCTGGCGACCTTCATCCCTTCGCGAGTGCGCATCCGGATCAAGTCCGATTCAAATTCGGCGACCATGGCCAGGACGTTGAACCGCAGCCGGCCGACGGGGTCGGTCGGATCGTGGATCGAGCCGCCGAGGGCGAGCTTGACTTCGCGTTCGGTGAGTTCCTCGACGATGTCGCGTGCGTCGGGCAGCGAGCGTGCAAGCCGGTCGAGCTTGGTTACGACGAGCGTGTCGCCGGCGCGGCACGCGGCCAGCGCCTCGCGCAGGCCGGGACGAGCGCGATTGGTGCCCGTGAGCCCGTGGTCGACATAGACACGGTCGGCGGCGACTCCGAGCGTGGCGAGCGCGTCGCGCTGGGCCGTGAGATCCTGCTCGTCGGTCGAAACGCGGGCGTACCCGATCTTCAGTCCGCTCACGGATGAGAAGTATCCCGGTTAGCCTCCCTTCACCGGGACTCATCACCGAACCAGTCTTACGGGACGCTAGGCGGCCCGCCACGCTTGGACTTCATCGCCACGCAGTAGCGCTGGGCGGTGTGCCGCGAGGGGTTTCCCCCGCTGGGACGCCCGATCGGTCGGCTGGCGAGGCCTGCTTTCCGCGCTGAGCAGGTCTCGGGTCGGACTCGTGCCCGAAGGCTCGAGGGGTCTCACGAACGCAGGTCTCGGCTCGTCCGGCTGCCGAGGCGCTGGGGGGCGCGCTGGCTGTTCCGCAACGACCGAGGATCCGAGGCCGGCGGACGACGCGGTGGCTGCGCTCTCGCTGGTCGTACGCTCCGGTGGTCTCAGCGAGTCCGATCACTCCGTCCCCGGGGATCGCTGTGCTGGCGGTCTGACAGTCCGTCACGAAGTGGGTGAGACCACGGGGGTGGTCCGGCGGGCGTGGTGGGGGACGCGGTGAGGGTGGCGATCGTGCGTTCGGTCCAGGCCAGGCTTGCGTGGTGGATGGCGATGCCGTGGTCGAGTGCGAGGCGGGAGTGGTAGTCCTCGATGGTGGTGGTGTTCGGGTAGCGCTCGAGCTCGGCAACGAACGCCGTGAGCGCGTCCTTGAGGCTGCTCAGGAAGTCCAGCACCTCGGTACGGGGGAGCAGGGGCTCCATCATCACGAAGCGCATTAGGTGCAGTCCGAGGTCGGCGGCGACGGTGGTGGGGTTGACGGGGGTGCGGACCCAGGCGAGGTGCAGGGTGCGTCCCTGCTCGGTCGGCTCATAGACGCGGCGGCCCCGGCTCGACTCGCGGGCCGAGTGAGGTTGGGTTCTGGTCTGAAGCAGGTGGCGGCGCTCGAGTCGTTTGAGCGCCGGGTAAAGCGAGCCGGAGCTGGGCTGATACACGCCCATCGGCGTCGCGGCAAACGTGCGTTTCAGGTCATAGCCCGATGACGGCGCCGCCGAGATCATGCCGAGCAGGATGTGCTCGAAGTCGGTGAGCTGGCGGCATGCCACGACAGACGGAGGATACTTGTCTCATAGATCGAATCGACCTATACTCCGTGCGGCTTAGGCGTGCGCTGCAGGTGGTGTCAGGTGAGCGGCGCTGAGGCAACCTAGGGATGAAAAAGGAGATGGCATGCCGCTGGTCAAGGTTGCGCGACAAGGCGTTTCGGCGGAGGAGGCAGCGGCGGTACTCCGTGCTCGGCTCGGCAGCGACGTTCGGGTCACCCCGGACGGAAGCGCGGAGGTGAACGTGGGCAAGGGCTTCTTCTCGCGTGCCAAGGTGGAGATCAGCGCGGAGAACGACGGGACGCTGTTCGACGTCAAGGGCAGCGCGCAGGCCGGTCCAATCGTCATGTTCACGCTGCGCTACGTCAACAACCGGGGGATCGGTCGCGACGTGGCCGCGGCGCTGCAGGCGGGCTTCGGTGACCGGGGCTGAGTCAGCGACGGTTGGAGCGGCGACTCCGACCGCCAGAATCGGTTCCGAGGATCCGCTCACCCCGTTCGCTGTCGACCTGCGCGGTGTGCACAAGTCCTTCGGGACCGTACGGGCCGTTCGCGGGATCAACCTGGTGGTCCGCCCCGGGGAGGTGATGGCGTTCCTCGGCCCCAACGGCGCGGGCAAGACCTCGACGATCGACATGATCCTGGGCTTGTCGCGACCGACCGCTGGCGAGGTCGAGGTGTTTGGCATGGCGCCGCGCGAGGCGATCGTCCGGGGGCTCGTGTCGGCGGTGATGCAGAGCGGTGGGCTGCTGAAGGACCTCACGGTGGCCGAGACCGTGCGCTACACCGCGGCCCTGTTCGCGGCAAGTCGTCCGGTCGACGAGGTGCTGGCGCGAGCCGGGATCGAGCCGATCAGGGACCGCCTGGTGGGCAAATGCTCTGGGGGCGAGCAGCAGCGGCTGCGGTTCGCGATTGCGCTGGTGCCCGACCCGGAGCTCTTGATCCTCGACGAGCCGACACAGGGCATGGACGTGGAGGGTCGGCGCGGATTCTGGAAGGCGATCCGTGAGGACGCGGCCAAGGGCCGCACGATCCTGTTCGCGACGCACTATCTGGAGGAGGCTGATGCCTACGCGGATCGAATCGTCTTGATCCGCACCGGTGAGATCGTTGCCGACGGCACCGCCGGACAAATCAAGAGCCTCGCGTCTGGCCGGACCGTCCGGGCAACACTGCCCGGCGCGGACGAGGCGAGCCTCCGTCGAATGCCCGGCGCGGACGACGTCGAGATCCGCGGCGACACCATCTTGATTCACTCGAGCGATTCCGACGTGATCGCCCGCCATCTGCTCAACGAGACCGCAGCACATGACTTGGAGATCACGGCGCACGCCCTGGAGGACGCGTTCGTCGCGCTGACCACAAGCGACAGCGAGAGCGCCCAAAGCAAGCGTCCCCCGCCGGGAGCAGCGCAATGAGCGAACGCGCGGCCATCGCTGCGCCCGCGCGCCCGACACCGTCGCTGGGGGGCTTCAGCGTGGCGATCCTCCGCCTCGAGGTGCGTCGACTGCTGCGCAATCGCCGGACCGTGCTGTTCACGCTGGTCGTGCCGGTGATCTTCTTCTTGATCTTCGGTCTCAACAGCGCCTACGCCAACAACCGATCCGGGTCCGGGAACGTGTCGGCGTTCGTGATGATCAGCCTCGCGCTGTACGGCACCGTCCTCGCCACCACCAGCGGCGGCGCGATGGTCTCGATCGAGCGCGCCGCGGGCTGGAGCCGGCAGTTGCGCTTGACGCCGTTGAGCCCGATCGCCTATATCGCGATCAAGATGCTGACCTCGTTGGTGCTCGGGCTGGCGGCGGTCCTGGCCGTCTACATCGTGGGCCTGATCACCGGCAAGCCGTCGATGCCGGCGCACGTGTGGGTCATCACCGCCCTGTGCGTATGGATCGGGTCGCTGCTGTTCGCCGCGTTCGGCCTGTTCATCGGCTATCTGCTCCCGTCCGAGAACGTGATGCAGATCATCGGGTTCGCGCTGATGCTGTTCTCGTTCGGCGGTGGCGTGTTCATCCCCCTGAGCCAATACTCCCCCACCTTGCGGACCCTGGCGCAGTACACGCCGCTCTACGGCCTCAACCAGCTCGTGCACTATCCCCTCACCGGCGGCACCCTGCGCGCGACCTGGGTCGTGAACGTGATCGCCTGGCTGGTGATCTTCGTCTCCGGGGCCGTCTGGCGCTTCCGTCGCGACACCGCACGAATCTGACGACGCGTCAGTCGCATGGCCACCGAGCTCCCGGCACCAGCTACCCCGACGAACGGTCCGACCGGCGACGCGTGCGCCGGTCGTCAGCGACGCTCCTGCCCGCCTCGACAAGGCTCGTTGAAGTCCCGCCTGCGGACGTGAGAGCGACCGGCGATGAGGGATTCTCGCTCAGTCGCGAGCGCGGGTCGTGATATCCCAGACCACCGGTGCGGACGAGAAGCGGGCGGTTGACCGCCGACTCCGTGCACGTACCGCAGCACGACTTCCATATGGCTGCCCAGCCGCTCCTGACCCCTGACGGGCAGAGTCCCGGTCAAGGGATCCTTGTGGCTATCTGAGCGGCCTCGGGGGCGGACTCATCCACCGGCTCGATCCGTGCGCAGGAGGTTCGTCGTACGGGCACTGTCGAGCAGGCTCGGCAGACTGAGGTGGACGGACGGCCGTTGACTCAGTGAGATGGCGGTTCGTCGTCGGCGCGCTCGCGGTCAGCAGCGGCCTCCATGGCGCGCGTCACCGACTCGACCCACGGCACCTCAGTCCCCGCCGCGAAGGTCTTGCCTTCGCCGGGACCCGTCCTGGCGAGCAGCGTCCCGGTATCGGGGTACTCGGCTACCTCGGGGAGGTTCATCGTGGAGAAGACGAGCACGCGCGCGGGCGGGCCGTCGGAGTTGCTGAGCCGGTGCGCGCCGAGCGGGCCGCGTGGAAAAGCGACCGTGTCGCCGGGTTGCAGGCGGCGGCTACCGTCGGGGGTCCGCAGTTGCGGCCGCCCGTCGAGCACCAGGAGAAGCTCTTCATTTGCGTGATGGGCGTGGTAGGGAGAGACCGCTCCTCCGGGATCGATCTCATACAGCGTGACGCCGAGCTCTGCGGCGCCTGCTCGGGAGCCAAGACGCATCGCGCGCCTGCGAAACGGCGGCTCGCTGGAGTCGAGATCCCACTCGGGCCGGTTGACGTTGGGATCAGCCATGCGGATCCACCTCCGTTCCGGTTGGGGAGCCGGACAGCAACGCGATCAGCGCTCGGGGGAAGTGCCACTGGCCGGCGATGCGCTGGCCCGGCGGGCGGCCCTCCTCAGCGAGAGCGACCACGGACGGCTCGTCGACCCGCAGGGCAGGACGCTTCGGGATCTCGTGCACCGTACGTGCTGTTACTCGGCTCACCGGCTCGATCTTGCCATCAGGGCACGACAGCTGTCAGCCGTTCTGCTCGCGGATCGCCCAGCGGACGTCTATGGCTCGGCCGGCCGATACGCGACGAGCGCGTAAGGAAGGTCTGAGCCGGGCGAGGTTTCCCATCCCTGGAGGCTGTGGATCGCCATGGTGCTGACCCGTTCAAAGCCCGCGTCGGTCGCGGCCTGCAGTAGCGGGTCATGCGAAGACAGGTGCATGGCGGGCAGCTCTGACCGCGCCTCGGCGGTGTAGTGACGTTCGAACAGGCTGGGCTCATCGCCGGCGTTCGCCGGCTCGGAGTCTTCGGCCGGCGAGAGTCCGTAGAAGGCGATGACCTTGCCCTCTGGTGCCAGCAGCTGATACCAGTTGGCCATCGCGCGGTTGGGCTCTCGCAGCGTCCACAGCACACTGCGGCTGATGACCGCGTCAAAGCTTGCCGGCACAAACGCTGGAGCGACCGCATCGCCGACCAGGAAGGTGACGCCAGCCGCGCTGTCAGCGGCGCGCGCCGCGTCCAGCATTCCCGCCGAGAGATCGATTCCAGTGACGCAATGGCCCAGCTCGGCAGCGATCCCGGCCAGAAACCCTGTGCCCGTGCCCACATCCAAGACGCGGGTCGGTGCACTCGGCAGGACCTGGGCGAGGGCTTGGCGCCAGCGGTCATAGTCCGCGCTGCCCGCTGCCGCGACGTTCTGCGGCGAGTCATAGCCTGGCGCGACCGTGTCCCAGAACGCGGTGATGGATCGTTGGATGTCTCGGTCGCTCACGTGCGGCCTCGACGGAAAGGCTGTGCCGTCACGACTCGTAGAGCTGGTCAAACGCGCTGCGGGCGCTGTCTGCCTGACGGCGATCCTGAGCCACCGCCCACCGACGCGTCCCGCGATCGACTGTAATCGTCGTCCACCCGGAGCCGTCCTCGTCGCTGAGATGGATCAGCAGCGTGTGCTCATCGTGTTCAACGCGCAAGCGATGATCAGGGTTGCCGACCTCGTGGAGCGAGCGCACCGCACGCGCCTTGGCGTCCCCGTCGGCGACAAACGATGTCCACGCCCGGCCGCGTGTCGGCGGACGCGTCAGTCGACGCGCCCTTGAGGACTGCTGTGGCCTGAACTCTCGAGCCATTACCCACGATTATCGCCGCTACGCCGGACCGTAGGGCGGTCCGCAAGCCCATCCCCTGCGGGACGACGCTTCGGGCTCGACGACGAGCAGTCGCTTGTCGAGCGCGCCGCGCCAAACACGAACAATCGTTCGCTGACATCGATGCGCTGTCATTCGACCGACGTTCTACATTGTGAGCGGTAGGGGTGATGTGGTCTGGCGGTCGATGGTCTCGGCCTGGGTCCGGGTTGACGGCGGTTTGCTGTCAGGGGTCGGCGTTACCGTCGAGCCCGTCATGTTTGGAATCAGACGGAGTGACCGTAGAGCTGCTGGATGCAGCCGCGGTGCATGTCGGCGCCGGCGTCACCACCATTCGCCCGGTCGACGAGCCCGAACCCGACGAGCCGGTCGCCGCCGACCCGGCGCTGCTGCTGACCCCGACCGCGCCGCGGTTGACGGTGGAGCTGGTGCCCGCGACCGCTACGGGGAGCGCGTGCTCGACTGGCTGCACCCCGGCTATCTCGACGTGATGATCGAACGCGCAGCGCAGCTCAGAGCCGGCCGGCAGTCGTAACGCACACCGCGCTCCGCGCATGGTGATCCCACCCGCCTATTGAGCGGTGGCCAGGCCGCACGCGCTGGGCGCGCGGAGCGGATCACCGGGCCCGGTCAGATTCCGTCCACCGCCTCTGACTAGCGCCAGGTGCCGTCCTGGCCAGCGGTCACCATGGCGCGGCAAGGCGCCGACCGAAGGAGACTGTATGCCTGCTCACCACACCACCGAGAAGCCGCTCGCGCCCGAGCTCGAGACGATCGCTGCCGCTGCGGCAGACCAGCTGCGTGCCCATGCGGACGCAAACACTGCTGACCACGACGAGCTCAAGCGCCGGGTCGCTGACGCCGCCAGCGCCGCGATCGCAGACGCCGAACGCTCCGGCCAGCAACGCGCTCGCGACGAACTTGGCGCCGACGCACTCCGCCGCGTAGCGCGCGCCACACGCCGCCGACGCGACGCCGAGATCGAATACGACCAGGAGGTCCTGCGCGCCGACCGGCTTGGGCCGGCCCACCGTGAAATCGCCGCCGCTGCTGCGGTAGCGCACGCGACCGTGCGAACGATCGTCACCCGCGCACATCCCCCCGCCCAATAACCCCCCGACACGATCACGTCGACCAACGGCGCCGCAGCCGGACAGCAATAGACATCGCCGCCCGCAACGACTGCGCCAACGCCATCCGGTTGCATCGGCCGCGGACGCGTGCCCAGGTCTCGTCGTCGCCGGATAGGTCTGACCGGCAGGGCCACAGCCAAGAGGGGCGATGGCGAGCAGCCACTGCGGCCCTACGGGTAGCAGGGTGGCGACAGGCCCTGGAGCTACGCTGCGATGTGCCGAGCAACTCAAAGCGGGAGGTACAGGACACATGAAGGCTCTCGGCATCTTGATCGGGCTGGTCTTCCTGGCCGGCAGGTCACCCGCGATGGCTGGGGCGGCGACGTCGGCGCCGCCGGCGCCCCGGATGACCAACGCCTTTGTGACCGCGCCAACCTCTGCCATGCCGGTCGTGACCGTCGACGCGTTCGCGCACGCGACGACCCGCCCCCTCGGATATGTCAGCTACGGCACGTCGAACCCAGCCAACAACACCGCACTACTCGCCTTCGGCCGCGAGATCGCGCCCGACGTGTGGTGGTTTCAATAGCGGCTGCTGCCGCTGACGACCGCCGACGTCGCCTACGGCGACAACGACGGCGCCGCCCTAACCGCCGCCAGCCCAGCGGTCCAGGCTCCGGGCCCGATCGAGCGCCACTACGTGATCGCGGTCTCGGCCGTCAGCGGCTGTCCAACCAGCGGGTGTCTCCCCATACCCGGGACGATCTCCAACGAGATCACCCGCAAGGGCCTATTCCCGTCCGGCCAGCGCGTGCGCTGAGCCCGCAACCTACGCAGCAGCAGCGCCGCCAAGCGCATCTCGCCACGGCCCGCCGGTTGCAGCGGGCAACGGCGGCCCGGGCCAGCAGCCCAGTCACGTTCGTCGGCCTGTACCGCGCCATCTCGCGCTCGGCGGCGACACCCAGCATGAGACGGCTCCGGCCGGAGGCTGGCACCGCTAAGTTCCCCTCGACATTGACTGGTTAGATTGATCGCACTTCAACTAGACTCAGTTGGGTGAATGATCCTCAACCAGAGTTCCTGACCGTGGCGGAGGGAGCCACCCGGCTTCGAATCAACCAACAGACCGTGAGGAATTGGATAGACCGAGGAAGGCGCTGGCAGCGGTGCGCGTCGGCCAGCGCCGAGTACGAATCCGGCAGGCCGACCTGGACGCATTCCTCGCGGCGGGGCCGACCGAAGTCGTCACCGAGATCGACGCCACGCCGCCCGAGGGCGTAGGTCCGAACGCTGTTCTGTGGGCGCGGCTGGGGACGGCGATGACCAAATCGAGCAGCGCGCTCGCCGAGCAGGACACCGCCGAACTGATCGACGCGCTTAGGATGGTGGCCGACGCCGCCACCGTCCTTGCCGACGCGCCCGATACAAACCGCTGACCGGCCACATCCGCCCCAAATGGGTTCGCCTTTGAGACGCGTTGGCCGCCAGGGCCGAACGGAACCGTCCAGGAATTGAGCGTTTCCGAAACGGCTGCGAGGGGGACATGCCGCGCCCCCAGACCTCGTTCGTGTCTGGGTGTTTCCCGCGATCCAGCACCGTCCGAATCTTGGCGAGGTCGAATTCGTTGACGTGAGCCATACGATCAGCGGCGCGCTGTCGATGGACCAAGAAGACCCGACTCGTGATGAGGTCCTCGCCTTGTACGGCGCAGCGATGCACGCCGCGCAGGACTTCGAGGAAGCGATGGTTGGCGTGCTCGGCGCTCGCAAGGAGCTCTCGATCATCGAACGCGATGCGTTTGATGAGCTCGACGCGGCTTACGTCGAGTGGGAGAAGCTGTTCACTTGTACGGCCGGGCGTCTCAGCAACAAGTTACGCCTTGAGGGCGGACTTGCCGAGGACGTCCAACGTGCCGTCGCGGCTCGAAACCTGTTGGCTCATCACTACCTCCGTGATCATGCTTACCACCTTGAGAGCGGCCCTCAGCGCGCGACGATGGCCGGCCGGCTTCGCGAATCCGCGAATCGTTTCCAAGAGGTACGGCGAAGCGCGAGGTGGAGCGGCTAGCGGCGATGCACGAGGCCGGACTGACGGACGACCACGTGAGCACGCCAAGCGAGGCACGTCGACTGCGCTACTACGACCCCACCGTCGACGACGACGTACCTCCCGAGCCGTTCGCCGACGACTGAGCGGTTGTCGACACGAGCCCACCGGGACCGATCCTTGCGTTCTCCGGCGCACTAATCGTCGCGCTGTTGAGCGACGAAGCGCCGCCAAGTGGAACAGCTACAAGCCGAACGTGATCGCTTGGGGCAGCAGCTCGCCCACAACCGCGAGCTGTACGATCTCGGCGAACTGCGAGCCGTTCTCGACCAAGCCGCGTCGACGTGCTTCTCGGCAGGCCCCCACCGGGTTTACTCAGACTTCCTTCGCGTCGAGCGGAAGCCGACATAGCGTTGCACGACGTCGGCCACAGCTAAGCCTTCCCACGCGGCCCGGTTTTCAGCTTAGGAGGTCTGAAGGGCCGTGGAGTCGCAGTTAGCCGAGCCGTTGATGTACCAGGTGAACAGGAAGCTGGTCGGCTCGTTTTGCGCCTGGGACACGTTCAAGGCCCAGGATTGGCCGGGGGTGAGCGCCGCGTCGACCGCGCCGGGAGAGTTGCCCGGTTCGGTGGTGGACACCGGGTCTGCTGACTGCTGGACGACGGTGGCGGTGCCGTGCTGCTGGGAGGGGTCATCGACCGAGTCGGTGCCTTCCACGAAGGTCAGGTGCACCGAGCGGCACGGGTTCTGCGTGACGGTGAACGCCGTGTAGTCAACGGCGCCGTCGTAGCGGGAGAGCACGTACGGGAAGGTGCCGGTCGGCGTGGTGTAAACGCCAGCCTGCCCGCCGCCGCCGCCTGAGAACAGGGTGGAGAAAGACACGTCCCCGAAGACGGCCAGTCTGCGCTGCTGCTGGGCGAGCACCCGGCCGCGAGCGTCGAGCACGGCGACGCGGGTCAGGTAGTGTCCGAGCGGAAGGCCTCCGAGTGTCGCGCTGCCCCCGCCTCGGCGCAGACCCTCGACGATGCGCCACACGTGCGCGGTCCCCTCCTGGCGCTGCAGCACCACCCGGCTGCGGCCGCGCACCCCCGAGTTCGTATAGGAGAACGAGACGGGGACGGCGGCGTTGACGACACCGGGCAGCGTGAAGCTGACGCGCGTTCTGGCCAGCGCCGAGCCGGCGCCGGCGCCGAGCGCGGCGAGCGTGCAAAGTCCAAGCACCTTCAATCTTGCTCTCATCTCAACAAACCCCCAAAATCGCCCAATCGGGAGCGTGCCGCGCCCCGATTGAGCGGATGGTAGCTGAAGCAGCGGCCCGCGCCTCGATGGTGTGCTCTCACTCCACAACCTGCACTAACGGCCGTGGGCTCAAGGGGTCAGCGTACCACTGTCCGCGATCACGGTTTTCTCCTCACATCTGATCACGAGGATTCGCCAGGCCGGTAGCGCGTAAGGGGTTGCGCGCGCGGGGTTCGACGGAGGCGAGGCCCGTAGGGCCGAGCCGTAGTCGATCACCGCGCGCGGCGGGTTCTGTCGGGGACCCCCTCGATCGTCGCGGTGTTCACGCCGTCGATGATGAGGAGGCCCGTGGGGGATGTTGACCCAGGAGGATGATGTGGAGATTCACGCGCTCGCGCGTCGGGGCTGGTCGGTCTCGGCGATCGCTCGGCATACCGGCCGGGATCGCAAGACGGTGCGCCGCGATCCCACGTCTTGGACATCGTCAAGCCGCTGACGATCCCATAACGCACACCCGGCGGTATCCATAATCTCCGCTCGATACTGTGTATTACGACTTCTCACCTGCAAATTGCCCGCTTTGAGAGAGGCCGAGTTCGCTCAAGCCGCCGCGGGCCCGGGGTCCCGCCAGGATCTCTATCGATGCAGAGCGTCCTTGAGGTGCCCCCAGCGCTCGCGCAGCCGGCCGCGGCCTTGATCGGCGCGGCCCTGACTGGCCTGCCGGCGATTGCCCGTCAGAGCGCCGATCGCCTCCTTGAGCCGCCCCTGGGCTTGCTGGCTCGTGCCTTTCGTTCGCTCCTGGCTTCCGCTTCTGGCCATCTCGGCCTCCTCGATCAAGTGCTCGCGTTAGGCTGGTCCCCCGCTAAGCACGCCCAATGGTAGTTCGCGCTGGTCGAGGCCGGGGGCTAGCGGATCCACACAAGGTGATAGCGACGATTCCACAAGGGTGAGCATGAGCGCCTCCGACAGGGCGACCCTCCTCCGCGATCCGCCGACGGGGTCGATCGTCTACCGTCGATTCCTGTCGATGGCGCTCGCTGAAACCCAACAACTGCGGATGCTCGAGCGCCTGCGGAGCGCGGGCATCCAACCAGTGACGCTCGACCAGTTGCGCGCCGGCGGGGTTGACTTCCCCGCCGTAGTCATCGGCGAGCTCGAGCTCAACGGGTACGAGATCGAGCGCGTCTACGAGCACGGCCGGCAGATCGGCGTCCGCCTGCTAGAGACCGAAGCCCCCGATCCACCCGCCTCACGCCGGCGCCAGCGATGGCGCCGAGCTTCGCGATAGCCACCGGTTGATTCCTACGCAGATGTCAGCGGGATTCCCGGTTCGTGTCAGTGGATCGTGTCGCTTGGGATGTCAGTGATCGCGCCGGAGGGATCGAACGGCCGTAGCTGCTGTAGAGCGCGATGAGCTCGCGTGGTAGGCGCCGCGCTCGAGTTCAAGGATCTCGTCGTCTTGCAGTTCGCCGAGTTCGGCCCGCACTGCTGGCGTAAGGTCGGCGGCCGGGATGCTCTCGCTCCAGCGGCGCAGGGGTAGTTCGAGGGAGGGCGGTCACGATGGCGTCGGCCCCTCCCGACGCCGCCGTGTCGGCCTTCGGGCCGCCTGGCGACGCTACCTCGAGCTCGTGAGTTGACCGTCCTGCGAAGTGTTCAAACGCGTCGAATTACAACGGGCGATACATGCTCTTACCACGACTGGACGGCCGGCTCGTCCTCGATGCTCCCGCAACGGGCCTTGCGGCCGCAATCCACTAGGACCTGGCGGACCTCAGCCAGACGGGATCGTAGGAGCTGTCTTCGGCGAGTCAGAACCGCTCGACTGCTTCGGTCTCCGTAAGCGGCGCGCCCTGCAACGAGGAGCCAAAGGTCCGAGTTCCGCTCGGAGCTGGGATAGCCCTGCCGAATCGGTCGTTTTTGGCGGCTGTTTCTCGGCTTGATCCCCCTGCGCCGTGGGCAAGCCGCCCGAGCCAATCCGTCAGGGACGGAGTTCTCACACCTGTTCCGGCAGCCAGCGCGCGGATGAGTTCGCCGAGTGTCGCGACCAACTCGGGGGCTGAGATGGTGGCGTCGCGGTCGGTGATGACTTCGTCTAACGGCAGGGATACTTCCCCGGAATGCTGTCGGTCGGTACGCCCGGGATCCACGAAGCCTGTTCGCCACGCCGCTGACCCTCTGTAAGGGCTTCCTAGAATGGCGATTCTGGGAAGCACTCCGTCCGGGGCATCGAAGATCCTCCGTCGCATGGCTTTACCCGGCGCGACATCCGACGGCACCGAGGTCTGCGCAGATGCGCCTTGAGGGCATCGACCGTGGGGATATCGTCGAGGTCTCCCATCGCTCTGGTCGGCGGTTTCATGCGCTGGTGACCGGGCCGGCGCCGAGCGGGTTGGCGTTGCAGCCGCTGGATCGGCGGGTGAACTACTACAGCTGCCGCGCGCGTGAGGTGGTTGGGCATTGGGCCAAGCGTGGGCGTCCGCGCGAGACCT
>OBLU010003356.1_pt1 | contig 14512 bp, 20 predicted proteins | sample 1518681 | NCBI WGS metagenome assembly OBLU01 (sample SAMEA3539304, study PRJEB22396) | soil metagenome | biome: tundra; feature: field; material: soil | place: USA | collected 2010-05 | depth 0.15 m
CCTGAATGGAATCGGGATTGGGAGGCGTGCTGCACTGGTTGCGCCAAATGTCATTATTAAAGCCGCCGTCGATAAAGCAAGAGTTCGAGGTGGCGCGGCCGCCATTGACGACGAACGTGCTATTGTCGCGACTTGGCACTGTTTCAGCGTTGATGTTCGACGCTCCAGGGAGGGACACGAGGAGACTATAAACGTTTCTACCATTGATCGGAAGATCCACAACAGACTTCTGGCTGACAAGTTCTCCCAATTCAGGGGTATAGGTGTTTACCTGAACGGTATCGGCATGGACTTCGACCGATTCACTGTTTTTGCCGATCTGAAGTACAAGATCGGCGCGGGCCTCTTCATTGACAGCAAGGGTAACGCCGTCGCGCACGATGTGCTTGAAGCCGGCCGCCTCGGACTCGACACGATAGACACCCACTGGAAGATGGGGTATCACGTACTGCCCTTGGCCGTTCGTGGTTATGGAGTGAGCCTCACCTGTGAGTGTGTTGGTTACTGTGACCTGGGCGCCCACGACGGCCGCGCTGGAAGAGTCTGTCACCTGTCCTTGGATTGTACCGGTTGTCGACTGCGCCGATATCACCGAGGATCCGAATACAAACAGCAGTGTTATCAGCAAAGAATTGAATCTGTGTTTCATTCCTGCCTCCTGAGTTTTTGTCGTACGTGCAACGGTGTTGAGAAAGCCGATTCATGACTGGACACAAGGTTCTTCGATTGCCTGTCCAGTTTGCGATGAATCCGCGCCGAGCTGGAGAGTGCCGCCAATTATGGTTACGGAAAAGCCTGCGGATCCAGGTAATAGCGTTCCTGGGCGGTTGCCGCCCGGGTTTTAGTCGAACCGCAAAACGCCTGGACGTTGGCGGGAATAGAGCCGGACCCCAGGCAATGAGATCGACGCAGTGCCACAATGTCGGAGTGGCCATTTGAGTTCGTCTCATTGTCGGGTGCTGCTGCATGCCCCAGTTCTCCTTCACGCCAACCAGATCGCCAACAGCAGATCGGTGCAAAAAACAACCCTTGGTCCCGACGCCGGTGGAATGATAACGTGGTAAACGTTTTCTGAAAGGCGATCTGATTACGCCTTTCCGAACAGCGTGGCCATTCCAACACCGGGTCCGGCAGCGCGCAACGCTATTAACAGCTTGCTGGGACGTTTGTTGGGACTGAGACCTTATTATTCATAGCTTTAAGAGACGAATGGTCCCGGGCTTTCCTGTTCGAGTCAGGCACGTTTGTTGTGCTACATTGAGACCTTAACGGGAATTGGGAATATGGCGACCGAGGAACCAAGTCGGGAACTGGATGAGCTCAGTTCGGGCCAAGTCGTTCTTGTCCGTCAGCACCTCAAAGAGGTATTGGCGAGCCATGCGTTTGCGGGGAGCCAGCGCGCCCAGGATTTTCTTCAGCTTATCGTCGGCCATGCCCTGGAGGGTCAAATCGATTCACTGCGGGAGCGGATGATCGGGGCCGAGATGTTTGGACGTCCGGTCGGTTACGACACGGGCAGCGACTCAGTGGTGCGGGTCAAGGCCACGGAAGTTCGAAAGAAGCTCGCGCAGTACTACCTTGAGGAAGTGGTAAAGCCGGCAATCCGCATCGAGCTTCCTGCCGGGCACTATGTTCCCAGGTTCCACTTCGACCCTTCAAAGACAGCTGCACAAGCGCTGGCGGAAGCCGTTCCTTCGAATTCGACCGACCAGCCAATCGGTAAGGTTGAGGTGGGGTCGGGAGACAGAGTTGAGACAGGAGCCGACAAAGCGCCGCCTTTCATCTTGCAAGGAGTCTTCCGTTCGCCACGTATCCTTGCCGGCATAGTGCTTGGATTGGTCGTCGTCACGGCGAGCGGTTACGCGGCCTTCAGGAAGTGGTTTGGCGATTCGCATGCGCAAACTGAGATTCACTCGATCGCGATCCTGCCGCTCAAGAACCTCTCGGGCGATCCAGGGCAAGAGTATTTTGCCGACGGGATGACTGAAGAGCTCATTAACGATCTAGGCCAGGTTTCAACGCTGCGCGTCATTTCCCTGACATCGGCAATGAGCTACAAAGGCACGACGAAAAAGTTGCCCGAGATCGCTCGAGAGCTGAGTGTAGACGGTGTGGTGGAGGGGGCAGTTCAGCGCGAGGGTAACCAGGTGCGGATTAGCGCTCAGTTGATCGATGCCCGCACCGATCGTCCCATCTGGGCACATACGTATGTTCGGGACATGACCAGCGTTCTCTCGTTGCAAGCTGAAGTGACGCAAGCGATTTCGGATGAGGTGAGCTTCAACGAGAATCCCCAGCGGCAAGCACGTCTCGCCAGCTTGCGCCCGGTCAATACTGAATCCGAAGATCTCTATTTGCAAGGTATGTCGCTCATGAATGCGGGCGATTTCAAGAGCGCCATAGGTTATTTTCAAAAAGCAATCAATGCCGATCCCAGCTCTGCACGTGCCCATGCTGCACTGGCCGGTTCCTTCGGCTGGATGGGTGAATCCGGCCAACTCGCTTATGCTGAGGCATTTCCAAAGCAGAAGGCTGAAGCCATTAAGGCGATCGGGCTCGATGATTCCTTACCTGCAGGCCACGTTGAGCTTGCAAATGCCGCGATGAATTTGGATTGGGATTGGACCACTGCGGAGAAGGAATTTCACCGGGCGCTGGAACTCAATCCCAGTTCAGCGTCCGTCCATCAGAGATATGCAGTTTACCTGGAGCGGATAGGCAAACTACCCGAAGCGATCGCAGAGGTAGAGCGAGGCGCCGAACTCGATCCTGTTTCCGCCCTGTCATTGAGGGATGCTGGATTCACCTATTACTTTTCTCGCCAGTACGATCAGGCACTTGCATTGGCCCGAAGAGCACACGCACTGAATATCAAGCTTCGGGATTATACCTTTCTCCTAGGTGATATTTATGTTGAGAAGGGCATGTACGCGAAATCCATCGCTGAATTCCAAAAGCTGGGCGATTCGCCACATGACTTAGGCCACTTAGGCAATGCCTATGCCCGCGCAGGCCAGACAAATGAGGCGCGCAGGATGATTTTGGAACTGGAAAAGCATGTACGAAGTGATGGCGTAGGAGGGTACGAGATAGCGCTTGTCTATGCCGGCCTGGGTGAAAAGAGCAAGGCGTTCATGTGGCTTGAGAGTTCTTATAAGGCGCATAATGAGGGGCTCACAAATCTCTTGATTGATCCATGCCTCGACCCGTTGCGCTCTGACCCTCGATTTCCGACCTTGGTGCGCCGCGTCGGCCTCTCCCAATAGTCATTCTCGACTGGTTGTATAGCCGCAAATGCAATCCGATCTAAACTCAGCGCCTACACTTTGTGATGGAAACTAGGCTTAATTGCGAACCGTTGATGGACGAATTGCGGTTGGATGGCATAACAGCCATTATGGAGCGCGGCAAATGTCCTGATATTGTCTTCGCGGCAAGCTTTTGTTCGTATTCATCTTTTCATTTGGCGCCCATTTGCTGAATGCGCAGTCGGCGCCTATGGTTTCTGACCCCGATGCTGCCCAGCGAATTGCCTGGTGGCGTTAGGCGCGATTTGGGATGTTCATCCATTGGGGTGTCTGCTCCGTCCCGGGCCGCGGCGAGTGGGTGCAGTGGGTTGAGCAGATTCCGACCGACCAGTACGCAAAGCTGGCAGATCAGTTCCATCCGGAGCACTTTGACGCCGACGCGTGGGCGACTATCGCCCACGCTGGCGGTATGAAATACATGGTCCTCACCGCAAGACACCATGATGGCTTTGCACTTTTTACGATCCAGTCAGCAACTTTACGGCGATCAAATCTGCGGCCCATCATGACTTCGTGGCGGACTTCGTGAGCGCTGCGCGCAAGGCCGGCCTGGGAGTGGGATTGTATTATTCGCCGCTTGACTCGCGCTTTCCCGGATTCTTCTTCCCTGGTATCTTCCAGCCAAGCGCGATCGATCTTCGTGAACAATACGAGCGGCAGATCGACGAACTGGCCTCCCATTACGGCAAGTTGGACATCTTGTGGTTTGATGGCGGCGGCAATGAGTGCCTGGGCTTCGCCGGCGTGGAGTTTACTGACAGCCCCTCTTCGGCCCCTGGAACAGTCGAAGTCCAGTATCGGCGCGGATATCCAGCACCACGGCGGCCGCAAAATCCGGCACGTTTGGGTTGGAATGTGGCTGCGGCCATATCGAGGCAATGCCAGCCTCGTTCTTATGTCTGAGAACACCTCGGGTGACTGACCGGAAATGCACCGAATCCCCGGGGAAACGTTGCTACAAGCCGATTTGAACGTCAACTAATGCGAGCCAAAATGCTCATCGGGAATCGTTTCCGTAACAAGAGGAGGATAGATACCGGCAAACGTCAGGTCTCTTTTCGGAATATCCAGCTGTGCGTGTGGCTGATCCGGCATCATCCTCCCTTGGCAATTTGGCCGCAGCAATCCTGTAGTCGAACCCACACCGGTGTGCCGAAAATGTGCCGTCTCTGACTGCATCAAGCCGCGATCAACCACGAGAACGGCACTGTGTTTCTGGGCACGTTCCTACTGATAATGTCCATTTCTCAGACGTCAGAAATGTCTCTAACGGGCACGCAACCTTCCCAAAATCTTCAGTGCGGGAGCGCCCTCCCAAAAAGCCGCCGCACCATGCGGCAGGATGAATCATCTGTGTTTCGAAAATGCACCGGTTCTGATCCCGTTGGCGCCTGCCGGCCGCGTGGCCGCTAGTAAGTAACTCATTGTAATAAACATTGCCTGGTCCCAGCGTACCAAACCCGCAAAGATAAAAAAGAAATCGCGCACCCGCTCCTGACCATCTCCGCTCGAGAGGCGCCCGACTTTCGGGCGGCTAACCCGCGCCAGAGTGCATTTCTGAGGTGTTCTCTCCAATTGTTGGCCGTCAAACATAGAGGATTATGGCTCATCTCTCCGTCCGAGGCGAGATCTCCCCCAAACTCGAAGCGAGGGCGAAGGAGCCCTTGAGGTCACGAGGTCAACTGGTCCCAAAATCGCCCCGAAGCCGGTGCCATCCACTGGTAAGTTTCAGTTTCGGTTGAGGATAATTACGATCCACTATTCTCGGATGACGAGGGGACGGAACAGTACGTGAACGACCAGCTGAAGCGCCGAGACAGCGGTGCCTAAGGTCACGATGTCTTTCAACTAAACATCCGGTATTCAGGCTATTTTGTGACTTTCTTCGAAGGCGAAATACGTCGCTCGGCCGCTCTGAATAGCTCGGAAAGATTCATATCAAAAACGGTTGCGAGGCTCATCAGAGTCGTCAGGGAAGGACTCTTCTCAGCCCGTTCGATTTGCCCTATGTAGTTGATGGTGTATCCAAGACGGTCAGCTAAAGCCTGTTGGGACCACCCCGCCTTGGCTCTGCGGTCTGTCAATTCCGCCCCGAGCGCGCCGGGAAGGTTTACCGTCGACCGTTTTCGGTCTGCCCCGATTTTCTTGGCCACATGTCAGGATTCACCATGAGGCCTCGATCTATTTAACTACTATAGTAGTATAATGAAGAGCGTAGCCTCTTCCAGCGCTGGCGAAACATCCATGTTTTGCAGACCATTCTCTCTCGGAACTACCGGTCTTCCTCGCCCCCGCAAAATCCCAAGAAGCAAAAGAGGAAATCTGGAGATGAGGACCCGACCGTCATTGCAGAGACGCAATGGAAGATCGGAGGGAAGCGATGTGCGAGAGAAATAGCTGTTCGAAGAGCAAACTGTCAGCGTGGATACCGAAGCAGATTCACAAACAGGCGAAGATTCTCGCCACTGCGCGAGATATCGATCTCCAGGACTTGGTTGCCATAGCGCTGCAGGATTATCTTGCTGATTCAGAGCAGCATGGAACTCCTGCACTGACGGGAATCCCGTCTCCGGTAAATTCGACAGGCATCGGGACGAACGGTGATAGAAACCAGACCAAACAGATCGCAGTGACAAAGAGCAGATAGACGCCGAGGGCTGAAAAGCAGATGATGCCTTGGAAGATGACACCAAAGATGTCTGTTCACCTTAGACAGTGTGCCGTAGGTCGCTGGGCAGTCACAACGGATCATCGCTATGAATGAGATCAAGATCAGCGAGACCGCACCGATTGGCCCCTTTCTGCCGGCCACTGTCATGCGCGACCTTCAAATCAGCGAAGGGGAGCTGGAAAGGCCGCACATTCAATGCGAAAGATACGAGCATGGACAAGCCTTATTTAATGCTCAGAAACCGGAAATCGTTTGCTTGTGCTACTCATGGGAGCGGGCGGCATGATGGGCAATCGTCTTCTCCTGTGCATCCATTACGCGTCACAGGAACATATCCAAATGGCGTTCGACTATTGGGCCGGCTCCATAAAGGAGGGCGACTGGGTATGGGTGGAGTCGGTAAAGGAGATCGCCTTGCGCTACAGCTTCAAGGACTCCGCCGTATTGCAAAAAGTCCGCGAGGCGGCAACTGCATTTGACCTGAGTACTCGATGCAGTTCGGCCGACCATGACACACCCCGCGCGTTGAGTTGTCGAGGCGAATTCCGCATGACCCGTGTCAGGGACTTCCTTTGCGAGGAATGCAGGGAGCAGTTGAGGGAGCAGAGATGTCGCGAGGAAGAAGAGCGGGCAAAGGTCCTTCACTGGAAGAAAAAGGCCTTCCTCGCTTCTCTAATTTCGCGAACTACCTTCATCGATTACGCCTCGATCAGCTACGCTGATGCCGTTGTCGTGTACTCAATCATGCTCGCATCGAATCTTGCCTGTGAGTCGGGGCGATTGGAAGGAAACGCATTCAGGCTATGTCCTTCGGACGCGATGAACGAGTCGTTGGTGACGGAACTCTTCACCAAGGGGATTCTGGCTGTATGCGACGATTCACCGCTGGACTGTATCGAGGTGCTCGAACGCGGAATCTGGAAATATGAGGTCTCCAGAATCAATTGGAGGCTGGCGGAAGATTCCCGGGGATTGCCCTTTTCTGAGGTATTCCAACTTGTCGGTGAAGTGATCGACCAGCGGAAAGGCCACGCACAATTCGATGGGTTCGTCCGGGGTTTCTGGTGGAAACTTGCGGTAGATGATGCACTGAATTTCCTGATCACTGAGATCCGAAAATACAGGTTCCCAGAATATCTGTGCGGTCAAAAAACGGAGAGGGCCGTTCGGTACGCTCTCGAATTCTATTCAATCCCACAAGTCCGAAACCTGATCCGACGAGCCGTCGGATACGCAGCGCAGCTAAGTGTGTCTCGAAACCACTACGGACATCACCCATTCACAGCAATTCCCGGCCTCATCATCAGTAACGTTGACCGGGCACAAAGTTCGAATTGGAACATCAATCCTGTTCTCTCACGCTGGGAGGACGAGCCCCTATTGACGAGGGTCTTCTTCGATAGGGTGCTGCGGACCGGGCTACAAGGTTTTCGTGAGACTACCAGCGAAAACCTCCCGATTGAGAACTCGGGATCTTCTCTTCATTTTAGAGACGAAACCAGAGAGTCCAGCGGTCGGCAAGTTTTGGGAAAGACTGACGCATGAAGACCAGCAGGAGAGTGAAGCTTGGGCCGCATGTTGAAACGCGACGTAAGACTCGCGCACGGGAATCATCCGACGTAGTTTATCGGGATTGAGAGTTCGAATCTCTCTGCGGCCCACCCAATTGCGGGTCCGGCGCGGCTTGGCGGGCCGTTCTGGTAACGCCGTAGTAGTTGTACGCTGTGCAGTTTGGCCCGAGTCGGCTATGGACTGCAGATGCTAGGCAGAAGGACAGGGCGAAATGGCTAAACGTAAGGTTCGGAAATCCCAAACAGAACCACGGTCCAAGCAAAGGAAATCGAAACTCGCTGACGAATGTGCGCTTCCGAGCGAGCAAGAGCGGCTCCCACTCCGTATTCCCGGAGCCTATCAGGTGGCCGCGGGCACGGCTGAGGAGATCGTGACCTGGTTGGGAGGAGTCTCCGACAATGGCCGAGCAATCCTAATCCCATTTCCGAATGAGACGAGTTACAGAGTATACGGTCCGATCTTCTGGCATGTGGCGAACAAACTGCCGGAGATCGTTGAGCGTATTCAGCGGCGCAGTTTCGAACAACTCGTTGATGCGTTGACGCAATTATTACTGGCGCAGCCAGGAGCCGTATCTGCGGCGGTTCCGGGCGCCGCGGTAACACCAACGAAAGGCGCATTGCCGCGGCCTTGGCGGGGGATGCCAAATGAGCGCAAGGGATAGGAGGGCTATGGGAGTTCTTGATGATGTTCTCTGCAACAACGATCTGTTCGGGGACCACAAAGGAGAGACGCATTACACGCAAAGCTTGCACCCGGTCTTTCCGGGATCCACGTACGAGATCACCCCTACGGGACGGCTGGAATTATTGGAGTGCACTTACGAAGATCGTAGCGATCCGAGCGCTTCAGGCTGTCTGCGATTAGGAGGGATCATGACGCCGGTATTCACTGGGCGACGCTCTGACGTAGCCCTGCACGGTTGGGTAGAGTTCCCTGGTTTTGGGCGAGCCAAGTTCACAGATGGAACGATGGTTGCATTTGAGCCTGCTTCCGAACAAAGCAACCAAGAAGAAACGACTGGTGCCCTCTCTGCGCGGTCGCCCGATCTGGAGGCACCTATCTACATGCAGGGCGAAGCTCTCGGAGCGTTGAGAGTCAATGGGCGGAAGGCGGAGGCCATATGCCTAGAGTGTAGGCATTTCATCACTGATGATCAGGGATCCCGATATGTTCTCGAACGGTTCTGGACGCATCAAGTGTTCGAGCATCATGTTCCTCCCGATTTGATCGGAGTAGAAGGCCTGGAGCAGATCAGCATGGCTGGAATACAGCTTGCAGTGAAAATCGTGGTGAGGTCGAGACCGCAATCGTAAAACGTGAGGACCATCTACGATCGATCGTAAATCGGTCCGGAAAGGGAGTATGCCAGGCATCCATAGCGAAAGAGTAATTCTGATCGAGGGCGTCGCTGATGAGATCGTTCCCAACGCCAAACTAGCGGTCGACATGCATGGGTTCGTGATCATGGTTCGACCCGGTGAGGGAAGCGAGTGGTTCCTCGACATGTTGTGGCGGATCACGATGCTCTACGCAGGCAGGCCAAGTTGGCTCAGGAGCCGAGCAAGGGTAATCAAGATGGTAGAGGCTGTGATGAGCAAAGAGAGCCGGGAATCCGGTCCAGCTCGCCGTCAGGCGCTTAAGAGGGGACAGGCCGACCGTGGACAGCGTGAAGATTTGGCGTTGTCGAAGCTCCTCCTCGGCCCGGCTCCGGCTCCAAACGCGAGATTGCGCAGGGCAATCGCGTCACTGCCGCCTCTCAGAGACGAAAACAAAGCCAAAACACGAAAGTGAAGCCGACATGCGCGCGCTTGTCATTTCCGACATTCATTCCAATTTGCCCGCTCTCGAAGCAGTTCTTGCTGCTGCTCCGCAGCATGACGTCGTCTGGAATCTTGGCGACGTCGTTGGCTACGGCGCGAATCCTAACGAAGTGGTTAATCTGGCCAGGAACCTTGGCGGGATTGTAGTCCGTGGCAATCACGACAGGGCGTGCAGCGGAACCATGCATTTCGGAGAATATCGCAACTTCAGCGGGTTGGCGGCGTATGCCGCTGACTGGACGCAACAGGTTTTGACCAAGGAAAACCAGCTATGGTTGTCTAAGCTACGTCGTGGACCTCTCCGCCCGCTCGGGTCAAGCGTGTTATGCGTACACGGAATGCCAAAGTACGAAAATGAATACCTTGACAATAAATGGCGTGCCAAGTCTGCTCTGAAGGCGAGCCGAGCCTGGATAACGTTTTTCGGTCACACTCACCTGCAAGAGGGTTGGATTTCGGATAGGCAGCACCCAACTCTGATCCGGCCGAACTTTCAGTCCACCGATGGTCCAGAACGATTTGACGTGGCTTTAGGTCATAACCGTCGGTACCTAATCAATCCCGGCTCCGTCGGCCAACCTCGAGATGGTGACTGGCGCGCGGCCTTCGCAGTTTATGACGATAGGGAATCGATTCTAACGTGGTACCGCGTCCCATATAAAGTTATGACCGCGCAAAGGAGAATCCGGCGGGCAGGACTTCCCGAGGTCCTGGCCTCGCGGTTGCGAGATGGTAAGTAACCGCTTTCGTAATGATGCAATTGGGGAGACTGAAGCTTTTAGAGGGCGTCGAATGACGAAAGAAATGAAGGGAGTCTGTTTCCTCTTCAGTGAAACCGGCACGGAAGGCGGCTGGTGGGCTGTACAGGAAGATGGCTTTGCTGACAAGGATGGCTATTGGAGTTATGAGGGTCTTCGGTATCTCGAAGACGGCGACGACTTCACGGTATATGGGGACGACGGCAGGGTCCTCTTCCATGACATCATCCACAAGGACACCAAGACCGGTGCGGTCCCGCTTCAGGTCGTCCGTAAAGGCAAGCTGGTCCCAAACAAAAGGCGGAAGCAGCAGGTAGTCGGCGGCTGGTGGGTCCACTGGATCCAGAAGGGCATGGACCCGGAGGCTTGGGGTAAGCTGTTCTGCGGTGAAAAGCGATGCGTGCTGAAGCGTGAAGAAAACCGCCAGATACACGAAGAATGATCGAGGACGCAAAGGACGTGGTTGAAGCGGCAACTGGCACGACTCAAGGAAACATCAATGTGATTGGTGATCACCTCCGTTACTCACGGCCGGCATGATCTGATCGGAAGCCTTTCCGATAGTGATGTATTTGTTCGCGCCGGCAGGCAGGTGAAGAACGGATACCTTCGGCGCTTGATTGGCGTTGACTTGCGATTTCTAACAAAGGCGGAAAAGCTTCGTGGCTACATTGCTCATAGATGATCAGCGCAATCTTCCAGCTGACCGCGTTGCACGCACATTCAAGGAAGGCATAGAGGCTCTGAAAGAACAGCACTGGGACATCCTTTACCTAGATCATGATCTGGGCGATTTCTCCGGAATTGATGGGCGGGAGTTGCCCGGTTACGATGTGGCCTGCTGGCTGGAGGAGAATCCTCAGTTTCTTCCGGACCGAATTGAGATTGTGACAAACAATCCGGCAGGTCGACGAAACATTGAGCTTGCACTGGGGAGAGCTTCATCGTTAAGGGTAGCCGCGCTGAGTGGCACGATGCCCGATTTGAAGAGAGTACCGCGCCGGAGGTTGCCAGGAAAATGACTTCGACAACCGCGTCTCGCGTGATCAACTCTTTAGGCAGATTTAGTTTGCATCGCAATGACTTCCGGACCGTCTTAGAAAAACGACAATCCGGGTATCGATCTTGAGTGACGCTGGCAGCAAAAGCTTAGAAAGGAAAGGAACTGGGATGAGCACACGATGCACCATCAAAGACGACCGGGACGAGGCCGCTGGGCAGGGATTCCATTTGTACGAGGATCTGGCCGACGAGCGCGATTGCGTGATGCCTGACCTCGAGGGCTTCACGTTTGAAACTTCGGTCTCTTTCGCGCCCTCGGGCAGGCCACAGATGCGGGTCCTGGTGCGCATCCCCAAACGCTTCGCGCGCTCGCTCGGACTGATCGCCAATGGTAGTAAATCCTAGGTCCACGCATTCGTCGAGCTATTGAAATTCGCGGTGAAAATGGCGGTGCAACTGGTGTGCAGGTATTCGCCCTATTGCCCGGGGGGCCGGCGAGCGGTCCAATTGTAAAAACAACCAAAAGTTTGCCGCTCCAAGCAAAACCTTGCCGCGCTTAAACCGCCCGAGATCAACGAAACCGTAGATTCCAAAATTTGGATATTCAAGCAAAACCTTGCCGATTTTCCTATTAGCTGCACTTTTTTTCGAGGCGGCGCCTGGAGCGCATCTCTGACTAGCCGAACTCGAAGTGGCGGGGCGGCCTGGAGGTGGCACACAAGGTATCTATAATGACCACAAAGGTGAAGCATGCTCAGCGTCAACGTCGCGGAACTCAAAAGGCACTTGAGCAAGTATCTGACTCTCGCCAAGAATGGCGAAGAGATCGTGATCCGCGATCGGACTCTTCCTGTGGCCAGACTCATTCCGTTCACGGCCGAAAACGCCAATAAGCAAGAGCTAATGTTGGTTGCCGCGGGCAAACTGCGATTGCCCGCAGAATCCGTCGATCTCGAACAACTCCTGACCGTGCCCTCGGGACGAATCATAGGCCGTTCGGTCACCGGTGCTCTACTCGAAGAACGTGGGCAATCGCGCTGACAGTCAGTGGCGGATTGACCTGGTCGATCTTATCCCAATCCAATAAGGTTACTAAGAATTGAATAAACGAGCCGCATGGCGGCTCGGTCGATGGAAGTCTTCAAGCGGAGTGCGATGCGCCATTTGATAATGCGACCTTTTCACACGCTATTACCCAACATAGCTATCCTGAGAGAAGGACTATGAATCTCTCCGACCCGGAAGTTCGGCGCGCTCTGTCGCCCACAGCGATCAGGGGATTTTTAATATCGCAAGGGAGTGGGGCCTGAGCGATAGCCAGATGCGCGGCCTTCTCGGTGGAATCGCCGCTTCGACCTTGCATGCCTGGAGATCGAGACCCGAAAGGCGTGTCCTCGATCAGGACACTCTTACCCGCATTTCGCTTGTAGTAGGTGTCTACAAAGGGCTGCATGCCTACTTCGGGGATCCTGGTGACTGCTGGATTACGCAACCGAACGAGAGCCCCCTGTTCGGCGGAGCAGTTCCTATCGACTTTATGGTCAGTGCCGGCTTGATCGGCATATATGAAGTGCGCAAGATGCTTGATGCATGGGGCATTGGGCATTGATCCTGCCAGTCGAAGACATCCAATTTCCAAATTCACATCGGCTCGTTCCAACCCTGTACCGTCCGAAGAATGCGTTCCGAGAATCGATCAGCCCCAAAGCAGGTCATCGAAGCGCAAGTACTCTGGCGGCACCTCATCCACGAGCCAGACTTCATTCGGCGTGAGATAGAATCGAATTCCTGCCCGATACATATCTCCTGCTCTAACAGGGATGACCACAGGCCTGCCGTGCCGCTCGCCCACCTTTAAAGCAGTCTGCAGAAGAATGGATAGATGGACATGCTGTCTGGAGCCTTTTATCAACCCCATCTGCTTTATGGAATCGAGAAACCGCGCCGCAGTGCCGTGGTAAAGAATTTCGGGAGGTGCTTTCGGATCGTACTTTAAGTCGACCTCGACGCTGTGCCCTTGGCTTGCGCGGATTCGCTTCTTATCGCCAGAGAATTCAAATCGCTTCTTGTCATTCTCAGTAACTATGACATCGAGTTCATCGCGCGAGATACGGTGTCCGCGAGAAGCGCAACCTTTGAGCAATTCCTCAACACCGCACCAGCCCGAGCCGTCGAGAGCCAACCCTGCCACTTCGGGTTTGTGCCGGAGTACCAGGCTGAGGAACCTGCTTACTTGCAAGAGCCTTGTCCATACCCCATGATACCGAGCCTGTTCCATGTGTTGGCTGATAGCGCACGTCATTCGATCAATTTCAGCTGGCCCCAACCTTCGCTCTTTAGCGGCTCAATTAAACTAGGATCGTTGTTCCGGGCGTTCAATAGAACATGACGCAACAAGATCACCTCCGATTAACGCGGGAAGAACTTTATAACTTGGTATGGGCCAAGCCCATGACACAAGTTGCGCATGACTTCCAGATATCTGACAGAGCGATCGCGAAGATGTGCGCCAGAAGACAAGTTCCGGTTCCGCCGCGCGGCTACTGGGCTAAGAAAAATGCAGGCAAAGATACTCCCGCAATCCCGCTCCCTGAATTTGTGGCCAAGCCCCCAAAGGAACAAAATGGAAAAGCCGTTACGGCGCAACGAACAGTTAAGAAGTCCAAACTTCCGAATCTGTTTGAAGAACGAAAGCAGGCGATAAGGAAAGGGCTCAGACAATTTCACAACGCTTTATCGGAAGCGATTGGCTACACGGTGCGCGTAGATGGATGGAACTGTGATTACAGCTTTGGTCTTAACGCCTCTTACAATCCGCTGCATCGAGATAACGGGGTTTCATTCTTTTATGAAGCGCCTTTTAGTGAGTATCGGGACTTGGTCTTGAGAGGTGTTTTTCTTGAGCCTAAAAAGCTAAAAGACAAAAGGCTTGAGACGCGCTTCGCGCGTCAGCCACACTTGGATAAGAAGGTCATTGAAGAGAATCTCCATCGCTGCGAGGAGTCACCGCCAAAGTCTGTTGGAGGCTTTATGCGGCAAGGCGATTACATAATGGCGTATTTGTCCATTCCTGAGGATGCATTTGCCCTCGTCGTTCAAAGCGCGATGGCGGGAAAGATCAAATTCATGACCCTTCGAGGCGAAAGGATGCGATACGGGAGCGGAGGAATTTACTATTATTCCCTCCAGGAAGAGCTAGACGAATTATCGGATTGACGATCTCGGTTCTCCGGAATCATGCGGCGACCGCGGATCTCATGATACTAGGACGTTTTGTGGGGAGTAATAAATACAAACGCCCGTAACCGGGTGTCAATGAGCGTATTAGATGGGATGAGAAGGTCGACCCCGATCACGGCTGGCGTTAAGCTGGCTGTG
>OBLU010003357.1_pt1 | contig 14510 bp, 18 predicted proteins | sample 1518681 | NCBI WGS metagenome assembly OBLU01 (sample SAMEA3539304, study PRJEB22396) | soil metagenome | biome: tundra; feature: field; material: soil | place: USA | collected 2010-05 | depth 0.15 m
AAGAGCTGCCATGACCAGCGCCGGGCGACTGCTGGCGCGGCTCGGCAAATTCAACCTGGTCGGCTTGCTGGGCGCGGCATTGCAGTTGCTTCTGCTTTACGTGTTAACGAGATGCTTCCACATGTCTGCGGTTGCTGCTACGCCCGTGGCGGTGGAGATGGTAGTGTTGCACAACTTTGCCTGGCACGAGCGGTTCACATGGCGCGATCGTCAGCTCAAAAGCATCCGGCAAAGAACAGCCCGGCTCTGGCGATTTCACGCCGGCAACGGTCTCACCTCGCTGCTCGGAAATACGGTGCTCGCCTACTGTCTCGTCGAACGGCTCAAGGCTCCGGTACTGCCGTCGGCCATGGGAGCCATCGTTGTCTGCTCGCTAGTCAATTTCTTCATTGCGGATCGGTGGGTGTACACAACCACATGACGCCCAAAAAACACTGATTCCCTGCATTGTGCTGTTTTTGATGTGGGCCCTTGCCCTGCCCGTTGCTGTACTTGAGGACGCCAGTCTCCGGGATGGGGACATTCCGCCCCGTGGCGCACGTAAATCGTGATCTGCGGCGTCGTTTCCCAAGCCCCATAGTTGCTCACGCTCGCACAAAATTAGCACAATTTCCAGTGATCAGATTGTAAGTTAGTGATTTATGTGGAACTTAAGGTTGGTTGCGGGGGGTGGATTTGAACCACCGACCTTTGGGTTATGAGAATGGGTCTCGTCGTGTTCACGGGTGTTCTCCTTTCATCATCATTGTCCAGCAACAGTGCTAAGAATCGCAGTATTCACTGCATTGTGGCACACCTGAACACTTCTGACTACGAGTGAGCAGGTCTGCAGTCCGAACGGCTTTTGGTGAAGTTTTTGGTGAAGTGTGGGAAGTGACATCTTACAAGTTATTGCCAGCGCGGTTCAATTCTGAATGCATTTCTTCAGTGCATTTGAAAGACGACATCACGGCGTAGCTTTGGTAATCGGAAGCAGATGCCACAGTGTTCGCACTTACCCGGGCACGCAATTGCATTCTCGGGTACTCAGTCTTCCCTTCCGTCCTGCATCCAGGCGATGCGATGGCCGTGAGGATTGTCGATTTTCATCCGGGGCCAGGCCGAGAAGATGATCACCACATTCCCCGGTAATACCCTCGTGTTCTCGTAGGCATTGACGATATTGAACGCCTTGGTAAAGACGAGAAACCGAGTCCGTGGATTCTGCGCAGCGATTCTGCACATCTGGCGGAGGTAGTCGACATTCAGGATATCGCCGGCAACATGCCACCTGAAGTGCTCTGGTCGACGTTCCGCAATACTGTTGGCAATCTGTGAAAAGTAGCTTCTGGGATTGGTCTTGGCAATGCGAGCATTCTTCGCCCAAGCTTTGCGAGTTTTGGGATACAGCCGAAGGGATTTTAGAGCGTAGCATCCGCCATCGGCGCAGGGAATGCCTTTTGGGCAGCACTTTACGGGCTGGATGGAGACATTCATGATGGCTCCCAGCTTGCGGTTGCCACGACTGATGGTGACACGTTTATTGCTTTGCATGGGATTTCTCCTTGGATTGGGCCGAGACAGACCGCATGGGCTAATGCCCTGTGGCTGCTCGGCGAGGTGGCCTACGGTCTGTGGTGGGAAAGGAACGAAAGCGGGCAGGGACCGCCCTCAAGCGGGTGGTTAGCGGTAATGAGGGAATTCGCTGATCGGCAGAACGCGGGAGATCGTCAGCGAGATGACGACGGTTCCGCCGGCGTGGAGCTAGAAGAAGATGCTCAATGGATGGCTTTTTAGGAGGAGCTGAGCAGCAGGAAAACCGCTTTCAGTGGGTCAACTTCATAGTGGTCGATTTTGCAGAATGAGAGTGGTGGAGTCAGCAGCTAGCGGTGGTACTCAGGCTTTACTCGACGTCGTCGACGCGAACCAGGGCGTAGATGTCGAACCACTGGCCGTCGCAGGCGTTGCAATTGACTTCTTGCGCAGCTTCGCCTTCGTTGATCTCGACGGCTTCGCCCTGTATGTCTTCGGATCCGCAGTAGGGACAGCGGACACCGCAAATCGAGAGATACTGCTGTTTCTGTTCGTCTGAGAGTTTCGGCATTACAGCCTCCGTGGTGAGTCCACATAGTGGGCTCGGTTATTGCTGTCTGATGGTGGTTGCTGGTGGTTAGCGCGGGTTAGGGAGTTCGCTATCAGAGGAGCCTAGCGATTGGAGAATCGGGCTGTGGATGTGGCGGATTTGGTTGCTCTCTGGGAAGCAGTACGAGAAGCATACGAGCGGAGGGCGGAAAGAGCGGCATGAGAAATAGCGTTGACACGGAGTTTTCTCGGACCTCTGTGTGTGAATACCAAAACGGGAACAGGTTCCACTTTCGCAACAATTCTGTGTTGCAAGCGTTGTAAATAAGACGAGAATGGGAGTGGCCTCTAGCGGACCCAGGAGGTACTCCTTTCATGCGTACTGCATTCCTTTCCCTCCTGACAATTCTGTGCCTGATGCTGGCGGTCGTTCCGGCTATGGCCACCATCCTGTACACCAACGGTCCCTACAACGACACAACCGAAGCCTGGCAAATTAATTTTGGTTTCACGGTTAGCGACTCGTTTGTCCTAATCGATGGCAACTACGTCACCGGCATGAATTTCGTTTATTGGGATGCCTCGATCGAGCTCTCCGTGAAGACCGCAAGGTATTCGAGTTAGAAGTTTTAACCTCGCAAATCATGACTCTCAACCACGGAGGTAACAAACGTGAGCAAGAAAATTGGATGGTCGTTATGCTTGTTGACTCTTGCCCTCTGCATCAGCAGCTTGCCGGCGATGGGTGGAACCCTATTCAGCGACATCGGACCCCCTGGTAACCAGTACCTGTGTTGCAGCGGATACGCGATAGGTGGCAGCGGAACCTTCGGTCTTAGCGACACCGATGCGAACCTGTTTACGGTTGGCGGTAGTGGCAACTTCAGCGTTGACCAGATTGATCTCGGTGTCGGGTTTATGGGTTCACCCCCTACCTTCTACGCCAGTATCTGGACAGATAACGCTGGCCTTCCCGGCTCCCTGGTGACCGGCGCTCTTTGGAGTCCTTTGACCATCGACACAGAGCTTGGATCGTGCCCCCCGACATGCCCGGGTACTTACGATGGTGGCGGTTTTGTCAGCATCACTGGCATTAGCGGCGTGACCCTGGTCGGCGGTCAGTCGTATTTTATGATTCTCGGTCCGGTGAGTCTTAGCGATACTAGCTGGAACGGTTGGAACGGGAACAGCCAGGGCGTAAATGGCCTGGATCTTTATTCCCACGACGGTGGGCTTACCTGGCACAGCAACGGCACAGGAAACCCGCTCGGTGCCTTCGATGTCCTAGGTCACACCACGCCGGAACCCAGCTCCCTGTTGCTGCTGGGCACTGGGTTGCTCGGAGTGGTCGGAGCGATTCGCCGCAAGTTGAACCAGTAATCCTCCCTTGCGAGCCGGAGCCAACCAGCTCCGGCTTTCGTCTCGTTAGAGCGATTCCAAAATAAGTGCCTGATGTGAGGCCGAACCTATTTTTGAAATACGCTCTACTACGTTGCCCTCTCTTTTCTCTCGTGGCGGATCACGCCAAGGCTGGAAAGCTTTTTCTGTAGAATCCCTGGAAGAATGGCAGAAGTCCTGAATTTGCGGATCCGCATTTATATGGTGAATGTAGCTTCAGAACGTCACCTCCTGTGAGGAAGGGGGTGGCTGCTGCAGAATCATGTCCGCAGCCTTCTGGGCCTGACTGGCAGCGATCAGCACCAGGCGAGAGTCCTGCTTCAGCACATCCAGCCAAGACCTCAGGTAGGCAGCGCTGTTGCGGATGGTCTTGTTCTCGATACCGGTGAAGCCGCAGAGGAATGCAGCTCCCATCTCGGCCACCAGTTCTTCCGCACTGTACTTCTCGTCGCCAAAGCGCTCGAATGTGGCGAGGGTTGACCGGTTGAGCCGGCGGGGATGTCCGGTACTGTGGGTCAGCTCGTGAAACAATGTCGAGTAATATTCCTCAGCGCTATCGAAACTCCCCCGATCGGGCATCTGAACCAGGTCTAACGACTTGCTGTAGCAGGCACGATGACTGCCGTGTTGAATGGTGGGTTTGTCCAGCCACTGGGTGACGATCTGATCGCAGCTTTCGATGGGGGTGATATCTGGGACTGGCTCCGTAGCCTCAGCCGGCTTTACCGGCAGTCCCTCGCATTGACTGGTGTTAAAGACGGTGTAGTAGCGGCACAGAACGGACTTCCGCTCGATGATCTCGTCACCGTCCTGAACTTCGCGGGTACCGAACTTCCAGAACGCGACTGGCGAACCTTTTTGGCCACTGCGAACATGGCCTCCAAGTTCATGGGCTTGCTTGAAAGTCAGCCAGTATGGTGATGAATAGCCGCTGCTGGCCAGGATCCAGACATTGATACCTCGATACGGGTGGTGGCTCACCAGGTTGCGGGGAAGCCCTCCCTGACCGGGCGTGCTCCAAGGCTTGTGCCATGGGGCGGTACCGGCTTCAAGTTGTTTCAGGATTCGATCGGTAATGATTTGGTAGACGTTTGCCATTGCATTTCCTTCCTTTCATTGAGTTGGTTGTGAATGGAAAAGGCCCCCGCCACAGACGAATGCGTCCAGGACGAGGGCCTGTGGGATTGATTGAGATTTGGTGGAGTTAAACGACCAGAGGTGGCTATTCAGGCCGCCCTGTTGAGTTAGGACCTACGCTTCAGGGATGAACGCAGCGGGAGAACGCAAAAGATCATCAAGAAATTGACGATCGTTCCCCCAGCAGCGAAGACCACACCCTCAGGGTTGATAATCCCGTGGGTACCATAGTTAACCATCTCGGTCCCGAGTAGGGTGGTGCTTCTGTGTTTGGAGATCCACCTGAAGCATCCTTCGGACGATACAAATCGACGCAGGGGCGTGTCCCCCACGACTTCGTCCAGCTTAAAGAGACCCAGCCAGAGCATTAGCCAGAGGCCAATGCCGGCTAGGAATGAGCCTTTCATAGTGGGAGTAAAGGTCATCGAATACCTCCTTTCAGGATCCGAGAACGGACCCGGCCGATAACTACGAGGACCAGCGTTTCGAAGGCATTGCTTCGCACGAAGGTCCTGAGCGCTGTGGCCAAGTGGGTAGCGAGTACACGTTCGAAGCGTGTACTGAATTGGGCTCGGGTGGCCAACGATCGGGACAGCCAGTGGAGCTGAGCTGAATCTGCCGTCTCCAAGGACAGGGCCCGGATTACGTTGGCCCTCTTTCGAGCTCGGACAACGCCGATCGCGATTAGGGATTCAACTGCCAGCAAGGCAGTGATCATCGTCCACCTCCAAGGAGATAGCCCAGGTGAATGAATGCCCCTGCCAGACCGATGAGCACAGACGTCGCTATTGCTGCAAGGATTACGAGAACCACCTTTGAGAATGTGGTTCTCAGTAATCGTGGTTGAGCGAGTTGGGCCAGCTTGGCAAGTGCCGGGAGCTCAGCATTAAGCTGCTCCTGGCTGACTTTCCAACGTTGGCAATAAGTTGCGGTGAGGAGTTGTGATTCACGGTTTAGCACCAGATACAACGCCGATCCGGGAGCAAGGCCTCGCCTTTCATGGCCGTTAGCGGCTTGCATGAGAGAAGCGAGACTCGCCTCCAGGTGACGGCGATCGAAGTAATGCTGAACGATGCGGAGTTGTTCTTTGCCAGCGTCGTGAAGACGTGCCAAAGCAGGCACCCGCACATTGGGTGTGGTCATATAGTTTTCCTTCTTTCTTGGGATTTGGTGCTAAGGCGACAGGGGGTGGCCTCGCATGTCGGCGAAGTCAGACCCTTTACCCTAATCACCAGGTCTGTTCATCCGATTAAGAAAAGTGGCTCATGCGCGAGACTTGGAAACTCAGGCGGAGGCTTGTTAATGGAAGAGGGAGGCTTGTCTTATTGCACGGTGATGTCCCGCCGCTATCAACGTAGTAGGATCTCGGGTGGGCCGTGACCCGGCAGGAGTACAAGTCGACTTGTCGACTCTGCGTCAGCAAACAATTCATGGCATCGATGCCGGGGCCTGGAACGGTGCGAAGACAGCGGACAGCACGAACCGCCTGCGTTAAGCCGAATCGGCTGCAAGGAAAGCGGTTTATTGACGGTGGTAGACTGCATGAAGATGCAGTACCCTTAAGTGGCTTATGCTTGCGTACAAATTCCGCTCCTCCAGCCAAATTCCATTCGCCCTCGATATAATCTTCAATCGCCGACTCTATTGCTCCGATTGGCACACCTTGAATGACGCTGCCGAAGGCACCCCTGTTATGTCAGGCCCTCGGGAAAAGCATGCTGAGTACTTGAAGTACGCAGATGAGGTCTCTCAGCAAATGGACCGGATTCGAGTCTGCTCGCTTTCCCAAACCTTCGACTCTCATCAGCTATGGGCACACTATGCTTCTGCATGGGATGGGTTGGCGATTGAAATCGAGCTGCCTGATGTGTCGCACCAAATCAGGAAGGTCGATTACGGAGCGTTCTATTGTGTTATCGACCCGAATCGGGCAGACAGTACCGAGGATGCCAAGCGAGTCCTTTCGACGAAGGACAAAGGTTGGTCGTACGAGCGAGAAATTCGCATTCTCGATGAATCAAAGTGGTTTCACTTGCAGAAGCCGGTAAGACGAGTGATTGCTGGGCATAGAATGAATCCAGCAATGCTTGAAGGGCTGCGCGTTATTTGCAAAGCAAAGGGAGTCACCTTGTGCAAGACTGGCATAGGAGACGAGGGAATTGATGCCGATCGGGTCTACCCAGTACGTATGCGCCGCCTCTCGATAACCCAGGGCGGCGACTGACCCGAGATGGTCGGAACGTGTTTCGGAGCTGATGAAAGCCCGTTGGACGGAGCCGAAGAACAAGCGATGGTGGACTGCAGGCCCCGAAGCACAGGGGTGTTCGACTTTTTGTCCGCTGAGAAATTCAGCTCTTTGGGGGCCCTGCTGTTCCATGACCAGCAGATGGGGGCCGAGTTAAAAGCTGCTTCCAAGTCCGAGCGGGTGACTGTCTTTTCTTCTTGTTGGTGTTTCATCCTGTTATCCCCAAAGGCCTCCGGAATTCCAACTGCACTAGCCAGAGCCACTGACCAGCTTTCCTTTGTGGACTGCCTGTTTGGACTTCTCTCATTCGCTGATTATCGGCGTTTCTCCAATAAAAAGTCCTGCCGACTGCCGGGATTGTGCTTACAATGTTCGGCATGAACCAGAGAACGATGACCGTTAGAGAATTTACAACTCAAGCGCAGAAGAGTGATTTTCTCAAAGTGATCGAGGAAATCGACCGGCTTGGATGCGTTCCAAAGAACCGCAATTCAACAAAGTTCTCCATCGCTTACCCACCTGAGAACCCACGCTTTTATCCGCCGAAGTACGTCCTCATGCGAGCCGCAGAAATCCGATTCGGTGTTCACCTTTCGCCCTGTTCTGGTGGTCGCGTTACAAATACTCCGCTGCGGGACATATTCAACTTCGAGATTGTGGACGATCATCCGAGTAACATTCCGGAAAAATAGCGTCTTTCGTTCGATCACCCCACCTTGTAACCGGCCTGCTCGGCGATCTTAGTTAATCCCGCGATCACAGCAACGTCTTTCACTTCTTGGAGGCCGAGGCCAAAATTCCCCGTTACCCGCAGTATCTTGGGGAACCAATCCATGTCCTTGATCCTCGGCCAGGGGTGAAATGCGTGGCCTTTGCCGGAGGCAAAATGCTTAAAACCTTCTTCGTTCGCGTCTCCAACCTCGGTTACCTGGAACACGCTTCCGAGGGAATACTCGCGCTGTCCCTCAAAGGTGACGAGCCAAACGGTGTTGCCGAGGAGATGGTTGACAGGCTTATTTGTAAGTACCCTTTGATGAACGCCGTCGGGAAGAGGGTATCCCATCCTCTTCGGGTTATGGTACTGGATGAAGTGTTGCATTGGTCCTCCTACCGCTGGGGTACTTTCTTGCTTAAGCTCTGGGCCTTGCCCACAGCCAGAAACGCTACATCCCAAGCAATTCCGGGCGAGTTAAAGACTTCTATTGCGGCAGTGCCACACAGTGAGGCGAGCCTGTCTCGAGCATCTTGAAGCCACGTAGCATTTCTTGCGGCATGCTGGTAGACGACGAGCCAATCGCCCGGACGTAGCGATTGCCAAACGGACTGCACGTCCTCTGCATTGACGTGCTTCGCCGTTGCGGTCGATGGCGCAATACCAGTATCAGGATCCAACAGGACCAGCTTCGGGTGTGGCAGACCGGCTAAGCGCTCCTCAACCAATGACCGGTAGACTCGCCGTCTTAGTGGGTGGAACTCGTCGGTGATGACAACGACCCGACGGCCTAGTTCTGTCCCGAGCTTCTCAACTGCAGGGACATTACGAAAAAAATTCCACACCGCTGTCTCTATCTCGATTGGGCCCGACTCTGACTGAAGCGGTGATCGGGTACCGAGGCGCAGGTAAGGAACCTGAATGATGATGTCGAGGGATTCTCGTTGCGCTATGTGGGCGAGCGTTCCCCATTTGATCAGGTCGCGATTGTCTCCATACCAGGTGTCTCTCATTGGCGGTCCTCTAGCCGGCGGAAGGGTAATTCAGTCTTCATCCTCCACGTCGATCGGATACTCCGCCGCAGGCTCACTCGCCATAATTGCCTGCTTGCCCATTGCTTCTTCCACCAACCCAAGCAGGATTAATCGCCGGGCTTGAAAAAATCCTTCAAAGTCGTCAGAACGGAGAAACTCAGCATCAATGCAGTGCGTGCTGAGGATGGCGTTCATTCCGAAATCGTCGAGTTGTACAGCCTTGTAGCCCTGCAGCTTCGATAAGTACTCAGAGGGAGGTCTCCCGCCTATCTTGCGGTTGGCCTTGTAAGAAATGGCAGTTTTGTTCACGATCGAATTGAAAACCCGGGGAGGAATATTCGCGTTTTGACACCACTTCTTCGGGAAGATGTGATGTATGTCGATCCCTTTCTCATTGCGATCGAGGTCGACCATACGCGCTTTCCAGAAGAAATCCTTAGCACCACGGTGCTGAATCAAGACATATAGCCCACGATAAGCGGCAGATGTGCGGCTCCTCATCGTGTCCAACCGGCTCGCTTGGAAACCTGCATCCACGATGGTTGTGGGGATCGGCGGTGCTGGATTATCGATCCATTGGAGTAACCCCTGAAGGTCGAGAGCTATCCGCGTTTCTGAGGCGCTTCCATAAAGTTCGCCGAAAACGCCGCACCAGTACCAGCGTGCAAGCTTGTCCTGAACCTGCGGCTCGAGCCACCGTTCACCAATCAGGGTCAACGTTACCGCCAGCGGAACTAGCTGGGCACGATAAGGCAAGAACTTCGGATCATGGAAGCCCAAGAGCCCTAGGAACTGATCTGCCTCGAAGAATCCGCCCATCAGTTTGTCGGCCCATTTCTTATAAGCGGAGAGCGGCATTGACAGTATGTGTTCTCGTTTTGCGCTCACTGGAGTGACGGCCTTTCCGGTCTTACCGTCCTTAATATCCTGCTGCTGGCGCTCATAGGTGTGAAGCAGGCTTACACCCTGGAGAAAATCGGTCGCAGCAGTTTCTTTCAGGAGCGGCTTCCCGGACAGCTTTGCATACCTGCCTTTTGTGGGACCCTCTCCGTACCAGTCCTTGCGAAGATTGAATCCGTCAGCGGCATAAGTGGCTGTGACCAACTCGAACACAGACAGTTGGACGCCACCAGTGTTCACCTTTTCGAATACCAGACAAACTGCCTCTTTTGACGTACCTTTCTTGAGGTCGATTACCGGTACGAGATAAGACCGAAACTCGTTCAGTATTTGTTTGCGGAACTGCATGTATTGCCCGAACCGCTCTGGAAAGCTTGCATTTAGGCCTTCTTCCCATGCGTCAGAGTTCATGATTTGATTACATGGGAAGTGAAATGAGGCGTACTCCTTCTCAGGGGTGCTGAGATCGAGCACAACGTCACGGCCGAAGTTCGTACGAACTGTTCTATCCTCACCAATTCCGACAATCGCCTCGTCCAGGGTGACCGGGCCTGATAACGCCTTCGCGATATCAAAGTAGTAGTAACGCTTGATCGCACGTTTATTTGCGTCTTGGGTTGTCACAGGGGTCGTGAGCTTGAGAACCTGGGTGAGCGAGGTGAGCCGCTGCTGACCGTCAAGGATCAAGCGCTCTGGGTTGGCTCCGTTTGTCGTACTCACACCTTCTACTGGACGCTCCTGAAATTTTGCTTCTCCGCCAGTCTCGAGCAACATGATCGCGCCAATCGGGAATGAGCGAGCAATGCTGACCATAAGGGAGCGGATGTGTTCGTCATCCCATACCCAGCCGCGTTGAAAATCCGGCAATTGCAGCTTGCCCTCGACGATCTCGTTGAGGAGCTTCCCAAGTTCTGTTTTGGTTGAATCAAATGATGACATTAGGACCTTCCGATAGATGAGTACAGCGCTTCTTGTAGACACGCGTAAAGGAGCAGTCGGCGAGAATGTGAAACAATTCGATGGCTGAAGGTTCGCTCAAACATAAAGTCATTGGAACTAGGATCTCGCCATGGCGTGGAACTCTTTTCCTGAAATGACGAGCGTGGAATTCGAATGAAAGTGACGAGCCATGATGCTTCGAAGTCTTCCGACGGATTCGTTACCCGGGGCAAGGAAAAACGCATCGGGATCGCCGATCAGTACCAGTTTCCCCTGCGCTCGGCTTATTGCCACATTCGCAAGCCTGTCGCCTGCATCCTTGTGATAGAGCCGTCCAATCTTGTGTTGCCGAGTGTCTACCAGGTCCCAGAGTATTACGTCCGCCTCTGATCCTTGAAACGCGTGGATGGTACCTAACCGAATTCGCCTCGCTTGCTCTTTCGGCAACGTGCGATTCCTGAGCAGTCGCCGTATGTGGGTGACTTCGGCCCTATATGGCGCAATGACACCGACAATGGCCTGCACATCGCTATCCAGGTACCGGCATACGAGCTCAACCACCAATTCGGCAGACCGCTTGTTGACCCGTGATCCGTCTGGAGTTTGCTCAACTAAACTGCCATCTTCTTGCAAGAACGATATGAGAACAGCAGGTTCGCCAGATAAGGGTTCGAGAGCGGTCGCGGATCGAGATCCGGTCTCTGTTCTTAGCTTGCCGCCGTAAAAAGGTGCATTAATCAGGTTGCAGATTTTAGGCTGCATACGCCGCTGCACCTGAAGCATCGCCAAAGCCGGATGTTTCGGAGTGTTACCGGAGATACCAGCAAGTTCGAATGGGTCCTTGTGTAACCATCGGTGTGCTGCTGCAGACTGTGCCAGAGCGATCGGCCCAAGCTGTCGAAAGTCGCCCGTAATCACCACGCGCTCGCTACCGAGGGCTCCCACACATAGGACGTAAGGGACGGGCATCATGCTGGCTTCATCGATGACTGCAAATTCAAAGCTCGATTCGCTGATGGCGGGCTCTATACAGGTTTGCACTGCCGTTGTGAGGACGATCCGAGACTCGGCGATCAGAACCTTGGTCAGGTCCTTGAGCTGAGACTTGACCTGAAACATCTCATGTTGCAACAGCGCCCGTGCCTCGGCTTCCGTTTCGGCTACGTCGCGAAGACGTTGCTGTAGCTTCTCGATTTCCTCAGAACCACGCAGGCCAATGTCGTTGAACGTCTCGGCATCGCCGAAGACGGCCCGAACCGACAGAAGTTTCTCAATCGTTTGCAAGGAGAGATTGCCAAACGCGGCGTCATCGAGATGCTCCGCACAGGGGTTGATCATCTTTCCGCCAAGGTGCAGCTCTTCTACGGGACGCCTTCTCCCGGCAACGCCAAAGCCGCCGAGCAGTACGCCTCGAATACCTTCAGCATCACTCGCCAGCTCCGGTACAGCAAAGATGAGACGCAGCTCGCCCTCGATCTTTGCCTTTTCATCAATGGCCTTCCTATTGCGACCTTCGAGTTAAAGAACCGGCTGACGAAGCAGACCGTCGAAGATGCCGTGCAGCAGTACAAGCGCGATCGTGATTCACGGGAGCTGCTCTTCCAGTTTGGGCGCTGTGTCGTCCACTTTGCCGTGGACGACCAGGAAGTACGTTTTTGTACCGAGTTGAAAGACAAGAACTCGTGGTTTCTACCCTTCAATAAGGGGTTCAACGACGGAGCCGGAAACCCACCCAATCCCGATGAACTCAAGACCGACTACCTGTGGAAAGGCGTACTGACCAAGCAGGGTCTGACCGACATTCTTGAGAACTACGCGCAGGTGGTGGAGGAGGAAGACGACAAAGGCAAGAAGAAATGCAAACAGATTTTCCCCCGCTACCACCAGTTGCGAGTCGTCCATCGGCTGCTGGATGATGAGGCTAAGAACGGCGTCGGCAAACGCTACCTGATCCAGCACTCGGCCGGAAGTGGCAAGAGCAACTCGATTGCCTGGATGGCGCACCAGCTAATTGGCTTGGAGAAGGAAGGCGGGAAGATCTTTGATTCAGTGATCGTCGTGACCGATCGGCGAGTGCTGGACCGACAGATCAAAGAGACGATCAAACAGTTCGCCCAGGTTTCGGTCACGGTTGGGCACGCAGATCACTCCGGAGATCTACGCCGGTATTTGCGGGATGGCAAGAAGATCATCATCACAACCGTTCAGATGTTTCCGTTCGTGCTGGGAGACATCGGCAACGAGCATCGGGGCAACAAGTTCGCCATTATCATTGACGAAGCCCATTCCAGCCAGGGCGGCCGCACCTCAGCGAAGATGAACATAGCCCTCTCGGAGTCCGGCGGCGAGGAAGAAGAGGAGACGACCGAGGACGCCATCAACCGCATCATGGAATCGCGGAAGATGCTGCCGAATGCGAGCTATTTCGCGTTCACCGCGACTCCCAAGAACAAGACGCTTGAGATTTTCGGTGAGGCGGTGCCGTCAGGTGACAAGATCAGGCACCGGCCCTTCGACAGCTACACGATGAAGCAGGCGATCCAAGAGGGCTTCATTTTGGATGTTCTGGAAAGCTACACTCCTGTTCACAGCTACTACCGGCTGATGAAAAAGGTGGAGGACGATCCCGAGTTCGACATCAGGAAGGCTCAAAAGAAGCTACGCAAGTACGTGGAAGGAAATGAGCATGCAATCCGAGAAAAGACCGAGATCATGGTGGACCACTTCCAGACGCAGGTAATCGCCAGGTGGAAGATTGGTGGGCAAGCTCGTGCCATGGTGGTTACCAGCGGCATTCAGAGAGCAATCCAGTACTTCCACGCCTTCCAGGTGTACCTGAAAGAGACGAAGAGCCCATACAAGGCGATTGTGGCATTCTCCGGGGAGCACGAATATGGCGGGGCGAAGTTCACCGAGGCATCGCTTAACGGATTTCCGAGCAACAAGATCGAGAAAAAGATCGAACAGGACCCGTATCGCTTCCTGATCGTTGCAGACAAGTTCCAGACGGGCTACGACCAGCCGCTGCTGCATACCATGTATGTGGATAAGACGTTGGCAGGCATCAAGGCGGTTCAAACCCTGTCGAGGCTCAATCGGGCTCGCCCCCAGAAGAGTGACACGTTTGTTCTGGACTTCATGAACGATGTGGACACGATTCAGGCTGCGTTCGCGGACTATTACCGCACGACGATTCTCAGCGAGGAAACGGATCCCAACAAGCTCCACGATTTAAAGGCTGCGCTTGATAGTGCCCAGGTTTACAACTGGACGCAGGTCGAGGAGCTCGTGTCGTTCTTCCTGGGAGGGGCGGATCGCGACAAGCTCGATCCTATTCTCGATGCGTGCGTAGCAAGCTACCTCTCTGATCTCAAAGAAGACGGCCAGGTTGATTTCAAGGGCAAAGCTAAAGCGTTTATCAGGACCTACGGATTTCTCGCTTCTGTTCTGCCCTACAGCATAGCCTCTTGGGAGAAACTCTCCATCTTTCTGAATTTCCTAGTCCCGAAGCTGCCCGCACCGGAAGAGCAAGATCTCTCGAAGGGCCTACTCGAAACCATCGACATGGACAGCTATCGTGTCGAGAAGCAGGCCGCCGTTAAGATCGCATTGCCAGATGCCGATGCAGAGATTGGGCCAGTGCCGACGGAAGGCGGCGGCCACAAGCCCGAGCCGGAACTGGATTATCTCTCGAACATCCTCAAAACGTTCAATGAGCAGTTCGGGAATATTGACTGGAAGGATAGAGACAAAATCAGCAAAGTCATTGCGGAAGAGATTCCAGCCAAAGTCGCAGCCGATAAGGCCTACCAGAACGCGATGAAGAACTCGGACAAGCAGAACGCCCGCATCGAGCACGACAGGGCGCTTCAGCGGGTTATCATCGACCTCCTGACAGATCACACGGATCTGTTCAAGCATTTCAGCGACAATCCATCGTTCAAGAAGTGGCTTGGTGACTCCATTTTCGCTGCGACATATCAGGGTCAGGCTGACTCCGCAAACGCTGGCTGAGTTCGTCAAACTCGGGAAAGGCCCCTTTCCTATCGCTCTGTTTTGTGCATGCTGTAAGCCAGCCAGAACA
>OBLU010003358.1_pt1 | contig 14509 bp, 13 predicted proteins | sample 1518681 | NCBI WGS metagenome assembly OBLU01 (sample SAMEA3539304, study PRJEB22396) | soil metagenome | biome: tundra; feature: field; material: soil | place: USA | collected 2010-05 | depth 0.15 m
TGTTGATCGCGGATTTGAATTCCGCCTGATCGACTTGTTTCTTGCAACCGGTTGCCCATGCGATGAGCCCGGTCAACACGAGCGCCAGGGCGATTCTTTCACGCATCCCAATTCACCTCAAAGATTTGGATGCGGGAAATGGGGTTGAAACGAATGAGCCCTGATGAGGATTCAAAAAAGAGGAAAGATCCGCCCGGGTTGCCGAAAGAGGGACGGGACGCGAATGAGTCAATGAATTCAAGTCTAGCGTGGAGCACGCAGATATTATAGGGATCAACGTTTTGCTCAGTTCCGAGAAGTTTGTGGCCTAACCGGAAGTTATATAGGAGTAAACACTTCGGCGTAATTTTCAGGATCGGTATCGGGAAACGCCGTTGTGGTCAACTTTCCTGTCTTGGTACGGCTCGCGATAGATCAGGCATTGTGGCACATAACAGCCATTGACTTCTAAATTATTGACTCTAGCTTGATTACGATGATGACACGAGAAATTGGCAAAATCGGTGCCCATAAGTCCAATGTTTTGCGCTTTGTGATGGACACGAAAAATTGGCAGTGAACACCTGTTGTCTGGCCCCTCTTAGGCTGCGATTCTTGGGTAACGTGGACTCAACAGCTTCGGCTCGGGGCGAAATCTAAGTATACTTCTGCGTTCCGCTCATGGTTCTCCTTACCCCCAAACGCGCCGTCTTATCTTGTGCAAAAGCGTGTCTACAACAGGCCAGCGGCTCGCAATACGGCGTCCGCAACTTGCTCGGGGGTCAGAGCATCCACGCTGATCGAGACGTGAGCGGTGCGATAGAGCGGCAGCCGGCGCTGGTAGCGGGCGGCCAGGTTGGCCTGATCGGCGAGGACCGGGCGGGTGGGCTCGGTTCCCCGGCAGCGGGCCAGAGTCGTTGCCAACTCGACTTCAAGATGGATGAGCAGGGTTCCGGGCGCGGTCAGCAGCAGGTCGCGGGTTTCCATACGCTCGATTGCGCCGCCACCGAGGGCCAGCACCAGTGCCTCTTCGGCTGCCAGCCGGGCGATGGTCGCATGCTCCCGGTCGCGGAAGGCGCCCTCACCGTGGCGGATGAAGAGTTCGGCGATGGTTGCTCCGGCGTCGGCTTCGATCACGTCGTCGACGTCAACAAATCTCCAGCCGAGACGCGCGGCTACGAGCGGGCCGACGGTGGTCTTGCCCGAGCCCATGAAGCCGGTCAGCACAATGCGCCGGGGTAGGGCGGTGGCGCGGGATTCGGATTGAGGGAGGAAAGTCAAAAACCTGCCTTTGGCGAAGCCTCTGAGTTTCGGAACTGCTTGTTCAGTATAGGCAATCGGCGCTTGCGACTTGATTGGTCAGCCCAAAACCATTACCACGGCTCCGGCGGTGATGAGGAGCCCGCCGGCGAGGACTGCCGGGGTGAGCTTTTCTCCCAGCAGGAGCCAGGCAAAGACCATCACCAGCGGGACACTGAGCTTGTCGAGCGGCGCGACACGAGAAGCAGGCCCCAGTTGAAGGGCGCGGAAGTAGCAGATCCACGAGAGCCCTGTGGCCACTCCAGAAAGCGCGAGAAAGAACAAGGTGCGCCGGTCGAGGAAGCGCATCTCGCCGTGTTTGCCGAGACCGATGGCGATGGCCCAGGCGAAGACGACCACCACGCTGGTGCGGATTGCCGTAGCGAGGTTTGAGTCGACGTGGGCCACTCCTACCTTGGCAAGCAGGGCTGTGGCGGCGGCAAAGAGGGCGGAGAGCAGGGCCCATCCAACCCAAGACATGGAAAAGGGGATCATAGGAAAGCTGGTCATGAAAAACATGGTACGCGGCTGGCGTCTGGATGGGTGCTCTACACTCGAATGGATGCAGACTGGCAAAGCCAGCAAGACGGCTCTTCGCGTTGGGATTCGCCGCGCCGCCCACCAGGTGATCGACAATCCTCGGGTTCTGGACGATCCCGTTGCGGTGCGGTTGCTGGGGGCTGGATTCGCACGCGACCTGGAGCGGGCGATGCATCCGGTGGCACGGGATTTTCGCGCCTTTATGGCGGCTCGCAGCCGTTATGTCGAGGACCAACTCGCCAAGGCTGTCGCAAACGGAGTCAACCAATATGTCATTCTCGGGGCAGGGCTGGACACCTTCGCTTACCGCAATCCGTTTCCCACGCTGCGTGTCTTCGAGGTCGACTTTCCCGCCACGCAGGAGTGGAAGCGTTCAATGCTGCAAGAGGCTGGCATCGCCCCGCCGGCCAGCCTCACCTTTGTTCCACTGGACTTTGAGCATACGGCGCTGGTCGACGGGCTTGCAGAGGCGGGATTCAGCGACCGCGACGCGGCGTTTTTTGGCTGGCTCGGAGTCGTGCCGTATCTCACGCTCGATGCATTTCGCGCAACTTTGCAGGCGGTTGCGCTACTGCCTACAGGAACGGGAATCAGCTTCGACTACGCGTTTGCGCCGGAGACGCTCAGCGCGAAGCGCCAACAGATTTTCAAAGCGTTGTCAGAGCGCGTTGCGGCCGCTGGAGAGCCATTCAAGCTTTTCTTCACGCCGGAGCAGATGGAGTCGGAACTGCGCCGCGCCGGATTTAAGAACATTGAGCAATGGGATTCCGCCCATTTGAACGAACTTTACTTTCGCGATCGATCAGACGGCCTGCGACTGTCGGACGCGCGTCTAGGCATGCTGGTGACTGCCTGGGTTTGACCCGTCATGGCGACCAAAGCCACACGATAAGATGGTTTCATGCGCCTGCTTGCCATTGTTTCGTTCCCTGCGATTCTGCTGGGGCTCTCCGGATGCGGCTATCACACGCTGGGCGCTGCCACTCACCTTCCGCCGAATACCCAAACGCTCTCCGTTCCGGTCTTTGCCACGCGCACAGAGGCGTATCACACCGAAGCGGTGATGACTGAGGCTGTGATCCGCGAGTTCGCCACGCGCACACGGCTGCGAGTGACGCCCGATGCCGGCGGGGATCCGGATGTGGTGCTTCACGGAACGATTTTGAAGCAGGTTGTTGCGCCGCTGACCTACAACACTTCGACGCAGCAGTCGTCCAGCTTCCTCATCACGATGGTCGTTTCCGTTACCCTCAATGGGCGCGACGGCAAAGTACTTTACGAAAACAAGAATTATGTCTTCCGCGAGCAATACCAATCCACCACCGACCTGCCGACATTTCTGGATGAGAGCCCGGCAGCCGTGGACCGGCTTTCGCGCGACTTTGCGCGGGAACTGGTTGCCGATGTGCTCGAGGGATTGTAGGAGTTCGGGCGGCGCGAAGAGGAGGTCGACGCGCCGCCCGGCGTTGGGGGGGAGGGAAGGAATCGCCTTGCGATTCAATCCTGAGTCTAGGCGTGACGCTCTGGTGAATCAATCAAAAGCAAGTCCGATTTGCCGCTATTTTACGTCGAGCAAGGGTTACGAAAGGACAGTGTCCATTCGAAGTAACCTCTGTTACTTACTCATTGGTAAATACCTTCGGGTTTGAGTCTTTGCTATCCATCGGGCTGGCGAAAAGAGTACAAGTCCAACCCTTGCAAGTTGTTGTATTTTTTAGCAACTCCGGGCCTGCTGGGCTGGCGGCGCGAGCCCGGGAAGGTTATTCTAAAGCCGCATGCTCGTTGATCTCATAGTCACTCGGCCGGCGGCGCAGAGGCCGATCCATTGAGCGGCTCGCGCTGGGGTGCCGGATTCGCCTCCGTCAGCCGCTTCGTGACGGAAATCGAGGCCGCTGCCAAGGGCACCAGGTCTCTGAAGCCGGGTTACGTGCTGGCGGGCGATGAAGTTTTTCTGTCAGATCGCTGCCGCGCCGCTGTGCTGAAGGCATTCGTTCCGCCGGAACTGAAGGACTTCTGCCTTTCTGATCTCGATCTGGCGGGAACTTCGATCTTCGAGGTGCTGGATCGCGCGCAAACCCCTTCCCTGATGTCCCCGTTCCAAGTCATCTTTGTGCGCAATGTGAAGCAGCTCTACACACGCGGGGCGAAGAAGGACGAGTTCGCTGCTCTGGATCGCTACTTCCGTTCGCCCAACCCCCAGGCTCTGCTGATTTTTGTCGCCGACTTTCTGCGCATTCCTTCTGACGCCCGTCGCATGGAGATGGACGACAAGAACCGTTTCGAGCGACTGAGTGAGACTCTGGGCGAGCATTGCGGCATGGTGGAACTGGCGCGTGTGAACGAGGAAGATGCGATGCGGTGGGCCGTAGCAACCGCGCAGCAGGCGGAAACCCGCATGGAGCCGGACGCAGCCCGCGAGCTGGTCGATGCCCTGGGCGCCGACATGTTGCTCATCTCGTCGGAGTTGGAGAAGCTTTTGCTCTTTACCATGGGCCGTGGGCGTATCACGTTGGGCGATGTCGAAACCATGGTGCTGGGCGCCAAGCAGCGGTCGCTCTATGAACTGACCGACGCCATCAGCTCGCGCAATCGGGCGCGCGCGCTGGCACTGCTGCACGGCCTGCTGAACAGTTCCGAGGCGGGCGAGGATGCCGCCATCGGCCATCTTTATATGCTGGCGCGTACTTTCAGGCAGATGCTGGTGATCCTGGAACAGAATGTGCGCGATACGCGCGCCATCTGGCAGGCGCTATGGCAGGGCTTTCGGATCCCGCCCTTCGCGGCCGAAGATCTCATCCGGCAAGCCCGTCGCTACAAGAGCCGGCGTGAGCTGACTCGCGCACTGCGGCTGATCGCACGAGCGGATCTGGAGTTGCGCTCTTCGCCTCCTGACAAGCGCCTGGTGCTGGAGCGGCTGGTTTACGATCTGGCTTCTGAGCCTAAGCCCGCGGCGCCGCCATGGGCTTCGGCTCAGTTGTCCTTTGAGGGCTAAAGGTCGTCCAATCAAATTTGTCCGAGGCAGGTGAGCGCTCTAACGGATTCCTGTCGCGATCACGCACGGGGAGTAGGCTCGGTCTTCTCATTGAATGTGATTGGTGAGCCAGTCGCGCAGAAAGTTGAGCAGGTGGACAGTCAGGGCAAACTCGCCGCAAGCAAAACGCTGAGTGTAAGATTCAACCTTTTTTGTCAGATCACGATGCCTTGCGCGGTGTTCTTCCAATCCCGTGTAGTTTGCGGCAGCCATGATCGCTTCTTCCGCGGAGAAGTGATCGCGCGTGTAGGCAATCAAATTGGGCAGCAGCGGTTCGGTCAGGCTTCTTGCCTGCCCCTTCAGCATGGCATCATGGAGCTCATTTATCGTGTCCACGAGAATCCCGTGCTGAGCATCGATTGCCGGGATGCCCACAGACAGTTTGTCGCTCCAGACGATCAGCGCCATTCCTTCTCCCATGCCGGAAAACTCCGGCACTAGAAGAGATCGGCTGAAACCCCGGTAAGTTGAGCGGAGTAGTGGTTCAAGCGGGTGTGCCGCGGATTCAGAGCAGAACAAGCGATTGGGAAAAACTAGAAAATGCCTCGTTCATTGAGCCACGGGCCATATCGCTGGTCGAGCTGTTCGATGTGTTGGCTATACCAATTGCGCAGAAAACTGAGCAGCGCATGTGCCTCGACGCCTTCAGTGTGTTCCACTTTTTCGACGGTTTCCTTGATCTGGCGCAGCAGGTCTTGATGCGCCTCCCGGTGTACCGCGAGGCCCGGAAATGCATGACGCTCCAGGAGCTGTTCTTCGCAGACGAAGTGCAGGCGCGAAAATTCGACGAGCCGCTTAAGGTGCTCGTCCACCTGCTTGCGTTCGCAGCCGCGCACCAGCGCGGAGTGCAACTCATTCATCGTGTCCATCAGAATGCCGTGCTGGTCGTCCATAGCTTGCACGCCGACAGAGCAGGAATGGCTCCAGGTAAGAAGGGTCACATGAGCCTCCGTGAATTATTTCCATGGTCAACCGCGGGGAGGGAAACAACAATCCCCATAACGTGTGAGGCTTATGCAACGGCAGCATCATAGAGCGGCTGCGGCTACTCGAGAATGATGTTGGGATGCGGCTCATGGCCGCGCGTGGTGAGGATGACTGCGGCGCCCAGGATGAGCGCGCCGCCCGCCCAGGCGTAGGGTCCGAGGTGCTCGCCGAGCAACTTGACTCCAAGCCAGGATCCGAGGGCCGGCTCGATGTTCAAAAAGACCCCGGCACGCGACGCAGGAACGTGATGAATGCCCCAGTTCCACAAAAGGGTGGTGGTGGCGGTACAGGCCACGCCGCTGATGGCCAGCGCAATCCAAGCCGTGGTGCTGACGTGGAAGAAGGGCGGCGGCGGGCTTTTATGCTCGAGCAATGGGTTCAACATCCAAGGTCCCAGGATCCAGATGATGAGCATCGCCGTGCCGGACAGGATCGTGTAGGCCGTTACCACAGGCGGGCTGTGGGTCTGCATCAGCTTTTTGCTCAGCAGAATCCAGGCCAGGGCGGTGCAGAGGGAGGCTACAACCATAAGATCGCCCTCCAGCGAAGGCCCACCCCGCCTGACCGCACCATGGTGGCCGCCAAGCACAATGAGTGCCGCGCCAACCGTGGAACCCACGAGGGCCATCCAACCGATCATGTCGAGGCGCTCGCCAGCAAACAGGGCTGCTGCCACTCCCAGCAGGACCGGCATGGAGCCCACCATCAGGGACGCGTGGCTGACAGTGGTGAGGGCGAGGCCGTGAAACTGGATCAGGAACTGAATGGGAATGCCGAAGAGAGCGGAGATGAGCAGCAGGCGCGTTTCGCTCCAGGTGAGGCGGACCCGGCTGGCCACCGCCGCGGGCAGCATGCCCAGGCAGGCAAACAGAAATCGATAGAGCACCATGTACTCGACGCTCATTTCATTGAGCGCCAGGCGGCCAAAATAGAAGCCCGTGCCCCACAGGCACCCTGCCAGCGCGCAGGCGCCATATCCGAGAAACCTGAGGCGCGGGCTGGATGTTGTTTGATTTTCCATTCTCTTCTTTTAATGTCGCATACGCGGAGGGGCGGGGGTGTCCCAGGGGGTGTCCCTGCACAAAACCGGCCGCATCGGCGAGAATGGTTGTCGATGGCGAAACGGCTCCTGAAGGCCGGTTTCAATTGGCGCGCGGGCCTCAGGCTGGCGGTTGTTGCAACGCCATTGTGTCTGCCGGCGATCGGGTACGCGATGGGCGGACTGATTTCGATTCGGCACCACAAAGCGCCCGACCAGACCGAGACGCCGAACAAGCACACCAATTCGTCTCAGCCGCCCGCGTTCTCCATTCCGGTAGAGCCGCTTGGCTATTTCGCTCCCGGCACTTTCTACCAGGGGCTACGGCACAGCCTCGTTTCATTGGATTTTATTGACGAGAATCGGCTGCTTTTCACCTTTCGAACCCCGGGGCTGATCCGCCGCGCAGCCGCAGGGGAGGATGATGAACGCGAGATTCGCGCCATGGTGCTGACGCTGCCCAAGGGAACCGTAGAGGCCGAGGCGCTATGGACCCTCCATGACCACGCGCGCTACCTGTGGATGCTGCACGATGGACACTTTCTCTTGCGCGACCGCGACAACCTGCAGGAGGGAGACGCGACGCTCGCGCTGAAACCGCTGCTGCACTTTCCGGGTCCGTTGCTGTGGCTGGAGATGGACCCCGCGCAGCAGTTTCTGGTGACCGATTCGCACGAACCCGATGCGTCTTCATCCCATTCCGGCGAGGTCCCGAGCCCCACGACAGCCGCTGCTGCCATCACCAGCGAGGATGAGGATCCATCCGGGCGGCCCGATATCGTGGTGAGGATTCTTCGCCGGTCTTCAGGGCAGGTTCTGCTGGTGAGCCATGTGCGAACCACCGTGCATCTACCTGTTAATTCAGAGGGTTACCTTGAAGTTTTGCGTTCCACGGGGCGGGACTGGGTGCTCAACATGAACTACTTCACAGGCGGCAGCAGAATTCTGGGGCGAATCGAGTCTGTCTGTACGCCCGCGATGGAATTTGTTTCGCCTGAGGAGGTGCTGGCAAATACCTGCGGCACGGGAGGCGGCCGCGGTTTGGTGGCAATGTCCACCGATGGGCGCCGCCTGTGGGCCGCGCCTTCCGCTCCAACCCAGGTGTGGCCGCTGCTGGTGATGGCGCCGAACGGCTCGCGATTGGTGAGGGAGACGCTGACAGTGACGCGTCCGGTCGATGCGTTTTCGCCCTTGAACTTCGACGATGTGAAAAGCCAACTCGTAGAAGTTTACGATGCGGCAAGTGCCAAATGCGCGCTCAAGGCTTCGGCCAGCCCCGTGCTGGACGGGGGAGGGAACGTGGCTATTTCACCGTCAGGCAATCGGGTGGCGGTGCTCGACGCAGGAGCCATTCAGGTATACGAGTTGGCTGCGCCGCCCGCGATGCAGGAATCCGACATCAAACATTCAGGGCGGTAAGGGCGCTCTTTGCTGGTTCCAGCGATTGCTGCCCCGTGTAAACTGGGCAGCGGAGGTTTTTCTTGGCCACGGCGGTCATCCATTACGTAGCTGCGGCGGCTACTGACCGCGGCCGGAAACGCCCTTCTAATGAAGATGCGTTCGGATTCTCAATAGAGGACGGGGTCTACGTCGTTTGCGACGGCATGGGAGGCGCTGCAGCGGGGGAGATCGCCAGTTCCCTTGCCGTTGACGAGGTGCTGCGCCTGCTCTCGGGTCGCCGCCAGAACGGCCACACGTCTCTTCCACACGCAGCAGAGCAGGCCGTTGTCGCCGCCAACGAGGCGATTTTTTCCCGCGCACAGCGCAATAGGCGCCTCAGCGGTATGGGCACCACGCTGGTGGCGCTGGCCGTTGAGGAGCGCCACGTGTGGGTGCTCAATATTGGCGACAGCCGCTGTTACCGCGTTCGCCAAGGGCGCCTGGAGCAGCTCACCCTGGATCACTCGCTAGTGGAAGAACAGGTGAGGTTGGGCCGCATGTCTCACTCCGAGGCGCTGCGCTCCCCACTTAAGAATGTGATTACCCGCGCGCTGGGAACGCAAATCACGGTGACGCCCGATGTGTTTGGACTGGAAGCTAAGCCCGGCGATTTGTTCCTTCTCTGTTCCGACGGCCTGACGCGCGAACTCCCCGACCAGGACATCGAATCGCTGCTCTCCAAGAGCCTTCCGCTCAAGGACCTTTGTACTTCGCTGGTCAATGCCGCCAAGAAGGCCGGCGGCCACGACAATATCACCTGCTTGTTGGTGCGTGCAGAGGCTTGAACTTATTGCCCCAGAGTGCGCACAGAGTTGTGCCGGACGCTGATAAGGTAGCTCGACTCAGGCGGGGTCCGGTTTGAATTTCAATGTGCTTGGGCTGGCGATGACCCTTTCGGTCTGCTCTCGAGTTTCCTGGGCGGAAATGCTGCCGAAATCTTCGCTCGCAGCGTCATCTGAGATCGCCTCGATTGTCGAAGCGATGCCTTCAGCTCCTGTGTCCTCAAGTGCATTTTTGGCGTGGGACATCCGGTTTGATTCCCCGCAGTGAACCGAGAGCAGACAGCCCCCGTCCTTCACCGCGGCTTCATAGAGCCTGGCTTCGTATTCCGGAATTCCGATGCCGATGAACACACCTGTAAGGCCACCGTGGGATCCTCCTGCGACCAAACCAGTCAGCGTGGTCATCATCGGACCAGCGGCGATGAGAAGGCCGAGGTCGGACACTTCGAACTCACCTGGGCTCTCGAGATGAGGAAATCCTCGAACGATATCATCGGTGCCTCCCTCCGCAGCTTTCGTGGTTCTGTGCACAAAAGCACGTGTGACCTCATTGCCCGGAAGGACAACGGAGATTTCTGAAACGGAAAAGCCCTTGGACAGAAGAAGATCGATGGCTGTTCCCGCAGCATCGGCCTTCCCGTAGATGCCGAAGACTGCAGAATCGCTGCTGGACATCGCATTCTCCTGTGCTGCTTGCGGGCAGCGAATCTGCCTCGACCGACGGCTCACCTGATCCGAACACTGAGGTCGTCTGTGGGCCTTCTGTTCGAGTGAAATCCTATGTGGGTGGGATGGCGAGGATCAGCCCGAGGTTGTCTCTTCCACCTTCTGCTCCAGGACCCGCAGTAGAGACGCATTGACCTGAAGAGTGGCCTGAGCCAAGCTCGTGCAGACCTGGGCTGTTTCTCCTCCGCTGATCTCGTTTGCTGCCCGAACGGGATCTTCGGTGTAATTCCACAATCCGACAATGATCTTGAGGTCCGGGTCCTGCATGCGCAGTCTTCTATAAAGATTCCTTGCGTGCGAAATCGCATAGGGCGGCAGCGCCGACAAGCAGACGAGATCCGGTTCACTCTTCGACGTTTCCGCCAGCATACCTTCGACTGTTCCGATCGGGATGGTTCTTGCGGAGTAGCCCGCCCGTTGCAGCAATTGAGCCAGCATGATGCCGATGATTTCATCCGCGTCGTCGCGGACAGGAACAACTGTAATTTTCTTCGAATCCCCTATGGCAGCCGCAGATTCGTAGTCAGGACCCTCGGAATCTCCGGATGGTCCGGTTGTCTCATTTCGCTCCGGATCGACCTTTCTGAGCGTCATTTCTTCCACGAGATCTTTCGTGGTTTGGGTGATGAATGCGACGGTGGCTTCATCGAGTGCGTTGCTATGGCGATCCCGCTCAGCCATAATCAGCGCCGGAATCATAACGGCATCATAGAGTTCCCGCAGGGAATGTTCTTTGATGTATGTTTCGAGCACCCGGCTGGCCTCGTGCTCATCGTTCGCCAGCAAACGCTGGTAGTAGTGGGCTTCCGGCGCCATGACCGGCTGATCGCCAAGGAGAACTGTCAAAAATTCAAGACTGGGAACATGGGATCCCACCACTGCGAGGCAGACCGTGAGTGGGACAGAGAGAACCAGGCCTACCGGCCCCCAGATAAGAGACCAGAAGATTGCGGCGATGAGGATAGCGAGCGTGGAGAGGCCCGTGTATCTGCCATAAACATGGGGCTCAAGAAAGTTGGCTGTCACCACCTCCATGCAAGAGAAGATCGCCATGATGAGGAGCGTCTTCGACCATCCGTCAAACACCACTATGGACAACACAATCGCCAGTGCAGCGGCGATGGGTTCGCCAACGTAAGGGATGAACCGTAACAGGCCCGCGAGGAAGCCCCACAGGAATGCGTGGGGCAAGCCCAGGAACTGCAGAGCAATCGCGATGATCGCTCCAAAGCCGGTGTTTACGAGCAATTGCAGAGAGAGAAACCGGCTGACGCGCACGCTTGCGTCGTCCATTGCCTGGGTCATGAGGTTGAGGTGGCCGTGGCCGGTCAGGTGGATAAAGCGGTTCCTCAGGTCTTCCCGATTAAGGAGCATGAAGAAGGTAAAGACCACCACCAACACCACGGAAAGCATTGCTCCCATAACGCCGCTGAGTGCGTCCAAACGGGCCGGAGTGTCACCGATTTCGCGCACCAGGAGTGGTCGAGTCGGAGAGGATCCTAATTCCTGTTTCCCGGCGCGTCCCCGATCTCTCTCGTCTGTATTCAACTGTTCGATTTGTCTGGTCAACCGGTTCAGTTCTTCCTGCGCGCGCGTAAACCGCGTTGTCTTTGATTGGCGGAACGACTCGATCTTGCTCTGGACATTCAGTGAGTACGCGGGGAAATCATCGGCGACTTCAATGAGCTGCCTAGAAACCGTCCAGCCTGCCGTTCCCAAAATGGCGCCTGCCGCGACAATCACGCAGAGAACGGCCAGGATCCTCGGAAACCGGATGCGCTCCAGACCGGTGACAAGAGGGGCAAGAATGAAGGTAAGAAGGAGCGCGAGAGCAAGAGGAAAGATGACCGTCTTGGCGAGGTAAAGAACGGCGATGAGCACAACCGCCAGGATGACGGCCAGCAATTGCGAGAGGACTTTTGATGTGTCCGGGCGTGCCATATCAGAACCGAGCTGCCAGGATAGTGCGTATCCCTTTACAGAATTGCATCACTCCGGGTTAGATGCCGGTAACCGCGTGAAACCTTGGTCTTTTGTTGTGCATGGCTGAGCACGAATCAAATGGGGCTCGATCGTGGATGAAGGAGGCACAAGCTATTAGAGGATTGAAGATCTTCTAAGCTAATGATTCATGATGGTCGGGGCGGAGGGATTCGAACCCCCGACCCTCTGCTCCCAAAGAATAGCTCGGCCATTTATGCCGGTTTGTACGCAGTTCGTTGTCTTCGTGCTTTCAATGGGTTACGGCTCCCTACATCCAACCGACACAATCTCATCTAAACCGGCACCCGCTACAGTATCCGCTACAGTCTCTATAGCGCCAACCAAACGTCTGGATCATGTCACATCCCAAATCAGCGTAGGGCCCATCCGCCGGACGGTCCTGACCCTTTGCTCCGGGGCCAATCGATTCCGAAAAGCCGAGCGGGGAGCCCCCACGGATAGATGATCCGGCAGGCGCCTGAGCAGTTATTGTCTGCACCTTCCATGCAACCTGCCCCGGCATCCCACTCAGTCGGAGATTTCGAGGTAGACAACTCATGCCCAGTCGAGTGCGCCTCGCGCCTGTCTGCAGCTTCGGATTCCTCCGCAGGCGGTCACTGGAGGAGTCCCTAGCATCGAAGCGTCAACGCAAAGAATCTCAAGCGGAGCATCAAGCATGCAACCTGCTTCGGCCGCCAACTGGCTCATGCTTTGACGCGAGAAGGCCTCTTCCACCGTCGAAGCCATCCCGGCCACGAATTCGCATTGGCATCGTCATGCTGCCAGCGAAGTTCTCGATAGGTCCGCCGGTGCATTCCCGTCGGCCTCTCCGGAAAAGGATCGTACATACTTGCAGTACCGCCTAACCGCTCGCGGATGGACTGAGCTCGGTTCAGTGCGCGTTCCCAGGCGGCAATCCGCTGGCTGGAATATGCAAGTTGGTGACAGTGGCGGCACGCGAAAATGCCATCGAGATAGAGAATCGCAACTCGCCGACCGCAATCATGCCTGGGACAACGGAACCACGCTCGGCGCCCTCCATAGTTACAGCGAACCCATTCGAGAGGAATCGGATACCGCTCGCTCCGCCACTCCCCGCCGGTGATGAAGCGCTCATACGACACAATAATCCGGTCTATTTCGGCTTTCACGCTGATCGAAGCGGCTGGCTCACCATTGCGGTTCCAATGCTGCGGAAACGAGGGCCCAGGTCGAAGCAGGCCGAGTCTCTGTAATCGCCGGACATCAAGAGAGGCGAAATGTTCGGCTTTTCCCTTCGTCTGCCTACCCCAGCACCGTCCACTTCCAAATCCGCCCATTGCCCCCCCATTTACCGAAATCATAAGACAAAACTTTGCGCGGCGCACCAGTTTTGCACGACTGCGGAAGCGTCTTGTACAAGGATCATGCTCTCGGTTGGCATACCTGATGCCGCCGTCGAGCAGTGCTGGCGACATGTTGCATGGCAAATGCGAATTCACCTTGCTGTTGTACAGTTGTGACGGCACAATTGGGGCGACAGAATGGGGCACCAGAAGCCGAAGCCAGAGGCAGAAATCCCGGGGCCAAGCCGTATTCTCTGAATCCAACATTCTCCGGGCCGTCTCAAAATGACTCTTCAAATTGCCCTCAGGGAAAGAGAGTCGTCGATTTGGGCCATAAAAGGCCCAGCATGAGGATCGTTCCGCACGAGATGGCAGACGAGGGCACGGGAAAGGCAAATCCTCCAAGCTGCCGAGAGGTCAAAACGAAGAGCAGGAACATGAACCTCCGCGAAGATATCCAGCCCGCTGCCACCATCAAAGCGCAACCCTCCCCGGCCCCCAAAGTTGGTGACCTGGTGAGGGTCCGCTCGCGAACTTGGCTGGTTGACGAAGTCATCGAACCCAAGATCCCCGGGCAGACGTGCGTTGTCCGCCTCTCCTGCGCCGATGACGACGCCCAAGGGCAAGCCCTCGAAGTTCTCTGGAACTACGAACTCGATCGTTTGACCCTCAATGACGAGGGATGGGCAGACCTTGCGGCCAAGGGCTTCGATCAACCCCGTCAGTTTGCGGCGTTTCTGCATACTCTCCGTTGGAACTGTGTGACTTCCACCGACCCAAATCTGTTCCAGGCGCCGTTCCGCGCCGGAATCCATATCGATGCGTACCAGATGGAACCGCTCCGCAAAGCGCTCCGCCTGCCGCGGGTCAACCTCTTCATTGCCGACGACACCGGTCTCGGGAAAACGATTGAGGCAGGCCTCATCGCCCGAGAGCTTCTCCTCCGCAAGAAGGCCAAGACCATAGTTGTGGCAACGCCCCCCTCTGTTCTAGATCAGTGGAAGGCCGAACTTGAGGAGCGCTTTGGCCTGATGTTCGAACTTCTCGACCGGGCCTACCTGGCGCGGATTCGGCGCGAGCGCGGCTTCGGCGTGAATCCGTGGCGCACGCACAGTCGCTTCCTTATTTCCCACAACCTCCTGATTGATCCGGTATACGCAGATCCACTGCGTGAGTGGCTGGGCCAATTCTTGCCGGGAAGCCTTTTGATCCTGGATGAGGCACACCACGCCGCACCTTCGAGCGGAGGGCGCTACGGAATTGAGACCAAGTTCACACGCGCCATTCGAGATCTCGCCGGGCGTTTCGAGCACCGTCTGTTCCTTTCTGCTACCCCTCACAACGGAAAGCCAGAGTCCTTCGCCGAACTCATCTCGCT
>OBLU010003361.1_pt1 | contig 14500 bp, 10 predicted proteins | sample 1518681 | NCBI WGS metagenome assembly OBLU01 (sample SAMEA3539304, study PRJEB22396) | soil metagenome | biome: tundra; feature: field; material: soil | place: USA | collected 2010-05 | depth 0.15 m
ACCATCTTCAAGCAACAGGTCCGTGGAGCGTCCTACGTCTTCGCGGGCCCCGGCAGCCCCAGTTACGCGATGGCCCAGTGGAATCCGCTGGCCCTCATTGAGGATCTCAATCAGGTGCTGCTGGGCGGCGGCACGCTCTGCTTTTCTTCGGCGGCCGCGGCCACCGTGGGCGCCTTCTGTCCCCCGATCTACGAGATCTACAAAGTGGGCGCGACTCCGTACTGGCTGGAGGGGCTCAACGTCGTGGCGACCATCGGGCTCAACTGTGTGGTCATCCCCCATTACGACAACCAGGAGGGCGGCAACTACGACACCAGCCGCTGTTACCTCGGCGAGCGTCGACTGGCCCTGATGGAAAAGGAACTGCCCATCGGTGTGGCGACCTTGGGCGTGGACGAGCACACGGCGCTGGTCATCGACCTGGAATCGGACAGCATTCAGGTGCTCGGCAAATCCCATGGCTACTGGCGACTGAACGGAGAGGTACGAGTCCTCGAAAACGGCTCACTAACCCCGCTCGATGAACTGCGCACCTTAGAAGCCGTCGAAGTGCCAAAGCCTTCAGTCGCTCCCGAGGCCACCACGGTCAGCCAGCCCAGCGGCCTCGCCCAAATCGTGCTCGACGGTGGACCGGGCGCCGTCGAGGCTCTGGCTCAATTGGTCCAACTGAGCGCCACCGGCGGAGAGGGTTTTATCGATCCGACCCCGCTGGTCGAAGGGGTCCTGGCGGCCCGCGTGAACGCTCGCACCCACGGCCAGTATGAACTGGCCGATGAACTGCGCGACGTCTTAGTAAAGGCCGGCGTTGACGTGCAAGACACCCCCCAGGGAACTACCTGGTCACTGCGGGCCGATCACTGAGCGGTCCTTATGCGTCACGAAATTAAGAAACCCCCTCCGAGGAGGGGGTTTCTTCAAGGCCTCTTGGAGTTACTTACGCCCTTTGCACGTACTTAACCTTGCACGACTTGCCGTTGCCAAACTTAAGGGTGAAGGTGTACGTACCGTTGCGCGAGCCGGCCTTCACGGTCACCTTGACGGTAAGCAGTTTGCCCGTGTCCCTGGCAACTACGACGGTGGTGCCGGCGTGACTGGTGATCTTGGGACGGCCTGAGAAGTTCGAGCCAACGATGGTGATCGTCGACGTCTTACCGGGGACCACGAAACCGTTGGTCTTGGTCGCTTTGGGACCGGGTACCACGAAGGTCACCGTGGTGGCCGCTGAAGAAACCGCCAGGTTGGTGGGCGAGGCCGCCTTGGTAGCCGTGACGAGGCACGTTCCTAGGCTCGTCACTGCAAGTGACGTTCCCGTCACTACGCAGCCGAGGGCTGTGCCGGGCGTGGCGGTAAAGGTAACCGCACCGGTGCCGGATCCACCGGCCGTGGTAAGAGTGAGCGCCGAACCGAGGTAGCCGGTCAACGAAGAAACGGTGAGAGCGGCCTGGGCGCCTTGACTGTCAACTGCGGAACTCGCTGCCGTGGTCAAAGCTCTCGAGGAGTCCGTAGCGGTAAGGGTGCAAGAACCGGTCGACGTGATCGTGAGCGCGCTAAAAGTCGCCACGCCGGCAGCAGCCACCGCACTCGTGGTACCGCCCAGGGTACAAGTAGAGGTGAGCGTCACCGTATCCGTCACACCAGTGCCAATCGTCTCTACGTTGCCGTACACGTCTTCTACCGAGACCTTGAAGGTGGCCAAAGCCACTCCTTCGTTGGTGGTCGCGGGAGGCTCCGTCGTAAACGCCACTTTCGTGGGCGTACCAGCGGTCACCGTGACCCCCGTACTTACCGCTGTAGTAAGGGCTTCCGTCGAGTCCGATGCCGTCAAAGTGCAAGGACTAGTGCCACCATCAATAACGAGCGCGCCGAAGGTCGCTACGCCGGAAGAGGATGTCGCAGTCGTGGTACCCGCCAGGGTGCAGGCAGAAGTAATCGCGATAACGTCTGACGACCCATTAGAAGCTGGGGCACCGGCCCCGTTCTCAACCGTGACTGAAAACGAGGTGAGCGTCGCTCCCGCGGTGGTTGTGGCTAGCGGCTCAGTCGTGAAACCAAGCTTGGCGGCGGTGGTTGGGTACACGGTTACCGCACTGCTCGTCGCGGAAGTGAGTCCAGCGTCCGCAGCAGTGAGGGTGCAGGGCCCTCCGGTCGCGGTGAACTGAAGCGCGCTGAAGGTCGCTACGCCAGCAACGGCGTTGGTGGTTACCGTGCCTCCCAGACCGCAGGATGAAGTAATTCCGATGGAGTCCGTCAAATTAGTAGTGGCAAGAGCGCCAGTACCGTCTTCAACGGTTACTTTGAACGTTGTCACGTTCACGTTAATGGTCGCCCCCGACGGAGGTTGGGTGGTAAAGGCCAGCTGGGTAGCAGTTGCTGCGCCAGCGGGAGAAGCGGAAACGAGCAACGCGCCCGTTGCCAAGAGGGCCGAACAGGCCACTACTGAGAGGACCTTACCGAGCGAGGAGCGAAATGATCGACCGCCCTTGCGATTTAGCAAATTTTCCATGGTAATCCTACTCCCGTACGAAAGATTTGATTAGGGCATCGGACAATGCCTTCTCTAAAGGCTAACCGTATTAGACGCGGCATAGAGCGATAAGAGTCTGTGATTCGTCTTAGAAGATGAACACTTTCGCGATAACGGCTTAACAACAAATTAATGCGGTCTTTGCTTCCTGATCGTTATCGAATTCACAAACCTCGAATTGAATCCAAATAGCAGAAGGCCCCCTCTTTCGAGGGGGCCTTCTGCGAACTTCTTAGGAGTTACAAATTACTTCGTTGCGTAGTTGATCTTGCAAGACTTACCATCGGCATCGCGGATGGTCAGAGTGTGCTCACCCTTACCGGCCTTGGTCGAGATACGCACGGTCAGCAACGTGCCGCTGTCGTGTGAAACCTTGGCCGTGGTGCCCTTAGCGTTGCTCGTGATCTTGGGCGCACCGTAGAAACCGGTACCCGAAATGGTGATCGTCACTGTCTTACCAGTCACCGCAAAGCCATGCACGTGTGTAGCGTGAGGGCTTTTCGGACCAGGTGTAGTTGTTGTTGTCACCGCAGCTAGAACTGCCGCAGACGTGGCCGAACCACCATCAGGGTTAGTCACGACCAGGCTGGTAGCTGTTGCTCCAGCTGCGAGGAAGGTGCATGACGCCGTGATGGAAGTTGACAGCACGACGATGGCCGTACCGCACGTAGCGTTTGGAGTGCTCGCCGACACAGCGGCATTGGTCACAAAGCCAGTACCAGTAATCGTGAAGGCCACCGTTGAATTAGCGGTTGCCGTAGCAGGAGTCACGCTGGTGATAGTTGGACCACTGTCAATAGTGATGGCGGCAGTAGTGAAAGCAGTCACCACGGCCGTTCCACCATCAGTGTTCGTGATGGTGTAACCATCCGAAATGTTGGCGTCAGCCGCAGGAAGCGTAATGTCCGCAATAATCTGAGTTCCCGCAGTGTTAACACTCACCACGGTACCAGTGGCACCCGTGTCAGCAACACCGTACACACTTACGAACTTGCCGATGGTTGCGCCGGTAGTGAAGCCGGTACCACTAATGGTAACCGAGGCACCCTTCGCACCCGAACCCACACCGTCAACCTTGGTGTTGGTGTTAACCAACGCGGTAACAACTGGCTGAGCGTCGACAGGAATCGAGAACGGCGGCGCCGATACCACAACGCCAGTGGCGATGGTCTCGGTCAGGACAACCACGATGGAGTTAGAACCCTTAGGCAGCGGAGCCGTCAAGGTGATGGTCGCACTGGTCGGACTGAGGTCGGCGAAGACGTAGTCAGCCGGAATCAAACCAGAGCCAGTAACAACGGCAGTCGCGGTGGTGTTGAAGCCCGTACCCGTCAAGGTGATCACGGTACCTTCAGGCGCGCCCACGGCAATGGCCACAGGAGCCGAAGCGGTAATCGCCGGACCGGCCACGGTGAGCACGGCCGGGAAGGACGAGCTGACGCCAGTGCCGCTGGAGACTGTAATGCTGTCCGGACCAGCGGTAGCGCCAGTGGCCACTGCCACCGTGCAGGTAAGCGTGTCACCATTGATGCTGGAGACGCAGGGACTGGCGGTTACGCCAGTAGCGGCAACTGAGCCGGTGCCCGCCAACACGTTAACCGTGCTGTAGGGACTAAATCCGGTACCCGTAACCGTCATAGTGACGGGAGTAGCGGTCGTTGATCCAGGAACAATTGCCGTCACGGGACTCACGCTGGCAGCCGAGATGGTTGCAACCGCGTTGCCTGCTCCGCCAATGCCCAAAGCACCGGTCGCCGTGAAGAGGGCGTCATTACCACTTACGGGATTCTGGACCGTCACCGTGCACAACTGAGCTGCCGCGACACTAGACACTGCCGCTGAGAAGGTAATGACGTTCGGACTGATCACTTGTGTGGTGGAGGCAACAACCGAACCCTCCGAGCAACCCGACAGGGCCACGACCGCGCTGGGCTGGAAGCCAAAACCATTAACGGTTTCCGTCACGCTGGTAGTCACCAAGGCAATCGCCGAAGGACTGATGTTGGTAATGCCGGCCGCGGTCACGGTAAATCCGCCAACCAGGGTCCCCGGTCCACCGTCAATATTCGTCACCGTAACCGAGTAGGCACCAGGTGTGGCCGCGAGATGGTTGGCCGAATTGAGCGCAGTAACGCTGGCCACAGTCATCGTGGTCGCAGTAGCGCTGGTAATCGCTCCAATCGTTAGAGTCGTCCCATTCGCGACGTTAGTGATCGCGACATTTCCAGCGGTAGTGTTCGACGCGAAGGTACCAGTAATCGTGACCACGCCGGAAACCTGACTGTCGGCCAGCGTATTAGGACTGATGGCCGTTACCGTGGGGTCTGCGTTGACCGTTATGGCACCCGCCAAGGCTGTCGATGTGCCACCGGAATCAGTCAGCGCGAGGTTTTCTGAGCCGAAGGTGGTCGAAGCGGTCGTGGTCAGCACGGCAGTCAGCGACGTCACGGAAGCTTCGGCTACGGATGTGAAGGTGAGATCCTTGTCACCCGAAGCGAGACTGTAGTTACCGCCGTCAAAAGCGAAGCCAGTACCCAAGACGGTAAGAGCTAGTCCGGGCGATCCGCTAGTGGCCGGGTAGGCATGGGAACCCTCACCCAAGGAAACTGGGGCGTAGAATAGTACGCCGGCCGCGCTTTCATTGGCTGCAGCGTTTGACACCAGCGTTGTCGTAGTGGCGCCGCTCGCAGTATTGGCCGCCAAGGTGCCAACTACGGTCGTTCCCACTACCACGAGGTCACCCGCCTGCAATGTTGCCCCAGAAACAAGACCAGCCAACGTAACCGTCGCGCTCGTCGTGACCGACGTAATACTGCCCGCCGAGTTCAGGGCACTACCGGTAACAAAAGCACCGGTCACGACCGGAGGGGACGCGGCGCTGGCCGCAGTAGCGAATGCCATCGGCAGTGCGGCGGCGATAAGCACGGCACCGGCTGCAAGAGCCTTGACCATGTGGCGTGGTATCCGTCGTAAAGTATTCATTAAGAATCCTTCCCTAGTGGTGGTATTCATTTTCCATTCACTCCATATTTTTTAGGGCTGACCTTAATCAACCTTCTGTTTAAAGACGATGCCATACAGCCTAACTCATCACAAGGTAGGGCCTCGTGACAAGACACGGCCGTTTCCTTAAGCGCAAGTATAGATAAGGGGGCAGTGTGAACGCGAATACCTCGCCAATTTCTTTGCGCAACTCGCACTTCGACGTGACACGACTTCTTGCTTCAAAGTACCTGATGGAACGGTATAAAAAGAGGGCGCCCAATTGCTGAATGTTTTCTCTTTATTGTCTCGATGAAATAGTTACGAAGTCGTAATGAGCATTTCGGTGGATGTAAATCCAATTTCTTGATCGCGCGACGCCCGAGACATCAACGATTTAAAGCCTTGTTTTTATGCGTTATCAATGACGCATTCGCAATCATTGGAAGTTCCTTAGAATCAAGAATTGAATCTTTTGGACTCGGTTGACAGTCAATATTTTGTACGAAAATAAACTTTGAATTAGGTTGACCAATTCATAATCGGCTTCGAACGTGGACCACTCGAGCAACTCGGTCCTTAAAGTGATCTCGCTTTCCCTGTAAAGCAACGTCGTCACAAATTCCTAACGATGCGCGCCGTGACGTATCGGTTCGCCACTATCGAAATCCAAAATCGCGATTTTGCTCCGGTGACCTATTACATAGCTGTGTGGCACGCTCAGCGCCTAAATCGACGAATTGTCGGTTGGAACTAAGAAAACCTCAACGAAGTTAAGCGATTTAGGGCCCGCGCTCGGTAGCGGCCAGCACCTTTGTCAACTCGTCCACAATTTTGGAATCGCGATGATCCCCGGTGACCCAATAGTTACTGATCAGGGGGCAATTACGGAGTTCCGGGGCGTCCGCTCATCACCTCACCAAAGTCCGAGAGATACCCAAAAGGTTCGTTACTCGGTCAATTTCAGGGAATTTGGACCCTAGGCAATCGCGCAGCGATTGGGACCCATTTCTATTTGCGCTGATTCGGCGGTCACCGACTCTTGACCAGAGTTAATACGAACAATGCGCTGGTAGTTAGGGGGCCGATCCTTGACGTTGGCTATAGCCCAAGCGACAAAGTCGTTTTCGTTGAGTTTCAAGGCGTCGAGGGTGGTTCGAAGTGATCCGAGGCGTCGGGACACGAACTGGTCCCCGTGAACCTCTACCCCGGCCCCAAAATGGGCCGGAAAGACCATGGTTTCGTCACTTTGGGTCAAAACCCGTTCGTGCAGGCTCCGATAGAGATGATGAGCGAACGGCTCGGCCTGCTCGGCCAAGTCGGGTCGGCCCACGCTCTCTAAAAACAGCGTGTCACCGGTAAAAATGGCCGACTCTCCTAATTGGTACATGGTTGAACCTTCGGTGTGACCGGGCACGCTGACGGCCGACACGCATAAGTGCACTCCCGGCGCCAGTTCAATGGCCCGACCATCGGTGAGTGGCTCGAACTCAAAGGTAAACGGGTCGGCGGGGCTCAGCATGAGCACGGCCCCGGTCGCGGCGACCAGAGCGCGCGCGCCACTGATGTGGTCGGCGTGCAAGTGGGTGTCGAGCACGTGGCTAATTGCCCATCCGCACCGCTTCGCGGTGTTGAGATACTGGTCAAGATCGAGTGAAGGGTCGATAACCACGCAGCTGGTCCCGGCACCGACGACGTAGGAGAGGCAGCCCTTGCCGCGGCGGCGAATCTGCACCACGCGGGCACCGCCAAAATCGCCGTTGACTTGGTCATAGGTCGAGGTCCAGGCGCCCATTCCCCCTCCCAGAACCGAGCTGGCCACCCCGTGGCTGGCCAAGATTTCCGCTGCCTGCCTAGCCCGGAGACCGAGCGCGCATATGACTACGATCCGGTCGTCGAGCGAAACTTCTCCCATTCGAGCGATGAGCTGGTCTAAGGGGATGTTGTAGGCCCCACGAATGTGCCAATCGGCCACCTCGTCGGGTTCACGCACGTCCAAAAGGAAAGGAGTCGGATCGCCATCGAGCAGGGGTACCAACTCGTCGGTACTCATCACTGAGATCAAGGCCGAAGGACTCACGAGCAAAGTTTAGAAGTAGATTCACTGACGTCAACGATGGGCCCAGGTGGCCATCGGGTGAGGAAAATCTATGGCCGAGATTCGCACCATTGACGTGAACGAAGCGATCGAAGTGGCGCAACGGGGCGCCGTGTTGCTCGACGTTCGTGAACCGAGCGAGTGGGAGGCCGGACGTTCGGCCCTGGCCCTTCATATTCGCTTAGCCGACCTGCCCGATCACCTGGCCGAGCTGCCAAAGAACCAAGTGATTGTCTGCATCTGTCGCAGCGGTCACCGCTCGTCAAGGGCCGCTCATTTCCTTGCTGAACAGGGCTTTGAGGCCGTAAATCTCGAGGGCGGGATGATGGCCTGGGTCCACGAAGGTAAGCCCTTGGTCGCCGACAGTGGCGAACCCTCCATCAATTAATGCCAATGTCCACTCCCGCCGGTCCCCTCACCCAGCTTTCCAAAGCGATTCGAGATAAGCGGCTCACCGCCTCAAAACTCGCTGCTACGTCGATAGAACGGCTGGAGGGGGCCAAGGAGCTGAACGTTCTGGCGGAGAAGGCCTACGACGACGCCGTGATTGCGGCCAAGCGCATCGATGACGGTGAACACTCGGGCGGAGCATTGCGAGGCATACCGACGCTGATTAAAGACCTCGAAGACTGGCGGGGCCACCCCACCAGAAAAGGATCGTTGGCCCTTCGTGACGCTCCCGGAGCCACGTCGAACGGCGTAGTGCCGGGGCGATTGCTCGCGGCGGGCGCGGTGGTGCTCGGAAAATCGACCCTGCCGGAGTTCGCCATCGAGGGTTACACCGCCAATCAATTGACCGGTATCACCCGTAATCCCTGGAACCGGGACTATTCACCGGGCGGCTCGAGCGGTGGATCGGCGGCGGCCCTGGCCGCCGGTTTAGTAGGAGTGGGAACGGCCACCGACGGCGGAGGATCGGTCCGCATTCCGGCCTCACTGTGCGGATTAGTGGGCCTTAAGCCCACTAACGGCATGATTGGACGCTGGCCGGCGCCGGACTGGATCGACTACTCCACCGACGGACCCTTCGCCACCGCCAGTGACGACCTGCGACTGCTCTACGACGTAATGGTGGGACCGGTGGCCGGCGATCCCTCGTCACCGCCGCTTTCGCTGACCGGCCAATTGGTCCGCCACGAAGGACGTCCGATCAGTCTTTTTGCCGCTGATCGCACCTCTCCGCTGGGACCACTGCCCGAATCGGTCAGGACGGCCTTTCACCAAGCGGTCGACGCCTTCGCCGATCTTTTTGGTCAAGCAGTGCAGTGGCGCGAGCCCGAGGGCTTTTTCCCCGACGGGGACCCCGACCTGGACTGGTTCACGGTCACCACGGCCGAGCACGTGGCGTCGCTGGGCCGGCCCTGGGTACTGGAGCACATGAATCAATTCCACGTCGCCACCCAGGAATTCCTCTCAACCGGGCTCGAGGTGTCCGCGGAGCACTACCTCGAAGCCCGCCGCCGCCGTTACCAATACGTGAGAACCATGGACGAACTGCTCGGCGAGCATGGAGTGCTCCTCACGCCCACCGTGGCCAGCGAAGGTTGGCTGGCCGACGGCCGTCTTTCGCAGAACGCAGCAGTCCACGGACTACCGCCCGAGGTGTATTCCACCGCCATGCAGAACGTGACGGGCCATCCCGCGCTCACCCTGCCCTTCGGTACGCTGCCCACCGGGCTTCCTTTCGGACTGCAACTTACGGCTCCGCACTTTCACGATTACCGGCTCTTAGATATCGCCACCCTCTTCGAAGCGGTCTTTCCCTGGGCTCGCACGGCCCCGGGTTACCAAGGTCTAGACGCCGTGTTGGACGGCGTCTAGCCAACTGAAACCACCCGCCCGTTGACCTTTTCGCCACGCTGGGCCCTCTGACTGGTTTCACTGGCTTGACGGCGAGCGCCTCTCCCCGGAGACTAAGGGTTTCCCCTAAGTTCAACGTCCCCCCTGGCGAGTAGAATTGAAGTGATTCAACTACTGAAGGTTGAGGTAAATGCACATCATGAGATTCGGCAACTTCGGCGGACCCGGTCCGGGAAACGGAGTCGGTTTCTTCTTTTGTATTCTGCTCTTCGTCTTCCTCGTGTTAGTGCTTTGGCTGCTTCTTTCCACGAACCACCGTCGAGATTTCCACGGCCATTCGTCCTTTGCTCCCCACCCCCACCCTCACGGTCCGCACGCCGAGCACCACGGCGGCCCGGATTTGGAAGCCAGGAAGATCCTAGATCGACGCTTCGCCAGTGGCGAGATTGATGAAGAGGAGTACCTTCGTCGGCGCAAACTGCTCGAAGGAGACTCGTAAACACGGCGTCGATTAAAGTCAGATTTTGTGGTCGACCTCACCGCAAGTGGCTTAACTGTTATTGACTCGCCACGATGACCTGGACAGCCAACCACCTCCGCCAGTTGGCGGCGTCACCGGGCAATCGACGGCGAAGTGTTCTAAAATTCTGTCACCGTTGGTAGAGACGGGTCATTAGCAATGGGGGCAAAGTTATGTCGGCACTAAAGGTCGAGGAAGAGCTCGAAAGTGTAATCGTGGGAAAAGTTGGTTCACTGACCTGGCTCGGCCACGCCACCGTTCTCTTGAACACCGAGGCGGGAACCCGAATCGTCTTTGACCCTTGGATCGAAGGCAACCCGAAGAGCCCGATCAGCTTGGACGAAATCGGTGTTATTGACGCCATTGCGGTCACCCACGGGCACTTCGACCACATGGGCTCGGTGATCCCCCTGGCCGAAGCCACCGGCGCCACGGTCATTTGCGTGCCCGAGATGGCGGCCTACTTCTCCTCGGTCGGCGTCGCCAACCTCGTAGAAATGAATAAAGGCGGCACGGTGCACGTCAAGGAGGTTGCGCTCACCATGGTCACGGCCGATCATTCCTGCGGGATCTCGATCGGTGAAACCTCGCCCAGCGTGTACGGGGGCAACCCGGTCGGATTCATAGCCACGCTGCCGATTGGCCAAGGTGGTCCCATCTACGTATCGGGCGACACCAACGTGTTCGGTGACATGGCGCTGATCCGCGATCTCTACGCCCCCGAAATTGGCCTGATCCCCATTGATGGTCACTACAACATGGGTCCGCGCGAAGCCGCCCACGGCGTGCAATTACTCGGGCTGAGCCGCGTGGTTCCGATTCACTACGGCACGTTCCCGATACTCACCGGTACGCCCGAGGAGCTGCGAACCCATCTCGCCAGCGCCAGCGCCGTCACCATCCCCATTGAACCGGGACAGTCGGTGCCGATAAAGGCCTAAGCGGTTGCCTGCTGGCGTCTGGCAACTTGGTACGCGCCGTCCCGATCACCGATCATCTCGCTGTTCACGCCGATGAGGGTTCCGAAGAGGTCCACAACTCACGCAGTAACACTTGAATGGCGGCCGCCGTAGGCACCGCCAAGAGCACGCCAATGAACCCTCCGAAGAGTCCGCCGACCCAGGAGCCAATTTCGGCGCCCATCAGTACGGCAACCAGCACCGTCAGGGGATTGATTTTCACCGTCTTGCTCATAACGACGGGATTGAGCACGTGGTTCTCAATCTGGGTGTACACGATGAAGACAATGGCCGTCACGATTCCGGCCGTGGTCGAATGACCAAAGGCGAAGAGCACGGTAGGAATCCCCGCCAACGCCGCTCCGATGACCGGCAAGAAATCCACCAGCGCCACCCATAATGCCCAGAGCAACGCGAAGGGCACGGAAAACGACAACAACGTCACGAACACCACCAGGCCGGCCATGATCGAGGTCAGCGCGTTGCCCACCACGTAGCCCGTGGCCGACCTTCGAACCAAGGTGCTGACGCGAGACACTCGCGCAGCCCGGGCCGGCGACAACTTGAGCAACAACTCCGAGCGCATCCGGGGAGCATCCAGCAGCAAAAGAAAGACGAAGGCAAAGACCGTCACCAGGGCCAGGATCACGGTGACCGCCCCTTCGCCCAGGGCCAGTGCCGGTTTGCTCAGGCCTTTGGCGAGCGAGACCAACTTCGACGAATTCTTCCTGATCCACGATTCCAGGTGATAGTGGCGCATTTCGCGCCCGATCCAACCATGGCCCTTCTGAGCCTTCTCGACGTAAGAGGGCAACGTATGGGCGAGGTTGGTCAGGGCGTGAATCAGCGGGTAGCCGAAGGCGATCGCCAGTCCAGCGAAGATGAGGATCGACCAGAGCGCCACCAACGAGACCGCGAGACCGCGCCGACGTATTTTCCAGCGCTGCAGGGCAACCACCTGGGGATTGAGAATCAGTGCCAGGAAGCAACCGACCACCATCAGCATCAAGACAACACGCAACCGGACCAGGACTTTGCCCGTCAGATAGACGGCCACCACGATGCCGACCGTGACCAGAATGGTCCGCAAGGGCACGTTGTGCACGTCGGCGCGCTGCAATATTCTCGCGCGCCGCGTTTCCAACTCTCCGTTCGGATCAGGTGCATCTGACATCGTCGCCAAACTTCCTCTCGATTGCGATCTCTCTTGGTGACGCTAGCCCGACGACTTGGACCAAGGCTGAAGCGCCAGCCCTGCTTCTCGCCAGGGTTCCGGGTGCACCGAACTGGTTAAGGCTTAACGTACCCCACGCAACGGCCGCGTCGGCGCCAAGACTCGGTGCCGTGCTAGGTTTCGCGCTCCCATGCAGATTCGCCCGATTCATCTCGACGAGTGCGAAGAGCTCGGTCGCATCACCGTTCGGACCTACCGCCATCTCGTCGGCGACGAGCCGCTGGGCTCCTACGAAGAGGTGCTCAACGACGTACGCTCGCGTACCGTCGATTGTGATGTGTTGGTCGCCCTGAGCGACGAGGGCAACATGCTAGGTGGCGTCACCTACGTGCCAGGACCGGGCACTTCCATGAGCGAGTTCACCGATGCGGAGGCCGCCGGAATTCGCCACCTCGCGGTAGACCCCTCGCACCAGGGTTCCGGAGCCGGACACGCCCTCGTGGTCGCCTGCATCGAGCGAGCTCGCGGGCAACATCGTCGTCGAGTTCGACTCCATTCGACGCCCCCGATGGTGATCGCCCGGGCCATGTACGAACGCCTCGGATTCGTGCACATTCCCGAGCTCGACATTTTTTATAGTGAGGAGCCTTATTCGCCGGCCGAACCGCTGCATCTCATTGCCTACGCCCTCTCGCTCGACGACCCGTCAAATTCGAAGCAGCAAGCAGTGACGGCGTAGTCGTTGGCGGCGGTCGTTAGCGCTAATCATTGGCGTTAGTCGCGAATCGCCTCCGCGCTTTTCTCACCGCTGGTGACGCCTAAGTAATAGAGATCGGGCCGGCGCAGATCCAGCACGGCAATCTGCGATCGGCGCCGGTTCACCTCTTGTAGGTCGAGCGTCGCCACCAGTACGTCCGGCCCCGGTTGCTTCGACTCGGCCAACACCTCGCCCCAGGGACCGACGATCAGTGAATGTCCGTGGGTGGCCATGCCTTCGGTCGTCGTGCCCACCTGCGCCGCGGCCACCACGTACGCGTGATTCTCTATCGCGCGGGCCCTCACCAGCACCTCCCAGTGCACGCGCCCGGTCGCCGCGTTAAAGGCCGCGGGTATCGCCAAGACCGAGGCGCCCCGTACCGCCAGCTCCCGGTACATCTCGGGAAAACGAAGATCGAAGCAGACCGACATTCCCAGTTGAAATCCGGCCAGACTCGCGACCACCAGCTGCTCGCCCGCACCGATGGCGTCGGATTCCTGCTGGACCACTTCGCCAGGCACGTCGACGTCAAAGAGGTGAATCTTCCGGTAGGTGGCACCGACGTCGCCGCTGGGCGTGATGATCACGCTGGTGTTAAAGCACTTGGTCGAGTGCGGCGACTTCTCCAGCATGCTGCCGAGGTGAATGGTGACGTCGCGCGATTTGGCGATCTCGCCCATGCGCGAGGTGGTGGGCCCGGGAATTGATTCCGCGACCTCGGCGAAGTTCTTCGTCGGTCCCAGGTAGTTGAAGTATTCGGGCAGTTGAATGTAGGTGGCATCCCGGTCGGCGGCCTGGCCAACGAGCTCGATGGCCGTTTCAACGTTGCTCGCCACGTGAGACCCAGAACTCAACTGCACCGCCGCCACGGTTACCTCCGTGCCCGACTCTTTCACCGCACCTCCCGGAACTTTTCGATCATCCTAAAACTACCGGGGCTCCGAGGAGGATGCTCCGCCGACACCGACGTACGGCGTAGCCGGAGCCGTGGAAAGTCCCGTGGGCGGCGATCCGAGTCGTCGATCGACGAAGGGGGCATCGGACACTTTGTGTAGCCTCGGCCAGGTACAAAGATGTAGACAACGCCGATACGTGAGGGTGCTAATGCCATATGAATTCACCGAGCAGGGCCTCGAGGTACAAGAGTCAGTTCGCCAGTTCCTCGACCAGACCGTCTATCCCAACGAAGAGACGTACTACACCCAATTAGGAGAGCTGGGACCGGACGGGTATCCGCCGGTGCTCGACAAGCTGAAGGCCGTCGCCCAGGAAAAAGGCCTCTGGAACCTCTTCTTACCCCATCTTCGTTCCGACACCCCGGGCACGCCGCTGTCCAACTTGGACTACGCCCCCATCTCCGAAATGCTCGGCAAGGTCTCGTTCGCCTCGGAGGTACTCAACTGCAACGCCCCCGACACGGGCAACATGGAGGTGCTGCACCTTTTCGGATCCGACGCCATCAAGGCGCAGTGGCTGGTCCCGCTCCTGGCCGGCGAGATTCGAAGCGCCTTTTGCATGACCGAGCCCGATTCGGCGTCGTCGGACGCCACCAACATCGCGCTCTCGATCGACCGCGACGGCGACCAGTACGTGCTGAACGGACGCAAGTGGTTCAGTTCCGGTGCCCGGGCGGAACGGTGCAAGGTCTTCATTGTCATGGGCAAGACGAACCCCCACGCCTCGCGC
>OBLU010003362.1_pt1 | contig 14499 bp, 12 predicted proteins | sample 1518681 | NCBI WGS metagenome assembly OBLU01 (sample SAMEA3539304, study PRJEB22396) | soil metagenome | biome: tundra; feature: field; material: soil | place: USA | collected 2010-05 | depth 0.15 m
CATTGCCCTCGGCCACCGCCTGCCGGACGGGCAGGAGCCGCCCGGCTGGGAGGTCGTCGAGCGCACCAGCACCCGCTGATGATCAGGGCCAGCCTCCGAGCGAACCCGTCGCCGCCAGTAGCACGCAAGGCCTGGCGGGCCAGGAGTGCTTCCGGTCTCAACCCGCAGCACCGCCCGCGCGATCACAGCCTCCGTCAGCGCGTACGCCACGACCCGAAAAGACGCGACCGCGGTCAACCTCCTGCTGGCCGCCGGCGCGGTCCGCTGACGTTGCTGCGCAGTGGCTTGGCCTTGGCTCGGCGGACACGGCGCCGTCGCATGACCGTCTGCTTTCGATCGTAGCGGCCTGCATGCTCCGGTGATGCGCCGGTGATGCGCATCTGAAACACCGCCGTGCGATGGCTGACACCTCCGGGACCATGCTCTGATCAGCACGTGGCCGGTCAGGCCTGGGGGCAGGGCGGAACTACCGATCTTCGGCTTTTCTAGTTGATCTTCGCCGATGCCCGTACTGACCGGGCTCTTCTCTCGCCAGCGCGGCAGCACTCAGATCACCCAATGCCTGTCCGGTGTCGGCCTACCTGAACGTGATCCCGCAGCAGCCTTGAACGGCTTAACGCGCGGCTGCTGCTGACCTGCTCACCACGGCTTGCAATCAGCTCCGGAGCTAGCGGCCCGCACTTGCTAGCGAGGAGACGACGTGACGAACGCACTCCATGATCCGTCCTCGCCTGGACTTCCCTCATCGCGGCAGATGAGTAAGACTGCGGGCTGCTTTTCACGCCTCCCGCTTACTATCGCGGACATGAGCCGTGACCAGGATGACTTGCGGTGGGAGGCCTTCGTCACGTCCATGCTCGCGGCTGGCCCGGCCGTGGAACGTCGTTCTCGTTATGGCGATAAGCCGGCCTTGTTCGCCGGGAGCCGGGAAATTGCCCACCTGGAAGCACCCGGCGTGATCGATCTGCGGATCACGCGGGCGGGCTGGGTGCGGGTCCGGGAAGACTTCGGTCACGATGCCCGCCGTCCGTCACGATCCGTCGCGCCGCGACTGGATCGAGCTTCACCTGCGCTCTCCGGCAGACCTCGACCGTCTCGGCGTGCTGGTGGCCGCCGCGATGGCAGCCAGCGCATGGCCGGCAGAATCCGCTAGCCGCGGCGCAGGTGCACTATGCGGCACAAGCGGAGTTCACCCCAAGCGCTGCGCGCTGCATAACATGCAGCCCGTCCACGACTGCTGGCCGTAAACTGCTAACCAAAATGAACTCGTAGAGCTCGGGCCAGCTTCGATGTCGCTACCCCGCCTGGTCCTCTGTTAGACACGGCGCAGTACGGCGACGACCTTGCCGAGGATAGTGGCGTCCATAGCGAGAATCGGTTTGTACGCGGGGTTGTGCGGCATCAGCCAGACCTGGCCGTCCGCCCGCTGCAGGGTTTTGACCGTCGTCTCCCCGTCGATCATGGCCGCTACGATTTCGCCGTTCTCAGCCTGCGGCTGCTGACGCACCACGACCACGTCCCCATCTGTGATCGCGGCGTTGATCATGGAGTCGCCGCGGACCCGGAGGCGGAACAGCGTCCCGTCGCCGGTGAGTTCCCTGGGCAGCTCCCAGGTATCCCCGATGACCTCGTGGGCCAGGTTCTGGCGCCCCGCGGCGATCTGGCCGTGGCTGGTGACGGGAACATAGTCCGCGCGCTGGGACAGGAGTTCCGTTGCGGCCGCCAGGTCCTCGACCTCCAAGCGGACAGCCGGCTGCCCGGGCAGGCGCAGTTCTATCGTGCGCGGGCGCCCGGGGATGCGCCGGAGATATCCCTTGCGCTGCAGGACGGAGAGCTGGTAGGAGACGCTAGACGTGCTGGCCAGCTCGGCTGCCTCGCCGATCTCGCGCAAACTGGGCGCATAGCCGCGGTGCTGCGCAAAGTCTGCGATGGCCTGCAGGATCCTTTGCTGTCGCCAGGTGAGTACGTGGTCAGGGTCCGGGTCGGACCAGCCGGCTTGTCCTATCCCGCCGTCCGTCGTATCGCTCATCACCGGATCCCCGCCTCTTGGCCATCCTGCTCTAGACCTTAGCGGACCAACTGCTCGATTTCAAATATAGGTTCGTACAGTCACCGCCGCTGTCTATTAACCTGGATCTGTAGTCGAATTGAAGTAGGATTAGCGACGTACTTGAATGCGGAGGCTGTGACCTCTGGGAAAGTTGGGGTTGGGACGAAGGGTGCGGCTACGATACCGGGACCTGCTGGGGATGACGTCATCGCTGGCCTGACGCCATGGGATCCGGGTCTGTGGCCCTGCTGAGGAGCGACGACTATGACCGTACAGGGTGCCAGCACGGAAGCCTCTGCGTTGCGGGTGGCTGGCTTCGAGTACCGGCGCATGGACGTGGAGGGCGTGACCGTCAACTGTGCCGTGGCCGGGTCGGGCGCCCCGTTGCTGCTGTTGCACGGCTATCCGGAGAACCATCTCATGTGGCGCCAGGTGGCTCCCGTCCTGGCCCGGGACCATACGGTCGTGCTGGCCGACCTGCGCGGCTACGGTGATTCCGGCAAGCCCGCTCCGGATGCCGCCGGGCTGGTGTATTCCAAGCGGTTCATGGCCGGTGACCAGGCCGGGCTGATGCGCCAGCTGGGCTTCGGGCAGTTCCAGCTGGTCGCGCACGACCGTGGTGCCCGGGTCGCGCACCGGCTGGTCCTGGACCACCCGGACGCCGTCACCAGGCTCGCCGTGCTGGACATCGTGCCGACCCGCCACGTGCTGGGCAACGTGACGCGGGCCATGGCAACGGCGTACTACCACTGGTTCTTCCTCGCCGCCGCCAACGGCGTGCCCGAGCATATGATCGCCGCCGACCCGGGCTACTGGGTCCGGTCCCTGACCGGCCCGCTGCTGGGGGAGGGCGCCAGCATCGACCCGCAGGTGATGGCCGACTACATCCGCTGCTTTGGTGACCCGGGGACGATCGCGGGCTCGTGCGCGGACTACCGCTCGGCGGCGGGCATCGACCTGGTGCACGACGAGGAGAGCTTCGCCGCCGGGCACAGAATCGGCTGCCCGGTCCTGGTGCTGTGGGGGACACAGGGATTCGTCGGCCGCGGTTACGAGCCGCTCACCGTCTGGCGCCAGTACGCTCCCGACATTCGCGGGCATGCGCTGCCGACCGGTCACTTCCTGCCGGAAGAAGCGCCGGATCTGGTCAGTGCCGCCCTGCGCGATTTCCTTGCTTAGCGCACGTGCCACCGCACGACGGCAGGAACCCGGGCAATGAACGGATCCGCCTCGATCCAACACGCGCGCTATGCGGCATATGCGGGTGTTGCCGGCACTTGCCTGGAGTCCGTGAAGACTGGTGCAGGGCAGTCCCGTTCTTTGCATCTTGCTGCCAGCTGGAAGCCGGGCTGAATCGGCTAGGCGCCGTAGACGCAGTAGTCCGGTTCCTCCCTGTTGCGCTGCCGCCTCGCTACTGAGTAGTTCGTGGCGGTGGAAAGCGGTACGGCGACTGCTGATCGTTACTGCTGGCATGCTTGACGTCATGGAGACGCCAGCGCACGAACGGCGGCAGATCGAGGAGTATCTCCGCTCCCAGTCGGGGGACGACTTCGAGATCGAGCATGTGGAAAAGCTGACCAGCGAGTATGTCCTCGGTCATCAGTATGACGTCTGGGACGCCCATACCAGCGACGGCCGTTGGTGGGTGATCACCAATCCGGTGAACCTGTACAGCCAGGACCAGATCAAGAGCATGGACATCGCCTTGTCCTTCCATATCGGCCTGATGAGCCGGGTTATGGCGAGGGAGCCGCTCCAGGCTAGACGCCAGGACGCGTGGGTCCTTGAGGTTGCCCGGCGGCTGGACGTGGCGAGCGAGAGCCTGGACCGGGCCAGGGAAGTAGAAGACTTCCAGGCGGTCGGAATGCGGCTGCGGGAGACGCTGCTCACCTTGGCGGCGAAACTCGCCGACCTGGGGTATCAGACGGATGCAGGCGCCTCCGAATTGCAGAAGGGCAATTTCAAGGCGTGGGCCAGCGTATGCGCCGAGTCAGTGGCCACGGGCAGCAGTACGCAGTACCTGCGGGCGCTGCTGAAGGCGCTCAGCGAGAAGACCTGGAACTATGTCGCCTGGCTGACCCACGCCCGTGCCGCTGGCCGACCCGATGCCCAGATCGCCCTGTCAGCGGTCAGCCAGACCATCGAGGCGTTCATTGTTGCGGTGCGCCGGCACCACCTCGGCGTGCCCGAGCGGTGCCCGGCTTGCGCGTCCTATCAGCTCCGGGTCGAACATGCCGGGAACCACAGCTGGACGAGAATATGCGAGACCTGCGGATGGGAGGGACCCGCCGAGGCCGCCCCGCCGGCGGCCGATCACGATCCGGCGCGTGAGGCGGATGAGACGGAGGAAACAGGCCGGCAACTGGCCCCCGAAGGGGAATGCGTACCGCTTCGTGATCTCGGGATCTACCTGTCGCCCGATCAGGCACGCTCGATGCTGGACCAGGCCAGCAGCCGGGCAGCCGCTGACGGCGACCAGCAGGACTGGACGAACCCGTTCGCGTTCTTCTTCCCCGAGGACGCGAGCCTGGCCGACGCGCACCGGATCGCCTACACAGCCTTCCTCCACGTCCCCGCCGACGGTGCGGAACTGGCCTATGCCTGCGACGACGCTGCCTGCGTCAACCCGGGTCACGCGCGTGAGATCCTGCTGCCCGGTGAGTCCCGCTGGATGTGCGGCATCGTCGAGAAGGTCACCTGCCGCCCAGCGCGTCTCGAACTTCACATCAGCATGCCCGCGGACGGAGCTCGGCGCGTGTTCGTGGACCACGCGATGCTCGACCGGTACGGGTTCGGGGACGCCAGCAGTCTCGCCGAGCGCGTCGTGTTCTTCACTCCGCCGGATGACCAGGGCTGGGTTCACCTGCTCCCTGTGCAGCGCCGCGTCGATTACACGCACGGCTCCGCCGCCGACGGCTGGCTCCACCCGACCCACGCTGTTACTGACGATCAGGACTGTCCGTGCGGCTCAGCGGAGCCATACAGCGCCTGCCATGGCGGACAGATCACATCTGGAGCCCCGTTCCCAGCATCTTGAACGAGAGCTTCCGGCGAGAACCTGCCTGTACATCGTCGGAGCGGCTGACGACCTGTTTGAGTATCAGGCGATTTCGCAGGGTGGCTGAGTGATGGTAAACGAGGCTGGATATGGCGTCTAGCCAGGCATTACGAGGCTCAGTGGGGATGGATGTGGCTGGATGACGGTGGCCGTTGGCAGCCAATTAGGCTCCCAGTTGGGCTACCCCGCGACCCGCGGCCCGCCGGGCTGAGCCGCGCGGCGGAGGCCGCTGCGATTGGAGGAGATGTCGGTATGCTGCGCAGCGCCGCCATCTGGACACCGGCTGGCATGCCGCGAACCTCGTCGGTGCCGTCGGCCGGTAGCACTGAGAACATGGCTTTCCGTGACCGTGCGCCTGAGTGGGGGCTACAGGCTGCTTACCATTGCGGGATCTGCGGATCGGGGAAAACGGCCTGCATCGGTGTCGCAGTGGCGGCGAGTTCTTCGCTGCCGGGGAGGATGCGCCCTCGCACGGTCAGCGAACCGTGAAATGGCCCGAGCCGGTCCGTTATCCCCTCCACGAGCATTACCCCGCGCGGGTACGGGTGGTCGAACCCGATGATCTCCAGTCGGCGGATCGGCTCAAAGGCGAAGGAGTCGGAGCGGACGGTATGCCAGCCGTCTGCGACATCGAGCTGTTCGACGAGCCCGATATAAGGGAGCTGGCGGAGCTGGTTGTACATGACCAGCTGGCCGAACAGGACGGCTGCCTGCTGGATCATTTGGTCTACCCGGGTCAACGCGTCGGTGAATGCCCGTGCCCGTTCGGGCAATGATCGCAGCGCTTGGTCCAAGACGAACTGCCGCCAGGCCAGCTCGCGGAAGTCTTCGTCTCCTCGTACGTCGGCAGGTTTCGGGTAGCGGGCATGCCGCATTCCCGCGCACGCCGCGCTTAGCTGGTTCTTGTCCTCGGCGGCGAGCTGGCTCCAGCGCTCTGCGACCTCTGCGGCGATCGGGCTGGCCGCAATGGCCGCGCCCAGACTGGCCCCGGTTTCCCGTTGGGCCGGGCCATCCACCGCAAGAAATGGAAACGTCGGCGGCTGTGCCCGGTGTTGCAGCTGCCACCGGCGCGTCTCGGCATGCCATGGCACCTGCATCGCCACGGTGAATCTGGCCCAAGGGCTGACGGGATCCAGCTGCGGGGCGTCCGCGAACGGGTAGCCGCCCAGGCGAGACCGCAGCCACTCGATCATCGCCGTATAGGCCTCGGCGAGATTCGCTCCCTTATCCAGCCATGGCTGCGAGCATAGCGCTTGGCCGAACGGGCTGAAGCTCACCATGGCAGGCAGGTACATCCCCAGGTAGAACGGCTGGGCCCCCATTCGGTCACCGCCCACAGACGCGCAGAAGGCTAGCTGCATGCGGCAGCCGCCCAGGTACTCCTGCACGTACGGGGACGACCGCCACAGTGCCGCCAGGTCAGCTACGGGCCGCCAGACCCTCACGGTCATGGCTGCGGCCAGGCGTTGTGGGCCAGAACGGAAAGCGCCTCGCCTATCTCCTTGGCCGCCTGCTCGGCGGGGTGCCGGCGCATCATCCCCGCCAGCGTGTCCTATGCCAGGTCTCGAGCCTCAAGAGGCTCCCTGGCGGCTCGGGTAACGACGTATTCGGAGCTACGCCGGTATCGAACGGGTACCACCAAGCCGCCAAGCCGTCCCGGTACGGGGTCACCGACGTACGCGGCGACGCCACGCGGCCTGATGGCGGCAAGCACGCTGTCGCGGATCGCGTCAGGCAGGCAGATGCTGGCAAGGCGGTGCACTTCCTGTTCCACCTCGCGCAGGTACGCCGGGAGCAGCACGGTGGCCATGTCCGGGTCCGCTGGCGGTGCTGGCTGGAAGACCCGAGCACCCGGACGGCACGCACGCGTTACCGCCGCAGCCCACAGCCGCACTGCCAGCTGCAGGCTGCCGGTGTCGGCGGGAACCATCACCGCTGGATTGGGCCTGACCGGCGTACTGCGGCTGACCTGGGTCCAGGACAACCTGGCCCACGTGCTGGACCACAGCCAGGCCGACGAGACCTCCGGCACCTGGACCGGCCTGGCCTGCCCCAGCCACGGCCTGCCGCTGGGCGCCGACGTGGACAACGCGACGCTGCGGCAGCTGGCCGTCGGCGGGCGAGATCGCCGACCTCATCTGGGACGCCCCCGACGACCTCACCGCCGAACACAGCCAGGTGTTCCGGGCCGCGATCCGCACCTACCACGCCGCCGATACCGAACGCGCCGGCCAGCTCCGGGAGAACCTCCAGGCCATCTGGTCGCAGGCCTGGTCAGCGAACTACGCGGCCCTCGAGTTCATGCAGGGCACGGGCCTGACCCGGTTCGCGCCGGTCAAGCCCCAACACTGGGTGGTCGCCTCCTTCGAGCACCACACCAGCCCCCACGGCCTTCCCCGCCCCCATATCCACAACATCGCCATCCCCAGTTTGACCACCGGGGCGAACGTGCGCTGACCTGGCTGCAGCGGTACGTTACGCGTCGTTTGCCACGAGCGCCTCGCGACACTCACGGCGAACCCCAGTTGCCGGCATGCCGGTCCAGTAGGCGTCTCCGCCGTGCTCACCCTGGCGCCGGGATGCTCACCTTGGCGGCTTCTGTGGGCGCGTAGCAGTACCCAGGCCCCTTCACGGACAGTGGCGGCGGGGCCGGGACACCGTGCGCGAGATCCGCCGATATGCGCGCCGACCTGGTCGCCAGCGCGGCCGCCCGTGCCGCACCCGATCGGGGTGATCTGTGCGGCTACGCGTATGGCCGATGGGCTGACCGAGGTCCGACTCTGCCGTGTGAGCGCCCTCTCATCTTGTGTCTGGCTGCCGTTGGCGGCGCGCGGGAAGGCAGGAGGGTGAACCCGGCAGTCCGGGGCGGGTTTGGCTGGCTGGAAGGCTAACTGGCCCCTGGTGTTTGCCGCCCGCTTATTGAGGCCGGTCGTATCCGGATCCAGAACGGACGGTCCACCGCGGTGGCCCAGGGGTGCAGTCCAAGGTGGTTCAAGCGCTGGATCTCGGCCTCTTCGTAGACCGCCTGGGCACGGCCATTGACCAGGACGCTCCATCCAGACCGGGTTCGCCTATCATATTCGTCTACCTCGAATGCCACCAGATCCTGCTCTCCGGCCGCGGACAGCTTCGATCCGCTGGCCGTGCAGAAGACGGGGTCCTGGCCGTCGACGACATGGTTTACCGGCAGGACCACTATCTCGCCATCGGCGAGAAAACTGACCCGCCCGACAGGCACCGTGGCCAGCAATTGCAGGCACCTGTCGAACGGCAATATCTCGAGCCCTGCGTGATCGGTCGGGTATCCAGACATTTCGTGCTCCCTGAGGCGAGCCGCAGATAAGCCCCGGACTTCCGGGCGGCACTCCGGTGCGATCGGGTGCTACATCCGACACTGACCCGCAGCAGCGGGCATGGCAACGGGCTGAGGTCCCGCGAATCAGGGTCTTCCGGCTCCGCATTCCGAGTGTTACAGATATATTTCTAGCGTGTTTCGGATTTGGCGCGCATATTAACGAAGGATTTCGATACGACAAGTAGCCATGACCCAAAGCCCGCACTTACGGGACTTTTGACCCTGCGCCGCCCGTAGATCCGGCAAGAGCATGACGGCATGTGCTGTTAGTTCCCGAATGAACAATGATTGATCTTCATGCTCATTCCGTCTTACGAAGGAGCCATATCATGACCAGGCAGATTATCCTGGCTGACCGAGTCCTGGCAAGCGACATCCAGCTGACCGGATGGGCAGGCGAGGTTGCGAAGCTAACCAAGCCCGATCACATCGTGTGGTGCGACGGCTCGTATCCTGAATGGGAGCGCCTGACCGATCTCCTAGTCGAGCAGGGCACATTCACCCGGCTCAACCCGCGGATCCGGCCGAACAGCTTCCATTGCGCCTCCGATCCGAGCGACGTCGCGCGCGTCGAGGCCAGGACCTTCATCTGCTCGGAAAAGCAAGAGGACGCCGGCCCCACGAACAACTGGATCGCCCCGGATGAGATGCGGAAGACTTTCGCCGATCTCTTCAATGGCTGCATGCGGGGCCGCACCATGTACGTGGTTCCGTTCTGCATGGGGCCGCTAGACAGCGACTTCTCCCAGCTCGGTGTCGAGATAACCGACTCACCCTACGTGGTGGTATCGATGCGGATCATGACGAGAATGGGGACACCGGCGCTGCAGCTCATCGAGGAACGCGGCTCGTACGTCCGCGCAGTACATTCTGTCGGCGCTCCGCTGCAGGCGGGCCAGGCTGATGTGCCCTGGCCGTGCAGCACGACCAAGTACATCTCGCACTTCCCCGAGACGAGGGAGATCTGGTCTTACGGTTCCGGGTATGGCGGCAACGCCCTGCTCGGTAAGAAATGCTATGCGCTGCGCATAGCATCGGTGATGGCCCGCGACCAGGGATGGCTGGCCGAGCACATGCTCATCATCAAGGTCACGCCGCCGGGCGGCGAGGCGAGATACCTGGCGGCGGCCTTCCCCTCCGCCTGCGGGAAGACCAATCTTGCTATGCTCCAGCCCGCCATTCCCGGCTGGCGGGTCGAGACCATAGGCGATGATATCGCGTGGCTGCGATTCGGCGGCGACGGCCGGCTGTACGCCATCAATCCCGAGGCGGGATTCTTCGGCGTCGCACCCGGAACCAACCAAGCCACCAACGCCAACGCGATCGCGACGCTGCGGGGCAACAGCATCTTCACCAATGTCGCGCTCACCGATAACGGCGACGTGTGGTGGGAGGACCTCACCGATCCGCCGCCTGCTCACCTGACCGACTGGAAGGGACGCGACTGGACTCCCGGCTCGCCCGAACCCGCCGCCCACCCCAACTCCCGGTTCACCGCCCCTGCCTCCCAGTGCCCGGTCATCGCTCCCGAATGGGACGATCCCGCGGGCGTCCCGATTTCGGCGATCCTGTTCGGCGGGCGACGCGCGACTGCCGTTCCGCTGGTCACCGAGGCCTTCGACTGGGCGCACGGCGTATTCCTCGGCGCGAGCATAGCATCAGAACGGACCGCGGCAGCCGACGGGAACGTCGGGGAGCTGCGCCGTGACCCCTTTGCCATGCTGCCATTTTGCGGCTACAACATGGGTGACTACTTCGCCCACTGGCTCGATATCGGCCGTTCGGCGGACGCCGCCAAACTGCCGCGCATCTACTTCGTCAACTGGTTCCGCAAGGATGAGTCCGGCAGGTTCTTGTGGCCGGGCTTCGGCGAGAACAGCCGTGTCCTGAAGTGGATCATCGAACGGCTCTCCGGCGACGCCGAGGCAGCCGTCAGCCCGATCGGCAAGATCCCGGCACGGGATGCCCTTGATACCGATGGACTGGACATCGATGAGGACGACCTCAACCTCCTGCTCTCCGTCGACACCCAAACTTGGAAGCGGGAGGCCACGCTCATCTGCGAGCACCTCCGCACCTTCGGCGGCCATCTGCCCAGCACGTTCTGGGACCAGTACCACGACCTGCTCCGCCGGCTCGGCTGAACCTGCGGGTGCCGGAAACTGTGCCACCCTATGCGACCTGGGCATATTCATGGATCAAGCCACCAGGCCGGATTCAAGGGGAGCCAGCGACGTGGTGATTCGTCGGCTGGCGGAAGGGTGAACCGTGCGCAGCGTCGGGGTGGAAGAGGAACTCCTGATCGTCGAGCCCGGCACCGGCCGCCCACGGGCGCTGGCCTGCGCCGTCATCCGGGCGGCCGGCCGGGGCGCGGCGGAGGCGGGCGCGGGCGAGCCCTGTGCTGATGAGCCCTCGGCGGGCGAGCCGGACGCGATGCAGCCGCTCGAATTCGAGTTGCAGGAGCAGCAGCTGGAGATCGATACCAGGCCCTGCCACTCGCTCGACGAGCTCAGCCGCGAACTGCGCCGGTGCCGGGCCACGGCCGCAGCCGCGGCCGCCCGGGCGGGCGTTACCGTTGCCGCGCTCGGCACCTCACCGGTGGCAGTGCATCCGGAGATCGCGCCGACGAGCCGCTACCAGGCGATGGCCGTGGCCTTCGGGCTGACCGCGCGCGAACAGCTCACCTGCGGGTGCCATGTGCACGTCGGGATCTCGTCGGCCGAAGAGGGCGTCGCCGTGCTCGACCGGATCCAGCCGTGGCTGGCGACGTTGCTGGCGCTGAGCGCCAACTCCCCGTTCTGGCAGGGCGTGGACAGCGCCTACGCGAGCTTCCGCTACCAGGCGTGGGGCCGCTGGCCCTGTTCCGGCCCGACCAGCCAGTTCGGGTCGGCAGAGGCGTACCAGGCCACGGTGCAGCAGATGATCGACACCAGGACACTGCTGGATTCCGGCATGGTGTACTTCGACGCCCGGCTGTCCCAGCACTACCCGACCATCGAGGTGCGCATCGCCGACGTCTGCCAGCACGCCGACGATGCCGTGCTGATCGCGGCGCTGGTCCGAGGGCTGGTGGAAACCGAGGCCCGCAACTGGCAAGCGGGCCGGCCGGCCCGGCCGGTGCGTACCGAGCAACTGCGGCTGGCCGCGTGGCGGGCCAGCCGGTCCGGCCTCGACGACGTGCTGATCGACCCGGTCACCTTCCGGCCGGACAAGGCGGCCGCTGTGACTGACTTGCTGGTCGAGCACGTCCGCGACGCCCTAGCCGACGCCGGCGACATCCGCCTGGTCACCGACCTGCTCGACGCGGTGCTCTACCGCGGCAACGGCGCGACCGCCCAGCGCTTGGAATACCAGCGCCGCGGCCGCCTCATGGACGTCATCACCGCCGCCGCAACCACCACCACGGGCTGATCTGGGGAGATGGCGCCGGCTCGGCATATGCCTGATCATCTTGTGAGACCCTGCTGGCTTATTCGGTCAGGCGGTGAGCGTGAAATCGAGGCGTGCGAGGTGGCTTGATCGTGTCCGGTCCAGGGGGTGGCCGGTCCAGTAGGCGTCCATCCGGATCACGTTGATCGCGGCGGCGGCGATGTTGTGCTCGAGCTGGGTCCTGGGCAGTCCGGGGTAACGTGCTCGGCGGATTCCGGTGACGTGGGTGGCCTGCCGCATGGTGCCCTCGACGCCGGCGCGGGCGGCATAGCGGGCCTTCCACTGCGCTGAGGTCTGCTCGGCGCGGGCGTCGGCGAGCGCTTCGTGCAGTTCGCGGGAGCGGATGGTGATCTGGCGGCGCCGGCCGCTGGTGCGCAGCTGGCGTGCCGGGCAGGGCATGCAGGCGTTCTTCGGCCAGGACACCACGATCGCCTCGTCGTGGTGTTGCCGGCACGGGTTCCAGGTACTGCTGGTGACGCCTTGCGGGCAGGTCGCCTGCCGGCGCCGAAGTCGAAGGCGAACGAGGCCTTGTCATACCCGGCGCCTGCCCTGGCCCGGGCGGAGGTGTCCAGCAGCATCGGGCTGACCAGCGTGATCCCGAAGACGCGGGCGGTGTGGATGATCAGCTCGGCCGACGGGTAACCCGAACCGGCCAGGTGCTCGCCGGGCAGCAGATCCTTGCCGGCCAGGTTCTGGCGGACCGGGGTGGTCATCGCGGAGTCCGGGACGGTTGCCTCGGTCGTGACCACATTGGTGACCAGGTTCGGCGGCTCTCCCCGGCCCGCAGCGCGTGCCGGGCCGGCGCCCGGGCCCGTGGCATCCTGTGCGTCCGGGCCCGGGCCGGGGGCGTCGCAGGTTTCGGTGAAGTGGACCTTCCCACCTCGTAACCGGGAACGGCCGGTCGCTGGCGTGGACGCCATACCGTTACTCGGTCTACCTTCACTGGATGACTCAGACGGCCCGGACAGTAGGGGTCGAGCCGGAGCTCCTGGAGCTCACGCTGTTCCAGCCGCCGGGAGACCTGAACGAGGAAAACGGCGCGGCAGACTGACGGGTTGCGCGGGAATCAACTGGCCCGAGGTGCCTTTGGCCGCCGATCTGCGTGTCGACCTGGTTGCCGGGACGGCCGCACATGGCAAGAGCCGCTTGGTAAGTAAAGGAATTTCCGTCGGCTGTTGCAGTCTGGCAGGGAACCCCACCTGAGGAGTACAAAGGCTCACATGATCGATCTGCCCAGTCGGTGGTGGACCAGGATGCCCCGCACAGCCCTGGCTCTGAGTTCAGTCGCCGTAGTCATCGTGATTGGGTTCGTCGTTCTCTGGGGCGTTGCCGCTGTGGCTAACGCGCGCCCCCTCCCATGGAATGTCCGCGGCTCAGCACCTGACGGCAGTAAACGATGTTCGGGGCACGCTTGTGACCTTCTTGCTCGCCGTTGGCGCGGTCGGAAGCCTCTTTTTTACGGCCCGGACGTTTTTGCTCAGCCGCGAGACTCATGTAACGGTTGAAGAGGAGCTCCTGGATCACTCCCCGGCCGCCCACGGCCGCCGTCCGCGGGTCGACTATGAGTCCCATGCCACCGCCCTGGACCGCAACGAACTCGGCGCCCTGCTGGTCGCCGCCGGGCTCGGCCAGCCGCCCGAGCATGCGCTGATCTCGCTCCTCGCGCTGAACGGGCTGCGGGTCTCAGAGGCCACCGGCGCCGACATCGAGCACCTGGGCCTGGAGCGCGGGCACCGGACCCTGACCATCACCCGAAAGGGCGGCAAGGTCGTCACCATACCGCTCGCGCCCCGCACCGCCCGGGCAATCGATCTGGCCACCGGCGAACGCTGCGACGGCCCCATCTTCCTCACCGCTGACGGCAGGCGGCTGGACCGGCACGGCGCCGGGCGGATCGTCCGCAAGGTCGCGCGCCGCGCCGGGATCACCAAACATGTCGGACCGCACACGCTCAGACATGCGTTCATCACCGCCGCGCTCGACGCCGGCGTCCCGCTGCGCGACGTTCAAGAGGCCGCCTCACATGCTGACCCGCGGACCACGATGAGATACGACCGCGCCCGCGGGAGCCTGGACCGGCACGCCACCTACATCGTCGCCGCCTACCTCGCCGGCGCCGCCCGGTAACCCACACCGGCTGGCAGTAAGTCCGCTTGACGGCCACAGCCGCCAAGCGGACAGGCCAGCGCGGATCGGTGACGCACCGCGACCGCCATGGTGAACGCGAACCGCCGTTCGGTGTGCCCGTCGGGGGACCGCCGCCTGGCCTTGCCGACGTTCCAGATCAGGTTGGTCTGTACCCGCGTTCGCGCGGTTCAGCGACAGGCGGTCGGCTTCCCGATCAGGCACGATGAGCGGGTGTCTTCGATGATCACGTGGTGCCCCGTTTGTCGTCGACGCAGATGACGTCGCGCGGATCATCCTGGAGTGCGCTACCGGAGCTACTCGATGTTGTCGAGGAAGCTGAGCGCATTGGGCAGGCTGGCGTCAGCGAATGGGTGCTGGCCGCTGGGGCGGCGAATACTCCGCGCTCTGGGCCGTCTCGGTAAGACCGCGGGCGACGTCGAGATCGCGCTCCGCGACGAGCATCTCGTCGGCAGCAGGTGA
>OBLU010003363.1_pt1 | contig 14495 bp, 14 predicted proteins | sample 1518681 | NCBI WGS metagenome assembly OBLU01 (sample SAMEA3539304, study PRJEB22396) | soil metagenome | biome: tundra; feature: field; material: soil | place: USA | collected 2010-05 | depth 0.15 m
GGGGCCGCCCGTTGAGCGCGGTGGACTTCTGCATGACGCTGGCCGCCCTGCGCGAACTCACAGCCCACGGCCGCGTGCTGGCCCCCGACGAACGCTTTGGCCTGAAGATTCTCCGCTCGATGCACCGCGCCGAACGCTCCGACTAAGGGCCGCGGTGGACCTTGGCCGGACCCGGTGAGGCGGCCGGGGTTCTGAGGGGCAGAGAAGAGAGGTACAAGGGATAGATAAGGGATGTACAAGGGATACCCAAGGGATACCCAAGGGAACAGCACCATCACAACACCGTGCCAATCCCGTAGCAACACCATGCCAGTTCGGGGTGCACAGCACACTCGAATGCAGGTGGGGATTGCGGGGTCTCGGGGGTAGCGGCTTCACTTGACGGGCCGGCGAGTGGTGGTCTGCCTGCCAGAGTGGTGCTGCCTACGACCAGGGTTGGCGTTGGCCGCCGGCACGCATAGCGCCAATCCTCGAAGGCGACCTCGCCCGGCACCCCCTCCCCCGGGGCATCCTCCCGGCAAGCGGGCCGGAAAGGCCGGGATGGAGGGCTGGGAAGCATGGGGGGCGGTTTAGGGGGTCAAATTAATACTTGCCAGCGCGGGGATAAAGCGTAAAAGGGAGCTTGAGAAAGGTTACAGAGGTCTGCTGAATGGTAGTCCGGGTTTCGAGAATATGAGAAGCGACGGTGAGTTTGTAACAAGCTGCTGGCTATGGAATGTGAATACGAAGCGGTGGATCAACCGATGAGTTGAGTCCGCTGCCAAGCGCCTTGCCTGTTTATGATTTACCACGATAAAACCCCTACTCTGGAAGAAAACAGGGCCGACCAGCCTGAAATCTACCCAGTGCCACACCCAGCCGCCGACCGGGAGATTAATAACCGGCCGGTGCATCGCAAGGCCCCCGCAGCCCCGCCGCATTGCGCCTTGCTGGATAAGGCCAGGGACTTCAAGACCGCCGACCAACTGCGAGCCCTTGGGCTATACCCTTACTTCCGCACCATTTCCTCGGCGCAGGACACCGAGGTCCTCATCGAGGGCAAGAAGGTCCTGATGCTGGGTTCCAACAGCTACCTGGGGCTGACCAACCATCCGCAGATCAAAGCGGCGGCTCGGGCAGCCGTCGAGAAATACGGGACCGGTTGCGCCGGCTCGCGCTTCCTAAACGGCAGTTTGGACATCCATCTGGAGCTGGAAGCCGCCCTGGCCAAACTCGTCAATAAGGAGGCCGTGCTGCTCTACAGCACTGGGTTCCAAGTCAACCTGGGCGTCATTAGCGCCCTGGTCGGCAAAGGCGAATACGTGTTGGGGGATAAGAGCAATCACGCCAGCATCGTCGAGGGGTGCCTGCTCGCCCAGGGGAAGTTCCTGCGCTTCGCGCACAAAGACATGGCGGCCCTCAAAAACCGCATTGAGAAGCTCGAACCCGAAGCCGGGAAGCTCATTGTCGTGGACGGCGTCTTCAGCATGGAGGGCGACGTGATTCAGTTGCCTGAGATCTGCCGCATTGCCGGCGAATATGGCGCGGCGGTCATGGTCGATGATGCCCACTCGATTGGCGTCCTGGGCAAGAACGGCGCGGGCACGGCCAGCCACTTCGGGTTGACGGACCAGGTGCACCTCATCATGGGTACGTTCAGCAAATCGTTGGCGAGCCTGGGCGGCTTCATTGCTTCCGATGCCGCGACGATTGATTTCCTGAAGCACCATTCCCGGCCGCTCATATTCAGCGCGAGCATGAGCCCGGCCAACGCTGCCGCCGTGCTGGCCGCAATACAGATCATGGTGCAGGAGCCGGAACGCATCGCACAGCTCTGGCGCAACACGCGCCGGATGAAGCAGGGACTCCACGACCAGGGCTTTGACCTCGGTGATTCGGAAACCCCCATCCTGCCGGTGTATTGCCATGACCTGATGGTGGCCTTTAAGATGTGCAAGCGCTTGCAGGAAGAAGGCCTTTTCGTCAATCCGGTCGTTTCTCCCGCCGTGGCGCCCGGAGAGGAACTCATTCGCCTCAGCCTGATGGCGACGCACACCGATCAGCAGGTCGATTTCGCCCTGGAGAAGCTGGGCAAGGTAGGCAAGGAATTTGGTGTGATTTGATTGAAGATCTTGCTCACAGGAGCGAGCGGGTTTGTCGGCAGCCACATCCTCGATAGCCTCCGCAGGCGAGGCATCCCCACCGCCCTACTGCTCCGGCCAGGCAGCAGCCGACGGTTCATTGCACCCCATTTGGCCGAGATCGAGCTGCGCACGGGTTCGATCGATGACCCAGAAAGCCTGCAACGGGCGATGGCGGGCATCACGCACGTCATCCATTGTGCCGGGGCCACCCGGGCCAGCCGGGTTGCCGGACTCTACGAGGTTAACCAGGCAGGCACACGCAACGTCGTCAACGCTGTCAATGGCCAACAGGGCCAGATCCAACGCCTCGTCCATATCTCCAGCCTGGCGGCCGCCGGGCCTGCCCAGCCTGAGAAACCCGCCCGCGAGCAGGACCCGCCCCGCCCGGTGTCCGAATACGGCAAGAGCAAGCTTGCAGGCGAACAGGAAGTCAGAGTCCACTGCCGCACTGAACATGTCATTTTGCGCCCGTCAGCCGTTTATGGTCCGCGCGACGCGGAGTTCCTGCGCCTGTTCCAGGCGGCAAAGTGGCACCTGCTGGCAAGGCTGGGCGGCGGGCAGACCTTAAGCCTGGTCTTCGTGAGAGACTTGGCCGAAGCCGTCGCGACCTGCCTCGACCACCCGGCGGCAGCCAGCAAGACCTATTTTGTTGCCGCCCGGGAGGTCGTGACCGCTCGGAGAATGGCCGAAGAGGTTGCCGCCCAGATGAAAGTCTGGACCCTGCCCCTGCCAGTGCCCCTGGCGCTGCTCTGGCTGATGTGCCTGGCCCAGGAAATCAAGTCCCGCCTGACGGGCAATCCCAATGTCCTCAGCCTTCAGAAGTTCGCCGAGTTGCGCGCCCCGGGCTGGGTGTGCGACCCCACGCTATTGGAACGTGAAACCGGCTACGCCTGCCCCACCACCCTGAAGACAGGAGTAGCCGAGACGTTGAGCTGGTATCGGCAGCAGCACTGGCTGTGAAGAACTACACCTTCGTCGATTACGCGACCCAAGCCTACATCGCGCTGGTGGGGTTGCTGATCCTCTTCTTCCACAACAGCACTGTGCCGGCCTGGCCCCGCCTGCTGGGCGCCCATGCCGTCGGTCTCGTGCTGATCCATGCGTTGATACAGATCCATGCGCGGCACAAGCCAGGGCGCGTGCTGGAGTTTCTCCGTCACTTCTACCCCGTGCTCCTGTACACGGCTTTCTTCTGCGAGACCGGTTCAGTGAACCGCATGTTCTTCCCGAACTACCTCGATCCACTAGTGGCCCACTGGGAGCAGTCTTTGTTCGGATGTCAGCCCAGCGTGCTGTGCATGGCAAAGCTTCCCCGGCTGGCGGTCAGCGAACTCTTTTACGCTTCCTACTGCTCCTATTACTTCATGGTAGGCGGGGTGGGCATCGCCTTGTTCCTGCGCAGCCGCCAGCAATTCTTCCACTACGTCTCAGTCCTCTCCTTCCTCTTCTACGTCTGCTACCTTATCTATGTCCTGCTGCCGATCATTGGCCCCCGGGCTTTCTTCCACCAAGTGGAAGGCTACGCACTGCCTCAGGCGACCCAACAACTGGCCGTCACGGATGTTTACCCCCAGGCTGTGCAGGCCGGCGTCTTCTTTCGGCTCATGCGCTGGGTTTACCGCGTGTTCGAGGCCCCGGGTGCGGCGCTGCCCAGCAGCCATGTGGCCGTCGCGCTGTGCACTGTTTACTTCTCCTTTCGATACCTGCCACGCATCCGTTACCTCCACCTCGCGGTGGCCGTCCTGCTCTGTTTCTCCACTGTTTACTGCCGTTACCATTACCTGTTGGACGTCGTGGCGGGCCTGGTCGCGGCAGCGGTGCTGATCCCCATGGGCAACTGGCTCTACTTCAAGTTCGACAACCGCCGCCCCGCGCTGTCCGGCCCGGGATCGTATCCGGTCGGCTGAGGGAATCCATCAATCCCAGGTAACTTGGGCAAATAGCAGGGTTGGCGTGAGGAACGGGCTGGAACCCGTCGGAGGTCGATGGGGAATCCCTTGTGCGGCGCTTGACGTTGGCGTGGAGCCCTGGAGATACGTTGGTGGAACTACGGTATTGCTCCGTAGGAGTTCCGAAGGTGTTCCCTTGTACATCCCTTGTATATCCCTTGTACATCCCTTGTACACCCGTGAGGTACTCGTCCGCCTTACGGAGGCATCACCGAGCCCCTGCTTGGGTTTGACAGCATCGGCTTGGCCGCTATTCAAATGAGATCGCAACTTCCCCGTCAGCGGCTCCCGGCCATCGCCCCGCAGCTCCAAAACGATTGTGCAGCCAACCTCACGGTGCCTATACTGCCGGCGCGGTCAGCCGGAGGCGGCGGGCCTGACGCTATAATGCTGATGCACGTTCTAACATCGAAGCTCCACCGCGCACGGGTGACTGCGGGCAACGTGGTTTACGAAGGCAGCCTGGGCATCCCCCGGAACCTCCTGGACAAAGTCGGCCGATTGCCTTGCAAGAGAATCCTTTGAAACCAAAGCTCCTGGTAGTGGAACTATGGGGCCTGGGCGATTTAGTCATCGCGACGCCGTTCTTGCAGGTGGCAAGCCAGCAGTACGAGGTGACGTTGCTGGCGAAACCATATGCGCTAGACCTGCAGAAGCGGTTATGGCCGGGAGTCAACGTTGTTCCATTCGTTGCGCCGTGGACTGCTTTCAAGCTCGAGCATAAGTACCGGCTGTGGGCCTGGCACTGGGGGGAGATGTTCCGGCTGCGAAACAAGCTGGCGGCCCAGCGGTTCGATTTCGGGTTGTCAGCGCGTTGGGGGGACCCGCGCGATCATCTGCTCTTGTGGCTGGTCCGGGCGAAAACGCGCCTGGGTTTCCCCCGCCTGGGGAGCGGCATTAGCCTGGCGCGGCGGCTGGCGCGCCCGGAACCGCAGGCGCACCATTATGAGAGCTGGCGCGTCATGGCTCGGGCCCTTGGGTTCGAAGTGCCTGCGCGCGAAGCGCTGGTGCTGCCGCAATTGCGCCCCCATGGGGAGGTCCTGGTGCATACCGGCGCAGGCCAACCAGTGCGCGTCTGGCCGCTGGAACGATACCAAAAGATCGTGGCCCGGCTGCGCCAGCGGAGTTTTCGCGTGCAAGTTGCCTGTGATCCAGACCAACGGGACTGGTGGGTTGCGGCCGGGGAAAAGGACGTGGACGCGCCACGCAGTGTCACCGAGTTGTTTGCAGTATTGGATCGCGCGGGAGCGTTTATAGGTAACGATTCGGGGCCGGGCCACCTGGCTGCGTTCTGCGGGGTCCCCACCTTCACGCTGTTTGGCCCGCAGATGGCCGAATGGTTTGCCCCGCTGCATCCGGGCTCGGAATGGCTTGAAGGCAAAGCCTGCCCGTACAAGCCTTGTTCGGACTACTGCCGATTTCCCACTCCGTGTTGCATGATCAACTCGGGGGAGGAGGAGGTGTGGGCGCTGGTCGAGGCTTTCGTCGCGCGAAACTTGCGCGCTGGTTGAGGCATTGGCCGGCCTGAGCGCGCCTACTCAGGAGTTCCGGAGTCTTTCCGCCAACGGGCCGCCAGGGCCTCCAGTAATTCACGGGTAGGCGTCAGGCCCTCCGAAGGTTTGATGACCTCCACCACGTGCAGCAGGTAAGCCAGCACAAGCTCCCGCTCACATCCTTGGATGCCTCCGCGCGTCGCGTATTCCCTGAAGGCGACTGAACTCAGCAGGCTTTCCACGCGCTGGATCAAGACTGCGGTGGGCAGGTGCCCAACCAGAATCCCGCTTTGGATAACATAATGAAACCAGTCCCAGCCGGGGAAGCCTGTCCGCTCACCGCGTTCCCAGTCGAGCACGGTCCAAGCGCCGGCAGGCGACACCTTGATGTTCCATGGCGCGAAATCCCCATGGTGCATGGCCGGGTGGATCTTGCGCCCGGGCAATTGCCCGGCGAGGACCGAAAACAGGCCGTTCGCCGACGCGGCCTCGTGCAGCCGCACCCAATCCGGGGTTTCGGACAATACAACGGTTCGCGTCGCATCCACCCAGGCAGCGAGCAGCGGAGGAAGGGCAGCCTCATCCCGCAGGCGTGGTGAATCCCCCGGAACAAAATCCAGCGCCAGCGCGCGCAGCCGCGAGGACTCGAACCTGCCGCGCAACCGGGGAACCGCGACCGTATTCTCAGGCATCTCGGCCAGAAACCGCTCCTCCTGCTCGACTAGCTCCCTGGCCCGCGGGCTGAGACCGGCTTTCACCACGGCCACTGGTCTTTGGCTGGCGTCAAAGACCAGCAGCAGAAAACGCTGGCCATCACTGGCCGGGTTGCCAGCAAGAATACCAAGGACCGGCAACCCCTGTCCCTCCTTGCCCACCAATGATGAAAGAAACCTCACGAACTCGTCCCCAGGCGAGATGGCCAGGGAAGTTTTCTCAGTCCCCAGAGGCAGCGATGCCCGGAGCAGGCAGCGCATGAGTGCCCGGGCCATCCGCGCGCGAGCCGTCTGCGCCGGATAAAGGTCCGTGGTGGCCGCCGCAGCGCGGGGTTGACTGGGCAACAGCAGGAATGGCCGCCCCGCCTTTTTTAGGAACCGCATTTCGATTCGGGCACCCTGCGCTTGTCCGCAGGGCGCGGCGAACAAGTCTTCCCAGGAATTGTGCGGGGTCGCCATCGTTCAGTTCCCGGTGCCCCAGCGCTTAATGGTCCTTTGTGCCATGAAGTCCAGGATTGCGCGATTGATGCTGGCGCCGACTTTTTCCGGCGGTTGGGTGGCGTCCACGACGACGCCATTGCTGAGCCCTTGGATAAGCTCCCGATACGCCAGGCGCTGGCGCTCGGTTTCGGTGGGGGCGACTTCCTGCTTTCGGCGCTGCAATACGTCTGCCGGCGCGTCAAGCAGCACGACCAAATCGGGTTTCTTCAGGAAGACATGTCCGAGGCGCACGAGGATTGGTGGCACGGCCAGGCGGTAGCGCCGCCGGTCCACGAAGAAGTCGTAATAATACCGGTCGATCAGCACCAGCCCGCCCTTAAAGGTGAGCGGCCGAAGGCGCAGATGCGAGCCCAGCAGGAATTCGAGCCAGTGAACCCCGAAGTAGCAAAGCGAGACCGCCGGGTTGCGGGGCGGCCGGCCGTGGGGATCGGTCGCCGGGCCGCGCGCCGCCTGTCGCCGGGCGGAGAAGACCGGCGGCTTCCAATGGAAATGCCGCACCTTTTGTAGGGGGAAGGTGCCGCTAAGTCCATCCATGATGGCGCGGGCAGCAGTTGATTTGCCGCTGCCGTCCGCTCCGCACAGGACAACCGTCACCCCCGGCGGCCAAAGGAAACGCCCCGCCAATCGCCGGGCATCCGCCAGCAAGGACGTCATCGTGCGCCAGGGATGGCCGACCAGTTGCCGAAGAATCAGTGCGCGCCGCAAGTCGCCGGTGGCGGCTTCCAAGGCGTCCCACTTTGCCTCCGCGGCACCGGTCACCAGAAGCCTGGCGTGCGCCGCACCATAGGTCCGGGCGAGCAACTCTATAACAGCGACAGGTTCGGCCTGACAGCCCGCCGTTATGGCGGGTCGGTACTTCTCCTTCACCTTGCCGGTGTAGATCAGCGAGGTGAGCAGCTTGGTCGCCGTCTCATCCGCCGGGTGTGGGATGCAGAACAGTTCCCGGCTTACCTTGCGTTGCAGGAATTCCTGACAGGACACGAAATCAAACCCGCGCCATTTCAGGGCGGTGAAGAGGTCAAAATGCGCCTGGGCATTCGTTTGCGGGCTGGACAGGTACAGGGCCAGGGTGGCGAACTGGACCCGGTTGTGCAGGCGAAAGCCGGATTGGGAGGCGGCCCCCAGGAGCGCCTGCTCCGCCTGGCGCAACTGATCCGGATCCACCAGCACATCAATATCATTGGAGGTGTAGTGCGGCAGGTTTTCGTAATTGCGCAGGACGAGGAAACGGATGTTCGCCTGCTGCCACGCGCGAAAGACTGCGGTAACCAATTGGCTGATTTCTAGTTGGCCGGACATTAAGCAAAGCTGCGCCGCGCCCCGGGCCCAACCCGATTCGAGGGCTGCTCGACGGGCCGGAGGGCGGAAGCTATTCCGCCGCAAGCATTAACGGCGGGCGCGACCGAAGGAAAGCTTTTTGTCCGGTTCGGAAAGACATAGCTCTTTTCTTCATCCTCACTTCGGGGTAAGCTGCCGTTCATGGTGACGTTGCGAACTTTGGCGGAAAGGCGGTCCGAGATTCTGGGGCTGGCCGAGCGCTACCGCGCTGGCGATGTGCGAGTGTTCGGATCGGTCGTCCGCGGTGACAACACGGTCGATAGCGACGTGGATTTCTTAATCAAGCCAAGGCGTGGATGTTCGCTATTCGATCTCGGAGGACTGCTGGAGGATTTGCAGGAGTTGCTCGGATGCCGCGTGGACCTGGTCACTGAGGATGGCCTCAAGCCGCGCCTCCGCGAACGCGTGTTGAAGGAAGCCGTTCCGTTGTGAGAGACTTTCGCAACCGCCTGCAGGACATCCTCGATGCCATCGGCCAGATCGAGGTCGAGGCGGTCAAGGGCCGGGCCGCCTTCGACGGCAGTTCGTTGATTCAAGTCTGGATGGTGCATCACTTGATGATCATCGGCGAGGCGGTGCGCGCCATTGATCCGGGCATCAGGCAAAGCTACCCGTCCATTCCGTGGCGGCAGATCGCCGGGATGAGAAATATCCTGGTACATGACTACTTTCGTATCAACCAGGAGATTGTCTGGGAGACCGTCGAGAAGCATTTGCCACCGCTGAAGGCAGAGGTTGAAAGGATACTCGAAGCGCTAGCGAAGGCATGATTCTGCACCGACTGATTGAGGTTGCCATGTGGTTGCATCGCAGGAAATCCAGGCTATCGGGCTTGAAGGCAGTGTTCCTCTCGCCGCCGCCTGGCGACTGACGTCTGGTTCGGCTTCGCGGTAATCTTCTCCCGCCTCGCGGAGGCCTCTGGGCTCGTGCGCGACTGATTTGTCTTGGGCACCTGCAGCTCTGAGCTTCGCGCTTGACCTGTGCCAGTCGTCCAATACTTTCATCCGATAACTTAATGAAACCACTTCAGAGAGCTTCAGTCTGCGGGCTGGGCAAGCTTGGCGCTTGCATCGCGGCGACCCTGGCCCAGCGTGGGTTGGATGTGATCGGCATCGACATCGACGCCGAGAAGGTCCGGAAGATCAACGCCGGCCAGGCGCCGGTGGATGAACCTTTGCTGGCCGAGACCATCACCGCGGGCCGGACGCGGCTGCGCGCCACGCAGGACTACCGCGAGGCGGCAGGCACCGACGTCACTTTCTTCATCCCTCCCTCCCCGAGCCTGCCGGACGGGAGCTTCTCAAACGAATTCCTCTTGCGGGCGATGCAGCCCGTCGCTGCGGCAGTGCGCGAGCAGGGGAAGAAGGGCCACCTGTTTGTCTGCAGCTCGACCACGACGCCAGGCGCCGTGGACCAGGTGTTGATCCCGATGTTGGAGCGGGAGACCGGAGGAGTTTGCGGACGCGACTTTGGCGTCTGCTATAATCCGGAGTTCATCGCCCTGGGCAACGTCGTCAAGGGTTTGCTGGAGCCGGACATGGTGCTGATTGGCGAATCGGACCCGGCCAGCGGCGCGGCCCTGGAAGAGCTTTACGAACGCTACAACCAGAACTCCCCGCACATCGCCCGCATGTCAATCGTCAGCGCGGAGCTGACGAAGATTTCAGTGAACAGCTACGTGACGATGAAGATCAGCTTCACCAACCAGTTGCGGATGATCGCCGAGCAGTTTCCCAAGGCCAACATCCACAACATCCTGGAAGCCATCGGCAGCGATAGCCGCGTGGGCCAGAAATATCTTCGGGCGGGCTTAAGCTACGGCGGGCCTTGTTTCCCCCGCGACAACCGGCTGCTGGCTTATACGGCCCGGCAACTGGGTCTGGAAGCGCCGCTGGCGGAAGCCTCGGATCGGGTCAACCAGCGCACCAATCTGGACCTGTTTGAGAAGGTCCAGCGGCTGGTGAGCAAGGGCGACACCGTAGCCGTCCTGGGTCTGACCTACAAGCCCGACACTTATATCACCGAGGAAGCCGCGGGGCTATTCCTCGCGCAACAGCTCAAGCGCCACGGTTATCGCGTGGTCGTGCACGACTTTGGCGCCAAGCCGTCCAACGCCCCCAGCCTCCACGAGTTCGATTACCTCGACGATCCGGCGGTCCTGCTGCAGCGCGGCGACATCAAGCTGGCCGTGATCTGCTGCCCCTGGCCGCAGTATCGCTCGGTGAAGTTCGCCACTGGCACGAAGGTCATGTCGCCCTGGAAGCTCTGACCGGCAGTTAGGTTGTGCGGCGGTGTGGGCAGCGGGCCTACTGCGGGAGCGAGCCGACCGCTGCGGCAGAGACGGGGGTTGGATGGGGTAGCTCGATTTGCGTGAAGGCCTCGGCGAGGCTGGACAAATGCCGTTCCAGGGTAAAGCTACGGAGGAAGCTGTCCCGAAACCCTTCCCCGGTTTCAATGGTCGCTACGGCTAGCAGGCGGTCGGCGATTTGCTCCGGGGAGCGGATATTAACCAGGCCGGGATAGTTTGCGGGGAACAGCTCGGGGAGCGAGCGCCAGCGCGTGGTGAGGATGGGCAGCCCGAACGCCATCGCTTCGATCAAATTCACCGGCTGATTCTCATTCTCGTAGTATGTCGGGAAGCAGAACAGGTCGGCCTCGCGCAGCAACTGGTTCTTCTGGTCGCCCGAGACGAAGCCGAGATACCGGACGATGTCCGCCATGCCGGGCTCGGCCAGCCTCCGCTCAAATTCAGCCTTCGCCTCCGCCGTCACGAACCCGCCGGTCACCAGCAGGCGAAGGGAAACCGGCGCGTGGCGCTTGGTCAGCCGCTGGTTGGCCAGTGCAATGGCTGTCACCGTGTCGAACAATCCCTTCTCGCGCGTGCAGTGCGCCAAGTATAGGACCTTGATAAGTTCAGGATCGCCGCCGGTGTCCTGCAAATCGGCAGCACCAAGGGTCTCGCCGGACAGAAGTTTTCTGCGGGCGGCAAACCGTGCCCTGCGCCGCGGCAGAACCTCCAGCGCAAACCGGGGGCAAGGGTCGGGGATGCCATTGTTCACCACCCTAATTTGGCGCGAAAAGATCTTCTCGGCGTCGGCGCGGTTGTATTTAGAGAGCACGATGCTCAAATCGACTTGTTTCATCAGCCGGTAGGTGAGCGAACGCGAGCGCATCGACACGACCATCTCCAGCCACTTGGAGAGCCCGGCGGCGTGCCAGTGCAAAATCACTCGTTTGAAGAACAGCCGGCAGATCAGCATCACCAGCCAGTCCCGGTACAGCGCGGAGCGCTTGCCCGGAGCCGGGATGTAGTAGAAGTTTTGCACGCCGTAACGGAACCGGCACCAGATTGCCTGCAGGCAGTAGCCCAGCAGCAGAAAGACCTTCGTGACACGGAAATCGCCGATATCCTCCAGCTTTTGCGAGAAGCGGGCGTCGACGTGGTAGCACTCGATGCCAAACAGGGAACGGCTGGCCGTCGCGGCGGAGGAAGTGCCGCCGGGTTTGGAATCCGCTTCCGCTTGCCGGTTTGCTTTGCGGCGGTCTCCGCCAAAGCCCTCCAACATCAGTTGCACCATGTAGCTCTGGCCGTGGTGCGGTGGCGGGATGTGGGCAAAGACAAGCAGCTTCATCCGAATCTTAAGTCGCGGGGTTGATCATGGGCCAAGGTTGCAACATAATCCAGCCTAGTGCAGCGGGCATGAAAAACAAGCCGAATGAGATCTGCCGCGCCAATGTTCTGGGTGTAGGTGTCAGCGCCTTGAACCTGGACCAGGCGGTGGCAGCCATCGCGCATGCGCTCGAGCACAAAACCAAGGGTTACGTCTGTGTCACAGGGGTGCATGGGGTGAGCGAAGCCCAGCATGACCCCGCCTTTCGGGCTATTCTCAACCATGCATTCCTCAACACTCCTGACGGCATGCCCACGGTTTGGATGGGCCGCTGGCAGGGCTTCGACACCATGGCGCGGGTCTATGGCCCGGACCTGATGCTGCGGGTGTGCGAATCCAGCCAGACCTGCGGGTGGACGCATTTTCTGTATGGCGGCGCGCCCGGTGTGGCCGACGAGCTCAAGCGCCGGTTGGAGCAGCGATTCCCAGCGATCAGGATTGTCGGCACCTACACCCCGCCCTTTAGGGCCCTGACCATCGGGGAGGAACAGGATCTGGCGCGCGCCGTCCGGGCCGTGAAGCCTGACGTGTTTTGGGTGGGACTCAGCACTCCGAAGCAGGAAAAGTTCATGGCCCAGTATTGGCAGCAACTGGATGCGACACTCTTCTTTGGGGTCGGCGCGGCATTCGACTTTCACGCGGGCCGGGTGCGGCAAGCGCCTATCTGGATGCAGCGCAGCGGCCTGGAGTGGCTGTTTCGGTTGGCCTGCGACCCGGGCCGGCTGTGGAAACGGTATTTGAAGAACAATCCCCTCTTTATTGCTCGCGCCCTGTGTCAGGTGGCGGGGATAAGGAAGTATCGGCTCGAGTAGTGCGTCTCCCCAAAGCCCGGCCCTAAGGTTTCTTGAGGGTGGTTCTTGCCTTAAGCCACTCGAAGTCCGTGGTCGGCGTGGCGGGGAACTTGTCAATCCTCGTCCGCAGGACGGGGCGGACGGTGTCGGGCACCACCCAGCGATGTGACTCCAGGTGGCAATCGGCGAAGGAGAGATTGACTGCTCTGTTATGGTAAGACCCCGGCAGATTACCCCAGGCATAATCGTCCAGTCGATTCACAAAGAAGCCGTCGTTGAGGGTGTCGGCATGCTCATCCAGGAAGACGAAGATACCCGAGGGACTCACTATGTCCGCCGCCTTGTAGAACTGGACGTAGAGAGGATTGAACCGGTTGGTCAGCTCGCCGGGGTCTCCCACCATCGCGTTCATTGACATGCTGCGGATGCGCGGGCCATTGGGCGCTGGCTCCCGGTCTGCCGGGCACTTGTAAACCTTCGCGGCCCGGCTGGCATACGGCCCCAGTTTGGAGTCCGTTAGATAAACCAGGTTGGTGTTGTCGTCGCTATTCTGCCAGTCCTCGACATTGTTCGCCCAGGTCTCACGGCGGGCGAGGGTTTCCGGAACGCCGTGGTTGCTCACCAGCCAATCGCCGTTGTCCTCGGCATATAAGGTCCAAGCCAGGGAAAGCTGCTGGAGGTTGTTAGCACAGGTCGCCGCTTCCGCTTTCGCTTTGGATTGAGCCAACACCGGCAATAGCAAAGCCGCTAAAATGGCAATAATGGCGATGACTACCAGGAGCTCGATCAAGGTGAAGGCAAAAGGGGAAGACTGAAGCAAATCCGAAGCGGTGTTCGCTGGCTGGTGGTCTGACTTGTTTGCGTTCACGCGAGGATCTGGCTGGAGGGTAGGCATGAGTCTGGCTAGGGTTCTCTCTTGCAGCGGCATCAAGTCATCAGGGCCATCTGTTTTGGCGTGAGGAGCCATTCCAGGGCGGCGCAGCGGCCATGCGTAAGTGACTCGGTCGAGAGCTTGCACAACCCGCCCTTCTTCATTACCACCGCCAGGGTTGTCTCTCCAGAAGCCAGCAGGGAAATCAGCCCGCTAAGATAAGGTTCGTGACCTACCAGCAGGACGCTCTCCGGGGCTGGCTGGAGGTGGGTGAGTAATTCGACCAGTTTCTTCGTGCTGCCGCCGGGCACCAGACTGTCAGAGAGCTCGAGTTTCTTGGACGCCTTGAGGGCCTCGGCGATGATCTCGGCGGTTTGCCGCGCGCGCAGATATGGGCTGGAGAGGATGAGGTCGAAGGTGAGGTCGAGGGCTTCCATGGCTTCGGCAATATGCAGCAGTTTGCGTTCGCCTTCCGGCGTGAGCGGCCGATCCGCATCCTTCTCATAACCGGGGGTGCCCGGTTCCACGGCGATGCCGTGACGCAGGATGTAGAGATTCATAGTCATTTCTTTCGCTTCGGCGCGGCAAACGGCGACGGGGCAAGCCTGACGACGGGGTACCTGGCTTTGCCGTCCACCGGCTTGCGAGTCGTGTTCTCCTCCGCCTGGGCCAGCGCCAGGAACTGGAATTGACTGCGACTGGGTTTGTCACCTTGAGCGGCTGCGGCACGCCGATACGACCCGTCGGCTTGCAGGAAGCGGGCCTTGCTGTTGTCCGCGAGGGAAATCGCCAGCACTTCGCTGATCAGCCGCTCGCGCAGCACGCCATCCTCCACGGGGATGGCCAACTCGATGCGCCGGAAGAAGTTACGCGGCATCCAGTCCGCGCTGCTGATGAACACCTGCGGCTGGCAGGCGTTCTCGAAGTAATAGACACGGCTGTGCTCCAGGAACCGGTCCACGATGCTCCGCACCGTGATGTTCTCGCTGGCGCCCTTGAGGCCCGGCCGCAGGCAACAGATGCCGCGCACAATCAGATCGACCTT
>OBLU010003364.1_pt1 | contig 14495 bp, 10 predicted proteins | sample 1518681 | NCBI WGS metagenome assembly OBLU01 (sample SAMEA3539304, study PRJEB22396) | soil metagenome | biome: tundra; feature: field; material: soil | place: USA | collected 2010-05 | depth 0.15 m
ACATCGACGCCGGCGAGAAGTATATCTTCACCGCCGTCCCCGACTAACCGCCCGTGGTGCAAGTGCGATTTGTGTCGGGGTTATGCGAGATTTGTATCAGGGTTATGCCTTTAGGCATACCGTAAGTGCCTTGTTATGAATGCGCTTTTGCGCGCTGATCTCGGGCGCTGGAGTCTCGCCACAGGCGGCAAACCGACTTATGAGCAACTTAGTTCGAATTACCCACGAGCAAGGCCTCGCTGTCATCACCATCGACAATCCGCCGGTGAACGCGCTGAGCACTGAGGTGCGCCAGGCGATTCGCGAAGCCATCGAGCAGGCGGACAACGACAACCGGATTGCCGCCATCGTGCTCATCGGAGCTGGCCGCACCTTCGTCGCCGGGGCCGACATTCACGAATTTCAGACAATCACCAGTGGCAGCAGCCAGCGCGTACCGGAGATGGCGCGGCTGGTTGAGCGCATCGAAGACTGCCACAAGCCGGTCGTGGCCGCCATTCACGGGCACGCCCTCGGAGGCGGAATGGAACTGGCCATGGCCGCTCATTACCGGGTCGCGAGTTCCAGCACTCAGATGGGCCAGCCGGAAGTGAAGCTCGGCATCATTCCCGGCGCTGGCGGGACGCAACGTCTGCCACGCCTGGCGGGAGTGGCCAAGGCAGTCGAGATGTGTTCGTTGGGCACGCCAATCTCTGCCGCGGAAGCCATGCAACTCGGCATAATCGACAAGGTGATGGACGTCGACGGCGACCTGCTCGCTACGGCGATCGCCTTCGCGCGCGAGGCGGTTGGCAAGCCGATGCGGAAGACGCGCGAACGCAACGAGAAGCTCGAACATAACGTGCCTCTGTTCGCCGCGGCCCGCGAGAACACTCGGAGCAAACAGCGCGCTCCGCGAGCCGCGCTGGCCGCCATTGACGCCATCGAAGCAGCGGCCACGCTCCCTTATGCCGACGCTTCTAACATTGAGCAAAAGCTCTTCAACGAGTGCCTCTTTTCGGACGAGTCCAGGGCCCTCGTCCACGCCTTCCTGGCAGAGCGGGAATTGGCGAAGATTCCCGGGATTCCCAAAGATACGCCGGTCCTCCCCATCAATCGAGTTGGAGTGGTCGGCGCCGGAACTATGGGCGCTGGAATCGCCATGGTGTTTGCCAACGCCGGCGTGCCGGTCGTGATCCGGGACGTGGACCAGGCGGCGCTCGACCGCGGGCTGGCGACGATCCAGAAGAACTACGCGAACTCGGTAAAGCGCGGCCGCTTCACCCAGCAATTTGTGGACGAGCGTTTGCAACTGATCCGCGCGGTCCTCAGCTATGACGAATTTGCCGGCGTGGACCTGGTGGTGGAGGCGGTATTCGAAGGTATGGCCTTCAAGAAGGAAGTGTTTGCCGTTCTCGACGGCGTCTGCAAACCGGGCGCGATCCTGGCGACTAACACTTCGTATCTCGATATTGACGAGATCGCCTCCGCGACCAATCGGCCTCAAGCAGTGCTGGGTACGCACTTTTTCAGTCCGGCCAATGTGATGAAGCTGTTGGAAGTGGTTAGGGGCAAGTCGACAAGCAAGGAAGTGATCTCGAGCTGCATGCAACTCTCCAAGAAGCTGGGCAAGGTAGGCGTTCTGGTGGGTAACTGCCGGGGCTTCGTCGGCAACCGCATGTTCGCGCCCTACCGCCGGGAGGCGCAGTTCCTGGTGGAAGAAGGTGCCGACGTGCAGGCGGTGGATAAGGCGCTCTACGACTTCGGCATGGCGCTGGGGCCGTTGTCGGTCGCCGACCTGGCCGGCTTGGACATTGGCTGGCGGATGCGCAAGGAATTTCGCCATCTACAGAAGCCCGGAGTTCGCCAGCCCTTTGCCGAAGACCGTTTGTGCGAGATGGGCCGCTATGGGCAGAAGACCAACGCCGGATGGTACAAGTACGACGAGAACCGCCGCGCCATTGCCGATCCGGAAGTGGCAACCTGGACGCGGAAATGGGCTGCTGAAGCGGGCATCCCACAGCGCCAGATTTCAGCGCAGGAAATGGTTGAGCGTTGCATCTATTCCATGATCAACGAAGGCGCGCGCATTTTAGAGGAAGGAATTGCGCTGCGCGCCGGCGACATCGACATGGTTTACCTGAACGGCTACGGCTTCCCCAGCCATCGTGGCGGGCCGATTTGGTATGCCGATACAGTGGGATTGAAGAAGGTGTACGAGCGCGTATGCGAGTTCCATGAGCGGCACGGCGAACTCTGGCAACCGGCCCCGCTGCTGGAAGAATTGGCCAAACAAGGCAAGAGCTTCGCGGATTTCAGCCGCGAGCCCACTACCGTCGCCTAAAAGGGGCCTAGAGTGCCCCACTCATTTGCGTTTTTTGCGAGTGAGTGGTGACACCTCCCGGATCGGTTACTTTGCCTTCGCCAACGATACCTCACCCAGATCGCTAACATCGTCATCGAGCGAGAACGACTTACTTTGGGCCTGATAGCCGTGGCTGGCGTAACTAATCTTGCATTTCCCCTTCCTCACGTTTCTGAATTCAAAGTCTCCAAAGCAGTCGGTCACGCTCTCCGCTTTCTTCCCATCGGGTCCGGTGAGTGTAACTTTGACCATGACTGCGCAGTCTCCCGTATCCGCAAATCTGACGGTGCCCGCAAGATGCGGCTTCGGCAGCCCGGCATAGGATACCTTTGGCTTCGTCTTGAATTCCGGGTCCAGGACCTCGGTCTTATTCTTCGCGAGGAATTGCGACACCTTGCTGTTGGGATCGTCCAGATCGCCAAAATGCATGCAGCTCATAGGACAAGACTGTACGCAACGAGGCTGCTTCCACCCGTCATCCACCAGGTGCGCGCAGAAAGTGCACTTTTGCGCCACGTTCTTTTCTTCGTTCCAATAGATCGAGCCGTAGGGACAGGCATCCACGAGTTGTTTCTGTCCGACGGCCTTCTGCGGATCGATGATGACAATACCGTCGGGCCGCCGATACACGGCGCCGTCCTTGGCCGCTTTCAGGCAGGCCGCGTCGTCGCAATGGTTGCAGAGCTTCGGAGTGTAGGTCACCTTGAAGTGTGAGGGATCCAAGCACTGCTCGTTTTCAGCAATGCTGAGCCAGAACTGGCCGAAGGTTGGCTGCGAGGTCGCAATCGGGAGAAATTCGTTGCCCACGTGCTCGTCCTTGCAGGCGATCTGGCAGTTATAGCAACCAATGCACCGGTCTAAGTCAATTGCCATTCCGTAGGTTGGCATATTATGCTTTCCCCCCTTCCCATTTCTCCACTTCTACCAGGCAAGCATTGGGAGCCATGCCAGGGCAGTTCTTCGATATCCAACGAGAGCTGGTCAGCTGATTGACAGTCCCGCCCTTGTCGATGGTCTTGTTGTTGCCCGGCTCTCCCTGCGGATCGTAGCCTCCGCCGGAACTGTAAGAGTGCACCACTCCCGGCAGGATGCGCTTGGTTACCGTCGCTGCGCACAAGACCACGCCGCGGTCGTTGTACATCTTTACGATTTCCCCGTCCTTGATGTGGCGCCGCTTGGCATCCACCGGATTGATTCGCATGACCCAGTAACGATACCCGTCGATAAGACGCCGGTGGTGCGGTATCTCCTCGTTCCACGTGCTCTTCCCATCGTGCTGGGAATGGAACGTGCACCGCGGATGCGGAGAAATTAACTGCAACGGATACTTCTTCAGCAACTCGGTGCTGTCCGGACCTTCAAACGATGGTATGTAGTGGGGCACCGGGGGTCTTTCGTTGTCGTTAGCATCGAAGCGTTTGAGGTTTTGCGATTCAAACTCAATCTTGCCGGTTGGAGTCGCCAAGCCCTTCCCGTCAAACACCGGCCGATCATGTGGCATCGGACGGTCGGGAATATCGATCGCCCTCCCGTCATAGAACCACCGCATCGCGGGAGTCGGCTTCTTATCCGGGTCAGGCGGAATAATATAATATCCCTTGCTTTGGAATTTCTCCCAAGTTATGAACTTAGGCAGGTCGGATACTTCGAACATCCGCTTGATCCAACCGGTTACATCCTTTTCCCCTTCGTTGTACACATCCTTCAACGACAGGCGTTCCGCGAGAAGTTCGTAGATATCGTAGTCGCTCTTGGACTCTCCGAGAGGCTCGATGCATTTCTGCTGCAACACGCAGATGCGAACGTTAACCGCGCTGAGCTTGTTGGAGTAACCCGAGATACCCTCCCACTCTCCGATATCCCAACGCTCCAGATTAGTGCAGACGGGCAGGATGATATCGGCGAATCTCGCCTCCGGCTCGTTGTAAATCGTCTGGCACATGAAGAACTCGAGATTGGGATGGCGGTACATCCGCGCCCAGCGGTTGGTCTCCATCATGGTGCCGATGTACGACGCTCCCTGGCGGGCCAGCATGTGGACCGGCGAGTACCCATCAAACGGGTATTTGAGTAAGTTGAACTGCTGCTGGGCGCTCTCGCCGTAGTAGCCGTAAATCCCCCGCCACTCAGCGTGCCCGTTCATGATGGCCTCGGGCAGTATGGAGCGGTTGATGCGCTGTCGAATCTTGCTTCCCACGGCGCGTTTGGGAAAGCCCCTCGGCCCCAGGTCTTTCGGGCCGGTGCTGCCGCCGCTGATCCCGCCATCGGCATAGCCGGGGAAAAAGACATTCCAATTCGCCGGGGCGCCGCCGGTGGTGCAATAGTAGTTGACCCCAGGTTTCCCCAACCCCTGCATGCCAATCAGCAGAACCATCATTCGCGACCATTCGTGGCCGTAGGCCGCTCGGCCCGCATTTCCCATGCCCGGCCGGCCACCGGCGGCCAGGGTAGTGCGCTGCGATGCCCAAGCCCGAGCCAGCGCTTTAATGTCGCAAGCCCTTACTCCCGAAATCTTCTCCGCCCACTCCGGCGTCTTAGGCACTCCATCTTCTTTACCCGTGACATAGGCTTCCCATTTATCGAAGCCATAGGTGTGGCTCTCAACATAAGACTTGTCATAAGTGCCTTCCTGAATCCAGGTATAGGCAATGGCTAAGGCCAAAGAGCTATCGGTCCCCGCCTTCGGCCGCAGGATCTTATCGCCATCGAGCACCGCGGTGAAGTTCGCATAAGGATCGATAAAGACAAACTTGATCCCGAGCTTCTTCATGTGCTTGCGCCAGTGATCCTGTTCGTTCCAGGCGTAGTCGCCCGAAGTCGTTGACGGATCGGAAGCCCAGAACACGATCATGTCGCAATGCTGAAAGGTATCGTCCAAACAATCGAAATTTGGCGCCTGACCCAGTCTCCAGTGCCAGCCCCAGGCATGGATCGCGCCCCAGTAAGCGCCTTCCCAACTCTCGGGGTTGTGGTCGATCCAGGTGACGCCGACCAGATTCCAGAAACGATCCATGGCGCTCATGCGGTAGCCGATGTTTCCCCAGGAATCGTGCGACGATCCGGTCACCGCGATCGAGCCCGGCCCGTAAGTTTCCTTCTGCCGGACAACCTCCTTCGAGATGATAGTAAGTGCCTCGTCCCAACTGATCGGCTGGTAACCGGAAACGCCCCGGTTCTCGGGATTCCGCTTGCCGTTGGGATCGAAGTCCACTCGCTTAAGAGGCGTCTTCAGCCGGTCTTTCGAGTAGACCATCTGTTTCAATCCCTGCACGAACTGGGCAATACCGGCCTTGTTTGGGCGGGTAAAGGTTTGTCCGCGCGCTTCGATGGACCACGGCTTCGGATCGTCGGGCGCGTCATACTCCAAGGGCATGACGCGTACGATTTTCCCGTCCTTCACAAAGACTCGCACCGGGCCGCCCAGGGTCAAGTTTACGAATTGTTGCTCGTCCTTGGTTGAATACTTCATGTTCAATCCTCTCTCCCGGCAACCGGCCGCTAGATAGTCATGCTGACTTTGAAGCCTTCGTGGATCGCGTCCAGACAACTGCGCGTTGCGAAAGCATCGCCGATCACATGAAGCTCCGGAACCTTGCCCTTGAGGGCTTTGTAGAGCTTGTTGTTCGGATCGGCGCCCTGCGCGAGGACGACCGTGTCCACGAGCAATGTCTGCTGCACGCCATCGACGGAGTAAACCACGCCTTCGTCGGTGATTTCCTCGACCACAACCCTGCCAACCTTCTTGATTCCCATCTTGTCGAGCCGGCGCAGGAAATGTGCCCCCTGCGGCCAGGGAAGGTCTTTACCGATCTCCCCGACTTCTCTGCGGGACAGAATGGTAACTTCGCGGCCTCTCGAACTCATATATTCGCCCGTTTCCAGTCCGACTCTGCCCGCACCGATCACCGCCGTCCGCTTGCCCACCATCACGATTTCCTGCAGCACATCAAAGGCCTGGACCACATGCGGCTTATCCACCCCGGGAACCTTCGGTTTCACGGGGGTTACGCCCGAGGCGACAATGACCGCATCCGGCTTCATCTTCGCAATGTAAGCCGGAGTAACTTCCGTGCCGAGATGTACTTTGACCCCTGCCTTGTTCATCTTGTAAGACAACTCGATGATGGTATGTTCAAATTCGTACTTATTCGGGACGCGGAGCGAGAGCACCCATTGCCCACCGAGCTGGGCATTCTTCTCGCAAAGAGTTACGTCATGGCCTCTTTCTTTGGCAATCACCGCCGCTTCCATGCCGCCAGGCCCGCCGCCAATGACTAGGATCTTTTTCTTTTTCTCCTTTTTCGTCAGGGGAACAACGTTCCACTTCCCTTCTCTTCCCATCTGCGGATTCACCGTGCACATAATGGGCAGATGCTCCCACAGCCGTCCATAGCAGCCCTGGCAGCATCCGATGCAGGTCACAATGTCATTGAGCCGGCCTTCCCTGGTCTTCTGGCCAATGTAGGGATCGGCCATCAGGCCTCGTAACATCGCCACCATATCGATTTTCGTCTGCCGCAGAATGTTCTCCGCCAATTCGGGACGATTGATACGCTTGGCGACAATGACGGGGGTGTCGCCCACGACTTCCTTGATTGCTTCCGCCAGATACACCCAGGCGCCGCGTTCCACCGCCGGCGAGTGGTCTTGCAAGGGAGTGGTCGATTCGCGCATGCCTGCAGAAACGCTGACGATGTCGATTCCAGCGTCGGCCATCATCTTGGCGATGACCTTGGCTTCATCCAAATCAACTCCGCCCTCAACATAGTCGTCGCCGTTCATTCTTACGGTCACCAGGAAGTCATCGCTCTGATGCTTCATCATGGCCCGCAAGGTTTCCATCGGCAGCCGCATCCTGTTCTCGAGGCTGCCCCCATATTCGTCCGTCCTCTTATTGGTGTAAGGCGAGATGAACGACGTCATCAGATAACCGTGGGCGGCGTGGAGTTCGACGCCGTCGAAGCCGGCTTTCTTGGCGCGCTCGGTGGCCGTGTCAAAGGCCGCGGGAATCGACTTGATCTCCTCGATGGTCATCTCGCGCGGGACTTCCCAGTACATCGAGATCTTGGGAAGCAATCCCGAAGGAGCCCACGGTTGCTGGCCGCTGACTTTGGAAGTGGTCTGACGGCCGGCGTGCGAGACCTGCAGAATCGTCTTGCTGCCATAGTCGTGGATCGCCTTGGTCAGCTTCTTGAGACCTGGGATGTACTTATCGTCGTTGATTGCCAGGTGATGAACCAGGACCTTGCCGGACGGGTAGAAAGGATTGGCCACCTCGATGAAGATTAGACCGGTTTCCCCTTTTGCCCGCTCGGCGTAGTAATTAACAAGCCTTTCGGTCACGAATCCATCTCTGGTTCCGTACTCCGTGCAGGCAGCCGACATGACCAATCTGTTTCTTAACGTGATGCCTTTGATCGTTAAGGGTTCGAATAGCTTTTTAAACTCCATCGCCAATCCCTCTCTTGATTTAATCTGAATCGCGCGCGAACGAAATGCCGCCGAGTGTTCGAGGCGGCGTCGATGAAATCGCCCTGATAGGTGTGGTTGGTGCAGATCGCCGGCAGGACCAGCCGGTTCTGTAGCTCCAGTACCCCGATCTGGCCGGGGGTGGCTGATCGAATGGGTTTCGCTGTCATAAACGCCGCCTCTGCGGAGGCAATTAGTTGCGTATAGCAACTACTTGTAGCAAATATAATACAACGCTTCCGAGGACAATCAAGTTCTTTTTCGGTGCTCTTTTCCCGGCCCGGAACCGGCCCGGACGAGCCCCCGACAAGCCCGCTCCTGTCACCCTCAGATCACGCCTTCGTTCTTTAACTGCTTCACAGCTTCCGGCGAGTATCCCATCAGCTCACCATAGACTTCTTCGTTGTGAGCGCCCAGGTAGGGAGCGGGAAGGTCGAAGCCCCCCTGGGATTCCGACATCTTGATGGGAATGTCGTGTCCTACCGCTCCTTCCACTTTTCCGAATTCCGGATGCTGCAGATCGACAATCATCCCTCGGTGCTTCAACTGCGGATCCTTAAGAACTTCCGGAATGGTGGCCACAGCGCCGGTCGCGACGCCATGTTTAATCAGAGTATCGACCACTTCCTTCTTCGTTTTGGTGATGGTCCAAGCCCCCACCAGGGCATCCACTTCATCGGCATTCGCCATGCGCTGATCGAGCTTTTTATAGCGCGGGTCGTCCAGCAGATCCTGCCGCCCCATGGCCTTCAGTAGAGCAGCCCAGTGCGCATCCGCCGCGCTGCAAATCACCGCATAACCATCCTTGGCCGGGTAGGAGTTAAACGGGGTGAGGCGCAGCCGGCGATTGCCAGTGCGGATCGGAATTCCGCGGTCGACATAGACATCCAGCGATTCGTCGAAAAGAAAAGAGACCAGGCTATCCATCATGGAGATGTCGACCGCCTGCCCGATCCCGGTCTTTTCGCGGTAGCGCAGCGCGGCCTGCAGGCCAATCACCATGTAAAGAGCCGAAACCAGGTCCCCGGCCGCTACCCCCAGTCTTACGGGAGGGTTCTCGGGGTAGCCCGTCACCTCCATGACCCCGCTCATGGCTTCCACCACGGGATCGAAGGCGGGCAGGCGCCGATACGGGCCATCTTGGCCAAAGCCCGAGATCGAACAAAAGATGATGTCAGGTTTGATCTTCTTCAGATCGTTGTAACCGATGCCGAGTTTGTCCATCGTTCCGGGGGCAAAATTTTCCGTGACCACGTCAAACTTCTTGACCAGTTCCCGGAAGATCTCTTTGCCCTTTTCCGATTGCAGGTTCAGGGTGATGCTCTTCCGTCCTCGCGCCCGCTTCAGAATGCACAGGGACAAATCCCTGGGGTCTTTCTTTTCGAAAACGATTCCGTTGGGGCCAAAATAGGGCCCGTTGGCCCGCACCGCATCTCCGCCGTCGGCTTTCTCGAGCTTGATTACCTCCGCTCCCAGATATGCGACGACCTCCATGGCATATGGGCCTGAAAGCCAGGCGGTCAGGTCTAGAATGCGAATCCCTTCTAACGGCCGTTTCATTTGTCGAAATCCCTTTCGCGGCGGCGATTGCCGTACCTTCACCCGCCGAATGTGTATGCAAAATTACATGCAATACCAGGGTTTGTCAATGATTTTGTGGGTGGGTTTGCGGGTCGTCTTCTACCCTGCCCTTCCCGCCTCGCGAACCCCTTCTGGGCTATCGTTTCCAGACGATTACGGGCAAGCCGTGCGCTGGGGAAAGTGGGCAGCCGGAGCGTGAAAGCGTTGCCTGCGGTCGAAAACAGTTGTAGTATACAACTGTTATTACTTATGCCCAAGAAAACCTCGACATATTCGCTGGACGAATCCCTGGGCCACCTCTCCAGTAACGCTTCCCGCGCCGTGCTCAGGCGCATCAACCGTGAGCTTTCCCGGCGAAAATTTCCCATCACGTCAGAGCAGTTTTCCGTGCTGGTGCACGTTTGGGATCAAAACGGTTCTCCGCAATATGTGCTCACGGAAAAACTCTACAAAGACAAAACCGCGATGGCCAGGGCGCTTTCCACCATCGAGTCTCTGGGGCTGCTCGTTCGTATGCCGGGCCAGGTCGATGGGCGGGAGAAACTGGTTTTTGTCACGAAGCAGGGCCGGGACATGATGTCGGAAGTTGCCGACCTGGTTTCCGGCATCCTGGAGGAAGCGCAAAAGGGAATCCCGGAGAGCGATTTGCAGGTTTGCAAGAGCGTCTTAAGGCGCTTTCACCGCAATCTGACGTGATCGCGTTTGCGCTGGCATGCAACCGTTCGAACGCGGAAGAACTCATGCGTCTCCTCCGCGTCTCCGTGATGATCCGGGCCTTTACATCTGCATCGGTATGTCTCCCAAATTCGTATCCGCCGCCGTGCTGATTCTGTCGAGATTCTTGGTCTTGCCGTCCTTCTCGATCGTTAGAGAATAAGTGCGCCCATCCGCCAGACCGCGGAACCAGAAGTCGCCGAAGTTGTCGGTCTCCACCCTCAGGCACTCCGCGCTCTCCTTGTCGGTGAGGGTGCACCTGGCGCCAATAATGACTTCTTTCTCCACCGGGTCGTACACGGTTCCGGCGACGAACTTCTTGGGCAGATTCAGGTAGTGCACCCGCCCTGGGCTGGAGCCGGGTTTCAGCGGTTCCGCCTTGCGGATCAAGTCCTGCACTTCGGATTCCTCGGCAAACCGCAGGGCGCCGGTCGGACAGGAGTCGACGCACCGGGGAACGTCCCACCCGTCATCCAGCAGGTGGGCGCACCCGGTGCATTTCTGGGCGATGTTCAGGCCGTCGTTGAAATAGATACTCTCGTAAGGGCAAGCATCCGGGCACAACTTGCAGCCGGTACACTTGGCGGGGTCGATGACGATGAGGCCATCTTCCCGCCGGTAAATCGCATTGGGCTTGCACACGGTCATGCACTCGGCATCGGTGCAGTGCATGCACATCCGCGGGGTGTAGGACACCTTGACCTTAGGCACCGTGCCTCGGACCGACTCGTGCACCTTGACCCAGAATTGGCCGTAGTCCGGTTGTGGTTTGGCGTAAGGAGTCCAGTCGTTGGCTACGTGCTCGTCCTTACAGGCGATCTGGCAGCAGTAACAGCCATTACATATGTCAAGATCGACGACAAACGTTTTCATTTCTCTGCCCCTTCCTTAACGACCCACGCTTCAAAACGCAGTCCGGCGCCCTTTTCATAGGATCTTTCGAAAGCCGCGGGATTCTCTTTGCGCCACCGGTCCCACTCCTCCCCGTTAACTTTGGCCACGTCCACCAGGTAGCCGGTTGTGGCCTGTCCGACGCAGTTCTTGGAAGTGGTTCCGGTGGGCGCAATGGTGTTGATGGCGCCTCCGCGATCCACCTTACCCAGGATGATGGGATCGATGCGCGCTCCGTGGTCGATGTAGGCAACCCCCGGACGAAGACGCTCGGTCACGTACGCCCCTCCCAGCACGATGCCTCGTTCGTTGAAGATCTTGATGATCTCCCCGGACTTGATCCCGCGTTTCTCCGCTTCCGAAGGATGCATCCAGATCGGTTCATACTTATACCCATCCGGGCCGGTGATCTTGCAGGTGGGAGCTTCTCTCGTCCAGGTGATGTCATCGCACTGCGCGTGCACCCTCCACCGGCCATGATTGGACATGAGGAGCAGCGGATAGAGTTTGGCTCGGGGACTGGAAAGTCTCTCGTCATGCATCTCGCTCTTCTCGATCCACTGCGGATTGGGCGGTCTCTCCTTATCGTCCGGGAAGTGCTTCGCCAACCGCTCCGAGTAAAATTCGAGCTTCTTGGAAGGAGTCCCGAGCGGGCTCTTCTCAGGATTCTCATAGAATTTCCTGAAGCCCGCGGGGTCGGCTTCCCAATCTTTGGCGACTTGGTAGAGATAATATTTCTTTTCCTTAAACTCCTCCCAGGTCATGAATCGGTCGAGGGCCATATAGCCGAAGACCTTGTGTTGGATTTCCTCGGTGGTGAGATTCTCGGAAACTTGCTCTCCGAGCCCAAGCTTCTTGGCGATTTCGTAAACGATCTCGTAGTCGCTCTTGGATTCCCCGACTGGTTCCACCGCTTTTTCGCAGAGCATGACATCCGCAAATTGTCCGCCCTGTCTGACGTTGGTAACGATGTCGTCCACCTCCATGTGAGTGTTGGCGGGCAGGATGATGTCGGAAAAGAGGCAATCGTTTTCCAGCCATGGGTGCTGGGCCACAATGCATTCCACCTGGCTCGTCCCCAGCGCCGTTTCGGTATCGTTGCCGCCGTTCCAGCAGGTCGTGCGGCAGGGGGTGTCCGTCCAAATCATCCGTATGGGCGACTGGCCCGGCAGAGGGAACGTATATTTTTTGAACTGGTTGGCCACGTTTCCTTCAATGGAGCCGACCCCGTTGAATTTCAACGTGCCTTCGGTCTGCAGATGGGTATGGACCAGAGTCTTGGGCAACGCCGACTCCTGCCAGTTGGCGATGGAAGAGAGAACGGTAAGGGAAAGTCGCTCAATGATCTCCGGATTCCAGAACGAGGTGCCCGCCAGACCTTCCATCCGGGGCATGCCGAAATACGTAAGCTGATGTTGATGAACTCCCGGTTTTCCCAGGCCCTGCATCCCCAGCAGACAAACTTCCAGGCGGCCCGGCTCGTGAGAATAGGGGCCGCGAACATATCCGCCACCAAAATAATGGGCGATCGACGTTCTCTTCTTCGCGAACTCACGGGCCAAGGCTTTGATGGTCCACTCCGGCACTCCGCACTTGCCCGAAGCCCACTCGGGAGTCTTCGGAATGCCGTCTTCCTTTCCCATGACATAGTCGGAGAACTTGTCGAAGCCCACGACGTGAGTGGCCACATACTCCTTGTCGTAAGCTCCCTCCTTGATCCAGAGATAGGCTATGGCTAACTGCAGAGCGGCATCGGTGTTGGGAAGAACCGGGATCCACTTATCGGCGTGGACCGCGGCTCCGTAATTCAGATCGGGGCAAACATAAATCTGCTTGATGCCGATGTCTTTCCAGAAATACATCAAGCGGCTGGCAAACTGCCCGGTAAAACCCCAGGGAGTTGTCTCCGGATCGCAGCCCCAGAACAACACCATCTCCGAATTCTCGGTCGAGTCTTTCACCAGGTTGTGGGCCGGCCAATACATGCCCTGCGTACCCTGTCCCCAAACGTGTTTCGCTCCCCAATACCAACCTTCCCAGCTATCGGGATTGCGGACCTGGAGGGTAAAGCCGCCCATATGGTCGAGCAAGGGGCCGGGTTGGCCGTGAGGCGTATTGATGGTCTTGCACTCCCCATGCCCGTCGCCCTGCAGCAGAACTGCGTTGAACCCGTATTTCGTCTGCACGCGCCGGAGTTCGCTGGCAATGATGGTCGTCACTTCATCCCACGAGATGCGCCGGAACTTGCTCTTCCCGCGATTTTGCGGATTCCTCTCCCCATTCGGATCCCAGTCGACGCGGATCAGCGGATACTTGATCCGGTTGGGCGAGTAGACGCGCTTCTTGTAAGCCAGGCTGAAAGGGGATGGAAGCGACTTCCAAGTAGGCTCAAGCGTCTTGCCGTTCTTCTCCAGCTTCCATGTTCTGACCTGATTCCGGTCATATTTCCAGTCGAAGCGGAACGGGCGGACACGGAGGATCTTGCCGTCCTTGACATCCACCATCCCTTCGGCGCCGCCGCCGTAAAAGCCTCCCAGACTAAGGGACCGTAGAACTGTTTTATCGCCTCTCGTGTCTGCCATGGTATGAAGACTCCATTCTTTATTCTTGTGGAATTACCGCTTGCCGCGTTCGGGTCCACCGGCGCTCAGGTAGCCGCCCATTTCGCGGGAAATCTGAAATGCCGTTTCCAATAACTCAGCCGCCAACTTCTTCATGCGGCGTCCTAACACAACCTCGGGTGATTGCGAGATGCTGATGGCGCCGGCGAGTTGGTGCCTTCGGTCGAAGATAGGGGCCCCCAGGGCGGCAACGCCGGGAATCATCTCCGCCCGCCCGATCGAGTACCCGCGCTCGCGGGTGTTATCGAGATCTTCGCGCAGCTTGTCACGGCTTGTGATCGTGGTCTGGGTGTGCCGGACCAGACTGACCCGGCGCAAGTACTCCTCGAGTTCTTTGGCTTCCAGGTGGGCGAGCAGAGCTTTCCCAATCCCCGAACAATAAGCGGGAACGCGAGGTCCGATCTGGTGCGACAGGGAATCTTCCGCACGGGGCAGCGCCAGCAAGGTGATAAGTGCCGAGCCGCTCTCCCAAATGCCGACGCGGCCATTCAGGCCGGTGCGGCTGGCGAGACCATGCAGCGGACGGGATGCTTTGGAGTTGATCTCCACGTGACTGAGATACACCGTGCCCAGCTCGAAAATCTTAGCCCCTACGCTGTATTTGCGGGTGGCTGGATCTTGCTGCAGAAACCGGCGTTTCTCCAAGGTGGTTACCAGCCCCCAAACCGTTCCCTTGTTGAGCTTCAACGCCGAAGCTATCTCGGTAATACCCAGGAAGGTCTGGGAAGAAGAGAAGAGAGAGATGATATCGACCGCTCGATCTACGGATTGAATGACCATATATGTGTGAAGCCGTTCAATTCGTTAGTCCACTTACACAGCAGCTCCTTTTGCTGTTGCCGGTGGCGCTCCAGTTTGCAGTCTCAGCCACCGCC
>OBLU010003366.1_pt1 | contig 14488 bp, 12 predicted proteins | sample 1518681 | NCBI WGS metagenome assembly OBLU01 (sample SAMEA3539304, study PRJEB22396) | soil metagenome | biome: tundra; feature: field; material: soil | place: USA | collected 2010-05 | depth 0.15 m
AGTCACGACGCCGCTCACCTCAGTGTCCGGTAGAGCGGCGAGGGTCACCGACGCCGCCTGGTGCACCTCAATCTTTGTCGCGTCGGCCTCGGCGACGTCGGCGACGAGTTGGAACGAGCCAAGACTCTGGATCGTGACAAGCGCCGAACTCGACGTGGAATTCGACGTGGAGCTAGACGTGGAGCTAGACGTGGAACTCGTACTCGACGTGGTAGAGCCGCCGCCACTCACCGTCTGACCCACCGAGCCGTTCACCGCGGTCACCGTGCCGCTGATGAGTGCGACGAGTTGAGTCTCTTGGAGTGACTTATCGTCCTGCTCCACCGACGTCTCATCTTGGGCTATGGATCCTTGATCTTGCACGAAGCCGACCTTGCCTTGGGCGATCGTCGACCGATCCTGAGTGATGGTCGACTTGTCGGCTTCAATGCTCGAGGAGGACACCTTCATGTTCGCCTGATCGACCGTCACCGCTAGCTCTTGCACCGTAATGCTCGATTGATCTTGGGTGATCTGAATCTCGTCCGAGTTGACTTGGGCTTGGTCGGTAGTGATAGTCGCGCTGTCGAGGGAACACGACGTCTTGGCGGTGCTCAGCGTCACACCGGTACCCACGCTGGAGCCCACGCTATTAGTCGCCACGATTGTGAACAGGTACGTCGTATTGGCGCTGAGGCCGGTAATCGTTGCCGACACCTGCGTCGCAGCATTGCTCGACGTGAGCGTTGCGGTGTTCGAGGACGTGCCGTAGCCAGCAGTCGTGCCGTACTCGAAGTAGTACGTTGTACTCGCTCCGTTGGGATTCACGGTGGCGTTCAGCACCGCCGACGTGGTTGAAACGGACGTGGCCGAATCGGTGGCCACCGAGGGCGCCGAGCCCGCAGACGCCGTCACGGAACCCGAGGAGATACCCGACGACCCCGAGCTTGTCGACCCCGCTGGGCAGCCGAGCGCTTCGTCAGCAGCGTACGTGGACATTGCGCTCGACAGCGTCGCCTCGTCGTTGCCTACCTGGGTCTCTGCCGTGGACAATTGATTCTGGTCGTTCGTCAGTTGTTGTTCCGCGTTGTCGAGAGTCTCCTGATTCTGATCTTGTTGCACCTGGGTACCGCCGGCCTCGGCGGTGGCGAGCGTTGACTTATCTCGCGCGAGCGACCGCTCGTCGCTCGTGTACGAAGTGAGCGCGTCCGCGTAGTTCATTTTCGCCACCTTGAGCGACGTCGTGGCTTGCTGGAGTGCCGAACTTTCCGACGTTGAAACAACGCTTGCGAGGACCTGACCCGCCTTAACCCTCTCGCCGACGGTCGCCGACAGCGTTGCGAGCGTGCCGCCAGAGACGAGGTTCTCGTCGGCGGTCTCCACCGTCGAGAGATTGCCCGACGCCGAGACACTGGCCTGCACGGTTCCCCTGGTCACCTTGACGGTCCGTGTGACCGACGCGCTCGATGTTGACGTGGAGCGGTAGATCGAGAAAAGGGCGAACGCGGCGACGATGGCGACCACGAGCGCGAGCGCGACGTAGCCGACGCGCTTGCGCGAGAGGAACCCGGGTGCCTTAATGCTCATGTCAGTATCTCCGTGTAGTTGATTGCCGAGGGGGCGCAGTACGAAAGTGCATCGGGCTTAACCGCTCTTAGGGGTCGTCTTGGGCAATAGCACTGAGCACGCCAAGTACGCCTTCTTGTAGGTCGAACTCGAGGTGGAAGTGACAGCGGACGAGGACGACGTATTGCCGTATGCTCCCTTGGCCAGGGTCACGTGGTTGAGCGTCATGCAATTGCGAAACGCTGCGAAAGCCGTCGACGCGGTCGTTGCCGTTCCCGATCCGCCACCAAACTGCGAGCCCGCCGGTAGGAAGCTGGAGCATGCCTTTAGCGCTTTTTGAAATTTTCCTCCACCCTTGAAGCCGCCTGGCGCACCGCCGCCGGAAGGAATCGTCCCGGAAGGAACGCCGCCTTTCGGAGGTGCGCCCGCGCCGGTTGACGGAATCTTCACACCATGCTTCTTGAGACAACTGTCGAACTTCTTCAGTGACTTCTTGGTCGATGTCTTCGTCGTGGTCTTGGACGACGCCGACGCGACACTATCCCCAACGACAAGACCGGCTCCCGACACGGCCAAAGCAAGCACCACGGCGAGCGCCGAACAGAATCGGCCACGAGCTCGTCGTGACTTGAGTGGCTTGCTTATCGAGTTCGAGTGATGGTTGGTCATCGCCACAGTATGCGAGGCGAATCTGGAGAATCCTTGAGAGCGCGATAATGATTTCCTGGACACTCGAACGCGCGCTGCGTTGGACCGGACCATCTTCGGAATCAAATGTTGAGACTCAGTACGTCCCTCTCTTACGCAATCTTCAGAATCCGCTGCCATACTTCGGCGGTGGCCATTGAGATACTGTCTGTCGAGGACGACGACAATCTCGCCTTCGTTATTATGACAACGCTTCGACTCGGTGGATTCAGTGCGACGCGCGCGAAAGATGGCCGCGAAGCGCTGCGACGCGCGCTCGACACTGAGAAACCCGACCTGATAGTTCTCGACGTCATGCTCCCTGACCTCAACGGATTCGAAGTCTGCCAGCGACTGAGAGAGGCTGGCTCCACTATCCCGGTGATCTTCCTCACCGCGGCCGATTCAGTCGGCGATAAGGTACGGGGCCTCGTCATCGGGGGTGACGATTACCTCGCCAAACCGTTCAGTGGCGAAGAACTCACCGCGCGCATTAGAGCAAAGCTTCGCCGCATTGGCAAGGCGCCAGAGGATCAGCTGTTGACGTGCCGAGATATCGCCGTTGACGACAACGCTCACACGGTCACGAAGAGCGGTACACCCGTGGACCTCTCACCGACCGAGTATCGGCTTTTGCTCTTCCTCATGACGAACGCCGGAAAAGTCTTGAGCCGCTGGCAGATACTCGATCACGTGTGGAACTACAGCTTCGAGGGTGACCCGACGATTGTCGAATCGTACGTGTCCCAACTACGCAAGAAGATTGACACGTCGCCACCTTCGAATATTCGAACTATACGGAGCATCGGTTACCGATTCGAACGAGAGTGACGCTGAAATGAAGCTTCGCGTCAGACTGCTGAGTGCCGCCATGGTGTTCATTGTGGCCATTTCGCTCCTGGGTCTCATGTTAATTCACTCAGTCAGGACGTCAGAGATCCGCCAGATCGATCAGCAACTCGAGACCTTTCTCCCAACGTCAAGAATTGCTCAGGCCACGACAACGCCGGCGCTTCCAACACGTGCATCCGGGCAACCAGCCTTTAACACCAGCCACTTCAGTGCGCTCTACCTCGCGACCATTACCAATGGAACGCGAAAAGTGCTTTCGACACCACTCGGCACCGAGCACACGTCACCCCAGCTTCCAAAGACGGTCACGACGTCGCTCAATAACGTCGTGATCGTCACCGTCGGATCCACGAAGGGTTCCCTTTCGTGGAGGGCCGTTCTCGTCACTTTGCCGCACGAGAATACTCAGGTCCTCGTCGCCGTGTCCCTAAAGCAGGTCGACGCGACGATGAGGTTTCTCCGACTCTCCCTACTCCTGACGGGGCTCATCATTCTCGCCGTACTCACTGCAACGGGTTTTTGGATTACTCGGCTTGGACTGCGCCCGATTGCTGATGTCACCGAGGTCGCGGAGGCCATCGTAGAAGGAGATCGAACACGACGAGTTGCGGGAAGACATCAAGGTACGGAGGCGGGAAAGCTCGCTCGTGCCTTCAACGTGATGCTCGATGAACAACAGGCCCTAGAGGCGCGCCTTCGTCAATTCGTCGCTGATGCGTCGCACGAACTTCGCACGCCCGTTTCGGTCATCCTGGGCATTACCGAACTATGGCGCCGAGGCGAGTTAAGAAGTGGCAACCAACGTGATGAGGCTATTCACCGCATCGGAGTCTCCGGCACCCAAATCGGAAGACTCGTGGAAGATCTTCTCCTATTGGCTCGACTCGACGAGGGCCGACCCCATGAAAATGAGCCGGTTGACTTGGGTAGAGTTGTTCGCGATGTCGTGGCTGACATCTCGACCACCAACCCAACTCGGACGATTGTGCTCGACATACCTCGCTCGGTCGTTGTGGAGGGCGACGAGGCCAGCCTCCGCCAAGTTGCCGTGAACCTCGTCAGCAATGCCATTCGGCACACGCCAGACGGCACTGGCGTCAAGATCCGCGTCGTCGAACAAGGAGACATGGCGCTGCTTGAAGTGGAGGATTCGGGACCCGGTATGACTCACGAGGACGCAAAACGTGCCTTCGATCGATTCTGGCAAGCCGACTCGAGTAGATCCCGATCGGGGGCAGGTTTGGGCCTCGCCATCGTGCGAGGCATCGTGGACGCCCACCTCGGGGAAGTGTCCCTCGTGTCGGACATAGTGACTGGTAGCCGAGTAATCGTGACCATTCCTCGTCACGCAAAGTCACTCGCGTGAAACTACAAGTACGCGGGTCCTGAAAGCGCTTTGCGATTCAAATCGCTTAATCAAGTGATCCGCGTTGGAAGAAATAGAGACAGTGCTCTTTGAGGATCGCACCCGACAAGGCGGACGCAGAGCGGCGGCTGGGTCGAATGCGACGGCCCGAACAGGCCTCATTTTAGGCCTCATATTTCTGCAACACCACGAGACGAGACCGACTCAAAACAACGCGATTCCTTGAAAACAATAGACATGCGCGACGAGACCGACGCAGAACAACCGATGGAAAGTTTCTTTTAATCCCAAGGTGCCGGGATCGAGACCCGGGCGGCCCACTAAATCCTTACTTCGGCTCCCGCTTGACGAAGAGCCTTCGGGACGCCCTTGACGAGGATCGGCTGTTAAGAGCGCGTTACTCCGCTGGTCGCAATCTCTTCGAAGACTCTTACGTCAGCCTCATATGGCGAGTCGGGTTCGGGCCAGTGAACAATCAATTCTGTAATGCCGATCTGCTGATACCGCCCCGCCCAGTCAACGAATGCGTCGAGAGAACTGAGTGGCCGTTCATCTGACAGTCCGTTTAGTAACACCTTGTTGAGTTCGGACGAATCTCTTTCGAATCTCAGAAGAACTTCGTCGAGACGAGACAGTTGTGACTTCACAACCTCGAAGCTTGTCGCATCTTTGCTCTCTGAGCGCCCTAATGTGATCCATCCATCGCCGTATCGAGCGGCGAGGTCCATTCCGCGCGGTCCGTTGGCTGCCACGAAAAGCGGAGGTCGAGGTTTTTGAATCGTTCCTGGGAGCATCCGTGCGTCGCGCGCGCTATAGAACACTCCGTCGACAGACGTCTCAGCATTTCGGAGTAAACCATCAAGTAACGAGACGAATTCGCTGAACCGATCTGCTCTCTCGCGCGGGGGCCACCGCGCCTCACCTAGGACAGCTGCGTCTTCACCGAGACCTCCCGAACCAACTCCAACGATCAGTCTGCCGTTTGAGACGTCGTCGATGGAAAGTAATTCCTTCGCGAGAGGAACAGGGTGACGAAAGTTCGGAGACGTCACCATTGTGCCAAGCTGAATGCGCGAAGTGGACATTGCTGCAGCCACGAGCGTCGGGATCGCGCCGAACCAGGCCCGATGCTTTAGGGGACCCCACGTGAGATGGTCGTACGTGTAGGCTGCGTCGAAGCCAAGTTCCTCGGCTCTCCTCCATTTTTCGACCGAAAGGGGCCAGCGCTCGAGAGGAAGGATCACCGTACTCAGTCGCATTGGTCCAATCTATTCCAGCCACGTCACGTGTCGGTACAAATGCTCTTACCCGTATCGAGCTCTTGGTCGTCGCTGGTCCGCCATCGCACTGCCCGCGAAGGCGGACTCTAACCTTGGTCGATCCGATCCACGAGTTCGCGCGCCAGAGCGAAGGACGACGTGGCGGCGGGTGAGGGCGCATTTCGAACGTGCGACACGCTTCCCACTCGCGAGATCATGAAGTCGTCGATAAGACGACCATCGCGGCCCACCGCTTGAGCGCGCACCCCGGACTGGAACGAGGAATCAATCGACGAGCGCGCCAACGAGGGAACATACTCGGAAGCTGCCTGGATGTATGCTCGCTTGCTCGCTGCCATATGAATCTCGGTGAGTCCCGTTCGCCAGTACTTGGTCGCCACTTTCCACATGCCGGGCCACGACACGGTCTCCCAGATGTCGCGCGGTCGAACGGTACGAAGCAGGTAACCGTCACGTGAGGGCACGAGCATCGCGGTGGGTCCGATCATGATGCCGCCATGGACGTGTTTGGTGAAGTGCACGCCGAGGAAGGGCAACATCGGATCGGGGACCGGGTACACCATGCCCTTCACCAGGGGCTCGGTGGAGGGCATGAGCTTTAGATAGACCCCGCGGAAGGGGACGATGCGTGGATCGGCGGGCGCTCCTGAGCGGCGGGCGAGACGGTCCGACCATAGGCCCGCGCAGACGATGGTCTGAGAGGCGGTGATCACTTCGTCATTGAGCACGAGACGGTTCTCGGCACCCTGTTCGATGTTGTGCACCTCGGTGTCGAACATGAAGTCAACGCCCTGGCCCTCAAGTTCCCGACGGATCGTCTGAGACACCAGGGTGTAGTCGATGATGCCGGTGTTGGGCGCGTGAAGCGCGGCGATGCCAGTGGCGTTGGGCTCGACCTCGCGGATCTCGCCTGCAGAGATACGACGCAGTCCGCTCACCCCGTTGGCGATTCCTCGACATTCGAGCTCGTCGAGCCTACTCAACTCGTCGTCGTGTAGGGCGACAATCAACTTGCCGCAACGCTCGTGGGGAATGTTGTACTCATGGGCGTATTCGTACATTTGGGCCGCACCCTCGACGCAGAGCTTGGCTTTGAGTGACCCCGGCTCGTAGTAAATGCCCCCGTGGATGACTCCGGAGTTGTGACCGGTCTGGTGACGGGCCACGTCACTCTCGCGTTCGATCATTACCGCCGAGGCGCCCGGTCGGCGCAGCAGGAATTCGCGCGCGACCGTGAGGCCCACTATTCCGGTCCCGACCACTGCAACGTCATAGTTTTTCAAAACGCCTCACCTCTTCTTCGGCACTTCGCCAACACATTGTTCTGCCATCCCCGGTCCCGTCGGACTTGATGTCATCGTTCACGGCATCGGTGGAATCGGCGAACGACAACTCGAAGCCAACCTTCGCCGTTCTGGCATGGCGGGTGTCGGGACCGGGTCGCCAGTTCTGCGCTTGACCTATCTTCGCGTCAGCCTCGGCCACCACTTCGCCGTGGACCACTTTTTGAGCGTCGCTCCGCTTCAGAACCGTCTTGAACTTAGAAACTGGTCGAAGCTTTCGCCAAGATTCCACCATCGCAAACCAAATGTGAACCGGTGACGTACTTCGATTCTTCTGACAGTAGCCAGAGAACAGCGTCCGCTGGCTCGCTGGGTTCGGCCAATCGGCCGAGAGGGACCTCGCTGTTGACTTGGGCACGCGCACGTGATCGTTGATCCTCTGGCACGTTGACCCACATGAGAGGGGTTTCGGTCGCCCCCGGCACTACTGCGTTGCAACGAATGCCATACTTCGCGTAATCAACGGCGAGAGTTCGCACGAGTGCGGAGACCCCTCCCTTTGAGGCGCTGTAGGCACTCGCCCTTCCGGCAGAAAAGCCGACGAAACTTGCGGGCGACGAGCAACACACCAGTGAACCCTGCGAACCGGATTTTAGCAAACTTCGTAGTGCCTGGCGGCATGAAAGGAACGTTCCCGTGAGGTTTGTGGCGATGACCGCTTCCCAGAGTTCGAGTGAAACCTCATGCGCGAATCCAGAACGCTCAATGCCTGCGGAAGTGAACAATCCAGAGAGCGGACCCAACTGCTCTTCTGCTTCGTCGAATGCTGAAATGACTGACGATTCTGACGTCACGTCGCATACGAAGCCGGCTGACTTTCTTGCGCCTTGACTCGCTGCCTCCTCCGCTACTGCGGCGGCTGACTCGGCATTCCGATCAAGTACCGCAACGCTGAATCCACGCTGGGCGGCCTTAAGGACGACCGAACGACCAATGCCGGAGCCTCCGCCCGTCACCAAGAGCACTTCATTAGACATGTATTCCCCTTACCTGCACTTTGTCGGGAAGCATGATTACGCCTAACGAGATCCCAACACCCGAACCTCAAATTACCATTTTCACGTCTCTGGAACTATTGCCCAACAGAACCGATAGATCCGTGTCGGCAAAAAGCATCAGATCGACCGCACCGCGCACGTCTTGGTGCGCGTGTAGAAACCGACCGCCTCCAGCCCCTGCTCCTTGAACGGTGACCCTGAAAGCTTGTAGCCGCCGAAGGGTTGATGCACGTCCCACCCAGAAGTGGGCAGGTTTACCGCAGCCTGGCCGGTCTCGATTCGACGAAGGAACTCGTCGGCGCTAGCGAGGTTTCTGGTGAACAACGCGGCAGACAGTCCGTACGCCGAGGCATTGGCCAGGGTGATGGCTTCGTCAAGTGAGTTCACGGCCACGACGGCGACAACCGGCCCAAAGACCTCCTCACGCCAAATCCTCATATCCGTCGTCACGTTGTCCACTACCGTCGGCAAGACGTAACAACCACGCTCGTACACCGCGCCCTCACCAACAGAGCCGCCCACAAGTATGGTGGCGCCTTCGCCGAGTGCCGACGACACATGACCCATGACTTCAGCCTGCTGAGTGCGGCTCACCATTGGCCCCACCGTGGTTCCCTTCTCGAGGCTGGGCCCGGGCACCATCGAAGTGGCGATCTCCACCAAGCGCTCGACCAGCGCATCCTTTACTGACGCCTCGACCAGCACGCGACTGGTCGCAGTACAGCGCTGACCCGCCTGGGCGAATCCGGCGGCCGCAATCGTCTGCGCCGCGAGTTCCAGGTCTGCGTCGGCTAAGACAATCGCCGCGTTCTTGCCACCCATCTCGCACTGGACTCGCAGGTTGCGCCCGGCGACGCGACGTTGAAGGGCGAGGCCCACGTCCGTAGAGCCGGTGAAGGTGATCGCGTCGATCTCGATCGAGTCCACGAGGGCGTCACCGATCTCGCTGGCCTTGCCCGTGATCGTGGTCAGCGCTTGAGGGGGAAGACCCGCGTCGAGCAGCGTTCGCGTCAGTTCGATCGCGATCATTGGAGTGTCCGAAGCCGGCTTGAACACGACCGCGTTACCGGTGGCAAGCGCCGGGGCGATCTTGCGCGCCGGGGTCAAGAGTGGGTCGTTCCACGGCGTGACGACCAAGACCACGCCGACCGGCTCGTGGCGCACCGTCACGGTGGTGTTCGGTCGAGCGTCGTGGATGAGATCGCCGTAGGGCAGACGCGCGAGTCCCGCGTAAAACTCGAAGAACTCAGCAGCTTTGCCGACTTCCCCGGTGGCCTCCGCGAGGGTCTTACCATTCTCGCGAGACAGCAATTCCGCGATGGACCCTGATCGCTCGCGCAAGATGGCGGCCGCCTTAAAAAGCACTCGTCCGCGCTCTAACGCGTTCGTGTCTCCCCACGTGCGCGCACCCTCGCGCGCAGCGGCGAAACCCTCACGGACCGTGTCGGAGCTGAGTGCCGGAACACGCCCGATGACGTTTTCCCAGTCGGAAGGTTCGCGCACCTCCAACAGCGTCGCGGCGCTCACCCACCTGCCACCGACGTGAGCCTCGTAGTCCAGAACATTGCTCATCGTTATTCTCCCATCGCCGTCCAGGCACCCGGGAGGTCTCCCGAATGCAGATAAGTCAAGAGCGTGCCGAGCCGATCGGGTTCCAAGGGCACGGGATTGGTCGGTCGCGGGTAGTCACGCGCAATCGATTCGGCCAGTACCGGAAGCTCCTCGAACGGCGTGCCCAACGCTTGAAGGTCGGCGGGCACGTCCACGGCTTTCGTCAACGCGAGTGCCGCGTCGGCGACGTCACGCAACGAGGCGTCGCTTCGACCCAGAACCGCGACCGCCAGTTCGGAGGCCGCATCGGCGTCCATCTTTTGGTTGTAGGCAATGCAGTAGGGCAGCGCCAACGCGCAGCCCACACCGTGCGCCAGGTGATGGCGATTGGCCAAGACGTAACTCATGGAGTGACCCAGCACGACTCCCGCATTAAGGGCAACGCCAGCGAGGAACGACGCAAATAAGAGATCAGACCGATCGACCGCGTCGCCTCGATAGGCACCGGGCAGACTTGAGAAGATGCGTCGAGCCGCCTCGGCGGAGAACATCCACGTGAGCTCGTTGGATGTGGTGGACATCATCGACTCAATGGCGTGCGCTAATGCGTCCAACGCAGTCGAAGCTACGACGGAGGCCGGCAGCGAGTGGACAAGATTCTCGTCGAGGACGGCGAGTGCTGGGATGAACTGCGGCGAGGAGACCGCCCGCTTCGCGCCGTCAATAGAGAACATCGCGATGCGTGTCGCCTCTGCACCGGTTCCGACGGTTGTCGGGATCATGACGAGGGGGCCGAAGCCAACTGTCAAGGGAACGGGTCCTTTGAGATCACGCAGAGGCAGCCCCGATGCTGCGCTGTAGGCCACCAGCTTTGCCGTGTCGAGCGCGCTGCCACCGCCAATGCCGACGTAGGCCACGGCTTCGTGGCCCGCGACGATGCCCGCGGCGCGTTCGACCATACCGATTTCGGGCTCACCAACGATGTCGGTAAAGAGGCTCGGCGTGTAACCCGCCGTGGTGAGACCCTCCAAGAGGACAGTCGTGAGACCGTTCTGATGCACGACGCTGTCGGCGATCACGACGACCGACCCTGCGGTGACCCCGAGGGTCCCGAGCAAGGTACCCACGGCGCCTGACGCGCCCGGATACCTGATCAACTTGCCCGGAAAGAGAAACTCACCAATATTCGACTGTGTCATGACGTGCTCCCTATCACCGGTGTCGACTTCACTCTCTCGCGACGTGAAGAATGGTCTGCCGAATGAGTCATGTGCATGTGCCGCATAACCGTCAGCGCGCGAGGGCGGTGCGTAGGCCGTCGGGCAGCGCAGCCTTCGAGTTGGTAGCCGCGTCGATAATCACGTAGGAGACCACCGCGACAGCGCGTTCGTGCTCGTGCACAGACAGAACGTGACGAATCGAGAAACTCGTGGTACCCGCGTGCTCCAGGCTTACTTCGACCTCGAGGGGCTCGCCGAAGCGTAGTGCGGCACTCCAGTCGAGTTCGACGTGCACCAACTGGATGTCGTGGCCTGAGGCGAGCAAGTCCCCCAACGAGTAGCCCTGCGCAGCCAAGTAGGCGTTGCGGGCCTGTTCGATGAAGGCGAGGTACCACATGTTGAACGCCACGCCCTGCTGGTCGAACTGGTAGTAGTAGGTGGGTACCGAGACTTTGACACGATTCGCCATGGCGTTTTCTCCTTCCTTTCAACAGTGTCAACTTCATATCAATCACGCGAAAAACCTTTCGTGCCGACCTCGTGGCCTTCCGCCACGGACGTTCGTCAACAGGCACTCGCGTGGTGTTGGTGTCGATCGAATTCTCAACCCCTACTCCTGGGACGGCACTTGGTTGGTTCGAATACTTCCGCTGGCGGTAACGTGCAGCGGGCGACCCACCAGCATCAGCGCCGCCTCATGAAGAGACTCGCTAATCGTCGGATGGGGGTGGATGGTGCCGGCAACGTCCTCGGGGCTCGCGCTCATCTCCACTGCGAGCGCCGCCTCACCTGCCAACTCAGAGACTAAGGGTCCTACGAGGTGCACACCCACGACTGCATCCTGGCCCCGGTCAACGATGAGGCGCGCGAACCCCTCTGGGGCGCCAAGCGTCGCCGCCCGGCCCGAGGCCGCGAGGGGGAACTGAGCGACCATGACATCCATCCCCAGCGCGCGAGCCGCGTCTTCGGTCAGCCCGACCGACGCTACTTCGGGGTCGGAAAATACCACGGCCGGCACGACTGACGGATCGAACGTGCTGGGCCGGCCCGAAAGCGACTCAGCGGCAACCTCCGCCTGCGCCGTCGCCCGGTGAGCGAGCGCCGGCCCCGAGGTGATGTCGCCGATGGCCGCGACGCCTCGTGCCGCGAGGAGACTCGCGTCAACCTGAACCGTTCCGTCCGGCGAGAGGTGCGCACCGGTCGCCCCCAAGCCGATGTCGCCAGTGTTGGGCCTTCGACCGACCGCCACGACAATGCACTCCGCGTCCACGCTGCGCTCCGCGCCACTTTCCAGGATGACGAGCCCGCTGGCGTCAGGACCCATGACTTCAACCCCAAGAAGCACTTCAATTCCAAGTCGCTTCAACGATCGCAGTATCACACGCCCGATAGCCGGCTCCATCCCGGGCAGCACACTGCTCAAGGCCTCGACGATCGTCACGCGCGATCCCAGTTTCGCCAAGGCCGTCCCCAACTCAACTCCGATGTAGCCGGCGCCGACGACCACGACGGACGCCGGCACCTCGGTGAGCGCCAGTACGTCGGTCGAATTGAGGACACGCACACCGTCTCGGGGCAAAACAGAGAGCTCAACGGGCACTGACCCGGTCGCCACAACGGCGCTGTGAAATTCGAAGAAGGTAACGTTCCCGTCGGGCAGCGCCACCGCGACCCGGTTCGGCTTGTTGAAGGTCGCGGTGCCCGACACGACCCTGACTCGTTCGTGTCGCAACAGCGTCTCGACGCCGTGTGACAGATCCTCCACGATCCCGTCCTTCCAGATCTGAAAGCGCGCTAGGTCGACGTTCAACGTACCCGCATGAAGGCCCGCCACCTCGAACGATCGAGCGTGATGACGCACCCCAGCGAGCTCTATGAGAGCCTTGCTCGGAATGCAACCCGCACGTACGCACGTACCTCCAAGGCCGGCAGCGCCATCGCGCTCCACCAGCACCACCTCTCTACCGAGTTGCGCGGCACGCAGGGCTGCCGCGTAGCCGCCTGGACCGCCTCCTACCACCAGGAAATCAATCCCTTCGGCCATCTCGCCAACAACCATCAAACCAACTCAGCCAGGAGTTGATAAGGGTTCTCGAGCAGACCCACCAGCGTTGCCGTGAACGCCCCGAGCGTGTCGCCATCGAGAAGCCGATGGTCCCCCACCGATGAGATCATCATTATTGGACGTACGACCGGCGTTCCATCGCGCGCCACTACGCGCTCGGTGATCCTGCCGAATCCGGCGATTCCAACCTCCGGAGTGCGAATGATCGGCGTGCCCATCGAAGCCCCAATTGATCCAAGGTTGTTCACCGTGTACGTGCCGCCCGTGAGCTGTTCCTGCGTGGCCTTTCGACTTCGCGCTAGTTCCACCAGCTCTCCAAGTTCGACGGCGAGCTCGCGAATGGACTTGCGATCGGCATCGCGCACTACCGGAACCAACAAGCCATCACGCGTTGCGGTGGCGATTCCTATGTGTATTCGACGGTGCAGCACATACTCGCTCGCCTCTTCGTCAAACGACGCGTTCATGAGCGGATGGCGACCCAGCGCGACGGCCGACGCCTTAACCAACAGCGGTACGTACGTGAGCAGGGCGGCATGTTCCGGCCATGCCTCGCGCAACGCCTGGCGGGCTTCGATGAGCCGCGTCGCGTCGACCTCGCGATAGTCGATTATGTGCGGCACATTTCGCCACGACTCGACCATCTTCTTGGCGATCTGGCGCCTCAGACCGCGCAGCGGAACATGCTCATCGTCCTCGCCGCTTTGCGAGGGGTCCGCTGGTCGTCTCGTCGAAGTTGAGCGGGCGGACTCGACCCGCACGCCCGAGTCAGTGGGCGGTCCAGCGGCTGACCCGGCCGTGGCCTCGAGCACGTCATCACGGGTCACTCGCCCACCGGGTCCGGTCGCCTGTATCGTCGCCAGATTCACGCCACGTTCAGCGGCGAGTCGGCGCACCGACGGTGCAGCTTTCACTCGGATCGGCGCATCGTCTCTAGCTTGGAACGTTGGCTCGACGACAGCGTCGCGAGTGCCGGGCAGGGCCTCGAAAGTGCGCGCCGGCGAAGGCGAACTATTCGAGCCGGGGTGTGGAGGAACCTCAGCAATTGCGTTGGTGTCGGTTTCAACGGAAATCAGCACACTACCTACCGCGAGCAGATCGCCCGCCTCGGCGCCTAGAAAGATAACCTTGCCCCACAGTGGGGTTGGCATCTCAACCTCGGACTTGTCGGTTTGAATGGTCGCAACGATCTGGTCGGGTTGAATCTCGTCGCCAATGCCAATGCGCCACTCAATTATCTCGACTTCGGCAATGCCTTCGCCGATGTCTGGCATTTCAAAATCCCGCCTCATGGCGCCATCCCTACCGTGCGACGCACCGCAGCCAGTATCCGTTCCTCATTCGGGATATAGAACTCCTCCACTCCGGCAATCGGGTAAGGAGTGTCAGGCGCCGTAACGCGGGCGACCGGTGCCTCGAGGGAGTAGAACGCCTCCTCTTGGATAGTGGCGATGACTTCGGCGCCAAATCCCCCGGTGTAAGGGGCTTCGTGCACGACCACGACCCTGCCGGTCACCTCGGCGCATCGCGCGAGCGCCTCCACATCCAGCGGCACGAGCGTGCGCAGGTCAAGAATCCGGC
>OBLU010003367.1_pt1 | contig 14486 bp, 4 predicted proteins | sample 1518681 | NCBI WGS metagenome assembly OBLU01 (sample SAMEA3539304, study PRJEB22396) | soil metagenome | biome: tundra; feature: field; material: soil | place: USA | collected 2010-05 | depth 0.15 m
CCGTCCAGTTCGGCGTCACCGCCGTGTACGCCGTGGACTTCACCTGTTTACCGTTCAAAGACAGATTGAGGCCGCTGGAACTCCACGATAGCATCACATTTAAAAGCACGCCGTTGCCGAACAGTGTGTCCTCGGTGCCGACCGGAACATAGTAATATTGGGCCACTCCACCTACTACGTACGTGAACTGCAGGGATCCCGAGGTCACCTGCGTGTAGAAGTTGAACAGATGCGTCCCGTTGCCATCGCGCACGTCAAACGCATAACGTGGAGATGCCGCACTCGCCTGCCGCTGCGCGAAACTATAGCGCGACTTCAGGTAGAACGAAACCTGCCCCTGGCTGGTGTTGAAGATGTTGCCGATCGCCGCGCCGGTAAACTTGTAGTACGCGTTGTTCGTATTCACGCAGCAGTTCTGGAAGTACACCCCATTGCCCGTCTGCGCCGGAGTGAAGTTCACCGAACCGGTTCCGTTCACAACCACTGTGCCCGTGAAGCCCGCCGGCGCTATGCTCGGCGTCACCACCGATCCGTTCGTTACCCCATTCACTTCCGTCCCATCCAGATGCAACTGCAACAGCAGCACCGGAGCTGCCGCCGTCGTGAACGTCAGGTCCGCCGACGTCGCCAGCCCTGCCTGCGCCGCCTGCGACTGCACCTGGTAGTGATACGTCGTGGATGCCGCCAGCCCCGTCAGCGTCACCGAATGCGAGGTCACCAGCGTCGCGTTCAGCGCGCTCAGCGATCCGTAACTGCTCGTCGTTCCATACGCCACTTGCGAGTTCGACGCCTGGTCCGTTGTCCATGTGATGGTTGCCCCAGATGAAGTTACAGTACCCGCGGCCACCCCGGAAATTACCGGCGGGACAGCCACATTATCCACCGTTATGGAAACGCTGCTGCTTGTGGTCGTATTACCCGCCGAATTCTTAGCGACCGCAGCCAGCGTATGTGGTCCGTTCGTGGTTGTCGTCGTATCCCATGAGATGTTATACGAAGGTCCGGCACCTGTCGCGGGAGCTCCTAAATTTGTCTCGTCGAGCGTGAACTGGACGCCTGTCACCCCGCCATTGTCGGTTGCATTCGCGCTCACCGCAACAGTCCCCGCGATCGTTGCTCCATTGCCCGGCGTCGTCATCGACACGGAGGGAGTGTTAGTGTAGTCTCCAGTAGTCGTGTTGTTTCCCGCCGGGTCGGTCAAGACAATTCGGTAGTGATAGACTGTGCCTAAGGCCCACGGCAAGGACACTGTTGGCGTGCGACTGAATACTCCTGTCGCCTCGACTAGAGGCCCGTCTCCGGTCGAAGTAGCAACACTGCCGTAATTTGTATCGGGCCCATATTGTACTTGAGCGGTAACTACCTCCGGGTTTGGAGTGTCGTTCACCATTAAGCTCATAACGGCATTTCCGGTTGCCGGATTAACTGCGAGAGAAGGGTAACCGGAACTGAGAACCGGGGCCTGCGTGTCGATCACCGGAGTCTTAGCTTGCAGTGGGGCATACAGCGGATCGCCCTCATTCACAACCATCCATCCGATATACGGAGTAGCTAACGCGGAGGCTTCCGCGAAAGTGTAGCCTTTAAGCAAATAGTAATAAAGAATATTCGGTCGGACGGCCCCATCCAGAAACGGCTCGCTAACGACATACGATGCGGCGCTCGCTCCGTGATGTAAGGCCTGCATACCAAAATAGGACCCGCTATTGAGATCAGTAGCGAAGGATCCCGGGAGCCACTGATAAACATTGTTGTACTTATTATAGTTATACCAGCCGCCATAAAAAAGAGCTTGCGGAGCCGTTGCGGCGCTGGTGCCGTCGCTGAATGTCGCGCTTGGGTTGCCGATCTCCAACGCCGAAGCGGTATCCAGCCATTTCAGGGGAAACCCTGACGGCAGAATGTAGTGTTCCGCGTATGCAATGTTCATGTCTGCATCGGCGTCATTGTCGTAAAGGCCTTGCTGAACTGCCGGCTGTGCGGAGAGAAAGGCATCTGTATATGTCCCATGCAGGCTGTTAACATAGGCATTCCCGGAATAATATCCCGCCTGAGGGTAAAGGTAAACACTGGCGTATAGGCTCTGGTCTACTTGGTCGATGCCCCGAAGGCTCGAATCGCTTCCGAGACGAGTTACGAGGTACATGGTTGCGCCGTTGTATTGATAAAGGTTCTGGTTAAAGTGGCCTGGCGAAGCATCGAAGCCTGGAGCAGGGTCGAAGTAAGGATTTACTCCTTTGGGTATCACGCTACTAGAGGCGGAACCGAGAGCGTTAATACCCATCAGGGCGCTATCAACACTTAACGCGGTGTTAGATCCATCGTACACAACTGTAGGCAATTCCCCAGCCAACAGGATCACATTAATATTCGTGGATCCCAAAGAGGCGAGGGCGTTCTGGATTGGCGCAACCATCTCCGTGTAGAATGTGCCGTATTGGCCCGCACTGTAGGAGGAGCCGACCGAAGTATTCAGCCCCAGTAAGTTGGCCAGAGGTACATTGCGCTTCAGCGCGTAATACTGAGCTAATTCGAGTGAATCGCTGACGCCATTGTGGTTGTTGTCAGGCCCATTGACCTTGTAAACTATCAAGATCCCTGAGGGCTGGAGGCCCCCTTGAGTCGTCGTGAACGTGAAATCGCCGGAACTGGCCAGCGTACCCTGTGCATTCTGCGAAAGCACCTGGTAATGATACGTCGTCGAGGCCGCCAGTCCCGTCAGCGTCACCGAATGCGAGCTCACCAGCGTCGCATTCAGAGCGCTCAGCGATCCGTAACTGCTCGTGGCTCCATACGCCACTTGCGAGTTGGACGCCTGGTCCGTGGTCCACGTTATGGTTGCCCCAGAGAAAGTCACAGTACCCGCGGCCACCCCGGAAATTACCGGCGGGACAGCCACATTATCCACTGTTATGGAAACGCTGCTGGTGGCCGTATTGCCCGCCGCGTCGCTCGCAGTCGCCGTCAGCGTGTGAGTGCCGTTGGCCACCGTGGTCGTGTCCCAAGAATAGCTATACGATGGCCCCGTGCCGGTCAGCACGCCACCCAGGTTCGCCCCATCCAACTGGAACTGCACTCCCGCAACCCCAACGTTATCGGTGGCATTCGCCGTGACCGTCACCGTCCCGGTCAAGGTCGCTCCATTTCCCGGTGCGGTGACCGAGACGACCGGCGGCGTGGTGTCGGAACCAGGTGTTGTAGCGCTCGCGGGTGTGGAAAAACCCGACAGGTTGCCTGCCGCGTCATATGCGGCAACGGTGTACGAGTAGGCGGTGTTTTGATTAAGACCTGTATCCTGGTAGCTATAGCTCGATGTGACATTTGCAACCTGAGAGCTGCCGCGATACACCAGATAGCCCGCTACGCCGACCAAGTCCGTGGACGGAGACCACCTAAGATTGATTTGAGTCGGCGATGCCGCCGCCGCGGACAAATTGGTTGGGGTGGTGGGCGCGGTGGTGTCTGGGCTGCCTCCAGTTCCAAAGAGCTGAATCCACCCGGAGCCATTCCATTGTTCGACATAAATCTGGCGCAGAGAGCCCGGATTCACTTCGCCCCAGGCTGCCACCGGCCGGCCGTTATAAACCGCCAGACTCACGCGCTGGGCGCTGCCCAACGCCGAATTGACATTCAGCGCTCCGCCCAAAAGGCTCCAGGCGCCGCCAATATACTGGGAAACGTAGACTTCGGCCTTCTGACCTGTCGCGCCCTGTTCCACCCACGCGAGATAGAGGCTATTTGTAGCCGAATCGGCGATCAGCGTAGGGTGGTATGCCCACCCGGCCACGGGACTTTGATTGAGCGCTCCGGAACCGGTCAAAACCCAACTCGATCCGTTCCACGTCGTAACATACAGTTCGGCATTGCCGCTCTGAGTACGCTCCGTCCAAGCTACGTAAAGCTGCCCTCCGAGGTAAGCAATCGAGGCGTCATAAGCCCAATTCGCACTATTGACATTTAGCGAGCCACCCAAGCCAACCCACTCAGTCCCGTTCCAGGCTGCCGCATAGATCTGAGGATTAGTGTCGGTATCTTCGCCGCTCGATCCACCGTAGGTATGAGCGTATTCGCTCCATGCAACATACGGGTACGTGCCGTCGGTCGCGATCGATATGGAATCCGCTGTCGTTCCACTAACGTTATTCCGGTTCAAAGGCGCGGTCCCAATCAAAGCCCACGAAGTTCCATTCCAGGCTTTGACGTAGGCCAATGATTCTTGCGGATAGAAGCTCTTATTGAGCTCCAAAAAAGCGACATACGGGACACCGGCGACGTTCGTGATTTGAGATCGCCCCTGCTGCGAGGAAGAAGCGACCAGCCCGATAGCCGCCTTCGGCCAACTCGTTCCGTTCCAACCGGCGGCGGCGACGTCGATGTAGCTAAGGTCGTCGGCTTCGTACCACGACAACCAAGGCGTGCCGCCAACCACCGTCATGGATGGTGCGTGTGCCTCCCCTTTGTCAACGCTGATCGAGTTATACGATTGGCCGACGGGGATCCAATTCCCGCCCACATATTGGCTGGCGTAAATGTGCGGCGTGGCCCCGTTCGATGCATCGAATGGCGATGCTGTCTCAGCCCACGCGGCGTACAACGCACTTCCGGAACTCGCGAGAACGGGTTCTTTGGCCCAGCTTGCAGCATTGCGATTAATACTTCCAGCGGCTGGGTGGGTGGTCGGGGCGGAAGTGCCGGCATTGGGGCCCGATCCCGCATAGCGGAATAGCCACGTTTGAATTGCATACGGGGTCCAGATGCCGCCGAAATAACCGCCTTGCCCCTGTTGCGCCAGGACGAAGGAATTGTGATCCGAATCGTATGCCAGACGCGCCCACACCGGGCTGGCCGCGATCGGTGGAGATTGCGCCGGAGTTAACTGGGTCCATGCGCTGGTCGCCGGATTGAATACCCAGGTATCGCCCAGTATTCCCGAAGCGTTCTGGCCACCATACAAGAGAAATATATTATTAACCGAATCGTAGGCAAAGCCGAACCGATAGCGACCGGACGGCGTGATCCCGCCCGCTGGGCTTATTAGAGTCCAGGTATTGGACGGAATATCGTAGGAATAGATGTCGGAATAATAGTCTGTTCCGTCGAAGCCGCCGAACAGGTAAACCTTTTGAGCAGCGGTACTATACGCCATCCCCGCCAAAATTAGCGACGGATTGGGGCCTGTCCCATTCGTTGCCATCTTCTCCCACACATTAGCTGTTGGATCGTACGTCCATGTGCCTACAAACGAATCCCCACCCTCGAACACGAATTTGTCATGTACGACGTCGAATGCCCCCGCAGGCTGGAGCGCGTCAAACGGAGGCTTGGGGGAAGTGTGCTTGTCTAGCCCCGATTGGCCAAGGACATCAAACCACCAATCGTGATTGGCATTTTCAGCTTGATTGGACCCGGACGTGCAGCAGTGATAGAAGATTGTATTGTTGTTCGGATTATAGCCGAAATATCCCTGGGATTCTCCTCCTTCCGGGATATTCTCAGTATGAAAGAGTCCACCCATGTCGACCACGGCCCAGCTGTTAGTATCGAAATTGTAACCGACTAAGCTTTCGTTGACCTCGGAATAGTACTGATGATACTGGGAAAGCATGATCGACTGCTTCACTGCGGAAGCGTAGACCAATTGCTCCCAACCATTCGATTCCGCAGGGATGCCCTGCGTCGGAGCCATCGTCCAGTTCCCCGCAGGTACTGGAATCCCGCTACCTTGCTGCGCATGCAATCTGCCATCAACGATCAGGGAGAGGCCAGCCAGGAGGATCGCATCAACGATAAGTTGAGTTGGAGTACATTTCATGGGGACTTAAGGTGTATTAGCAAGTCACTTGCCAATGCCAATTAAGATAATAATATTATGAAAGTAAAAGACTTACCTCCTAACAAGACAGCTGCGAAACGCGATCCATCGAGGTTTTGTCCCAAAGTCTTGGCTGGTAACCATGAATGTTTCTTCGCCATTTCTTCCCGTAGATTATGGTGTGGGATTGACCGAACTGAACGCCGGATCCGGCTTTCGCGCCCGCCGATGCCGAGCAACGCATGGAAGCACCATATGCAGGCTTTTTCAGAGGCCACGCGACTTGGGTCCTCCGCCGCAGCTAGCTGCCAGCGCAAGCAGCCCGTTTCCACCCGCGGCTCCAACTCGAAGGCGGAGATTTCTTCCACTCCGTCCCGGAGAGCGTCATCAGCTGCGGCAAGCAAGTCGGCCAGGTACTGAGGCCTCACTGCCACGTCCCAGCAGCCCTTTGTTCGAACCGAGGTTGAGAACCTCTTGACAGCGACCTTAGTGGACAATCGAAAAGGCGGCTCGTGCGAGAGCCGTTGCACAAACGCTCGTAGCTTACCCACTGTTGTCCTCCTCCGCAGTATAGGGCATCGTGATGCCGGTTAGCCGCGCGTTCTGCCTACCTGGGCAGTTTGAACACCGAAGGAATCCGTTTTATCACGAGATCGTTCACGGCGTTAGGGCTTTCAGTATACACCGTTCAAAGGTCACGCGACCTGCGTCCTACGCCGCTGTTAGCTCATGGAAAACGCAACGGCGAGCCTTTCCTCCGTGGCAAGGGCACGAGTCGCTCCGGGAGGTTACCATGGTCTCACTTGCCAATTAGACATGCGCCGCCGAGACTCGCGGCAACTACACGCTGGACATCGACAACGTCGCATTTGCCATTCTGCTGCAGGTCCGCCGTGCCACAAGGTGAGTTGCCTAGCGTCTGATTAATCGCGATTATGACATCTAAAACGTTGATCGAGCCGTCGCCGTTAAGATCGCATGATAATTGATTCGAGCCAGCCCCCCCCGAAACCAACGCCCAACCGGACCCGTTCCACTGCTTGACGAAAATCTGCCGCAGGCTGCCCGGTTTAACCTCTCCCCAAGCGGCTACCGGTTGACCATTCATAACTGCCAAACTTACCCGTTCCGCGCTTCCCGAGGAAGGATCCGCATTCAGCGAAGTTCCCATCAGAGACCATCCTCCTTTACTATACTGGGCTACGTAAGTCTGGGCGGTCTGTCCAAGACTGGGTTGCTCCACCCACGCGACGTACAGGATTCCGGAGCCGGAATCGGCGGTCAATGACGGCCGGAACGCCCAACCGGTAGACTTATTCACGTTTAGTATACCCCCGCCTACCAGGCTCCAAGCCGAGCCGTTCCAGGTCTTCACATAAACTTGGGCAGACCCGGTCTGGCTTCTCTCCACCCAAGCCACATAGGGTTGACCGCCCAAGTATGTGATGGAGGCGTCGTACGCCCAATTACCCGAATTTACATTCAGCGAGCCTCCAAGAGGCATCCAGGACGAGCCGTTCCAAATATCGACATAGACCTGAGGAGCGCTATTCGCCCTGAATGAAGAAGCCTGCGTGAACTCAGTCCAGGCTACCAGAGGGTGAACGCCGTCGCTCGCCATGGACACGGAGTCCGCCAACGGGCTTGTCGAGGAGCTTGTGGCATTCCTGTTTAGCGCGCCCGAGCCGGTCAAAGTCCAAGCGGAACCGTTCCACTGTTTCACATATAAATACTGGCACCAGGGATAACACCTGCGATCGTTTTCCAGGAAGGCAATGTACGGCAAATTGCCGACGCCGATCAGTTGAGAACGGCTCTGGACGATTAAGCTGGCGGTTGTATCCACCCCACCGACCGCGCCACCTACCCACGATGTGCCATTCCAGTACTTGGCAAATAGGCTATTAGGCAACAGTAGTCCGTTGTTATTAGTTTTATACCAGGAGATCCAGGGAGTTCCGCCAACCACCGCCATGGAAGGGGCGTGGGCTTCATCATAACCGGAGAACTCCGAATCCAAAGCTAGATAAGAGCTGCCCATGGCAGTCCAGGTGGAACCGGAAAACTGGCTCGCATAGACATGCGGGTAATAGACGTTCCCAGTATCAAATGGCCTGCCGGTTTCTATCCAGCCGCCATACAGCGACGAGCCACTGCTTGCCAACACTGGCTCGTTCGCCCACGCATCCGTGTTGCGATTGACGCTGCCTGCGGTCGGCGCGAACGTCGAATTTAACGCGCCTACATTGGGCCCGGTGCCCTTATACCGGAAGAACCAGGTCTGAGCGGCATAGCCAGTCGATGGTCCGTTAGCATAGCCGCCGGTTCCCGCCCAAACCATTACAAACACATTATCATCAGGGTCATAGGCCAACCGCTCAAATACCGCCTGTGACGTCACCGGCGGCGATGCCGCAGGCGAAAGCTGGCTCCACTTGTTTGCCACTGGATCGTAAATCCAGGTATCGGCGAGGATGGCCGAATTTTGGCCTCCAAACATCAAGAAAACGTTGTCATTCGAATCATAGGCAAACCCGGGAAACTCACGGGCCGACGGCAGAATGCCGCTCGGGGCTAATTTCGTCCATATGTTGGTGGGCACGTCATACATGTATAGGTCGTTGGTATAAGCCCCCGAACCCAAGGTCCCGCCGAATAGGTAGATTTTGTTATTGGCGCTATCGTAGGCCATGGCCCCAAAGTATCCGCTGGTCGTCGGTGGTGTACCATTGGGGGTCATTTGAGCCCAGCTATTTGTGGCCGGATAATAGATCCACGTGCCCGCGCCGCGTTCATACAGCACAAACACATTATCTGCGCTGTCAAATGCCGCTTGTCCGTCAAGGGCGAGACCGGGCATTGTAGGAGGCTGTACGTCCCGGCCCACTTGGCCAACCGGATCGTAGATCCAAGTGTGCTCCGGGCGCTCGTATCCTTGCGATCCCGAATGACAGCAGTAAGTGATAAAGATGTTCTGATTCGGATCGTATTGAAGCATCCCGACTTCGTGGCCGCTTTCGGGCATATCTTCCGTATGAAAATTTCCGACCAGGCCCCAGACGTCCCAGCGGTTCAACCCGAAATCGTAAGCCAGCATCGCTTCGTTGCTTTCCGAAGTCAAATTATGGTAATTCTCCCACATCACAAATTTCTTGATGCCGGAGGCATACACCATATTGTCGAAGCCGACTACCGCCTCAGGAAACCCGTTGGTGGGAACGGTCGCCCAAGTGTTCAAAGGAATGGGGACTCCTGAACCGCCCGCCGCCCCCACGGCGATAGATGAAGTCAGGGTTACTCCACCGAAAGACGCGGTAATAACCGCGATCTGCGCAGCTGCTCCAGAGCCGGCGGTAGCCGTGAAGACGGCGCTAGTGGATGCCGCCGGGACCTGGACCACAGTCGGCACCGCGACGCCCGTCGAGCTGCTCGATAAGGCTACTACTGAGCCGCCGGACCCGGCCGCCTGCGAGAGCGTGATCGTGCAGGATGCTGCTGCTCCCGCGGCGATACTCGTTGGCGAGCACGTGATCGCACCCAATACCGTGGAAGCGAACGTCAGTGATGCGGTTTTTGAAACTAGGTTGTAGCTTGCGGTCACGACCGCCGTTTGACCGGCGGTTCCCTGGCCGGCGGACGCCGTGAAGGTGGCGCCGGTCGCGTTTGCCGCCACCTGGACAGTTGGCGGAACAGTCAGGTTCTGCGAGTTGCTCGAAAGCGTCACGCTCGCGCCGCCTGTTCCCGCGGGAACCGAGAGAGAGACCGTGCAAGTGGATACCGCTCCTGGTGTAATGCTGACCGGGGCGCATGACAGTGAGCTTAACGCCGAAGGCGTAGAGCTTCCCGTGATGGTGATGTCGAATTCGACCGGCGCCAACCCATTCACGTCGGCCATGACGCTTGTGACGCTTCCCGCCGTTCCCGCTCCCAATGCCAGGTTCACAGATCCCTGTCCGTTACTGCCAGTCGTGGCAGTTTCTGACGAAAGCAGCCCGTTACCTTGGGTTATGCCAAAATGTACCACCGCATTCGGCACCACATTGCCGGTGCTGTCCCGCACCACTACGGCTAAGGGCTGCGACACGGCCGAACCAGCCGCTGCAGACTGCGGCGTTCCTGAAACGACCTGCAGCTGAGCGGGCAACTGCTGCGCGTGAGCAAGCAGGTCTTCGTCTACTACACCGCTAATGGTGATGTGTCCGCCCACACCGCTCTGCGGAAGCGTAACCGTATACGTCCTGCCACCCTCCGTCCAGGTTGCGCCCACGTTCCCCGCTGCGAGATTTGCCGGAACGGTTACATTCGCCGGGACACTCGCGTCCTCGACTGTAGTGGCCAGCATGACGTTTAAGAAGAAGTCTTGCGTGGCCGGATTAGACGGTTTCTCCTCAATTCTCCAGGATCCGGGCTCGTGAGGGGCTGTAGTTGGAATGGGGCTGATAATATCATTTACCGTTCCAAGGCCTTCCGTATTCGCCGGGCACTGCCCCTGCATGCATTGGTTCCAGTTCGTCCCCGTACCCGGATTCAGCGGATCTTCAACCCAGAATTCCTTCCCGGGACCGCCCACAACATTAATGTTCGCGCTCGAGGGTTGCACCATCCAGCCGTACAGTTTCCCGTCATATTGATACTTTGAATTGTTTGACGGGCCGCTCGTGTACTGCAAGTAGTTCTCAAAGGGCTGTGGCCATAAACCCGGATAGGGTAATGAAGTGATTAACTCGTTCCGCGTGATCTGAAAGCTGTTGCCCGAGATGACAGGTTCATTAACGGAATGCAGAATCCAGCGCTTGACAAAAGTAGGGTTGGTGGAATTGACTTGATCGAAGATCACGACGTAAGCCGATGTGCCCCTCGGAATGAAGAGCATATGCCGTACCGCCTTTTGGACACGGTAGGTTCTATTCGTAGCGTTTGGCGTCGTTGCGCTGTATTTATTATTGTACGCCGCGGTAATATCCACCGCAGTATAGGTATAGGCCGCTGCGGGAGCGAACGCCACCATCGTGCCCATGTGATAGTAGTCCCAGTTCTGCATCCAACCGCCGATATTATTAGGAGATACGAACTGCGGAAACTTCGAGTTGTACAAGGTGCCGGCGCGCCGCTGACCGCCGTCATTGGGCGGGGCGAGATAGAGCGTGTTTCCCTGATTATCGTACGTCAGGAACGTCGTAGGATACACATCCGCGGGATCCGTGATAGTCAGCGTATTGTGTGCAATAGTTTGACGGGCGTACTGGTTCTCGTGTTCGCTGTTGGACCCGGAGCGATAGGATCCGCTGTCCAGCGCCAGGCTCCCGCGGCTGAAAATGCTGAAAGTGCCGGCGTCGAAGTGCTCGTGCGACCAGAAGTTGTCTCCGTATTTCAACGTCGCTGAGGTGTCGTTTTCAGTCCAGCCGGTGCGCATGAACAGAACTCCCCATCCGGTGAAGTTTCGCACCGTAGAAAGGGCCGACCGGTCGGAAACCGGATTGGCTTTATTATCCGGCGTATAGAACGGCCACGTCGATGGCTCAAAGCCGTCCAGGGCCGCCATCGGTTGTGTGGAGTTAACTGTGCGCGCCCACCCGCGAAGGACCGGATCATTATAGATCTCACCGAGCCCGCTGAGCGAACACAAAGCGGGGGACTCGGAAACCAGTAACCCTCGTGACATTTCGCCGATGTTCTCCAGAACAAAATCCGGCCGCGCCAGGTACATTGTAAAATACGCGAAGTTCTTCACCCACGATTCGCGGGTCAATACAGGATCTCCCGTTGCCGTCTGCCACGATAGTAACGAGGGCGTGATAAACGTATTAAGTCCATTGCCGTTCGAGCCAATTACATAGTCCTGGTAGCTTTCATGCCACCCGCCGCCTTCCGGACCCAAGACTTGTTTCCACACAGGAATCAAGACGTTAAACCAGACATCCGTCATGAAGTTCATGTGCTTCTGGCCATTCGGATCGTCTTGATAGATGGAAAGAGCGCCGATCAGTCCAAATGTGCCGAGTTCAATGTAAAACTGATCGTTATAAGGGCTGGCGCCGATGCCGACATAGTTTTCTTCCCATTCGGTGCAGAGCACGTCCAGCTCATTCATGAACTCGGTTCGGGTCGCGACGTCCAGGTCGTTATAAAGCCAGTCGTAAATCAATGCGATGTTGAGATCCGCTTCGTTCAGATAAGAAAATATCCGGATCTTCAGATTCGATCCAGTGGGAGCAGCATTGTTCTTGTTTAAGGTCAGCGTATGGGCGTCGGGTACTCCGATGATGGTATAGGCGCGGGCCTCGATGGAAATCACATTTCCGAGACAACTCGTTCCTCCGCAGCCCGTCAGGAAATTGGCGCTCGTGCTGGTCAGCGTAAACGTTCCCGATCCCGCGCCGTCATTGACCTTGTACAACAGCGGCCCCCAGCTTCCACCGAGGTCGGCCAAGGCGGTTATTTTGGCAAGATAAGTTGCCGCTTTAGGCGGGTTTGCTATCTGATTGGCGAGATAGGCGATAACCAGACGCCGCAACTGCCAGCTTCCCTGAGGATTTGTCGAGTCCCATGAATCTGCGGTGGCGTTGTAGGCGGCCAAAACGGTTGAGTTGGCTGCCAGATTTGTCAGGTATGTACTACCTGGCGATGGCAGTCTGGGGTGGGCAGTCTTGAACGTGGAGGGAACCGGAACAGGGTTGTCCCCAATCGCCGCCCTAACCGGGCCGGCGAGAACCAACGTCATTAGTCCTGCTAGAAGTAGCCTTCCGGAACTGTTTAGCTTCATGATTCCTCCTTGCATAAACCAACAGTCCTCGCCCAGGGTTCGCAAGAACGGGTTCTTCGTCCGAAAAACTAGAGAAAGCGACACGGAATGTCATCGGCAGGAAAACGAAATTCGAACAGCCTCGATAGGCAATTTCCAGTCCAACCGAGGCTCCCCAGATTCGCGTTTAACCCTGGGCTGCGTTGCATCATGACCGCAAGGAACATATTAACATGTTGATTTTGCACACTCTTGTCCAAAACAGCTTTTAGCCGACGGCTCCACCCTGCCATGAGGAACCGTTCCAGCTCTTGGCCCAAAGCGCCCATAGAGCCCCCGCGTTATTCCACTTGTACCAGGATATCCAAGGCATCCCACCCACTACGGTGAGCGACGGGGAATGACTCTCGCTCTGATTGTTGAACTCGGAATCGAGTGACGTCGGCAGCCCCCCAAGGGAGGTCCATGCTCCGGTTCCGTTCCACTGCTTGGCATACACGTGGAACAAACTGGCAGAGGCTGTGTCAAACGGCTTTCCCGTTTCGACCCAGGCGGAGTAGAGGGCACTGCCCGAAACGGCGAGGGCTGGATCCTTCGCCCAAGCGTTTGAATTCACATTCACGCTGCCCGCAGCCGGCTGATAACTTACCTCTACCGTCCCGGCATTGGAGCCCGCACCCTGATACCGGTACATCCATGTCTGCATCGCGTGGCCCACGGCGCCGCCGTCGGCATAACCGCCCGTCCCACGCAGCACCAGGATGAATACGTTGTGATCCGAATCGTAGGCCAGATTCTCGAAGGGACCTACGCTGTCGAACGGCGGCGCCTGCCCCGGCGTCAGCTTGGTCCAACTGCCCGCGGCCGCGCTGTACACCCATGTGTCGTTGTACACCTGGGCGGCGTCCTGGCCGCCGTAAAGCAAAATGGTGTCGTTCGTGGAATCGTAGGCGAAGCCGCTGCGCCACCGGGGCGAGTTCACCACAACAGTGTTGGCGTCGGGCACGCTGTTGATAAAGTATGTGCGGCCGTCAATCGAGAGCACGTTGCCCGCGCAACTCGCCCCGTTGCAGCCCGTTAGGAAATTGCCGCTCGCGCTCTTAAGCGTATACGTCCCGTTCCCGACGCCATCGTTCACCGCATAGAGCAATGGTCCCCAGGTCCCGCCGAGGTCGGCCAGTGCCTTGATCTTCGCCAAGTAGGTTGCAGCCTTGGTCGGGTTTACCGTCTTGTTCGCCAGGTACGCAACTACCAGTCGGCGTAGGTGCCAGCCACTCCTGGGGTTCGTCGAGTCCCACTGATCGGCCGTCGAGTTGTAGTCGGCCAGAGCCGCGGCGTTTCCCGCAAGGCTGCTCAGAAAACCAGTATCCGGGTACGGCAACCGCGGGTGGGCGGTCTTGAAGGTGGCTGGGACGGGGGGGGCATTATCGCCCAGGGCGCCCCAGGCAGAGGTGGTAAGGGTGATCAAAACCGCCGACAGGAATAAGAACTGCGAAAGACCACGGGGGAAGTTCATGACGGGCTTCTTCATCTGATTTGGGCCCCTCCTCGTTAGAGTCCGGATTGCTAAAGGCTACTGAAGATGAAGGAGTGCCAAAGCCACTACCACATCGACACTGACCAATATGCACCTTATCGACCTCAACGATCAGGTTCTTTGAGGTTCAAGTGAATTGTACCAACGGGACGAATTCGCAACATCCCTGACAAAGGTGAAAAATATTGCCATATCGATAGTTAACCCAAGTTCGTCACATAATCGGCCGAAAGCGGGCTAAGCCTTTCAGAATCAGTTCACGCAATGGCCGAGTCTACACTACATTTGCGATTAAGTTCGAAGCGTTCGGGGAAGATCTGAAACCGCATTTTCTTGGGGTGCGCCGTCAACCACTTCTCCGGTAGCGCCAACCGCTTGAGCGCCGTCAGCACGTT